>Ga0265797_10007152_pt1 | contig 15419 bp, 10 predicted proteins | sample P2T30metagenome_FD_192433 | JGI IMG/M metagenome (GOLD analysis project Ga0265797, IMG submission 192433) | Plant litter microbial communities from East Loma Ridge, Irvine, California - P2 T30 | ecosystem: Environmental > Terrestrial > Plant litter > Unclassified | place: USA: California... | reverse complement strand
CTTTTTAACAACCTGCGTGCTAGACTGCCCGGCCCTCATCCCGAGCGATTCCCTGACGTGACCCTGCGCCCAATTCTTGTCCTGCTCACTGCTGCCTGTGCTGCCTGCGTTACCGCTGGCGCCGCGCATGCCTCCAGCGAGCGCGAGGGCTTGCGCGCGCTGCGCATTGCCGCGCCCGAGGCGCCGGCCATCGACGGCGTGCTCGACGAGGCGGTGTGGCAGCGCGCGCCGCTGTACGACGACTTCCACAAGCACACGCCGCGCGACGGGCAGCCGGCCCGTGAGGGCTTGCGCACCACGGTGCAGCTGCTGGTCGACGATGGCGCGCTGGTGTTCGGCATCCGCGCCTGGGATCCGGCGCCCGAACGGCGCCGCGGCCAGCTGGCGCGGCGCGACAAGGTGGCCAACGACCAGGACTTCATCGGCATCTGGATCGACCCGGCCGGCCATGGCCGCTCGGCCCAGTTCGTGCGCATCAATACCCTGGGCGTGGTCAGCGACGGCATGCACCGCGCCGACGACGACGAGTCCGACCTGGGCCCTGACTTTCCGGTCGAGACCGCCGTCAAGATCCTCCCCGACGGCTACAGCATGGAAGTGCGCTGGCCACTGTCGAATCTACGGTTCCCGTACGCGGACGGACGCAACTGGCGCATGATGGTCGAGCGCAGCGTCCCGCACGCCCAGGGCACGCTGCTGGTGTCGGCGCCGTTCCGGATCGACGCCCTCAGCCACCTGAGCTTCCTGCAGGAGATCGCGGGCATGGACGCCACCGTGGAAACGGTGCGCGACCGCGGCTTCGTCGAGCTGCGTCCCGAGCTGACGGTGCGCAGCGAACGCGCGGCGACGCCTGGCCAGCGCGTGCGTGGCCAACGCGCCGAGCTGGGCCTGGAGATCAATGCCCGCCCGCGCGCCGACTGGGTGTTCAACGCCACCATCAATCCCGATTTTTCCCAGGTCGAGATCGACGAGCCGGTGGCGCAGGGCGCCAGCAATGTGGCGCTCAGCCTGCCCGAGAAGCGCGGCTTTTTCCTGGAGAGCGCCGACGTGCTGGGCCTGCCTCTGCCTGCCTTCTATTCGCGCACCGTGAACGACCCTGAATACGGCCTGCGCGCGACCTGGCGCGGCGCGCACATGGACGCCACCGCGATGAGCCTGCGCGACGAGCCGGGCGGCCTGGTGCTGCGCGGGCGGCCATATGAAACGCTGGAATATGCGCAGACCCAGCGCACAATGGCCAGCCTGGCGCGGGCCCGCTGGCACCAGGAAGGCCTGCTGCTGGGCGCCTTCGTCTCGCAGCGCGACTACCACCGCTTCGGCAGCAACGAGGTGCTGGGCGTCGATGCACAATGGCGTGGCGAGACCGACGGCGGCGTCCAGCACCAGCTGTCCGGGGTAGCGATGGCGTCGCGCACGACGGCCGGCTTCATCGACAATGACTTGCCGGCGCAGGTGGACAAGCGCTCCGGCGGCTACCTGTGGGGCAAGTACCTGCACAAGACCGCGCGCTGGTGGCACGAGGCCGAGGTGGAAACGATCGCGCCGGGCTTCGTGAACGACAACGGCTTCGTGCCGCAGGCCGGCATCGCCCGCATCACGGGATCGATGAACCGCATCCTCGGTCCGCAATCGCTGGGCTCGCTCGAGTTGTACGAATTCGAGACCTATCTGATCGTGCACGAGATGCGCACGCTGGCCGATAGCCTCAGTGGCCAGCGCGGTGGCGAGACGGTCGAGCGCAAGCTGCGTCCCGGCGTGTGGATGGCCGCGCCGTTGCAGACTGGCCTGTGGGTCGAACTGGGCTTCGACCGCCAGCGCGCGGGGCCGGGCGGGCGTCTGCAGGATACCCGGGTGGTCAACTTCGGCGTCGAAACGACCCCGGCGCCGTGGGTCTCGAAGATCGCGATGGAAGTCGCGCTCGGGCGCCAGCTCGACGTCGATGCCGACCGCGTGGGGCCGGGCGGCCAGGTGATCCTGGACGTGGGGCTGCGCTTTCCCTTGAGGCGCGGCTGGTCGCTCGAGCTGGACCACCACGTGAACCGTTCCTGGGTGCAGGGCACGCTGGGCCAGCCGGCGTTCTCGGATACCGCCTGGCGCTGGCTGGCGATGCTGCATTTCAGCTCGCGCGATTCGCTGCGCCTCTTGGCCCAGAACACCTGGGCCGCGCGGCGCGACGATGGCGTAACCCAGCTCGAGGCGTGGAACGATCGCCAGATCCACCGCTCGCTGCTGTATCGCTACCAGTGGCGGGTGGGACGGACAGTCTCGCTGGGTGTTGTCGACGACAAGCTGCCGCTGGTGGATGAGAAGAGCAGGTCGCTGACGTTCAAGCTGCAGTGGGAAGTGTGAGCCTGCAAAGCACTGCCCACGACGACGCCCGCACGGCGTGAGTGCATAAAGGCTTACTTTAGTAACAATCATCGGCTAGACTGCACTGTCATTCTCGAGTCTAAAAAAGATGAACACAGGCAAGCCACCGGTTGTTGAAGCCAACGAGACCCCGGCACGACCGGCCCGCAGCCATCTGGATTTTCCCATTGTCGGCATCGGCGCATCGGCAGGTGGGCTACCGGCGCTGCTGAGGCTGTTCGGCGCCATGCCGGAACAGCACGGCATGGCTTTCGTCGTCATCCTGCACCTGTCGCCGGAGCATGGCAGTGCGGCCGATGCGATCCTGCAGCGGGCGACGACGATGCCCGTGCACCAGGTGACTGAGCGGATGCCGATCCAGGCGGGCCACGTCTACGTGATCGCTCCGAACCAGCAACTGTCGATGGACGATGGCCACCTCGACGTGACAGCGCTCGAGCGGCCGCGCGGCAAGCACACCGCGATCGATGTCTTCTTCCGCACGCTGGCCGAGGCGCATGAGCGCTGCGCCATCGCCGTGGTCCTGTCCGGAACGGGGTCGGATGGCTCGGTCGGCCTTGGGCGGATCAAGGAACTCGGTGGCGTGACGCTGGCGCAAGACCCCGCCGATTGCGAGCACGAGGGCATGGCGGTCGCAGCCATCGCCACCGGCATGGTCGACGTCGTGTTGCCGGCGCATGAGCTGGCCGCCAAACTGGTCGACCTGTGGCAGACCTCGCGCAACCTGCAGCTGCCTTCGGCGGCAATCGAAGCCGAGCCGGAATCCGCCGACGGCAGTGAACGCGCCAACAGTGCCGATGCCCGGGACGTGGAAGCCCTGCAGCGCATCATCACGATGCTGTGCGCCGATACCGGCCACGACTTCCGGCATTACAAGCGCGCCACGGTGCTGCGCCGCATCGAGCGTCGCCTCCTGGTCAAGGGTGTGGTCTCGCTGTCGGCCTACGCCGAGCTGCTGGAACGCGAGTCGATGGAATTCCAGCTGCTGCTCAAGGACCTCCTGATCAGCGTGACGGCGTTCTTCCGCGACCGCGAGTCCTTCGAGGCGCTGGAGCAGACGGTGTTCCCTGACCTGTTCCGCAACAAGCTGCCGGGCCAGCAGATCCGGGTCTGGGTCGCCGCCTGCGCCACCGGACAGGAAGCGTATTCAGTCGCCATGCTGCTGGCAGAACATGCGGCAACCCTGCCCAAGCCGGCCGAGGTGCAGTTGTTCGCGTCCGATATCGACGAACATGCGATTTCCGTCGCCCGCGCCGGCATCTATCCCAGCGCCATCGCGATGGACGTGCCGTCGATTAAGCTGCGCCAGTTCTTCACGAAAGAAGACGGCCGCTACCGCATCCGCAAGTCGGTGCGCGACCGCATCCTGTTCGCCTCGCACAATCTGCTGCGCGACCCCCCGTTCTCGCGGCTGGACATGATCTCGTGCCGCAACGTGCTGATCTACCTGAACCGCGAAGCCCAGTTGCGCGTGCTGGAGAAATTCCATGCGGCCCTGAATCCGGACGGCTTCCTGTTCCTGGGTTCGTCCGAATCGGCGGACGCCGCGTCCGAGTTCTTCCTGCCCTTCGACAAGAAGAACCGGATCTATCGCGCCCGCACCCTGTCGCGCACCGCCCGCTACCTGCCGGCGCTGGCCAGCCCGTTGCCGCACCGCCTGCCGGAGCCGGTGCATGCCGGCTTGCCGCTACGGCCCCAGTTTTCGTATGGCGAGGTGCACCAGCGCGCGCTGTCCAAGTTCGCGCCGCCAAGCCTGATCGTCGACCGCGATTCGGACATTGTCCACATGTCCGACAGCGCCGGCCGCTTCCTGCGCCACGTCGGCGGCGAACCGTCGCGCAATGTGATGGCGCTGGTGCTGCCGGAACTGCGGCTCGAACTGCGCATGGCGCTGTACCAGGCGCTCCAGTCCGGGAACAGCGTCGAGGCGCACCGGGTCATGATCAAGCGCGACGGCTCGACCTTCTTCGTCAACATGATCGTCCGTCCCTTCACCGACGAGGTCGCGGCAGCCGGCTTCGTCCTGATCCTGTTCGAGGAAATCGAAAGGACGATGAATCCGCAACCGGGCGAGATCGCGGTCGAACCGAAGGACCTGGTGCTGAACCAGCTCGAAGCGGAATTGCAGCGCAATAAACAAAAGCTGCAGGAAACGATCGAGCATGCCGAGGTCTCGAACGAAGAGCACCGCGCCTCCAACGAGGAATTGCAGGCCATCAACGAAGAGCTGCGTTCGGCGACCGAGGAACTCGAAACCAGCAAGGAAGAGCTGCAGTCGGTGAACGAGGAACTGGTCACCGTCAACTACGAACTCAAGGTCAAGGTAGAAGAGACCGGCAAGGCCAACGACGACCTGAACAACCTGATCGCGTCCACCGACATCGCCACGATCTTCGTCGACCGGGCGGTGTGCATCAAGCGCTTTACGCCGCGCGCGGCCGATATCTTCTCGATCATCGCGACCGATATCGGACGCTCGCTGCTCGACATCACGCACCGGCTCGAATACGGCCAGCTGGCCGACGACGTGTCGTCCACCTTCGACACCCTGCATCCGGTCGAGCGCGAGCTGCGCAGCAACGACGGCCGCTATTACCTCATGCGCCTGTTGCCTTACCGCACGACGGAAGACAAGATCGAAGGCGCCGTGATGACCTTCATCGACATCAGCCGCCGGCGCGAAGCCGAAGCCAAGGCCCGCATCGGCGAGGAGTGGATGCGGCTGGTGGCCGACAGCACCGACGACTACGCGATCATCACCACCGACCAGCAAGGGCTGGTCACGGCCTGGAACAAGGGGGCGGAACGCAATTTCGGCTACGCCGAACAGGAGATGCTGGGCGCCAGCATCGATCGCCTGTACTTGCCGGAAGACCGGCTGGCGGGCGTGCCCGACGGCGAGCGGCGCGGCGTGCGCGCCAGCGGCCGCGCCGAGGACGAGCGCTGGTACCTGCGCAAGGACGGCAGCCGCTTCTTCTGCACCGGCGTCACGATGGTATTGCACAACGGCGACTTCGAAGGCTACGCCAAGATCATGCGCGACCAGACCTCGCGCGCGCACTATGACGAGCAGCGCGAGGTGGCGATGTCGCGCGAGCAGACCAGCCGTACGGATGCCGAGTCGGCCAATGCCATGAAGGACGAGTTCATGGCCGTGATGTCGCACGAGCTGCGCCATCCGCTCAACATCATCTACATCAATGCCGAACTGCTGGGCCGTCTTCCGGACGTGCGCCAGTGCGCGCCGGCGCTGCGCTCGGCCACGATCATCCGCGAATCGGTGACCGCCCAGGCCAAGATCATCGAAGACCTGATGGACATCTCGCGCGTGGCCACCGGCAAGCTGGCGCTCTCGCTCCAGGACGTCGACCTGGCCACGATCGCGGACAAGCTGGTGGACGTAATGCGCAGCGACCCGGCGGTGAACAACCTTCAGCTCCAGTTCGTTCCCTATGACCAGCCGGTCATCGTGGAGGTCGATCCGGTGCGGATCGAGCAGGTGATCCTCAACCTGCTCACCAATGCGGTCAAGTTCACGCCTGCCGGCGGCACGGTGCGGGTGGTCCTGGGCGTCGAGAATGGCCAGGCGCGCCTGGAAGTGAGCGATACCGGCGCCGGCATTTCGGAAGAAGCCTTGCCGCGCGTATTCGAGATGTACGGACAGGGCACGGCGACCGCCGTGCGCAACAAGCCGGGCTTGGGGATCGGCCTGGCGCTGGTGCGCCAGATTACCGAGCTGCATGGCGGCACGGTCGAGGTCAGCTCGCCCGGCGTCGGCCAGGGCAGTACCTTCACGCTGTGCCTGCCGTTGGCGCTGGCGCCACAGCAGCTGGACGACGACGCCACTCTTGCCTTGCCGAATCTTGCCGGGCGCCGGCTGCTGTTGGTGGACGATTCGGAAGACACCGCATCGGTCTTCAAGATGCTGCTCGAACTCGAGGGCGCCGAGGTCGAGGTGGCCGTGACCGGCCGCCAGGGACTGCAGTTACTCGCAGAAATGCAGTTCGACGCCGTCATCTCGGATATCTCGATGCCCGACATGGATGGGTACGCGTTCATCGAGGCGATCCGGAGCACGCCTGGCCTGCAGCATCTGCCGGTGATCGCCGCGAGCGGCCTGGGTCCGGAGCAACATGGAAAGCCCGATGGTGGTGCGGGCTTTTCCGCCTGGCTGACCAAGCCGGTGCCGGTCGAAGTGCTGAGCGAAACAATCCACGCGCTGTGCGCGCCGGCCAGCCACCAGGGAGAATGACGCGCGGCCCTGTGCGCCAGCGCACCGACTTCAGCCTCAAGACGGATCATTGTCAGAGCATGAAAACGCCCCCGATCCCCGCCCGCGACATCGTCGTCATCGGCACCTCCACCGGAGGAGTCGAGGCGCTGCGCCAGCTCGTTGCCGGGCTACCATCCGGCTTCACGCCCGCGGTGCTGATCGTCATGCACATCGGGATGCACGACAGCATCCTGCCCTCGCTGCTAGCGCGCACTTCGGTGCTGCCGGTACGGCAGGCGCGTCATGGCGACCTGGTCGAGGCGGGGCGGATCCTGATAGCGCCGCCCGACTTCCACCTGACCGTCATGCGCGACGGCGGGCAGTGCAGCGTGGTGCTGGCCAGGACCGCGAAAGAAAACCACACGCGCCCGGCGATCGACCCCTTGTTCCGCGCCGCCGCGGCAGCATTCGGCGCGCGCGCCATCGGCGTGATCCTGACGGGCGCACTGGACGACGGCACCGCCGGCCTGGCCGCCATCAAGGCCTGCGGCGGCGCAGCGGTCGTGCAGGATCCGTCCGAAGCGCTGGCGCCGGACATGCCGTCCAGCGCGATCGACAACGTCGCCATCGACCACGTGCTCAAGCTGGATGAAATCCCGTCGGCGCTGTTGCGCCTGGCAGAAGCGAATGCGCAAGGCGCCCCGGCGGCGGGCGCCGCGCGGGAGGTGCCGCAATGGGTGGAGGCAGAAAACAGTTTTGGCATGGAAGGAGTGGAAATGCATCGTCTGGAAGCACTTGCGAAACCTTCGACTTTTACCTGCCCCGAATGTCATGGCACCTTGTGGGAGCTGAACGACCAGCAGCCGCGGCGTTTTCGCTGCCACACCGGCCATGCCTATACGGAGCGCAACCTGATTGCGCTGCAGGGCGAGCTGGTTGAGGATTCGATCTGGGGCGCGGTGCGCGCGCTGCAGGAAAACGAAATGCTGCTGCGCCGGATGTCCGAAGACGCGCTGCGCAACAAGAATATCGCGACCTCGCTCGACTACAGTGCCCAGGCCAGGCAGGCACAGCGCAACGCCGAGGTGCTGCGTGGGCTGATCACCTCGCAGGCCGATGAAAAAACCTGAAGTTGCCTGGTCGACGACGATCAGTGACGCCGCGCCATGCGCCCCGGTGATATGCTCACATCATGACTACTGATTCCGATATCGAACTGTCTGGCGCCTTCCAGGCCAAGGACTCCCAGGGCCGTACCCTCGACGTGAAGAACATCACCATCTTCGACGAGGGCTACGGGATCATCGACGTGTACGTGAATTTCGCGGCCAAGCTCGAACCCGGCGCCTACAAGGACACGGTCCTGGTGCGCCAGATCATCGAGCGCCTGCGCGCGGTCGGCTACAAGGGCCCCGATTTCAGCCACAGCGATCCGGGCCTGCAAGAGAGCCGCCTGATCGTGCTCGAGGCGCCCGAGGAATTCGCGGCCTTCGCCAAGAGCCGCGGCTGGAAGAACCTGGCTGAAGACTTCGACGAATAATCGTCGCGGGTTTGCGCGATGCTCGCCGCATTACGAGAGCTGATGCATCCCCCTGCCGGCATGGCCTTCGACTTCAGCGAGCCGGCCGGCGAGGCGGCGCTGTCGCCGCATGACGGCATCTCGTGGCAGCTGTTCGCCAATCCCGTGTCGCTGTTCATCGGCGGGGTGGCGGCGGTGCTGCTCGAATTGGCCGAGCCATCGGTGCGCTCCGGTGTGTGGGACCACAGCAGCTTCCAGCGCGACCCGGGCATGCGCCTGCGCCGCACCGGCTTCGCGGCGATGATGACAGTCTATGGCCCGCGCTCGCAGGCCGAAAAAATGATCGCGCACGTGGTGCGCATGCATGAGCGGGTCAAGGGCCTCACGCCCGGCGGCGTCGCCTACCACGCCAACGACCAGCGCCTGCTCGACTGGGTGCAGGCGACCGCCTCGTTCGGGTTTACCGAGGCCTACCACCATTACGTGCGCACTCTGTCTGCCCAGGAGAAGGACGCCGCCTTTGCCGAAGCCGGGCCGGCCGCGCGCCTGTATGGCGCGCTGGGTGCGCCGCGTTCATGGCTGGAGTGGGAAGTGCTGCTGGCGCAGACCGCCCCCGGCCTGGAAGGGTCAAGAATCCTTGCGGATTTCATGCGGATCATGGGCGAGGCGCCCATCCTGCCGGCGCCATTGCGGCCGCTGCAGCGGCTGCTGGTGCGCGCTGCGGTGGAGATCACGCCCGCGCCGGTGCGCTGCCTGCCTCAGCTGCGCGGGCGCGGCCTGCGCTTCGGAGAAGCGGCGCTGGTGCGCGCGATGGCGCGCGGGTCGGTGCTGGTGCCGCTGGGCGACACGCCGCAGGCCCAGGCCGCGCGGCGCGTCGCCCGACCTTGATCAGAACGCGGCGATGCCGGTCTGGGCGCGGCCCAGGATCAGGGCATGGATGTCGTGCGTGCCTTCATAGGTGTTGACCACCTCGAGGTTGACCATGTGGCGGATGATGCCGAACTCGTCCGAGATGCCGTTACCGCCCAGCATGTCGCGCGCGACGCGGGCGATGTCGAGCGACTTGCCGCACGAGTTACGCTTCATGATCGAGGTGATCTCGACCGCCGCTGTGCCTTCGTCCTTCATGCGGCCCAGGCGCAGGCAGCCCTGCAGGCCGAGGGTGATCTCGGTCTGCATGTCGGCCAGCTTCTTCTGCACCAGCTGGTTTGCCGCCAGCGGCTTGCCGAACTGGGTGCGGTCCATGGTGTACTGGCGCGCGGTGTGCCAGCAGTCTTCGGCCGCGCCGAGCGCGCCCCAGGCGATGCCGTAGCGCGCCGAGTTCAGGCAGGTGAACGGGCCCTTCAGGCCGCGCACTTCCGGGAAGGCGTTTTCTTCGGGGCAGAACACCTCGTCCATGACGATTTCGCCGGTGACCGAGGCGCGCAGGCCGAACTTGCCGTGGATCGCGGGAGCCGAAAGACCTTTCCAGCCCTTTTCGAGCACGAAGCCGCGGATCGCGCCTTCATCATCCTTGGCCCACACCACGAACACGTCGGCCACCGGCGAGTTGGTGATCCACATCTTGCTGCCGGTGAGGCTGTAACCGCCGTCGACCTTGCGCGCGCGGGTGACCATCGAGGCCGGGTCCGAGCCGTGGTTGGGCTCGGTCAGGCCGAAGCAGCCGATCCATTCGCCGGTGGCCAGCTTCGGCAGGTATTTCTGGCGCGTTTCTTCATTGCCGAATTCGTAAATCGGCACCATGACCAGCGAGGATTGCACGCTCATCATCGAGCGGTAGCCGGAGTCGACCCGCTCGACTTCGCGTGCGATCAGGCCGTAGGCGACATAGTTGAGGGCCGGGCCGCCGTACTGCTCGGGGATGGTCGGGCCCAGGAGGCCCAGGTCGCCCATTTCGCGGAAGATCGAAACGTCCATCGACTCGTGACGGAAAGCCTCGAGCACGCGCGGCTTGAGCTTGTCCTGGCAGTAAGCGGCGGCGGCGTCGCGCACCATGCGCTCGTCGTCAGTCAGCTGGCTGTTCAGCAGCAGCGGGTCATCCCAATGAAAGGAAGCTTTTTTGGACGAGTCGGTACGGGTCATGGAAAATCCTGTCTCTGGTTTCTAGTTCGGTCGGTAGCGCGCGTGGCGCACCTGACCATTATAGAAACGAGCCGCAGCCGTATCTTTTGAAACTGCGACAGGAATTTCTATTTTTGACCGGCCGTGCTGCCGAACTTGCCGCCGTGGAAGATCAGCGCCGATTGCGGATGGACCTGGCATTGCTCGACCTCGCCGACGAAGATGACGTGGTCGCCTTCGGGATAGCGGCTGCGGTTGTGGCATTCGAACCATGCCGACACGCCTTTCAGGATCGGCAGGCCGGTGCGCGACAGTTCGTACTCGACACCGTCGAACGGGTTCTCGCTGCGGCGCGAGAAGCGCAGGGCCAGTTCTTCCTGGCCGGCGGACAGCACATTGATGACGTAATGCGAGTTGCCGCTGAAGATGGGCAGGCTGTTGGCGCCGGCGCCCAGGCTCCACAAGACCAGGGGCGGATCGAGCGAGACCGAGTTGAACGAGCTGGCGGTCAGGCCGCGGAAGCTGCCGTCGGCCAGGCGCGTGGTAATGACGGTCACGCCGGTCGCGAATTGGGACAGGGCGTGGCGGAAATGTGTTGTATCGAAGCCGCGCGTCGCGGCGCGGGTGGAAAGTGTATTCATGCGGTTCCTGAACGTTGGCGCTCATTATGCCATCGTCGGGGGAGACCTTGCCGCGCAGCGCCTCGCGACCGGACGTGTGTGTCGGCAGTTCAATGCAGAACGAGGCACTTTGCGCTACATTAAAGAATATCCAATCTAACAAATGCCAAGGTGAACTATGAGTGAGCAAAAAGCAACCGAAGTGGCCATCCTGGGCGGCGGATGCTTCTGGTGCACGGAAGCGGTTTACCTCGAGGCGCGCGGCATCACCCGCGTGGAATCCGGCTATATGGGCGGCCAGGTCGACAACCCGAGTTACGAGGCGGTGTGCGCCGGCACTACCGGCCACGCCGAGGTGGTGCGCCTGGAATTCGATCCTGCCGTGATCGGCTATCGCGACATCCTCGAGATATTCTTCACCATCCACGATCCGACCACGCTGAACCGCCAGGGCAACGACGTCGGCACGCAGTATCGCTCGGTGATCTTCACCACCTCGCCCGAGCAGGCCGAGGTCGCGCACAAGGTGATCGGCGAGATGGCCCTGGTGTGGGACGCGCCGATCGTCACTGAAGTCAAGCCGCAGGAAACCTGGTACAAGGCCGAGGACTATCACCAGAACTACTTCGCCCAGCACCCGCTGCAGGGGTATTGCGCTTTTGTGGTGGAGCCGAAGGTGACCAAGTTCCGCAAGACGTTTACGGATCGGTTGAAGGGATAGTCACCCTACGAGCAGCCCCGTCGTCCCCCGCTCCAGCAGCCCGTCGTCCCCCGCTCCAGCAGCACGTCGTTACCTCCACTGGAGGTAACGACTTCCCGCGGAGGCGGGAACCTAAGGTTGCAAGCATATCGATAACGCGTGCAGCACTTGGGTTCCCGCCTGCGCGGGAACGACGGTGCAGGCCAGGTTACGTTGGCGGTGCTGTACCTCATGCATACATATACCTCCTCGACCACGGCAACTGCCCCACATCGCTCCCCGCCTTCCCACACAGGATCTGGTACAAACTGATCCTGTCATGCGCAAAAGCGTAGGCGCAGCCGGCCAGGTAGACGTGCCAGATGCGGAAGCGCTTTGGGTCAGTCAATGTACGGATATGGGCCGCATTGCTCTCGAAATTGTCGGTCCACAGCGCGCAGGTATGGGCGTAGTGGCGGCGCAGGTTTTCCACGTCGCGCACTTCCAGCCCGCCCTCCTGCATCGCCCGCACCACCGTCGCCAGGTGCGCCAGTTCTCCCTGCGGGAACACGTATTCGTCGATGAACTGGCCGCCGCCGTAGGGCGTCGCGCCATTGTCGGGGGAGGTGGTGGTGATCCCGTGGTTCATCGCCACGCCGCCAGGGGCCAGGAGGCCGGCCACCCGCGCAAAATAATCCTTCAGGTGCTGCACGCCGACGTGCTCGAACATGCCGACACTGGTGATGCGCTCGAAGTGGCCGTCGACGTCGCGGTAGTCCTGGAGCCGGATCTCGATGCGGTCCTGCAGCCCGGCTTTCGCCACCCGTTCGCGCGCCAGCGCGGCCTGGTTCTCGGACAGCGTGATGCCCACGCAGCGCGCGCCGAATATCTCCGCCGCGCGCAGCACCAGCGCGCCCCAGCCGCAGCCGATGTCGAGCAGGGTCTGGCCGGGACGCAGGTCGATCTTGCGCAGGATGTGGTCGATCTTCCTGGTTTGCGCGGTAGCGAGGTCTTCGTCGCCCGCCTCGAAGTAGGCGCAGGAATACACCATGCCGGGATCGAGCCAGGCGGCGTAGAACTCGTTGGAGACGTCGTAGTGGTAGCGAATCGCGTCGCGGTCGGATTCGCGCGTGTGGCTGGACTTGAGGCGCAGCGCATCGCCCAGGCGGCTGCGCCTGTCGTTGGCGCTGGCCGCGCCAGACGCCGCCAGCGCATTGCCGACCGCGATGATGTCGGCCGCGCGGCCCATCACCTCGATCGCGCCTTCGACGTAGGCGCGGCCCAGGCTGTACAGGGAAGGGGAGCGCAGGTAGCGCAGCGCAGTGGGGCCGGGGATGCGGATCGTGACCCGCGGCGGGTCTGGCGACAGGTCGATGCGTTCACCGTTCCACAGCTCCACGCGCAGTGGCAACGATAACTTTGGCGACAGCGGCAACTTGCCGCGCAGGCCAGCCTGCAAGGCCGACAGCTTGATCTGATCGAACACGGTCCACCCCTTTTGGAAAGGCGTAGCCGGCCGCGGCTCCTGGCCGGTTACGGTTGCAAACGCTGGCGCGTCCAGCTGCCGTCTTCCTGCCGCTCGTAGACGATACGGTCATGGAAGCGCGAGCGCCGGCCTTGCCAGAATTCGATGCGTTCGGGGATCAGGCGGAAGCCGCCCCAGTTGTCGGGACGCGCCGGATCCTCGCCGGCCCCCTGCGCCACGACGTCGTAGTTCTGTTCGAGCTGCGCGCGGCTGGCGATCGGCGTGCTTTGCGCGGATGCGATCGCCGAGAGCCGGCTCTTGAGGGGACGGCTGCGGAAATAACGGTCGCTTTCTTCCGGCGCAGTCCGCTCCACACGTCCTTCGATACGTACCTGGCGTTCGAGTTCACTCCAGAAGAACAGCAATGCAGCGTAGCTGTTGTCGCGCAAATCCGCGCCCTTCTTGCTGTCGTAATTCGTGTACCACGAGAAGCCGCGCGCATCGAATTGCTTGACCAGCACGATGCGCGAGCTGGGACGGCCGTTGGCGGCCACGGTGGACAGCGACATCGCATTCGGTTCGTTCACTTCGGCCTTCAGGGCCTGCTCGAACCAGGCCGTGAACTGGGCGATCGGGTCGTCCGTTACGTCGGCTTCGTCGAGGCTGGCCTGGCCGTAGTCCTTGCGCAGGTCGGCCACGGCCTGGCCCAGGGCCGGCGACAGCGGGGCGCCAGGCACCGCGATGCCGCGGCGCAGCTGCATGGCCTGGCCCAGGCGCGCCATCTGCTCGGGCGAGAACAGGCGCATCGCCATCGGCGCCATGGTGCTTTCCTCGCGCTCCATATGGGCGGTATAGCTGGCCACGAAGCGCCGCACCGCGCTGTCCGACAGGGCCGTGCCGCTACCCTCGGCGATCGCGGTCAGCTGTTCGTGCAGGTCTTGCCACAACGCATCCATATCCTTGTGGTCTTGCAGGATGGTCGGGGCCAGCGCCTGCAGGATGGCGGCGTCTTCGCCTTGCGCGGTGGCGCGCAGCATCGGGATCAGGTCCTGCTCCTCGTCGTCATGGTGCAGGTGGGCCGCCTTCTCGAAGTAGCGCAGCACCGCGCCCGCGGCCTGGCGCGCCTCTTCGTCGGCGCCGTGTTGCGGCAGGTGGTCCAGCAGCTTTTCCAGGGTCGCGAGCTGCTTGCGGATGCGTCCGTGGCAGTGCTTGAGCACGGCGATAGGCTGGTTGAAATCGGGGGCGGCGTCGTGCAGGAGGGAGCTCATGGCGTTCCAGTAGCATTTTGGTGACAGGCAAAATATTGCGCATCACTATTTGGTTATCTAAGAGGTATTTTAGTGCAGATGCGAAAGGTCCGTCCGCTACAATATCGGGATGAACCAGATCAACTCTCAGCTCTTTTCGGCAACGTTGGAAGAAGAAGTCGACTTCGCGCGCCGCTTCGGCGGCATCGCCCGCCTCTACGGTGAGCGTGCGCTGGAACGTTTCCGTGGGGCGCACGTTTGCGTCATCGGCGTCGGCGGCGTCGGCTCGTGGGTGGTCGAGGCGCTGGCGCGCAGCGCCATCGGCCATTTGACCCTGATCGACCTCGACAATGTGGCAGAGTCGAACATCAACCGCCAGATCCAGGCACTGTCGTCGACCGTCGGCATGGCCAAGATCGAGGCATTGAAACAACGCATCGCCCAGATCAATCCGTTCTGCCAGGTTACCCTGGTCGAGGATTTTATCGACGTAGAGAACATCCCGGCAATGATCGCCGATAAGAATTTCGATTACGTGGTCGACGCCATCGACAGCGTGAAGCCGAAGGCGGCCCTGATCGCCTGGTGCAGCGCCAACAACATGCCGCTGGTGGTGGTGGGGGGCGCGGGCGGCCAGATCGATCCGACCAAGGTCGAGATCCGCGACCTGGCCCGCACCGAACAAGAGCCGCTGCTCAAGAAAGTGCGCAAGATCCTGCGCGCGCAATATGGCTTCGCGCGCGGCGAGAAGCAGAAATACCACATCGACGCCGTGTTCTCGATGGAACCGCTACGCTATCCCGATGCCGGCGATGCCTGCGATGTCGATCCGAACAGCATTACGGGCCTGAACTGCGCCGGCTTCGGTTCGAGCATGGTGGTGACCGCCACCTTCGGCATGGTGACGGCCGGCCAGGTGCTGCGCCGCCTGGCAGAAGCCGCGAATGCGGACGCTGCCGCCGCTGCCGTCGAGGAGGCAGGCGCCGCCCCGCAAACTGTGCAAGCGGAAGAGGCCTTGCTATCATAGGACCAGATGCAACCGTCCGGTTGCGACCTTTTGATGGAAGAGCACACATGATTCGTCGATCCGCATTCATCGCCCTGCTGGTAGCCGCCGCGAGTGTCCATGCGCAGGAAGGCGCCCAGGACGCCAGCAAGCCGACCAGCCAGCCGCCGCCGGACGTGCAGCAGTCGAGCACGCCACCGGTCGCGCCGCCTGACACCCAGGTGCCGGCGCCCGTGGCG
>Ga0265797_10007151_pt1 | contig 15421 bp, 11 predicted proteins | sample P2T30metagenome_FD_192433 | JGI IMG/M metagenome (GOLD analysis project Ga0265797, IMG submission 192433) | Plant litter microbial communities from East Loma Ridge, Irvine, California - P2 T30 | ecosystem: Environmental > Terrestrial > Plant litter > Unclassified | place: USA: California... | reverse complement strand
TCAGCTGCACCGCGACGTCGGGCGCCGTCAGGCCGACGAGGATGCCGGCCCCGACCGCGACGATCACGGCGATGTAGAGCCAGTGCGACTTCTCGATCCGCCGGAGGCGCGAGAGGGGCGAACGGTGGATCGTGTCGTCTCGGGGGGAGGGCGTCGTTGCCATCGGTGGTCCTCGTGCTCGTGACCGGGACGACGTCGTCGCCGGTCGGCGGGTGGATCGGGCCAGCATGACCTCGGTGCGCTCGCCGCACGAGCTTGCGTTCATAGTGTTCGCGGCGGACTCGGACGTGTCCGCGGCGGTCGCTAGGGTGGCGCCATGACCGACGACGACGTCACCACGAAGACCGTCCAGCTGCGCCGCTACGAGCTCGCCCCCGGGGTGCTCGACGACTTCGTCGCCTGGTTCACCTCCCGGCTCGTGCCGGCCCGCACCTCCTCGGGCTTCACGATCGAGTTCGCGTACGCCGACCGCGACGTCGACGAGTTCACCTGGGCCGTCAGCGCTCCCGGCGACGCCGAGGCGTTCCTCGCGCTCGAGGCCGAGTACCTGGCGTCCGAGGCGCGAGCCGCGGCGTTCGCCGGGGAGCCGACGCGCGTCGCCGTCTCGCACGTGCGGCTGGTCGAGCCCGTCCTCTAGGCGACCGGACCGTCCGGCAGTCCGATGCGCCGCGCCAGCATCGCCACCCGCCTGTTCGCCCTGCAGGTCGTCGGCGTCGTCGTGCTCGCCCTCGTCGCCGGGGGGTGGCAGTGGACGAGCGCGCGCACCGACACCGAGCGCGCGGCCGCTGCCCGCTGCACCGCCCTCGCGACCTCGATCGCCGACAACCCGTTCGTGCTCGAGGCCCTCGACACGGACGACCCGTCCGCCGTGCTCGAGCCGTACGCGCTCGACCTGATGCGCGACACCGACACCGACTTCGTGACCGTGATGACGCCCGACCGCACCCGCCTCACGCATCCCGACCCCGCCGAGATCGGGCGGCCGTTCATCGGCACGATCGCCCCCGCGCTCGCCGGGCGGTCGTTCACCGAGACGTACTCGGGCACCCTCGGGCCCTCGGTCCGCGCCGTCGTGCCCGTGCTCGACGACGCGGGGGACGTCGTCGCCCTCGTGGCCGCGGGCGTGACGGTCGACAGCGTCTCCGCGGCGCTCGGCCAGCGCCTCCCCCTGCTCGTCGGCGGGGCCCTCGCGACCGTCGCCCTCGGGGCGCTGGCGGCGTGGCTGCTCAGTCGCCACCTCCGGCGGGTCACCCGTGGCCTCGGCGCCGAGGAGCTGGGCCGGGTCAGCGACCACCACGAGGCGGTGCTGCACTCGGTCGGCGAGGGGCTCGTGCTCGTCGACGACCAGGGGCGGCTCACGCTCGCGAACGACCACGCGGCGCTCCTGCTCGGGCTGCCGTCGCTCGTCGACGACGTCGGACGGCGTCCCGTGCCGGTCTCCGAGCTCGCGCTGCCGACGTCGTTGGCCGCGCTGCTCGCCGGGGGCGACGAGGCGCAGGACGAGGTGCACGTCGCCGACGACCGCGTGCTCGTCGTGAACCAGCGGGTGGCGGCGGCGCCGGCCGCAGGGGCAGGCGGCGGGCGGGTCGCGGTCGGGCGTGGCGCGATGGGGCGGGGAGCAGTCGGGGGCCGAGGAGGCGCGGGTCGCGCCCTCGGGACGGTCACCACCCTGCGCGACCACACCGAGCTTCGGCAGCTCACCGACGAGCTCCGGACGATGAGCACCCTCTCGGCGGCCCTGCGCTCCCAGACCCACGAGTTCGCGAACCGGCTGCACACGATCGTCGCCCTGATCGAGCTGGGCCGTGCCGACGACGCGCTCCGCTTCGCCTCGGACGAGCTGGACCTCGGCCAGGTGCTCGCCGACCAGGTCGTGGCCGCCGTCGACGAGCCGGTGCTCGCGGCGCTGCTGCTCGGCAAGAGCGCCCAGGCGCGGGAGCGAGCCGTCGAGCTCGAGCTGCACGTCTCGCCCGACTTCGGCACGCCTCGGGTGCCCGTGCGCGACCTCGTGACGGTGCTCGGCAACCTCGTGGACAACGCGCTCGACGCGGCGGCGCCGCGCTGGGCGGACGCGGGGGCGGGTACCGAGGCCGACGTGGAGGCGGACACCTCGAACCGCGTTCCGAACCATGAACCGCGAAAGAACGCAGTTCATGGTTCGGAACGCGGTTCATCCCGCCCCGCGACCGTGAGCGTCGTGCTCGCGCGGCCGGCACCGGGCGTCGTGCGGATCGCCGTCTCCGACAGCGGACCCGGGCTGCCCGAGGGGCGGGACGTCTTCGAACGGGGCGTCAGCACCAAGCCGGGAGGCGCCGAGGGGCGCGGCATCGGCCTCGCGCTCGTGGCCCAGGTCGCGCGGCGGGCGGGCGGCACCGTCGACGCCCGCTCGACGGTGCACGGGACCACGATCACGGTCGACCTGCCCGACGACGAGGAGGCGGTGGTGCGGTCGTGACCGACGCCTCCTCGTCCCGGCCCCTGCCCCCGACGACGCCCCCGGTGCGCGTGCTCGTCGTCGACGACGAGCCGCTCACGGCCGAGGCTCACGGCGCGTACGTCACGCGGCTCGACGGGTTCGAGCTGGTCGGCGTGGTGCACGACGGCCGGTCCGCGCTCGACAGGCTGCGACAGCCCGGCGTGGACCTCGTGCTGCTCGACCTGACCCTGCCCGACATCCACGGGATCCAGCTCTGCCGAGCACTGAGGGCCGCCGGCTCGACGGTCGACGTCGTCGCGATCACGGCGGTGCGCGACGTCGCGGTCGTCAAGAGCGCGGTGTCGCTCGGGATCGTGCAGTACCTGATCAAGCCGTTCGGCTTCGCGACCTTCGCGGAGCGGCTCACCGGCTACCTCGCGTTCCGCCGCGGGCTCGACCAGGGCGAGGGGCAGGTCACCCAGACCGAGGTCGACGCGAGCCTCGCGACGCTGCGCACGACCGCCGCCCCCTCGCTCGCGAAGGGGATCGCCCCGGAGACGCTCGCCGCCGTCGTCGAGGCGCTGCGGACCGCGTCGGACCCGGCGGTCCGCGCGTCTCCTGCTCTCGACGACGAGCAGGGGCAGCCCCGAGGAGGCGCGCTGTCGGCCGGCGAGGTCGCCGCGGCCGTCGCCGTCTCCCGCGTCACGGCCCGTCGCTACCTCGAGCACCTCGCCGACGCGGGCCAGGTCGACCGGGTGCCCCGGTACGGCGCGCCGGGCCGTCCCGAGCACGAGTACCGCTGGCGCTGAGCCGGCGGCCGACTCCGATTCAGGGTGGGGCTACGGACATGCCTCACGCACGACCGCGACCCCGCCGGCGGGCACCACGACGCGCCCTGCGCACACCGCGCCGGTCAGGAGGTCGGTGCCGGCTACCTCGGCCCAGCCCTCCGACTCGGCGTGGTTGAGCACGAACAGCCACGACCCCTCGTCCGAGGCGCGCCGGACGGCCTCCACGCCGGGCGACGTCGCCGCCGCCGGGCTGATCCCGACCTCGTCGAGCAGCCGATCCACCAACTCGCCGAGGCCTGCGGGCTCGAGGTCCGAGGCGAGGTACCAGGCCGAGCCCGAACCGACCGGGCGCCGGGTCACGGCCGCCCCGCCGGAGACGCCGCCGGTCGTGTAGGACGCCACCACCTCGGCGGTCGTCGCCGTGACGTGCTCCGTCCACCGGCGGGCGCGCCAGCCGGTGTCGAGCTCGACGACCTCGGTCTCGTCGAGGGGCCAGAAGTCGTCGCCGCGCACGCCGAGGAGGTCGCGGAACGCACCGGGATGACCACCGGTCCTGACCGAGTTGGTCTCGTCGACGATGCCGGAGAACCAGGTCACGAGCACCGTGGCGCCCCGCTCAGCAGCAGCGGCCACGGCGGCGGGCGTCGTGTCGTCGACGAGGAACAGCCCCGGCACGACGACGAGGTCGTAGTCGTCGAGGGGGTGCCACGGCGGCACCACGTCGACGGTGACCGACCGCTCGAACAGCGCCGCATGGACCGCCCTGGCTGTGGTGGCGTAGTCCAGCCGTACGGCGGGCTTGTGGCCGCTGCGCAGGGCCCAGCCCGCCTCGTCGTCGTGCAGCAGCGCGACCCTCGCGCCGACGACACGGCTCCCGGCGACCTCGGCCAGACGAGCCAGGTCCGCGCCGAGCGCCACGATCTGCCGGAACGTGCGCGACTCGGGGCCGGAGTGGGGCAGCATCGCCGAGTGGAACTGCTCGGTCCCCGATCGTGACGCACGCCACTGGAAGTACATGACGCTGTCCGAGCCGCGCGCCACGTGCCCGAGCGCGTGCCGCACCAGCTCGCCGGGCCCCTTGGGCTGGCTGACCGGGTGCCAGGTCGAGCCGCCCGTCGCGTGCTCCATCAGGAGCCACGGGCCGCCTCCCGAGATGCCCCTCATGCGGTCGCCCGCGAAGGCGAGCTCCTGGTGCTTCATCGGGTCGGGGCCGTAGGTGTAGTGGTCGTTCACCACGATGTCGACCTCGTCGGCCCACCGGGGGTAGTCGACGACGTCGGGCCCGAGACCGACCATGAAGTTGGTCGTCACCGGCACCTCGGGCGTCACACGACGCAGCACGGCAGCCTCGGCCCGGTAGCAGTCGAGCAGCGCGTCCGACGAGAAGCGCTCGTAGTCGAGCAGCTGACCCGGGTTGTGCGCCGTGATGCCCCGGGGTGTCGTGACCTCGTCGAACGACGAGTACGAGTTGCCCCAGAACGCCGTGCCCCAGGCGGTGTTCAGGGCCTCGACCGTGCCGTGCCTGGCCTCGACCCACGACTGGAAGGCCGCCTCCGAGACAGGGCAGTGGCACCGGGCGTTGCCGCCGCCGAGCTCGTTGCTCACGTGCCACAGCCGCACCGCCGGGTGGCCTGCGACGTGCGCGGCGAGCGCCTCGACGACGCGCAGCGCGTAGCGCCGGAAGACCGTCGACGACGGGCAGAACCCGAGGCGGCCGCCGGGGGCGAGAGGGTGTCCGTGCGCGTCCTGGGGCAGGATCTCCGGGTGCAGGCGGTGCAGCCACATGGGCACCGACGCCGTGGGGGTGGCGAGGTCGACCCGGATGCCGTTCTCGTGCAGCAGGTCGAGCACCCGGTCGAGCCAGTCGAAGTCGAACGCGCCGTCGCGCGGCTCGTGCTTGATCCACGAGAACACGCCGACGGTGACGAAGCCGACTCCGGCCTCGCGCATCAGCTCGACGTCCTCGAGCAGCACGTCCCAGTCCCACTGCTCCGGGTTGTAGTCGCCCCCGAAGGCGATGCCCTCCGTCGGCCACGTGACGACGGCGCTCACGCGACGACCTCCGATCGGATCTCGAGGACCCGCGCGGTGGGTCCCGCGACGTCGACGGTCACCGTGAGCTCCGCCTCCTGCGGGTCCCAGCGCCACGACCAGCCGGCGGGGTCGGCCGGGAAGAACGGCCGCACCTGCACCTCCTGCCCGCGCAGCGCCGGCAGCGGGAGGACGACGCGGTCGTCGTCGCCCGAGCAGCGCCACACGCTGAGGTGCGTCACGGCGCCCACGCCCACGCCCGCACCGGTGCGGGCGCCTGCACCCTCACCCGCGCCCGCGGTCAGCGCCAGGGCCGTCCACGCGTCCTCCCACGCCGGCAGCCCGAGCGGCCACGACGGCACGGCCCGCTCGATCGAGCCGAGCACCTCCCGGTGCGCCGCGACGGCGGCGCGCACGACGTCGCGCTGGGCGGCGTCCATCCGGTTCAGGTGCCCCGACAGGTACATCCGCCCGAGCACCGCGTTCACGAGCGAGAACGTGAACAGCTCGGGCTCCATGCCGGCGTGCGGGTAGGCCCAGTGCCCCGCCTGCTCGGGCAGCAGCGCGGCGGGTGCGGCGGCCGCGATCGTCGCGTACATCACCGGGTCCTGCTGGTCGGAGGTCGACTGCACGTGCAGCCGCGACATCATCGCCCAGTCCATCCGCATGGCGCCCGAGGCGCAGTTCTCGATGAGGAGGCGCGGGTGGCGCTCCTGGACGTCGTCCAGCCAGGCGAGCAGCGCCCGCGTGTGCTCGAGCAGCCCCGCGCCCGGTGCGAGCCCGCCAGCGTCGGTGCCCGGGCCGGTCATCGTGTTGTAGTCCATCTTGAAGAAGCCGACGCCGTGGTCGCCGACGAGCCGGTCGACGACTCCGTCGAGGTGGGCGCGCGCGGCGGGGCTCCGCAGGTCGAGCAGGTGCCGGCCGTGGTCGGCGACCCGGACGCCGCCGCGGCTGAAGAACGCGTCGTCCGGCAAGGAGGCGGCCAGCGGCGACCGCACGCCGATCACCTCGGGCTCGAGCCACAGCCCCGGCACCATCCCGCGGTCGCGGATCCGGTCGAGCACCTCGTCGATCCCGCCGGGGAACCGGCTCGCGGCGGGCTGCCACTCGCCGACCGTGTCCCACCAGTGGCCCTCGGCGTACCAGCCGGCGTCGATGCAGAAGTAGTCCGCCCCGACCTCGGACGCGGCGTCGACGAGCGGCAGCAGCTTCTCGGTGGTCGGGTCGCCCATCAGCGTGTTCATGTAGTCGTTGAAGACGACGGGCAGGTCGTGGTCGACCGCGCGCACGAGGCGCGTGGCACGACGTTGGGCCGTCATCGCGGCCAGGACCTGGTCGATGCCGCCTGCCGCGACGGCGACCGAGGCCGACGCCGACGTGAAGACCTCGCCGGGGCGGAGCACGAGGCTCCAGTGGTTCTCGGGGTCGGTCGGTCCGGACAGCAGCAGGTAGGCACCGTGCCGCGTCTCGCCGAGCTCGAACAGCCAGGGCCCGGCGTGCTCGACCTGCCAGGCGAGTGCGGCCGAGCCGTCGCGGGCGAGCAGCGCGGCGGTGGGCACGGCCTCGCCGCTCGACCACGAGCCGCGGTCGCCGACGACGAGCCGCGTGCGCGGCGGCTGGTGCTGCACGTCGCGGTCGATGCGCGCGAGCCCGGCGTCGCGCAGCGGGGTCGTCGACCAGCGGCTCTCGGCCACCCAGTCGTTCGCCGCCGTCGCGAGGGCGAACGCGTCGACGTCGTCGTCGCGGCCGAGGAACGCCCCGGTCGCGATCGTCGACACGGCGTCGAGGGTGAGCGGGACGGCGCCGGGGGCGAGGCCGACCTCGGTGTGCGTGCGGAACGCGGCCACCGCCTCCTGCGCCTCGAACACGCTGGTGACGACGAGGCCCGAGGCGTCGTCGCGCTGCTCGATCCGCAGCCGGGCCGTGCCGTCGTCGTCGACGCCGGCCTCGTGCGACACGTGCCGCAGGGCCGCGCCGAGCACGGTGTCGACGTGCCGGAAGCTGCCGGGGAACCGCCCGTGCCCGAACGCCGACACCTCGACCAGGGCCTGCAGGAGGCGGTCGGGCACGTCGCCGACGTCGCCCGGCCAGAGCGCGGGTGAGGCCGCGTCCGGGCCGGCGCCCTGATCCGGCGCCGGCGCGGCCTCGCCGGTCGGCACCGCCCCCGGCTCGATCGCGACCAGCGCGACCGGCGCGTCGTCGGGCAGGGCGAAGGTCAGGTGCAGGGCGTCGGTGCCCCAGTGCAGCAGCCGCACGTCAGCGGACCGCGGCCTTGGCGGCGAGCGCGTCGCCGGCCGGGGCGGACCCGGCCTGAACCCACGCCCGGGCGTAGTGGTCGTAGCAGATCGAGTTGTCGATGCTCGAGCGGTCGGGGGCCGACTCGTCGCTGACGACCTTGCCGACACGCTCGGGGTCGGGCGCGGCGAGGGCGAGCAGCTTCGTGTAGTCGTGGTGCGGGTCGAGGATGACGTCGTCCGCGGGACCCCGCTCGACGACCCGGCCGCGGTAGAGCACGAGGATCTCGTCCGAGAAGTGCCGCGCCGTGGCGAGGTCGTGCGTGATGTAGAGCACGGCGAGGTTGTCCTCGCGCTGCAGCCGGCCCATCAGGTTGAGGACGCCGAGGCGGATCGAGACGTCGAGCATCGAGACCGGCTCGTCGGCGATGAGCACCTGGGCACCGGGGGCCAGGGCCCGGGCGATCGCGATCCGCTGACGCTGTCCGCCCGACAGCTCGTGCGGACGACGAGCCGCCATGTCCTCGGCGGGGCGCAGGTTGACGCGCTCGAGCATGTCGAGCACGCGCTCGTGCGTCTCGGCGCGGCCCCTCGTGCGGCGGTGGATCCGCAGCGGCCGCGCGATGTGGTGCTCGATGGAGTGGAACGGGTTGAGCGACGCGAACGGGTCCTGGAACACCATCTGCACGTGTCGCCGGTAGACCGAGCCCATCACGGGCGTGCCGTCGTCGAGCGTCACGTCGATCTTGCCCGAGCTCGGCTTCTCGAGCTTCGCCAGCATGCGGGCGATGGTCGACTTGCCCGAGCCCGACTCGCCGACGAGGGCGACCGTGCGGCCGGGCAGCAGGTCGAACGACACCGAGTCGACGGCCCGGAACGCCTCGCGGCCGATGCCCTTGCGGACCGAGAAGTCCTTGGTCAGGTCGGTGACGTGGATGCTGGTCATCGCGGGTCCTCCAGGTCGTCGGGGTCGGGCAGCACGATGGTGCGGGTGTCCTGCTCGAGGGGCGAGCCCTCGTCGACGCCGGTGCGGATGAAGGCGCCGCGCGAGCCGCTGAGGCTCGGGAACGAGCTGAGCAGGCGGCGCGTGTAGGGGTGCTGGGCGTCGGCGTAGATCTGCTCCGCGGTGCTCAGCTCGACGATCTCGCCCTGCAGCATCACGGCGATGCGGTCGCTGATCTCGAGCAGCAGCGGCAGGTCGTGCGTGATGAACACGACGGCGAAGTCGAGCTCGTCGCGCAGCCGGACGATCTCGCGCAGGATGTCGCGCTGCACGACGACGTCGAGGGCCGTGGTCGGCTCGTCCATGATCATGATCTGCGGCTCGAGCAGCATCGCCATCGCGATCATCACGCGCTGGCGCATCCCGCCCGACAGCTCGTGCGGGTACGAGCGCAGCCGCACCGGGTCGACCCCGACGCGCTCGAGCACCTCGGCGGCCCGGGCACGGCGCTGCGCCTTGCTCAGCTGCTTCTCGTGCGTGACGAGCACGTCGTCGAGCTGCGTGAGGATCGTCGTCACCGGGTTGAGGGCGTTCATCGCGCCCTGGAACACCATCGACAGCTTCGACCAGCGGAACGCCCGCAGCTCCTGCTCGCCGAGGGCGAGGAGGTCGACGTCCGTGCCGTCGCGGTCGTGGAACGTGATCGAGCCCGTCGCGATGCGCGCCGGCGGCTTGTGCAGCCGGTTGATCGCGTAGGCGAGGGTCGTCTTGCCGCAGCCCGACTCCCCCGCCAGCCCGAGGATCTCGCCCGGCGCGAGCGTGAGGCTCGCCGACTTGACCGCCGTGACCGGGTTCTCGACCTCGTAGACGACGGTGAGGTCGTCGATCGTCAGCACCGCGTCGCGACGGGTGCGGGGCCGGGACGCGACGGGCGCCTCCTGCGTGGGGGTCATCGGGAGGCCTTCTTCGCGAGACGGGCGCGCTTGCGGTGCAGGCGCACGTTCTTGAGCTTGGGGTTGATGATCTCGTCGATCGAGAAGTTGATCAGCGAGAGGCCGGTGCCGAACAGGGCGATGATGAGGCCGGGAGGGCCGAACCACCACCAGGCGCCGAGCGGCAGGGCGAAGCCGTTCTGCGCGTAGAACAGCATCGTGCCGAGGGTCGACGAGTTGGAGGCGCCCAGTCCGAGGAACGACAGGCCCGCCTCCCCGAGGATGGCCGCGATCACCGCGAAGACGAACTGCGACGCGAGCACCGGCAGCAGGTTCGGCAGGATCTCGACCGAGATGACGCGCCACGGCTTCTCGCCGGCGACGCGGGCCGCGGCCACGTAGTCGCGGCTGCGGATCGACAGGGTCTGCGCCCGCAGCACCCGGCTGGACGCGGCCCAGCCGGTGATCGCCAGCACGATGCCGATCGTCCAGAGCCCGCGCTGCTCCTGGGGCACGAAGCCCGAGATCACGATGACGAGGGGCAGGCCGGGGATCACGAGGAACACGTTCGAGAACAGCGAGAACGCCTCGTCGGTGAACCCGCCGATGTAGGCGCCGAGGATGCCGAAGAAGGCCGAGAGGGCCGTCGCGAGGATGCCGACGATCAAGCCGATCTGCAGCGAGCCGCGGGTGGCCCAGGCGAGCTGGGCGAAGACGTCCTGCCCGGTCTGGGTCGTGCCGAGGAGGTGCTGGGCCGACGGGCCGGTGAGGCCGATGTCGCGGATGACGGTCGGGTCCTGCACGAAGAACGGGCCGACGATGCCGAAGAGCGCGATGGCGCCGACGAGGCCGAGCCCGGCGGCGAGCCACGGGGTCATGGTCGGCAGCATCAGCCGCCAGGCGGAGCGCCTCGGCTTGCCGAGGTCGGCGGCCTCGGCGGCGAGCTGCGAGGTCGAGTCGACGACCGTGGTGGTCGTGTCGGGGGCGACGTTCGTCATGGGTGCTGCCTCCTGCTGGTGGTGCGGCGGGCCATCAGCTGCGCGCCCGGGTGCGGGGGTCGATGATCCCGTAGAAGAGGTCGACCACGAGGTTGGCGCCGAGCACGGCCAGCGTGATGAAGAGGAAGATGCCCTGCATCAGCGCGTAGTCGTTGTTCGTGACGGCCGACAGGAGCTTGCCGCCGATGCCCGGGTACGAGAACACCTGCTCGGTGACGATCGAGCCGGAGACGACGAACCCGAGCGAGATGGCGAAGCCGGCGACGCTCGGCAGCACCGCGTTGCGGGCCGCGTAGCCGCGGAGGATGCGGCCCTGGCTGAGGCCCTTGGCCTGCGCCGTGAGCACGTAGTCCTCGGACAGCGTCGAGACCATCATGTTGCGCATGCCGAGCAGCCAGCCGCCGATCGACGCGATCACGATGGTGAGCGCCGGCAGGAACCCGTACTCGACCGCCGACGAGATGAACTGCCAGTTCAGCCCCGGGTCGAGCACGACGTCGTAGCCGCCCTGCGAGGGGAACAGCCTCAGGGAGGTGGCGAGCACGTACACGAGGATCAGCGCGAGCCAGAAGTAGGGCACCGCCGCCAGCAGCGTGGTGGCCGGCACGAGCGAGTCGAGCCAGGTGCCCGGCTTCCAGCCGACGAACGCGCCGAGCAGGACGCCGAGCGCCGCGCCGATCACGGTCGCCAGGCCGACGAGGACGATCGTCCAGGGCAGCGACGACCCGATGACCTCGGTGACGGGGGTCGGGAAGTAGCCGACCGAGATGCCGAGGTCGCCCCTGAAGATGTTGATCAGGTAGTTCCAGTACTGCACCGGGAGCGGATCGGAGGAGTCGCCTCCGAGGAGGAGCTCGTACGCCTTGCGGGTGTCAGGGGTGACGATCCCCCCGCGTTGCTGCAGCTTCGCCAGCAGGATGTCCACCGGGTTGCCCGGCAGCAGCCGAGGGATCAGGAAGTTGATGGTCAGCGCGGCCCACAGGGCGACCGCGTAGAAGCCGAGCTTCCGGACGAAGTAGTTCACGTGTCCTCACCGGTCCTCACGACGACGAGCTCCTCCTCCGCCACGGCTACTCGCCGACCGGCTTCAGGGACTTGAAGATGATCGAGTTGTCCGGCGAGGCCCAGATGGCGGGGAACGCGTAGAGGTCGTCCATCGTGGGCCAGCCGGTGAACTTCGACGAGTGGTACTCGCTCGTCGTGCCGCCGGTGAGGACGGGCACGTAGGGCATGTCCTCGACGATCGCGGCCTGGATCACGTCGAACTGCGCCTGGCGCGCCTCCGTGTCCTCGGGGTTCGTGGCCTTGAGGGTCTCGAGCGCCGCGTCGACCGCGGGGTCGCTGAAGCGGGCCATGTTCGTCGGTGCCGCCTCGCCGACCGCCGCCGTGTAGGCGGTGTTGAAGTACTGGTCGTAGAGGTAGTACGGGTCGGACGCGGCGCCCTGGCCGAGCGAGTCGATGGCGAGCTGGTAGTTGCCCTTGCTCTTCTTGTCGGTCCACTCGTTCCACGACGACTGCGAGGCGGTCAGCGAGATGCCGGCGGCCTTGAGCTGCTGGCCCATCGTGTCGATCGCCGTGATGTAGTCGGTCCAGCCGGTGACGACCTCGACGGTGAGCTTCAGCTCCTGGCCGTCCTTGGCGTAGATGCCGTCGGAGCCCTTCGCGTAGCCGGCGTCCTCGAGCAGCGACGAGGCCTTGTCCAGGTCGGGGGCGGACGGGGCGACGGGCTCGGCGACGGCGCTCGAGATGAGGTCCTCCTGCGTGCTCGTCAGCGCGAACGTGGGCGACACCTCGCTGGCGGTGTCCTGGAACGCGAGGGAGTTCACCTGGTCGCGGTTGAGCGCGTAGTAGATCGCCTGGCGGACGGCCGGATCCGTCTGGGGGCCCTCGCAGCCGAGCTCGGCGTTCGAGCAGGTCATCAGCGCGACCTGGTTCTGCGGGATCGTCACGGCGTCGTAGCCGGGGTAGTTCTTCGAGACGTTCTGGATGTCGGGCACCGGGCCGGTCTGCCAGTCGATCGTGCCGGCCGCGAGCGCGTCGGCGCCGGCGGTGTTGCCGGACAGCGACAGGTAGCGGACCTTCTTGACCGCGGGCTCGCCGCCCCAGTAGGTCGGGTTGGCGGCCAGCGTGAAGGCCTGCGCCTTGAAGTCGTCCATCGTGTACGCGCCGGTGCCGACGGGCTCGGCGATGACGTCGGTCGTGGGGTCGATGTCGCTCCACAGGTGCTCGGGCACGATCGGCGTGCGGCCGAGCAGGGCCGGGCCGGTCACGAACGCCGGGTGGTCCCAGGTGAAGGTGACGTGCGTGTCGTCGGCGGCGGTGACCGTGCCGTCGAAGCCGTTGGTGTTGATCGAGGGGGTGTCGAGCAGCATCTCGAAGGTGAAGACGACGTCGTCGGCCGTGAAGGCCTCGCCGTCGGACCAGGTCGCGTCGTCGCGCAGGGTGACGTCGAGCTGCGTGCCCTCGTCGTTCCAGGTGTACTCGCTGCCGAGCAGGGGCTCGTAGTCCTCGGTGTTCACGTTGGTGACGAAGAAGAGCGACTCGTAGATCGCGCCGATGCCGCCGATGGACGAGGGCGAGTACGGGTTGAAGTTGATCTGGTAGTCGCCGGCCTGGCCGGTGTAGACGACGAGCGTGTCGCTCGGGCTGCTCGAGCCCGAGCCGCCGGCGGAGCAGCCGGTGAGGCCGAGGGTCAGCGCGGTGGCGGCGGCTGCCGCCCCGATCGCCCAGGCCCTGCGGACGGGCCTGCGGCCCGTGGTTGCGCGGAGGAACATCGTTGATCCTTTCCCAGGGCGCGACCACTCGGGGCAGTCGACGCCGACTTCGTTGTCACAGGCGGGCTGGGCCGCGCTGTCGGGTCATTGTTACCCGACTAAATTAAGTCCGTCAAGTTTGTGGGAGCAAGCCTCAGGAACCGTGACCGGACCGTTGCCGGGCGATGTAGCCATCGAGGAGGCGCGATTCAGGAACGGGGGCGGCTGCGGTCCTGACTCGTGCACGGATCAGGACGGCGCCTCCCCCCGTGGCGAGGCTCAGGACCGATGTTCCTGAATGAGGAGGGGGGCAGGTCAGCGGCGGGGCGGCGCCGTCGTGCCGCGCACGACGATCTCGCTGTCCGGGGCGCGGACGAGCATCTCGGGACGTCCGTCGAGCATCGCGAGCACGGTGCGCGTCGCGGATTCCCCCAGCGACGGCACGTCGCGGCTCACCACGGACAGCGGGGGCGTCGCGAGCTGGCAGAGGGGCGAGTCGTCCCACGCGAGCAGCGAGAGGTCGCCCGGCACGGAGACGCCGAGGTCGGCCGCCGCGGCCAGGCCGCCCACCGCCATCGCGTCGTTGTCGTAGACGATCGCCGTGGGCCGCCGCGGCCCGCGCAGCAGCCGGCGGGTCTGCGCCTCGCCGCTCTCGGCCGAGTAGTCGCCCGGCAGGACCAGGCCGCTCGCGCCTCCTCGTCCGACGGTGAGGTCGAAGGCCTCCGAGCGCGCCCGCGTGTGGCCGAGCTCCACGGGCCCGCTGACCCGCCCGATCACCGAGTGGCCGAGGCCCACGAGGTGCGCGACGGCCTGGCGCATCGCGCCCCGGTCGTCGACCTCGACGGTCGAGACGCCCCCGCCCTGCGGCTCCTGGCCGAGGACGACCGTGGGCAGCCCGAGGGCCGCGAGCACGGGCAGCCGCGGGTCGTCGTCGACGAGGTCGGCGAGCACGACGCCGCGCACCCAGCCCTGGGCGGCCCAGCGGCGGAAGCAGGCGAGCTCGTCGTCGTGGTCGGCCACCAGCTGCAGCAGCACCGTCGCCCCGGCCCGCGTCGCCGCCGCCTCCATGCCCGCGAGGAACGCGGTGTGGAACGGGTCGATCCCCAGGCTGAAGGGCGCCCGGCGCTGCACGAAGCCGATGGCCGGGAGGGAGGGAGGCGCGCCGGCCGTGCCGGCGCCCACGGGCGGGGACACCAGTGCAGTATCGCCCACCGCGGGGACCACGGTCGACCTGCGGAGCCGAGGAGGCGCCTCCTGCGTCACGAGGCCGGTCAGGACCTCGGTCAGGGCGCCACCGCCAGCAGCAGGCCGTTCGCGTGCCGGAGCACGCCCCGGCCTGTGAGCGCGTGCGGGTCGACGTCCGCGGCCCCCTCGACGCGGAACGTCGCCGACTCCCCCGCGAGCAGGGTGACGAGGCCGCGGTCGACCGTCGCCCGCGGGTCCAGGACGTCGACCAGCAGGGTGACGTCGCGGGCGTAGCTGCGCGCCGTCACGGTGACGAGCCAGGCGTCGCCGTCGCGGACGACCTCGGTGGCGACGGGGTCAGGGTCGAGGCGCTGGTCGACGACCTCGGCCGCGTCCCAGACCGCCCGGCCCGAGCCGAAGCCGGGCAGCACGGCGACGAGCAGCTCGGCGACGGGGTCGAGCGCGTCGACGAGCGGGGACGGCACCTCCAGCTCGACGCTGCCCCGGGAGCCGACGGCCCCGGGCACGACGACCTCGTCGAGCACGTCGCCCGAGAAGCTCGTGCGGCGCAGCACGACGTCGCCCGCCCACGCGTCGTCGACGTCGTTGAGCAGCACCACGGCGAGCGAGTCGCCGCGCGGCTGGATCGTCGCGAGGCGCGGCGCGTAGCAGTCGCGCAAGGCGAACCAGAGCGGCTTGCGGTGCTCGTCGAAGTCGACCGCGGCCCACGACGTGACGGGCCAGTCGTCGTTCAGCTGCCAGACGATCGTGCCGGTGTTGAGCGGCGCGAGCGACCGGAAGTGCTCGACGCCGAACCGGATCGCTGCGGCCTGGTTGAGCTGCGTGGCCCAGTGCCAGTCCTCGATGGTCGCCGGGGCCGGCAGGTGGCCCTGCATGCCGCGCTCGAGCTTGAGGTTGCCCTCCTCGGCCTTCTGGTGCACGAGCATCTGGTGGCCGTACGGGTCGAGCGGCTCGTCGTGCACCGAGCCGACGAGCGTCGACCAGGCCGGTGGGCCCTGGAACCCGAACTCCGAGACGAAGCGGGCGGGGTACTCGCGGTAGGCCGTGTAGTCGCGGCGGTTCCAGACGTCCCAGATGTGCATCGTGCCGTGGCGGTGGTCGTTCGGGTGCACCTCGT
>Ga0265797_10007150_pt1 | contig 15422 bp, 18 predicted proteins | sample P2T30metagenome_FD_192433 | JGI IMG/M metagenome (GOLD analysis project Ga0265797, IMG submission 192433) | Plant litter microbial communities from East Loma Ridge, Irvine, California - P2 T30 | ecosystem: Environmental > Terrestrial > Plant litter > Unclassified | place: USA: California... | reverse complement strand
ATAGTTGATCTTGGGCGAGAACAAAGATGACAAAGGACTATGAGCGACTAGGTTACTCAGCAGTCCCGAAGCTGAGGTATTCCGCTGATGGGTCGACCTCAGAGGTGAAGACGGGACCGAGAGTGACATGACGGGGCGAGTCTGAGAGAAAGAGTTGTATCAAGAATGTAAATGCGAATGTCGTCGTATCCAATCTAATGTGTCTGGCTGGATCCTTTGCCAAGGCGGAGTACGTATCAAGGGTCTGTCGTCAAGTTTCAGAAGTGTATCGTGTGTAATGGAGCCGGTCGCTCGTTTATTGATAGATGTTCGCACCACGTCGAGCGCTTTATTGAGCCGAACGCCGTTCGATAGCTGTAGTTTATGAGTGTAAATGATGTATGCTATACTATTCTTCTATTGATGGCTTGAAATACCTCTGGTCCACTCTTATCCGATTAGGGTAACTTGAGTAATATCGGTGGCAAATCGCAAATCAGGCACGGTTGTAAACTGGGCGAGATGATGGCGAGGGAATAAGGTTGAGACAGTGCAGGTGAGATAATGGAGTGGAGCTGCAAGCAACGGCAAGGACGTGGTACATCCACAAAGCTCAGCTATGAGGTTGTCAACAAAGCCCCAGGCAGATTTTAAGCTAGAATGCGATTCGTACATCTATCATCGCCGATAGACCCCGACCAGCGAGGCTATTATTCTACAACATAACTTGACTATACCAACTATGTGGTCTGAGTAGATCATACCAGGTCCAAGCTTATGAGTCGATTCGGCATCGCTCCCAGAGGTATCCAGGGCCCATGCTCATTCTTTCTGCGTAATCTCGGTTGTGACTTTGCTCGAGCCAATCTCAGCCTCTTTCGACGTAACGACCAGCTTCCTTCCGGTATGGCTTTCATGTCGGGTAACATTTCGTCCTCCAATATCGAAGATAGTGATATACAAGAGTACGACAGTTGTCGGTCACGGGCTGGGCTATTGACTGTGGGTGGTAGTTGGGCAGAACGAGATCGGACCCGAGGTCGTCGAGTCAGCGGAGATTGTAATGGCTCAATCTTTGGCCTGGTGTGTTCGGTCGCTGAGGTGGACGGAGACGGCGAATTTGCTGCGCGTGCTGCGGCTGACCGGAGCGATGATGCCCTCGGTGGGGGAAGAGGTGGAGCCTGTCCTAATGAGGGTAAGGATGTCGACGACGGTTGTTTCGTTCCTATGGCTATCGGTGCTTCTACAGATGTCAAGGATGTGGATGATGCAAGCCCATCGTCCGAGGACAATAGAGATTGTTCCAGCGAGACCAACGATGTTGTGGATACCATCTTATGATCCGTAGGAATCGACTGACCACTACGTTCCTTTCGGGAAGACCGTCGAGGTGGTATAGGCGGAGGTGGACCGGCGACATGGGCGAGACAGGCTTGCATCTCAGTCACGCTGATAGTATTTTGTCCATGCAGAACCGCCAAGGTCCCTGGTATCGTCGAGAGTGGGAGCTTGTTCCGAGTTGCGGTCGGATTGAACGGCGGTATCAGGTATATAGGCGGGACATAGCGTTCGAGCATACAAGCTGGTATTACGGGGGAATCATCCGGCAGGGCGGCGGGTAATTGATCGGTCTCGTCTATCTCGCAAAGTGATGGGGCTGGCGGCAGTGCTTTGTCTATACGTCTCCGAGGCGAGCCGAGCAATGGGAGTGGTTTGTCCAGGAGTACTGGGGAGGTTGCCAGCGGTCTTGATCGTTGTCTCGGTGAAATTTGATATGGCTGTTGTTTGGGAAGTGACGAGATCCGAGAAGGGAATGCCGGGCTCTTGAATTTGGGATCAGATGGCTTTGGTGTCTTATCCTGCTGATCAGCTGCAATGACGTGGACGAGATGAGCAAGTAGGACAACTCACCAAGTCAATCCACCAGTTCCCCGGCTTACCGTCATCGAGCATAATCGAATCAATCGACCTATCCTTCCCATCTTTGCCCTGCCCGAAGATGACCACATCGTCCTCAATGATGCTGCATTCACTGATTGACAATGACAAACGGTCCAGACGGGGTGTATGAAGTGCGCTCCATCCCTCACTTGACTGCGTTGATGAGCGTTGTGTGCTGAGTGAAGGCGCGATAGAGGTCGAAGAAAAGGAATTAGGGATAGATTTATCGATGTATATTGTACTGAGGTCAATGGGGCGTGAAGGTTGTGAACGCGAAGGACCAGCTTGAGCGTTCATCCTTGATTATCGTTGTATTGACGTTGTAGGCGTGATTGGCGTATCTAGCGTTGTATACCAATATTATGCCCAAGTGTGTAGAGCTATGCAGTGGATGTCAGGGTGATATACCGATTCCATCTATTGATTACGACCCCAGAGCAGACACTCGGCAGCGGGGGACCTTAATTCTTGCCCGATGATGCTGCTGCGACTTTGTGTCTTGAACTTCGTATCGTCCGGTGGACTTCGAGATCCGATTTCACTAATTGAAGAGTGTTGAGCGATTGATGGTAAGATATACTCGACAAATCCACACACTATCTTCTCGCCTACATTAGGACCCATGCATGAGCTTACCCATCTACCCCTCTGTAGCCGCAGTCGAGGAGTACGAAAAAGCGAAAGATTAACTCTAGATCAGGAACCGGGTTGATGGTAGGACAGGGTATTTCGAAAAAGAGGGTACTCAATTTACCACTATACAAGACGCGTCGACGCGTAACTTAGCTTCAATTATCATATCTACAAGCTCAAGAAAGGGCAAGGTACATGTGAAGGTACATAGGCCTGAGTCCGAGGGTGGTCGCAATTGTGACATGATGCATGGCCTTTCTATCGAGAATTTACAAAGCGTAGCTGATTTGGACCCATTATTCGCTTGCCATGAGCGGCTCATGCTCGTCAGATAGGACTGGATTACCGAAATCATCGACTCCCAATCGCTTTTGCCGCTTGTGCCAAGCAATACAGATTACCTATCGAGTCAACTTTGCGCAACTTTGTTCCCACTAGTCGGTGATTTACGAGAAGTGCGGCCTGCATGGCTCCGGATACTGCGAACGGGATCCAGCTTGTCCAATTCGTCCCTGGTGTGACAGCAATGCTGATCACAAACAACACGGTCCCAGGAACTTGGATCGCCATCGTACTCAGACTAAGCGCTCCAATCAGGCCCGCATTGTATGTCATGTAAATCTGAGGTGCGTATTGCAGGACAGCAAGGATCGTTCCGGATATACCGAGGAATATAGCGAGTTGATCGAGCGACACCACGGACGCTTTCTGCTGTACAAGTGGAGTGAGGACCAAGAGTGTGAGAAGAGATCTGTAGAAGTCAAGCTCTGGCTCTGGCTGTGACTCGAGACCCGAACGTACAGGTGAATGGCAACTACCCAAGCTAGAGTTACTGCCAATCTCCATTCAGGTGTTGTCCCTATACTCGTCTGGACCGGTCGACGGTACCCGTTTATCCTCTCTTCAACTATACTTGTTGTGTCCTCTGGATCCGTACGAGTCTGCTCCGTCGCAAGCGCTCCGTAGCCTGTCGGCGGCGTGCCCAACGGAAGTACCCGTTGATACTTGAGATGCCGGGGGAAGTAGACCAGATATAGTATCAGGCTAGATGTCAGCCTGGTGTAACTGAGCAAGACTGACATCAAAGAGAACAAAAACCATTGTAGAGCGACCTGAGCGAAGCCGAGAAGACGAGCAAGACAGCTCATGCCAGACTAGGTGTCAGTGAGACATATTTATATGCACATGGCTCGGCTCATGACTTACTACATCCTTACAGCATCTCATGGCTGGCCACGTGAAGATGAGAAGATTGAGCATGGCCGAAGCAGACGAGGTCGCTCCCAGTAGGAGATACCACTGCTGGTCAGCTTGTGATCTGTGGACGACAGCTTACCGGTGAGAAGCCCTCTGAAGTGCCAGCTCGGATGATACGAAGGTGCTTCATTGTCAGCTACTAGCTAGGACATGTTTCGACCAGCTGACTTGGGGCAGATAGCTAACGACGAGGCCTGCACATAGCCCGATGGACAGTATCAAGGCGCGGACGTCATACCCCTGTAGTCAGCTTCGAGGACGAGGCACACTCACATCCGGACATTGAACACCAGGAGGTAAATCCGGTCCGCGCATCATGTCGATCTAAGCCAAGTTGAGAAGTTGATAATATGCAGAAGCGAGCTGGACTGTATAGGATAGAGTACAAAGGACAGGTATGCCAAGTGAAGTGGAGGTAGTCCAAGCGGAGCCCGGTAAGCCGGTTTAGCGATCTATCGTACTCCTTCACTTCGTCCTCTAAACATGGGCTGCGCCGGTGTCGCAGAGAGTGGGTGAATCTCCCAACGATCACAAAGTACGATAGAGATTTTAGGGGGCCCTCAAAAGCAAGATGAGCGGGGCGGGTTCGCGTCCACAGGGTCACGTATGGGCGTGGTACTCTTACGCCTTCGCTGCTGAAGTCTTTTCAGCGGTCGGCATCGTAAGTTGCTCGGTCCTGTCACACCTTCAATAGCTAATACCAGGCCATTTTTCTGCCTATCACACTTGAGAGTGAGGATGATAAATCGAGTTGGGATTCGAGCTGACAGGTAGAGATGGCAAGAGATATAGGATACGTTTCACCGGACCACGCGTCACGATGCGAGGAGATAAATGGGGAGGATATGGACGACGGTCGGTGTGAAGCTCGGGTATTGGGTATATGGGTCGACACTGCTTCTTTCAGGTGAGTTGAGTGAAGTTGCCAACTGGGTGGCTTAGCTGAAGCGAATAGCATGTATGTCAAATCGATCGCTGTACTTGCACAAGTACTCTGCATTGTCTCCTTTGGACCACTCGCAGATTCTTGTGAGCTTAGCCCGTATTTCATGGACAGAAGGCTGATCTACAGCGTATTGGCGAAAGCGTCTTCTAGTCATAGCAGCATACACCGGTTCGATTACCTGTGCCCTTATCCTTCTATTTCCATCTTCCCCACATACCTATATTCCCATCCTGACCGCTGTCCTGACAATCATCGGAAACGCAGCATACGGTACCAGTATCGTCTGCGCCAACGCCTTCCTACCCGGCTTAGCAAGGGAAGATGCAGCGGTTCATGCCGCCTTTCAAGCTCTCCCGGACGTAGAGGAAGACCCAAATCTCGAGCTATCCCCAACCCGAGCCAGTATGGATATTGAAGATGAAGGGCGACGGCTGCTGCCATCTCCAATCCCCGAGGTAGCAGCATCTGTTATTTCAGCAATCTCTACTGCCGAGTTGGCCCATATGCCGGTCTCACCTTCGGACGCAAGAACTGCACACGCACACTACAATGCCCTACTATCTGTGACAACCTCTAGGATATCGTCAATGGCCACCGCCTTAGGATTTCTGTCTGGGGTCTCAGTTTTGGCGCTCCTCATCATCCCAGTGACGCTCATGGGCGGGACAACGTCTTCCCTTCGATTGGCTGTAGGCGTGAGTGCGCTGTGGTGGGCGGTTTTCACTATCCCAGCCTGGAGGGGTCTTCCGAGCGGTACTGCGTCGAAGGAATCAGGACGTAGATCAAGCGGAATCGGGTTGAGTCAAGGTTGGAAGCGGGTAGGGGGGATGATCAAGCCTAGTGAAATCAGGCAGCTGCCTAACCTGTTCACTTTTCTCCTAGCTTGGATATTCCTTTCGGATGGTAAGCCCCCTCTTCTCCTCAATTGTACAGTGATTGATGATCAGGTTTCCATACGACAACATATACAGCAATCCTTTACGCATCTTCGACACTAAAGATGAACCCATCCAAAATCATAATCATTGGTGTCCTAGTCCAGCTCGCAGCTGTCATCTCGTCATTACTGGCCCCGAAGTTGCAGAAGAGACTGGCGATCTCGAATCAGCGACTACTCCTCTGGGTGATCCTACTTGCTGAGATCATACCGATATATGCCTGTGTTGGTCTGATCCTCCCTTTCGGAGGCCTGAGGACGGAGGGCGAGATGTATGTCGCCGCAACTTGGTTTGGACTGGTGAGCTGTCTCGAAACGTTGCTAGATCATCAACTGATATTGAGCTATATGGCCCTTTCCAGAGCTACAGTCGAGCTGTATATGCTGAACTTATTCCACCAGTATGGGCTCTTACTCAGGTTCGGCTCAGTTGCTGATGATTAGGACCACGAATCATCGTTCTTCTCCTTGTTCGCCCTGACCGATAAATCAGCTTCATTCGTTGGACCAGCAGTCGTCGGTCTCATCTCCGACCTAACGGGGAATATACGGAATGGTTTCATTTTCCTGCTCATCATGCTTGCTGTTCCAGTACCGGTCCTGCTCAGGGTCAGGACACAAAAAGGGAGGGAGCAAGCCATCAAATATTCGATGGCCAAAACTACGTCGAATAGGGGCCCAGCCTAGATCCAATAGATCGACCAGCGATGGCTGTTGTATATTACCCTTCCATAAGTGAGAAACATCATCTATGCATGAACCAAAAACGATACAACCTGACGGACGTCTAATGATTTTAGACTTATTCGACAAGGGTTAACTCTTTGGTACGGTTCTGGGCGTAAATGTCCTTGTATAAATCCCAAATCCTGATCTATCAGCTTCACTATTCCGGATACTCGAAGATGAGAGCTGACCTCATGAGCTCCTCTATGTACAATTGCTGCAACTCTTGAACATGCTCGTCGGAGGGGTTCGAGTCCTTCCTGACGTGAATAGGTCGGCCGACTATTGATCAGATCTGATCCCGGTAAGGTGATAGGATACATACCGACAGATACGATTGGATGTCGGAATGGCTTGATCGTTAGCTTCGCCTCATCAAGAAGGGGACAGCTTACCATAAACCCATAACTGTCTACCAAGGTCGTTAGCTCAAAAGTCAAGTCAGCTGATCAGGAACATACAATTGAACAATCTAAACGTCAGCTTGGAAGTTTATCGAGTCACAGCTTGGTAGCTCACCCTCGACCATAGAATAGTGGCAAAGTGAAGCCGAAGACATTCTGGAAATTCTTTTGTAACTTATACACTAACGAGCCCTTTTCATTTGCCCTACTGATTAGTTGAAGCTTCAAGAGGCAGTAGCTCCGAACGAACAATTGACCCCAGATCTAGCCATCAGCAACAGTTCGAACCTCTATCGGGTTACTCACATCATTCTCTCCAAAACTGAAGACTGGTACCAAATCCGCTCCAGCCCTGATTGCCATCTTAATAAACCCGTATCTCTTTTTCAAAGTCAAATCAGCCGTCCCGGGGTGCGCCGAAAGACTTTCTGCTGCTCCACCAACGACGATCGTAATAGCGCTACCGGGACCTTGAGAGAGGATGTTGTGGCATGATGATTTAGAGACAGAGGCTACTCCGTGGAGCATCATCAGGTCTCTGTAGAATGGGATTTTGAAGTTGGAATCTGAATGTCAGCTCATCCCATATCAAGGAGCCGCTAGAGCAGCTTACCGAGGGTGAGCAGATGGGGTAAAATGCCGGGAAAGTAATCTGAGAAACCGGTTCCTTCAGTTGCAAAGGTTGCAAAAGCGCCCCTATTCGGTCAGCTTGGCGACAGATATGTGATGAGATTTCCAAGTTACATTCCGATAATACCATGTGGATGATAACCGAATAGATAAGGCCTATCAGGCGGTAGGTCCGCTTCCTGCCAGGTCAGCTCGATCCTGTCGTCGCGGCAGCACAACCAACCTTGACAATACTGCAAGGATAGTATTCTGGCCGTCAGCAGACTTCGACTGCCACAGATGAAAGTACTCACGGGCAAAGTACTTCCAGATAGGATGTCTCCTAGCCCACTGTTTTGGCCTTCCACCTCTCAAATGGGCTCTATCGAAGATAATCCAGGTCGTGTAGGGAACTACGAAGAACCACATTCGTGGGAAAGAGCAGATCATCAAGAAGCAGAACAGGGAAATTGGGAGCAGGAGTGCCCAGAGGGCTACAGCGGCTGTCTGGAGACGTCGGTGACGAGGAATGTTTAGTGGTGCGAATCTACCATCAGTATCTATACTGACGGTTTTCGGTGACTCAAAGACATACTTGACCTCAACACCGTTCGAGAAACTTTCCCTCAATTCGTCCAGCTTCAAACTACTTCCCAATGGACTCCTCAATCTATCCCTAAATGACAATGATTTCTGCTTTTCCTCCTCTTTATCTCTGTCTTCATCATCTAAAGCCTCATCATGCCCTGCTTTCTCGCCACTGTGATTCTTTCGCCTCCTCGTAGTTGTAGTCGAAGCCGTAGGTTCATCATCCTTGTGTCCGCTAGTAGCTTCCTTTTCTATTTCACGCTCATCATCCCTCACTCCATTCGGGAGACCTGTAGTGTTGAGGTCTCGCTCGTGCAGCTGGGCATTCTCGGATGGTACCTCATTAGGTGTCGGTACGTCTGGTGCTATGTCGCCGAAGTTGTCGGAATTGCTGCGTGGCATCGCGTTCTAGACCGAGGAATTAGAGAGTGTATTGTATCGACAATCACCTAAAAAGCTCGTCGTGTGTGAGAGCGACGGTATTGAGATTGACAGACTATGGCGTACGTCTAGTTCCGATTCAGAAGAGAGTGCTGCGAAACTCTCGATGAGGTATGTCAGTTGTACAGAAGTCAAACAACCAAACAGTGAAATATAGTTACAGATTGAGACATTCGTCACCAATCATGGCTATAACGTCATATAAAGTAGCCGCCGGGTTTGTCCGGCTCAGAGCCAAAACATGAACAGAGATGTATTGCCAGTACGCATTCATGTGTTGTAACAGCTAGTAGTACAGATATACAGGCGATACAGTCATCTATGCACAACATTGATTCCCTTCATTGTCACCGTCCTGGCGGAATTCCATATCGAACAGCACATCTAAATAGCCTACAAGTCAGCTGACTCTTCGATTCGACTGGACGCTGTGACTTACCCCGCTGAATATAGCAGCAAAGCTTTCTGGATCCACGAACTCCACCTGATCATCAGTGGCTGCGATGATGGAATGGGAAAAGACTTACTCCAGCCCCGAATCTCTCCTTCTTCTCCCTCTGCAGACTGACCTCGCCTATGTAGATGTATCGACGATAAGGCAGTAAATGTGGTGATTTACGCATATCTGTTAGATCCTCAATTTGCTTCTTCTCTATGTCGACCAGTTCTAGATCCTGATCATTCATCTCCACCATCTTGTTTGAACCACCTTTCGACCTGACATAATCGTGGCAGAGGTCGACGAGGGTCTGGTAGTCGGTAGCAGTAGAGACCTGTTGTAACCACTCCAGCCATCTTGCGCACCTGTCGTTGTGTGACATCAATGGTGGACAAGTGGAAATGGCTAGTCCGCCACCTGCACCAGCTGGCGATCCGGATAGATTCAGGAGATGCTGATCGAGGAACAAGCTTTGGGTGAATGTCTGGTACGCCTGAGTGGGATTTGGGCATCGTCTTGTCATCAGCATCGTCCGATGTCTCTCATCGGCAACCGGCAAGACTTACGCAGGCATTTTCCAGGAGGCATTGACCCATTGAACCAATTGAGGTGTAACATAGGCAGCCCAATTTGGTGCGATTCGGACCATGCTCATGATCTCCGCTACCTTATCCGGGTGCCTCAGCACAAAAGTCGGCGAGAAAGTCACCAATCCGCCAGTCGCCCAAATCTCCCTCAACTTCCACTGACTCGGTAAGAGATGTAAAGCGGGACCAGCTGAGAAGTACTTCGTCCTTCGATTGACAGTCTTGTCGAGAGTGGAAGATCTGACTGCTCGCGTGAATTTATTATTCATGAACAAGACATTTTCAGGAGCATGAAGTTCATCATACGGGATGACTTCATTGACGCTGAATTCGTATTCGGTCAAGTGATGTAGAACGTCATAGTGGCCTTCCTGACCTGGATACCGAACCGCTCGAGTTTTGCGAAGTGAACGGAAGTACTCCGGGGTCAGACCGTAACTTGCGAAGAGATGGGTTTGAGTGATCAGCGTATTTGACTTTGGCTTGTCTTCCTCGATGTCGAGATCTGGACGAACAGGATTCGGAAGCGACGGCGGAGGGAAGGTGTCGAGGGGTATAGCCACTACGAGTAATGCTATACCAATTTCAGACACAGTAGACCATGGGCCTAGCCCCAGGCCAATGATGGACGGTTCGACAAACTTCGCCGGAGCCATGACCACGGCGAAATGCTCAATTACGGTGTTGTCGCTCGCCAGATTCTCCGTAAACGTGACCCATGCCTATTCATCAGTCACACTCCCATGACTCAACGGAGAACATACTCGTCCTCTCTGGACAGCCTTCAACTTAAACTGCTCCCACTCCGCTGCCGGTCCTCCAGCAGATCCAACTTTAGCCCATTGTACCAATCTAGCCCCGTATTCCATCTGCCACCCGACCAGAGACACATCGACCTCGTCCATCGGCACATCAACGGCCGTGGGTCGACCCTTGTTGTTGAGCACCATATCCAATACACGATCGCCAGCAGGCATGACCCCGGGATAAGCACCCTGCATGATATTTAGACTGAGCCTGTGGTCCTCGCCCTCGATATGTGGAGACTGCAGATGTGCAGTGATGCGGCCAAGTTGAGGGATTCGGCGCGGTCCGGTAGAGCCAGAGTCGGCGACTGGTGACATTGGGGTATGAAGAGGTGATTGGCCGGGTTGATCAGATGCTCTTCGGCGAGGACCGATAGCCTGCGGAAAGGCTTGAGCATGCATAGCAGGATTCGGCGATTTCTGCGACACTGCAGGCGATGCGCTAGAGAAGTCAGCCATAAACCCGTGAGCGATGTCTACCACTCACCCGCCACTGCGAGGATCTACAGAAACAGGTGCACTTGGCTGGACACCATACATGGGCGATCTAACCATCAGTCTCCGAGGGACGTCACACCACGGTCAGACTTACCTGCCAGAGATTATCGGCGGGATTGCGCCGTATGGCATGACTGGCGCTGGAGCATTGGGGGCCCTGCGTTCGTCAGCTTCATTTCACCTGGGCTCATCTACTCACCATGCAGGTGATTGCGCACCATGAGCAAGATAAGGAGATTGTCCATCATGAGGCGCATGAGGTGCTGGCCGCCTGTTTGTCAGCTTACTCGCCCCTTCGGTCTACTAGACTTGCCGTTGGTCCGTTCGCATAGCCGATGGTCCAGATGGCGCATTCCTGGAGACATCAGCTTTGCTGCCATCTACATCTACAAGGGACGACCTACCATAGTGGAGACTGCCCAGCCGACGGCTTCGCGGTCGGATTCCTCTTCTCCCAGGGCGGCTTGACAGATTTGTAGGAGCTCTTCTGATCTGCCAATGGACCAGTCTGCCTTGGCCCATACCCAGAGGGACCGGACGAAGACGAAGACGCGGGACCTCGAGGAGGTTGAACAGGAGCTGATATAGCAGCTCGACTACCTTCATGCAGGGCGAGGCGGCTCAGATGGATAGGTGCCGAAGCAGCAGCAGATGTGATAGGTCGGTCGGGAAGAGAAGGGTGCGCATGCGGAGGCGGTGGCGGCGGTGGTGGGTTCTTGGCTGCTTTTTTGGCCGCTCGGCTAGCGGCTTCTGGATCAACGATATCCGAGAGAAACTGTATACGAGATGGTTGAACGTATTTTGGTCTTTCTGATATCGGAACTTTGATGCGGACAGGCGAGGGTGGCTTGGTCTGGGTGATAAGTAGTGATCCAGGCGGCTTGTCAGGTGACAAAAGGTAACGAGGGCTCGTTGCTTGGTCGGGTTGCGGAGCGTCTTCGGCCGGAATGATTGGTGATGAGCTTATGTCCATGTCTAAAGATGGGGATCTTGAGACATTCCTAGGACTGGTGAAAGTCGGAACCGGTTCTTCCATGGGGGGAGAAGGATCTCGGATCGGCGAAGCACGAGGGACTGGAGCGGCCTCGATCGTGCTCGGCTTGGTAGTCTCCGAGGCTTTGGGAGCGCTCGGCGCTGCAGCCAGCTTTGGTGACACGGGAGAGTTTGGAACGCCACCAGTGCTCGAATCCCTAGCCGGAAGTGAGGCGTCGGTAACGACCTTGTTCTCGGGCTTCTCTGTTACCGCTTCATCTTCTGGTCCAGCTGTCACGACTGTCTCCTTTATGAGATCTGGCACGTTGGTCCCAGGAGCAGTGTCGGGCACCAGCACGACTGGCTCAGGAGATACAGGCGAGACACGAGAGACAGCTGGGGAAGGGGCTCGTTGTATCGCTGGCGAGACCGCGCTTTCAGCAGCGGTAACTGGAGACTTGCTTTTCGGCTTGTCTATGTGAGGCGCAACTGGAGTGACAGCCCTCGATACAGTTGGAGCCGGGGTCTTTCCGCTGATGACAGCGAGAGCAGCCGCAACGAGCGATGTACTAGTCCCAGTGACATCAGCCGCCAGGGTGGCGAGATTGGGCGAAACAGATTCGGCGTTCGATGGCGGTGGAGAATTTGACTTTGACTTGCGTTCCTCATCCTCCGGTAGATTGAGAGCGTTGTTGATTGCCTCTTCCTCTTCCCTAGCTGTATCGTCATCTTCAACAGATGTTCCTACCACTGGTTCGGTAAAGTCTCCATCGGCTTGTTCGAGTTTGACTTTTATCAAGGAGCTCGACAGCGATTGTGACGCACCCCTCGAATCTGGATTACTATCGAAGAATCCGGGCATTGGCTCGCCAAATGTATCTGCTGGACTCGCCGCTGAGTCAAGGAAGAGAGGTTCCTGGCCCACTCGTGCACGCTGAGGTGGCGGTGTAGGAGATGGGGCGGATCGGGATGGGCCAGGGGAGGGTTCACGAGTAATCGACGCCGGAAGAGAAGTGATGGCTGGCGGGGAAGGGATGACTTCCGGAATCAGAGACATCTTCTTAGGTGAGGAGTCGCCGATCTTTGCTTTCTTCTCGGGACTAGTGCGATGGGTACTTGGGCCAGCTGTCTGAGTTGCAAGCTCAGACTCTCGTTTACGTTTCTCCTCCTTTTCTTTTTCTTTGCCTTTGCCTTTCCCAGTTTCAAGGCTGGTAGGCGGTTCCATCTTTCCTTTGGATGTAACGTCGTCTTTCCCCTTCTCTTTGTCCTTATTCTTCCCCTTTTTCTTCTTCTTGGTTTCCTCGGGGCTTTTCACAGCCACAATCTCATCGTCTTCGAACAAGCTGGCCAAAGCCGAGTCCACTTCTGCTTTGACCTTGATCTCCTTCTCCTTCCCCTTGACAATAGCTTTACCTGCCATACTAGATCTGCCCTCTTCTTGAGTCACTTGGGCTGCCCTGGCAGCCAAAGTCGAAGGACCAGCTTCGCCCTGTTGAGTACTGGGAGTCGAGCTGACAAGCTCGCTCTCCCTCACTCTTTCCCTTTCGGCGCGCTCTAGTAGTCTCTTATGATAGTAGTAATCGGAATCACGTTTGAGAATCTTCTGCCGAGGAATACTCCATTCTTTCTCTATCCTGATCTTGAATAGCTTATGACTTCGTCGAGGTCGAGCGTCTCTGATCCATCGTTCTGGATGGTCAGCATCAAGCTTATACGTATGAGACATGTGATTAGACTTGCTCATCAAGTCCTTAGGTGGATCAATGATCTCTCCAATCACACCTCTTGGTTCCAAGGTCTCCCCTTTCTTCCCTTTACGTAGTGGACGGTCTACAGCATTCCAGAAACTGTCCTCGTCAGCTCTCTAGGCGGCTGAGATGATGACTTACTCAGTAAGCATCTGATTATGGCCATTTTCATCGAGTTCGAAACAGCTGAAGAATTCCTCTGTATCCGAGAAGGATTTGAGGTATCCGCCCCACTAATCTCGTCAGCCATCTGAATTCCCGTGTCTCAATTCGCGGCCAAGACGCACCATCAATCCATAATGCTAAACGGGTCAGCATGGTCACCATTAGCCGTAGTAAGCACTTACCCAACCAATGAACCCATCAGGTCTATCTTTACGCGAATCTCGATACCTAGCCCACTTGATGGCGTCTACGCCTCAGCTACTGTTCCTGCTAGGAAAGACACGTTGCGACTTTTCGAGAACGTACCAGGAAAGTACTCTGGCTCTGACGCATCCTCATCAAGTTCTGTGACGTCGCTCTCTGTGTCACTACCCGATGCCCAATCATCCTCCTCCTTCACTACTAGGGGTTTCCCTCCGAATTTGACTCGGTTGAGCTCGGCAGCGGTCGAGGCTGCTTGCCGGGACCTCTTCATTGTCGGCTGAACCTATTATGGATATAGTACCGGCAGTGACCCGAGTTCGATACCAAGGTCGAAAGGCAGAGATTGGTACCCAGCATGAATTACTGCCAATTGAACATGTTTTGGCAATAATTGTATTGCTTCCTTCCAAGTTTGATCTCTTTTCGTGATTTCGCTATCCCTTGGATAGTTGGCAGCTCGCTACTTGTTGGGTGTATAGGACGTCTGATACAGTCAACTGGGTGTGATATGTATAAATGAGGAAGTATAGTGCGAAGTTAGAAATGTCCATTCAGGCACACGATAACGGCAATTGATTGTTGACGGGAAGCTGCTTCGGTAGGATGCATTCAGCCTGCATCGGGACGTGCATCGAGCATCAAGACATGCATTCATGAGCACTCTGGGTAGCGTCCCAGAGCATATTGCAGAGCATGCATATCTCTTTTTGACAGGTTCCTAAACAAGCCCACCATAGGCCATATTGACCAATCCTGTCCAATCCCACTGCTCCGGCCTCTCCCGGAACCCGGTCAATGCTTCTATACGCTTCAACCTCTCTTGTGTTCCAGCTGCTCCTTCGCCCTTGACTTCAATACCAGCACAATAGAATCTCTGCAGAGCCAAAGCCAATAGCTGCGCCTGAGGCTGCGAAAGCAGGTAGCCTGGATTCAAGTCGGATCCATCGGGTCCTCCTGCGGACGCGGTCGATATTTCACCTCGCATCAGGACTGTTCCGTGTGAATGAGCCAAGTCGGGATAGTGAGTGAGGACAAGGTATGGTTGGGCCCATTCTCCCTGTTTCTTGAATTCTTCCAAAGGAGTGAAGATGGCCGATGCGGTCGATGGGAGGGTTTTACCAGAAGGTCCCGATTCAGGCGTAGGGTGGAATAACCATTGCAAGACAAACATCTCGTATTCGTCCGTCTTGACAACATCGGATGTACTCTGACCAGCTGAGCGAGGGAGAGGAATGACAAAGAATGGATTAGCCTTGGCGAGCGAGACCATCGTTTCGTACGTTGCATTGGGGACCGAGGCGGATAGGAAAGAGTTGGAAAGGGTCGGGTGGGTACTGTGATAGGTTGTCCAGATCTTTGCAATGGCAGCTTCATCGTGGGGCGTCAGGTGTATCAGTGGAAGATTGATGATTGAGCCGAGGGGCTGGAGATCAGCTAGTCACCCAACGTAAAAGGTCTGGCTAGCTTACCTTGATTCCAGCACGGTCGCCTTCTGATTGTTCCCGCTTGACTCTCTCTTTCTTAGGTGCCGCAGCTTTCGGC
>Ga0265797_10007149_pt1 | contig 15423 bp, 11 predicted proteins | sample P2T30metagenome_FD_192433 | JGI IMG/M metagenome (GOLD analysis project Ga0265797, IMG submission 192433) | Plant litter microbial communities from East Loma Ridge, Irvine, California - P2 T30 | ecosystem: Environmental > Terrestrial > Plant litter > Unclassified | place: USA: California... | reverse complement strand
AGGACGCCGAGGAGAACAAGAAGCAGTTCCAGACATGTCTCGAGACGATGAAAAAGGCGGGCAAGAAGGTGGCGGTGCTGAAGAAGGACAACGCCAACAACGCCTTTGCGAACGAGTGGAAGGCTGCATTCGACGAGGCTGGCTTCAAGGAGGAGGACCAGGTCGATCTGGCCTCCATCATGTCCAACGCCGCCTTGTCCGTCAAGGACGAGAAGGAGCTGGTAAGTCTGACCTCACAACTCCGCACTGGCATTACTGACCTTTTAGCGAACCATCCGCGACGCCGCCCGCGCCTCGAGCGCCCTCATGTCCAACTACTTCGTCGAAGAAATGTCCGACATCCTCGATTCCGAGAAGAAAATCTCCCACCGCGCCCTCGCCGACAAGGTCTCCAACAAGATCGACGACGCCAAGTTCTTTGAGAAGCAGAAGCTTTCCAAGACATTCGACTCGATGCAGCTCGACTGGTGCCTCCAGCCTACGATTCAGAGTGGCGGCTCATACGACCTCAAGTTCGCGGCCGAACCCGACGAGAACAACCTGCACGCGGGCGTCATCATCTCCGTCCTCGGTCTGCGCTACCAGACATACGGCGCCATGATCGGCCGCACATTCATGGTCGGGCCCAACAAGGAGCAGGAGACTGCCTACAAGCTTCTTCTGGCGATTCACGACCTGGTCATCAAGTCGATCAAGGACGGCGTTGTGGCCAAGGACGTGTACAACAAGGCGCTCGCGCATCTCAAGTCGAAGAAGCCCGAGTGGGAGAAGCACTTCCCCAAGAACCTCGGTTACGGTATCGGTACCGAGAACAAGGACTCTTCGCTGCTCCTGAGCGGCAAGAACACTCGTGTCCTGAAGGACGGCATGACCTTGGTAGTTCAGACTGGTTTGTCAGACCTGGAGAACAGCAAGCCGCAAGACAAGAAGAGCAAGAACTACTCGCTCGTCTTGGTAGACACCGTCCGTGTCAGCGCCGGCGACTGCGCAGTCTTCACCAAGGACACCACCTCAGATCTGGACGCTGTCTCGTTCTTCTTCGACGACGAAGAGGAGGCCAAGCCCAAGGTCAAGAAGGAGCGCCCAGCTATCGCCCAGACGAACATCACCAAGACCCGCACACGCCATGAGCGAACAACAAACCAAGACGCCGAGAAGGAGGAGCAACGGCGACAGCATCAAAGAGAGCTGCACGCCAAGAAGCAGGAGCAGGGTCTTGCCGAGTACAGCGAGGGCGCAAAGTCGCTGAACGGCACTGAAGAGAAGAAGTTTAAGAAATTCGAATCTTATAAGCGCGACAACCAGTTCCCCAGCTCAGTCGCCAACTTGGAGATCGTAGTCGACAAGAAGAACCTCACAGTCCTTCTTCCGATCATGGGCCGACCCGTTCCCTTCCACATTCACACCATCAAGAACGCATCGCATACGCCCGAGGCGGACTTCACATCTCTCCGTATCAACTTCCTCTCACCAGGTCAGGGTGTTGGCCGAAAAGACGACCAGCCATTCGAGGACCCCAACGCACACTTCATTCGTAGTCTGACCTTCAAGTCGCACGATGTCGACCGGATTGACCAGATCACCAAAGACATCACAGAGCTGAAGAAGGACGTCGTGCGAAGGGAGACTGAGAAGAAGCAGATGGAGGATGTTGTAGAGCAAGACAAGCTTATCCCGCTTAAGACTCGCAAGCCGCACATGCTCGACCTCATCTTCATCCGCCCCGCGCTCGACGGCAAGCGGATTCCCGGAAGTGTCGAGATTCACCAGAACGGTCTGCGATACGTCCACGGCAACGGCACAGCCAAGATCGACGTCCTCTTCAGCAACATGAAGCACCTCTTCTTCCAACCCTCACAACACGAGCTCATCGTCATCATCCACGTCCACCTCAAGAACCCAATAATGTTGGGCAAAAAGAAGACAAAGGACGTCCAGTTCGTCCGCGAAGCCACAGAGATGCAATTCGACGAGACAGGCAACCGCAAGCGGCGCCACAAGTTCGGCGACGAAGAAGAATTCGAGCAAGAACAAGAAGAGCGCCGCCGCCGCGCAGCTCTCGACAAGGAATTCAAGAACTTCGCCGAGAAGATCGCCGACGCCGCCCGCAACGAGAACGTCAGCGTCGACATCCCTTACCGCGAACTCGGCTTCAACGGTGTCCCATCCCGCTCCTCCGTCCTCGTCCAACCCACAACCGACTGCCTGGTCCAACTCACCGAACCCCCCTTCACCTGCCTCACCCTCTCCGAGATCGAAATCGTACACTTGGAACGCGTACAGTTTGGTTTGAGGAACTTCGACATGGTCGTCGTATTCAAAGACTATAACCGGCCCCCCGTCCACATCAACACCATTCCCGTCGAGTCCCTCGACCCCGTCAAAGACTGGCTCGACTCCGTCGATATCCCGTTCACAGAGGGTCCCTTAAACCTCAACTGGGCCACCATCATGAAGACCGTGACGTCGGACCCCCACCAGTTCTTCGCCGACGGCGGATGGAGTTTCCTCTCCAACGAAACCGACGACGAAGGCGACGGCGAGGAAGAAGAGGAATCCGCGTTCGAAGTTAGTGAATCCGAACTCGCCATCTCAGACGAATCCTCCGACGAATCGGACTTCGACGAGAACGCTTCCGAGGAGATGTCAGATGAGGGCAGTGAAGATGAGTTCTCAGAGGGAGAGAGTTGGGATGAGCTGGATAAGAAGGCGGCGAAGAAGGATAAGGAGGCTGCGGCTGATGCGAGTGAGGATGAGGGGAAGAAGAAGAGGAAGCGCTAGTATGCTTTGTTTGCACGGGGGGTGGAGGGGAAGCCGTCGGATCGGTTTGATAAGTGCTTCGATAGGTTTTATGAGAGGGTTTTGGCGATGGATGCTGAGAAGAAGTGACGGTGGAAGGGGAAGGGGAAGGTGGGGGGTTTGTGTAAGATTACCATGGAGATTCATTTGGTGGTCTGCTTCTGCGCGCAAGGAGCGCTGATGGGTGGTTTTTGGTATTACTGCTGAACCGAGAGTTGGTTGGCTGACAGCACGAGGTTCTTTTCATTGCGAATAAAGTTTTAATCTGAAGCTTGCGATGTTTACATTTTGTGCTACTGATGCCGTCGTGGCATGAACGTATTTGACTACACTCTCCTTTCCTCACACACACACACACACACCTCTTCCATTCAATCATCCCCTTCTTCTTTCCCTAGACATCCCACACTTTCCTCACCTCACCGCTCGATCCGCCTTCCTAGTCGCGGTCAGGTGAAAACTACACGTTCACGTTGGAACGGATTGCGTAACGTGAAGAGGTACGACTCGGCGGCCTGGCGTTCAGCTTGGCGTCGCTGGGCTAGGACTGCCCTGCGATGTCGTCTGTTATGGAAAGTTTCGTGGACGGATGATGTTGCTGAAGCTGATGAATGTGGTGGTAGTGATACTACTGATGTTGATGACGATGTTGATGACGATGGTGATGATGCTGTTGTATGCTCATTCGGTCGCGGCGGCGGTGGTGGTGGTGGCGGGGGTGCATGCTGTGGCCGTGGCGGTAATTGTTGTTGTTGAGGTGGTGATTGTTGTAGTTGTGGTGGTATATGTTGTATGAGTGGTGGTGCTAGTGCTAGTTTTCCTTCCCCTGCACCTAAAACGCCACCGAAGTCATGTACTTGTGGTCGTAGCCGTGGCGTTGTTCCAAAGAAATGATAAGTCGGTGGAGACGGTGTTAATGGTAGAGATGACGGTATTGGCGGGTTTGGTGGTCCTGGTGGTGGTCGTGCTTCCTCCTCTGATGTGGCATCGGACCATGAGTCGTAATCCTCTTCTGCGTTCGCTGCTTCTAACGCTTGTTCCGTGTCTTTTTCTCCATCCGTCTTTGAGGGTACAAAGTAGTCATATACTCGCCGCAACAGTGTGAAAACGAGATCTGGAAACCCCTTAGTGACCGCATCGTTGAACATACCGATGAATTCCCAAAGAGCTCGAAGAACAGTCGATCCTGCAATCACGATGGCGATGATCTGACCAACCGAGTAGACGCTAGAGCTAGCGCGAAGCTCGAAGTCCTGGATCGTGATCTCCGCAACGACCATTGACGTGATGGAATATAGCGCGTAGATCAGGCAGGAGTACGAGACTGTAGAGGGACTCTTCGTGTACCATTTCGACAGTTTAGTAACAACTTCATCAGCCAAGGGAGGACTTAGGCGCGTACACTTTTCGCCTCGGTGCCACCGCCCTGTCCTGTACAGTGCCTTGCAAGACGACCGCAGCGCCATAACCCACCGGAGAGAGTAGTAGACATAGAAACAGCAAAGCCCGTCGTCATCGCGGTGGTTATCGCCGCAATCACTGATCCACGACCACCAGAAAGCGCGAAAACAACTGCAGTCCTCTGATGCAAAGTCCCTACGCGCGAGACCCGTGACAAGAAATGGGATCACAATGAGACCCAGCACCCGCGTAGGGATAACGAGGAGCACCTGCCATCTTGCTGCTAATGTTTCCTTGGTCGAAAACGGTATGTGAAGAGCCACATTCTGCGCATCCAGGATAACGGCACCGATCACTGCGTCGACGGATGTCAACGTACCGCGGCGCATCTGAACGATGAGTGCAATGACAAGAGACACATGGGTCAGGATCAAGCCCCCGGTGACTTCTTTGACCCCGGTATCGAATGTGTGCGCCATTCCTACAACGGCGATGAAGATGAGGACGCTAATTTGAACCCAGATCGACGCTCGAACGCCGTCACCGCTGATATCGGCATCGAGGCTTGTGTGACAGGTCTCGTCCGTGTCATGGTAGGTGTTGCGAACGTTCGAGAAGGCTATGGAGACGAGCACTACGGCGACGGCGACGGAAAGAAGCGGGGCGGACAATTTGCGTATATCGAGCCTGTTAAGATACCGTTTCGTCGCCTGCAACCTTAAGACAACTTGAGAAGCAACGCAAGATGTCCTGTCAGTCCGCTCTGGCGAGCTTCCAGTGTGACTTTGTTGCTCTGGATCGTATCGCAGCCTAAAGCCAAGGTCGCTGGCAACACCAACGAGCTGAAGAAATAACCTTCACGAGACCGATCAGTACGCCGGGCTCATTGAGAAACGTAAAGCCTTACAGGACGACCAGCAGACCCAGTCGAACCTCCCAACCTACCGCCATTTCGTCGATTGAGATCGCAAGAGCTACGATTGATCCGTCGTTTTGACGATTATTTGTCGGTTGATTTTGGTGATTCAGCGCTGATGCAGACGTCGACTTACCATGGGACCTCAAACATGTAAAAGGTTCTCAGGTGGCTGGCATGCAAGCCCACGGCTTTCAGCTGAAGGTAGCTGATACAGCCAAGATCTGCATTCAATACCGCCAACGAGTACGGCAATTGGACTTCATTCCAAGCCTCCGATGTGATGCAGAAGCATGTCAGAAGGGATATCCCGCCATGGCGAACTACGCAGGTAGGTGGATGCACTGGTAGCCATTTCTAGCCGGATTACACCAGGCTCGCATCAACGGTGCTCGTCGCGATGCTCTGTAACAGTAAGTAAAGAGGTCGGTCACCTTCTTTGGGCTCGCTCATGGGATATGATTGCGCGGCGGGTGGAAAAGGCATCGTCAAACCCGAACAGATGAAAAAAGTTGTGCGTCGAGAGCTGAGGAACCTCAGCTGAAGACAGCCGGATATGCATACATGCCTGTCGAGAGATGCGGGGGCTGCATTTCGTGTACATCATTTGTGGTGTTATTGGGCCATTCGGGGCCTATCGCGCGCCCGTCGCCAGCCTGCCATCTCTTGCCAAGCGGGAGGCTTCGCGTCGTTAGCAATACTGATCACCATGTTATTGCGACACAACATGAAAGCGCAATCTGCACCCGGTGGTCGCGAATCGAGCGGTATAATGTCGTGATGATGGTGAGTTGAGGAAAGACGAGTTAAGTCGTGTTGCTCAGCGATGCGGATGGTGCAGGACCGAAGACCGAAGGAGCTAGATTGTCGGGGAATCGGCAATTCAATCTGCCAAGCATCACGTGATTGCGTCACAACCTATCTTGGCCAGGCAGGCACTCGACCTCCGACACATCTTCTCTGCTGCCTTACGCTTTGCTAGATGAGCATCAAATCTGGAATTCCGATACAATACTGATAGCGTTCAAGTCGCCCCATTGTTCATCACCTACATCGAGGTTCGCATTGCTCGCGCAATCCACGCACTATCGTGCCCTGAGTATATTCTCAACCGCTAAGTAGCAGGTGCTAAATAGCTGTATGTACCTTTCTCAGCAAGTCTAACTAATAGGCTGATTTGGCGTTATAGTGCCCGAAATCCCAAGCAAGGCGGCGGTTGAAGATCTCAATGAGGGCACCACTGTATGGCGCTGCGGCACGGGGAGTCTGGAGGCCTGATTATCAGGCTTCCACCCGGGCGGCTACACAACGCCCTCACCAGCGCCACTATGCACCCTCATTTCCTTCTTTACAACGCTTTGCAAAGACAGTTGCGCAATTCATACAGCGGCATGGCAACGCCTCACGGATACAAACAGCGTGCGAGCCTCCCGGTCAGTCTGCCAGGTACTGCGCAGCGAGCCTTGGGCGGCTGACTCGCAATCTCTGAGCCGTAATCGTGTGGGGTGGTGGGTTCTGAAAGGCGGCTACATCGAACGCTACTGTTGCTACGCTCGAAATGTTCACGCACTACACTTACTTTGGGCCTTTGACTCTCTGATTGGATACTGCAAATTGCAAGTAAGTCGGCTAGCTGTTGCTAATTGCTTTTGCTGCGCAAAATGCCACCCAAACGGGACTTATCCCGAGGTTCGATACAGCCTTGTCAGACAAAATATGCGGCTGTGGCGTTTCTATGAAACGTCTTTACGCTGCACGTAGATAAACGCCGCCTAGTCCGTTACGCGGGCTTACAAGCTAATTCTGATAATGTACCCTCTGTAGTTGCAAACTGTTGACTGTCGCCCTGTTGTTTTTGCTCCTGTGATATGAAGACCACACAGCAGAACAAGTACCAGTACAGCACCTCCGAAATCGAACTCAGTTTCGCCGACAGCGAGGAACGAACACGTCATGAGTCGCGGATCAGTACCGATGCACCCCAGCTGGAACTCCTTCACCACTGCGAGCTAGATACCACCAACTCAGACGATCGTCTCCGCAGCTCACGCGAGAGAGTACCAAGTACTGCTTTGAACCATGAGCTACCGAATACCCCTTTGCTCGAGAAGCAATCTGAACTCCCTCTCGGCTGGCCGACATCACCGCGACCCGTCAAAAATGCCTTCAGTACGACCGCCTGGAAGATTCTTATTGATCTTCTCCTACTGCTTCTCTCACTCGCATTCCTTTCTTTTGCTCTTTTCGTCATCTGGTACAACGGCAAACCCACTAGTCGCCACCAAGACGCAGCTGAGAGGATCAAACAAGCTTCAATATGGGTTCGTACAAGTTCGGGCGTGTTAGATTGTTCATTCGCTCATCAGACCTAGGGCCCGACAATCTATCCTATACTCTTTGCCTCCGTGGTTGGGAGAGCGACGTTTGCAATCTTGCTTTGGAGGCTTGGGAAAGGCGAACGAATCGGCATTTTGGATACACTCGCTAGTAGCTCTTCGCTCACCAGCACCGTGGTCTCACAATTGCAACTTCGAGCGATGAGCTATGTAGGCGTCGGTCTTATAGCTATATGGATCTTATCCCCTGTGGGCGGTCAATCATCTTTCCGACAAATAACCTACGGACCAAAAGACTTTCCTGATAAGGCGGAATTCTTCTACGTTGTGCCTAGCCCGTGGCTGTGGCTGCCTGATTACGAATTATTCAAGCCGACCTTGGATAGCTCTTACCTCGCTGCCCTCATGAGTCGGAGTACTGCACAAGGCTCTCCACGCGATACTTGGGGTCACGTCAAAGTACCTCGGATCGAGCACTACGAAGGCACATCCCCTTCCGGAGATGGAGGCTGGTACAGCACAGAGAACGGCACTCTGGAATCTTACTCTTCGTTCATTGGTGTTCCAATAAGTGGCATGGATTCACCGGAGTTCATTGACTACTCAACCACGATCCAGGCGAAGTACTTTCATCTGGAATGTGATCCATACCCTGATGATTCCGATGATTGGGACGCCCAGTTTACATTCAACACCACAAGGTGGTTAGGTTACGTGTATTGGAACGAAAATGTCACAAAACGTGCCGAGATGCCTCCCGGTGAAGTTGGGCCTTTCGCGTTCGTCATTGTCACCAACTCGTTACTGGGACTCATCTGGAACTGTACGATTGAGACAACGTACGTGGAAGCTGAAATCGCATGCTCTACACACGATGCCTGTGCTGCGGTTCGTATTCGACGCTCTCGCCTCGCACACCCACCGCCAGCATATACCGAACTGGGTCCACTGGTAGGATTCAATAACACACCTTGGGAATCCGCGCTTTTGAATATGGACATTGAAGATGGCGCACCTCACGTATTCTCCGGGGATGGCGATGGCGCCAGTTCTGACGTCCTTAACATGTATTACATGTCACAGGATTATTACGTGAACCCCACGAACATCGTGATGCTGGAGGAAGTCGAGGTGGATAATAAGACCATTGTCCCACGTCTCAGTCAGGTACTCAATGCATATTGGGCGACAATGAATGGCAAAGCCTCGCTCAGGGGTAATTTCGACGCATCCACCCGTCGATCAAATGCAAATGTCTCTTGGTACGATCAAGATCAAGATGATTTCCATAGCATGGATTCCCTTGATCGAGGCAATGCGGAAACTCTAGCAAAAGCATGGACGAGTACAGGAACAAGAAGAAGTAACGTGGAAATTTTCCACGCCCACTTCGGCTGGGTTATCGCGCTTATCGTCTCGTCGACAGTGCTCATCGTAGCGAGTCTGGTGCCGTTCTACCTCCGCACCTTTCTCCCGCACGGCCCAGACGTGCTCATGAACTTCTCGAGTCTGGCTGCGAGAGATAATCCTTATGTAGCTTTACCGGTGACGGGGACATATCTCGACGCGGCTGATCGATCGCGGTTGCTGAAGGATGTGCGCATACGTTTTGGGGATGTCGAAGAGGGCGGTGAGATCGGGAGGTTGGCGATTGGACGGGCGGACGGGGATGTTGCGCCGCTGGGGAAGGGGAGGAAGTACGCGTGATGAACTTGGGAGGTCACAGTGATATACTCCATGAGCAAAGACATCGTCGACAATAGAAAGAGTGATTTTGTCTATGTAGTGTATCGTAGCGAGCGTTACCATTCGTCATGGGTTGGACAAGGTGGGTGTTACCCAAAGGTATATATATATATATACAAGAAGAAAAGATCGTATTATCGTGCGAGTGGAAAGGAGCGTGGGGATCATGCCAACATACGCCGAGGTACCGGGAGTGGCTGGAATTCGTCTCGCAGTTTGCCGTATACATACCACTATATCTTAACAAGTAGACAGTTGCTAAGATGATGTATGCTCCAACCCAGAAAGTTTGCGAGACTATCCATAGCCTTCTCATTCCCAATGGTCGTCCCACATGTGTTTCTTGAGTTCATGTCCATCTCCCCCAAACGAAGGACGCTCGCAGGCTGGGCATTGCCAACGATTGCCTGCGACGCGGCAGTCCTCCAGGTGTTCAACATCGAAATGATTGAAGAAACCAATGCGTGTGTCCCAGTATTTCCTGGTGCGTTCCTCATGAGGCTTGCACCCCCAGTTGTTCCCAGGGCAGCCTCTTCGAACAACGGCTGGTTGTGTTGGCTCCTTGCCCTTACGTGAATTGCGCGGTCGCTTCGAGGCTTGTGGGCGCGGGGCCGTGCCCTCGTCGATGGATTCGCGTTTGACAGCTGGGGGTGGCTTGACGGTCGTGGATGACTCGGCGGTCGGGAGTGGCTCGAAGGTCGAGGGTGCCTCGGAGGTCGGGTAAACCAGGTGATTAGCTATCGAGGGTTAGTGTGGAACTTAGTATAATGCTATCTATACTTACCGACGTGTAGAATTATCTTCTCGAGATCTTCGGCAGGAAGTCCAGCTATAGTAGCGAGGTCGTCCATGTTGCCAGAGTCCCGCATAATGTTGAAGTGTTCAACGTACTTAACAATGCTGTTTGGGTTTGTTCCTCTCTTCAAAAGATGAGATATGGCCTGGATTTGTTGAGCGAGAGAGGTAGGAGGAAGCGGGGCTACGAAGTTCGTACGCTGGATCGATCTGTATGCATTGGTGATGCCGTGGACTGCTGCTGCATGCTGTTGTGGGCTGTATTGAGATGTATCGCATGGCGAGCCAAAGTGTTGGGCTAGGGGTGGTGTAGTTGCGTTGAACACTTGGCTCTTGTTGAAGTTGAAGTCCATGGTCGGGCTGTTCTCGGTGGTAGTACCAGGAGACGGTACCACAGAGACAGGTGATCCGAACTGACTGGCCATGAATCGACTGGTCTGATTAGGGAAAGCCATGTTGTTGGACAAAGACAATGGAGGTTTACTGGACTGATGGAGACGTCTGGGCAAATTGTAGTCGGCGAAGCTCGCGTAGTGTGTTGAGGAGTTCGGCGTGTTCAAAGGTGGAGAAAGAGTGTGATGGTACTGATGACCGTGTAGGTACAAGTGTTAACGAAAGTGAGCGAGAAGCGGAGCTGCCAGACCATCGGGGCAGTGGTAGAGAGTGTGGAATGTATCAAAGGAGTGTGTTACATCTCAAGGATTGCGAGAGATGCAGAGCAGGTCAGGATTCTGGCCTAGGTGCCGGAATCGAAGACCATATATATTCACGAGGCCTGTGGTGTGTGCCCATGGGGGTTTCTGTGAGCTTTGCTATGGATCTTAAGAAAGTAAGCTTCACTAGGTCAGGGCTTTACCACCCTAGTTGGGACCAGAGCTTGACGTGAAGGAACGACGTGCGTTGAAATCGGTGCCAATGACCGCGTTGACGTGGGCCGGTGCCGAGCCCGCACCAGTTAGGGCGGCGACGTCGTTGCCAACGCGGCATACAGAGCCATTCAACGTTGGCGGTTGATTAAAGTTTGAGGATCAGCGTCGGCTAAGAAAGGGAAGCGTTTCGTGATCAGGGCTGATTGCCATGTTGTGTGCGTTGCACTTTCCACGTTGTGAGCCCGATTGCGGTACGCTACTTTTGAGTTGGAACCTAGCGTCTTGTGACGGCGTGCCCGCGACGACGCTAGAGCTCGGCGGAGCTGAGAGCTTTCCTTCTGCCGGGCTGACCCTGGTTTCCGCTGCTCAAGTTAGCAGTGACTTTTTCCAACCTTGATCAGCTATCCGTGGACATGGGACAAGTTCGCTGTTGACCAGACTTTGCAAGAAAACTCGCAATGCAGCTCATTTTGTCGCGATTCGAACGTATTCATCTTGGCGACTGCAGTCCCAATCGCAGCTGTCGCTATGTATATGAGTAGTACAGCCTCTTGGTCTGCTATTGTGATGAGGCTCCAGATCAGCCATCATCGCCGTCGTCGTCTGAACAACACTCACAAACTTCCTTGAGGCAAAATGGACTGCATCACACCGCAAAACATCTCCTTTCTGATACGAGACGCCAAACTCCCCGTTTCCGTGATCGCCAATTGCACCACGGCTGCACCAGCTCTCGACCGTGCATGGCCCAACGGCGATACGTGGGTGAGCCTCGCAGTCGGGGTCGTGGCGATCATCGTGTCGATCCTGCAGCTACTGCTCGGTAACCGGATCGCCAACGCCATCAACCGTTTGTGAGTTAGTTCCGCTATGACATCTGTTCTGGGCTGATGTTGATGTCAGGACTGCTGAGCCGACACATTAATCTTGGCATAAGATGCGCTGGACAAACGAGATGTATCGGTGTAGCACTTGGCACGGGGCGGAAGAGCCTCCGGGAGACTTGGACGGAGCCAGGCTTGTTGGCGCGCATGGAAGCACTACATCCTTCGATGAAATCGGTGCTTGTATGTTCGCGTCGGGATTAATAAAGCTGTTTTCTTAAATTTCTTGTGGTCGCTTGACATAATGTAGGCAGTGTACCTAAGTACGCTCTCGGTGCTGTCTGGCTACGACTTGATTTGCCGTTTTCAGTCAACCATCGTATCCCTGGACTATCTGCAAACCCGACAAAGGCAGAGAGGTTAGACGAGCGGTCAAAACACAGCGCGGATGGTATCGCGAGCTCTAGAATTTGTGGCATGCGCGAGACATTCCAAACAAGCTTAGCATGGGTTTGCGGCGCACCTGAACCGGGAGAAGCAATAACCACGGCTCTGCTTGCATGCTCCCGCGGCGTTCTCTCTGAGAGAGGCTGTTCGGATAATCGGTTACGCAGCTTTGCGGTCCTGCCCAGGCCTGATGATCGAAGCTTGTTTCTCACGAACGACATGGTAGAGATCTGGACGAAACAAGCTTGTTCGTGCGCTGCATATGCCCAGCTCATCACGATGACGACTCGAGCAGGCTTTAGTCGGCTCATGTACAATTGCAGTAGAGTCCCCTTGACTCTGCTCGCAGCATCCCTGGCGCAACGCAGCGAGACCCTGAAGAACTTCGCTAAGCGCCTGTGATACACCTCCGAACGCAGAGTGAACGCCGGAACCTGCATACGTCCTGTTCACTCCTTCGTTTTTAGCTCACTGACTACCTAGGTAGCTGCATGTCATCGGCGGTAGAGCATTATCATGTCTCTTCTCTTCCATTCCTTGCCGCTCAGTCTCAACCATAGCTTTCCCTTTCAAGGCTAGCACTTGATAGAAGGCACATCTCGGCGGCTTTCCGTTGCCTGAGCTTTGGAAGCGCCGAAGCTGCGGTGTTCTTATGGACGGCGAAGGAGCTCGCCATGTCGGCGAGTCTTATCGATAGGGGATCGAGGGAGACGCATCACGCGTACTATAAATACCTCTTAGACAGAGTGACCCCTGTCAGCGTTGGCGATCTTAGCGCCTTGTGGGTTAGAGCCAGGCGCTAGACCCAAGGTGGTGTAGATCAGAATGAGCGGCCGCTCGGAAGTCTGCCGTTCATCGTCAGCCCGCTTTCCCCTGTCCCAGCTCCAAATCTCCGCATAGGAAGCCACTTGGGCACATGGCGCACGTCTACATACCTCAACATTTCTTTCCTTTTCCTTCCCGATCTAGACCCCCTCAAACCCTTGTCGAGAAAAAAACCTTGCTTCTAGTCCCTGAGCAGTGTCATGCAGCGTCGGCGCGTTCGGCAGATTCTTGCCCAGAGCAGGTGTTGGATCAAGGAATGCCTCAAACTAGTCAGTATGTCGCCCTTAAGCCTGATGGACTGTTGCTGGGAAAGCTTGGAGTTGAATGCGTTGTTTGTGTTTTAAGACAGGGTCGATACAAAGCTAGCGCCTCAGAAGGTACTACTGTCAAGGATGTCGGGGCTGTCCTTTGTGATGACCAATGTGATCTTGCTTGAACCCAGTGCTGCCTGTCCCAAACCAGAGCTTAGGGTAGTCCCCGCCAGTTGCTGCTGAACCCTTGGAAGGGTCCAGCATGTAACCTTAGAATCGTAATATCGGTCCGGCGTGATGGATGGGTGCGGAAGTGGATGTTGACGTGCTCACAACAGCGGACACTGACTGAGGCTTCTCGTGGGCTGCCGACCATGATGTGCATCGCGCCGAAGCTTTATCATATACCTGATGTTTTGCCGCTCGCATCACGTGTTGGTTAGCTGAATCGGCGTTACGTTCGTGTCTCGGTCATCGCCATGGACCATGGTCTCTTTCCATCACGACGTATTCAACTCAATGTGACAACATCTTCACATGAGTTCGTCTTTTTCACTCAACATGCTGGGGAGGGGCGATCGTAGTAGTCGTGACTTCTGATGGTTGAGAATCGGGAAGTCTCACTCAACGGCACCGGCATGCCCAAGTTCCGCCTCGTGACCTCCTCAGATCATACCACATTCGGCTTAGCGCCGACCCCTGTAAATCGACAAAACGACCATGGAGGCCCTCAATTCGCACGCTCCAGTTTGCCAGGAGTGCTCTCTACTAAATGCATACCATGCGACATTTATCGCGAACCTTCAAAGACCGAACACCTTCTTCCACTGGGTTTTCATGTCCTGTAAAGTACACACAACCTCGGTGTATACTGCACTCTGGAGTGCTTCGCCATGAAGGTCATCGTTACACGAGAAGTCGCAATACAGACATTTGCGCACAACCTCCAAGTAACGAGGCCCTAGCGTCGTGATGGAATGGTGTTGTTCATCAAGCAGCTTTCTCGCTTCGATAATGTCGCGCGACTGGGGTGTACCATCTAGCCCCGGTGCCATGATCATTGACTGGGCGCAGATGTCTAGCAATGCGACGCCGAGCTTAGCCAGAGTGAGGTTACGGATGCCGAAGTTATGCTTGAGATCAAGTGTTGTCTGCTGTGACTCGGTGTTTGACGGGGCGTAGACCGGGAAGCGATTGCTCAGATGTAAGCTGTCCAGTGCATTGGTCATGTTGCTAGCATCCGCTTGAGATGAATCCATGAAATATGCTACATCCTGCAGAGTCCATGCCTGCGGCAACCAAGAAGTTGAGTGATATTGGAGAACAGCCTCGGCCAACTTATGCGCAAGCGTGATCTTTTGCAATATTTGGAAGCTTTGGACGAGCCCTTTGATGGGCAATGCTCCTTGTCGCCTAGTGCAAGCAAAAACATCATTGGTTGCGAGTTTGCTGGCATCATAGAACATGAAGCGGGTTGTTGGCTGACTCTTCGCGACTTCGAGAAATCCCACACAACCATCTTGGCATGCTGATGAAGACGAGCGCACCCTTGTCACATGGCAGCAAACACTTTTGGTTGTCTTTAGGTCTAACATGACGAAAGACTGAGCTTGTGTTGTTACCGTGCTGCTTGATGCAGGCGTTCGAACAGACCTGGCGTTGTCTTTGGCGTCACTAGTCCGCACTCTCTTCTTTGATTTGGCTTTAATGGGCGGTGCTTGGGTCTCGACGCGCGATGCATCGTTAGTCCCGCTACGTAACACGCTCGCTAGCGCTGGTGGAGGAGGTGTTGATTCCCTGCATATTGCGAGAGATGTAATGGACCGAATTTGTAGCCATATTGGTACGTCCGTGGAGAGACTACACATTGTCGTTAGAGGCTAAGTCTTTGTGTATCTTGCGGACTGCGAAAGACGTCTGCTATGACATACCTTTGGATCGCGGTGTTCGGTTTTGGCTGGCAAGCAATCACAACATCGAGTTGCACGTTGTCATGCTCACTTTTGGCATCCAGCGATAGCTTGGCCTGATGTCCACTGTGCGAGGTGTTCGTGCATGACCAGGAGTCATGGATCGACTCTCCCAATTGTTGTGAGGCGACGCGGATCTGCTGGTAGCTCCTTGGCACGGCTTTGCGGATGATGCAAGCCGAAGGAACATTGCGACGCTTCTGCATCTTGCGCCTCTGTTTACACAACTTGCCCAGCGACTTGT
>Ga0265797_10007148_pt1 | contig 15423 bp, 6 predicted proteins | sample P2T30metagenome_FD_192433 | JGI IMG/M metagenome (GOLD analysis project Ga0265797, IMG submission 192433) | Plant litter microbial communities from East Loma Ridge, Irvine, California - P2 T30 | ecosystem: Environmental > Terrestrial > Plant litter > Unclassified | place: USA: California... | reverse complement strand
CGGGCGCGCCGAACTTGACGAACTCGGTGAGCACCTTGCGGCCGTGGTGGTTGCTGTCCTTGATCTGGCTGTACAGCTTGCCGTCCGAGAAGGTGCCGGCGCCGCCTTCGCCGAACTGCACGTTCGACTCGGTATTGAGTTTGCGCTTGCGCCAGAAACCGAAGGTGTCGACGGTGCGCTCGCGCACGACCTTGCCGCGCTCGAGCACGATCGGGTTCAGGCCCATCTGCGCCAGGATCAGCGCCACGAACAGGCCGCACGGGCCGGTGCCGACCACCACCGGACGCGGGGTGCCGGGCGCGGGTTTGGCGGCCGGCACGAACTTGTAGCCGGTGTCGGGGGCAGGCATCACGTGCTGGTCCTTTTGCAGGCGCGCCAGCACCGCCGCCTCATTGCGCACGTCGGCGTCGATCGAATAGATCAGCACGATGGCGGATTTCTTGCGCGCGTCGTAGCTGCGCTTGAAGACGCTGAAGTCGACCAGGTCGGCGTCCGGCACGCCGAGGCGCGCCAGGATGGCCTCGCGCAGGGCAGCGTCGGGATGGTTCAGGGGGAGTTTGAGTTCGTTAATTCGGAGCATGGGGGTGGTCGCTGGTGAGGCGACAAAAGGTGACAGGCAAACCGCTATTTTACCGAAGTCGGAGGCTCGGCAATACGGGCACTGAAAGAGTCTGACCTGGCTGCTTATGCGCAACGAATGAAATGCTGCATGCACCATTGGCGAGCATTGATCGCCCTGCAAAAGTGCTGCATCGCACCAACAAAATACAGTGTTGTTTTCCGACCAAATCGTTTATCAAAAACATTAGTTTCTGCGTTGACACAGGATTGTCATACATGTTTTTATGTAACTCATCGATGCATACAAATTTGCAATCGAAACGGTTTATTTCGTTTTGAGGGGAAAGAGCGAACGAAGTAAATACGTTATCCGTGATTCGTAGAACAACCACTAGCCGCGTTCAAGCGGCAATTCACAGGAAGCAATCACATGATGTTTAAGAAGACAGTTCTGGCTCACGCACTGACCGTTGCGTTTGCCGTCTCGATCGGCTCGGTTGCCGTCTCGACCAGCGCCTACGCTCAGTCGAACTCGGCAGGCGCTATCAGCGGACGAGCAGCGGCCGGTACCGTGGTCACGATCGAAAACCGTGCGATCGGTTTCACGCGTAACGTCACCGTCAACCAGAGCGGCGACTTCTCGGTGTCGCAACTGCCGCCAGGTAATTACACCCTGACCGCACGCAAGCCTGACGGCACCACCGATACGCGCCAGGTTGCTGTCGTGACCGGTGAAGGCGTCAGCGCCAACTTCGATGCGCCGGCAGTTAACACCGTCCAGGTGATGGGCCGCGCGATCCGCATCGACGTCAAGTCGCCGGAATCGAACACCACCCTGAACGAAGCCACCATCGACCGCCTGCCGGTCGCACGCGACGTGACCGCCGTGGCCCTGCTGGCGCCTGGCGCGACGCGTGGCGACGGCCGTATCGGCTCGACCTCGCTGCGCGCCGGTAACGTACCGTCGCTGGGTGGTGCGTCGCCTGCAGAGAACGTCTATTACGTCAACGGCTTCAACGTCACCAACCTGATGAACGGCGTCGGCTACAGCCAGGTGCCGTTCGAGGGTACTGCACAGCTGCAGATCAAAACCGGCGGCTACGGCGCCGAATATGGTCGTTCGCTGGGCGGCGTGCTGTCGGTGACCACCAAGCGCGGCACCAACGAGTGGAAAGGTGGCGCCAACGTCATTTACACCCCGGAAAGCCTGAGTGGCAGCAGCATTTATTCCGAAAAGAGCCCGACCAGTGGCGAGTGGGGCTCCAGCGAACGTCCTGGCGGCACCAATAATCTGACCTCGAATATCTGGCTGGGTGGCCCGGTCATCGAAGACAAGTTGTTCGTCTTCGGCCTGATCCAGGGCGCGAACGTCAAGGAAAATGTCTTTGGCGCCAGCAACTCGACCGAGACAGTATCCGACTCGCCGCGCTACCTGCTGAAGGTCGACTGGAACATTACTGACAAGAACCTGCTCGAACTGACCGCCTACAGCGACGAAGAGAAGATCAAGCGTCGCACCTGGACCCTGGATCGCGGCTACACCGATACCCGTACCAATGAGCTGCTGCCAAACGAGTACAAAACCGGCGGCAAGAACTATATCGCCAAGTACACCTCGTGGCTGACCGACGACTTTACCGTGTCGGCGACCGGCGGTATCGGCCAGTTCCTGAATAATGAAATGATCGGCTCGGCGCAATGTCCGTACATCACCGATGTCCGTACCTCGCCAACCCGCATCATCGGTTGCGGCACCACCAGCTCGATGAACCGTCAGGATGCAGAGGACGAGCGTCGTGCGATTCGCGTCGATGCCGAATGGAACCTGGGTAACCACGGCCTGCGTTTCGGCCTGGATAATGAAACCTATGAAGCGCGCAGCGGTTCCCTGACCACCGGCGGCGGCCGTTACGAGATCTCGACCGTCGCCGCAGGCGGCCGCCTCGGTAACGGTTATGTCAACAATACCGGCTCTGCGCTGGACTATGTCTCGATGCGCTACTTCGAAAACGGCGGTCAATTCAAGACCAAGAATTCGGCGTACTACATCGAAGACAACTGGCAGATCACCAAAAACTTCGTCGCCAATATCGGCGTGCGCAGCGAATCGTTCGAGAACCTGAACGCTGCTGGCGAGTCCTTCATCAAGGTCGACGACACCATCGCACCGCGCCTGGGCTTCAGCTGGGACGTGCAGGGCAACCAGCAGACCAAGATCTTCGGTAACGCCGGCCGTTACTACATCCCGGTGATGTCGAACACCAACGTCCGCCTGTCGGGCGCGGAGACCGATTACCGCGACTTCTATGCCTACACCGGCAGCAACGGCAGCGATCGCTTCCAGATCCCTGGTCTCGGCGCGCGCCTGGGCGAACGCCTGGTGACGTCGAACGGCGAAGCGGGCGACCCGCGTTCGGTGGTCGATCCTGATATCGAACCGATGTACCAAGATGAATTCATCCTGGGCGTGCAGCAAGCCCTGGCCGGTCGCTGGTCGGTTGGCGCGAAAGTTACCCATCGCAAGCTCAAGAGCGTGATGGACGACATGTGTAACGGCTCGGGCGCGCAAGCGTGGGCCCTGGGCAATGGCTTTAACGCCAGCCAAGCTGGCCTGATCGGCAACGCGATCGATCACTGCTTCCTGTACAACCCGGGTGGCGACCTGAAGGCGAACGTCGACCTGGAAGACGGCAATGGCCTGACCCTGGTCACGATCCCGTCGCAGGCGCTGGGCTTCCAGAAAGCGGAGCGCAAGTACACCGCGCTGGAGTTCACGTTTGACCGCGCATGGGACGGCGTCTGGAGCCTGCAAGGTTCGTACGTGTGGTCGAAAAACCGTGGTAACACCGAGGGCTACGTCAAGTCGGACATCGGCCAGGATGATGCCGGCATCAGCCAGGACTGGGATTACCCAGGCCTGATGGAAGGTTCGTACGGCAACCTGCCGAACGACCGCCGCCACGCCTTCAAAGCGTTCGGTGCTTACCAGCTGACTCCGGAACTGCGCGTTGGCGCCAACCTGCTGCTGCAGAGCGGTCGTCCGGTGAACTGCCTGGGTTACTATGCCGGCAACCTGGATGATGTGTCGATTGGCTATGAATCGGCGTCGTTCTGGTGCAACAGCAAGCTCAATCCACGCGGTACGCTGGGCAACCTGGCCTGGACCAAGGAAGTCGGTATCCAGCTGAACTACGAACCGAAGTGGCTGAAAGGCACCACCTTCCAGGTTGATGTGCTGAACGTATTCAACGAGCGTAAGGCTGTCACCGTCGACGAAGAAGGCGAACTGTCGCAAAACACGCCAGCCCCAAGCTACCTGCAGCCGCTGTACTTCCAGCCGGCACGCACCGTGCGCTTCATGGCACAGTACGAGTTCTGATCGGATAATACCGAGTCAGTATTTGACCAAAAAGCCGCCTTCGGGCGGCTTTTTTCGTTATGCGGCCAAATCAAGTACGTTGCAATGTATCTTTCAAGCACTTTACTGCCAATCCGTCGTGCTTCATGGTGTGGTAAATGAGCAACGGGTTTTCGCGTATTTGTGCAGAAATAATCGAACGCATACGCGCAATTTTTAGCCCATCAAAGACTGCAAATGGCGATTCCCTTGGTTCACCTGTTCTTGGCTTCTGTATTAACACCACCGTAACTACCAGTATCTTCGACTAACTTCCCTCGATCCTGCATTAAATGTAAATTTTCATAAATTTACGCTGCGGCGCAATAAATTCCCGAAATAAACTCTGGAGCCAAACAATATTCTTCAAATGAATATTTCACCGGAGAGTGTTCGTTTGACAGTGTCGCTTTTGACATGGTTTTATGTGTCCGCACAGACAGAAGTTTTCTTCTCGAAAAAAACCTCATCTGAGAGTATTTGTCCTGATTCGGTATGCATAACCACATGTATGGCCGCGATCCGGGAGAACAAGAGACGCAGTAATCCTGCTGCTCCCATGGCAACACACGGAATTGGCGAAACATTCGTCGTTACGTGCGCTGCCCGGTAGCGCGGGGAGACGACTCGCGCGACGGGTGGTACCGGGGCGCAGGCGAAAACCACATCCAAGAAAGCCTAGAAGGAGTAGCACTCATGACGTTCAAAATGAAGTCGTTGCCATTCGCGATTGCCTGCGCAGTCGCCAGTGGCGCACTGGTCGGCGCAGCGCCAGCGATGGCGCAGGCGCAGGGCGATGCAGCCGCAGCCCCGCAGCGCGTGACCGTGACCGGTTCGCTGATCAGCCGCACCAGCAGCGAAACCCCGACTCCGATCCAGGTCCTGACCGCCGCTGACATCCAGAAGAGCGGCAAGACCTCGGTCGCCGAACTGCTGACCGACCTGGCCGCCAACGGCGCCGGTACCCTCGGCACCGGCTTCGCCGGCGCCTTCGCCAACGGCGCTTCCGGCATCTCGCTGCGCGGCCTGACCGTGGGCGCTACCCTGGTCCTGATCGATGGCCACCGCATGGCCCCGTATCCACTGTCGGACGATGCCCAGCGCTCCTTCGTCGACGTCTCGTCGATCCCGTTCGACGCCATCGAAAGCATCGAAGTCCTGAAGAGCGGCGCCTCGTCGCTGTATGGTTCGGACGCGATCGCCGGCGTGATCAACATCAAGCTCAAGAAAAACCTGAACGGCACCCGTGTGGCGGCCGAAGTAGGTGATTCGCAGCATGGCGGCGGCAAGACCAAGCGCGCCAGCATCAGCACTGGCATCGGCAACCTGGTCGACGACGGTTACAATGCCTTCATCACTGCTGAATACCGCAAGCAGGACGCGATTAAGGTTTCTGACCGTGAGCAGTTTGGTTGGGCCAACCGCGATTGGCGTTCGCGCGGCGGCAACAACCTGACGCTTGGCGTACCTACCTCGCTGAACGGCAACCTGACCGCGGCAAGCAGCCCTTTCCTGTATAACCCTGCCGGTGCAGGTGGCGCCAATAATGCCGCCAACTTCCAGTTCCTGGATTCGAATTGTAACTACAACCTGTACCGCGCAGGCGGTTGCTCGGTGCGCGACACCGTCTCGAATATCCAGCCGGAGACCGAGAACGTCAACCTCTTGATCGGAATGACCAAGAAGCTGAGCGAAGATTGGGAAGTCGCGTTTAAGGGTTCGATGTTCCGCCGCGACAGCAGCAATAACCGCGGCGTACCGCAGACCTATTCCGCAAATAATTTTGCTGGCAGCACCACGCTGGTCAACGGCGTTTTGACCGGCGGCGTCAACCGTATCCCGAGTACCCGCTTCGCGCCGGGCGCCCAGGTCGGCGCCAACATCGTCAATCCGTTCGGCAATGCTGCGTCGCTGTATGGCTACATCCCGGATATCGCACCTAACCAAACCCAGGACAATACCTCGACCAGCACCCGCTTCTCGGTCGACCTGGTCGGCAGTGCGATGGGCTGGGATGTGAACGCGTCCGCCGGCGCCACCCGCGTCAAGGTCGATAATGAATACAGCGGCTACATTAACCGCGTCGCTCTGTATAACGCCATCAACAGCACCAATGCGGCCACGCGCTGGAACGTCCTGGGCGGCAACTCGCCAGAGCTGGTTGCGCAAGTCTCGCCAGTGTTCAGCAACGAGCTCACCTCGACCCTGAATTATTTCGATCTGGTTGGTTCTCGCGAACTGATGCAACTGGGTGCAGGTCCGCTGGCGGTCGCCGCCGGCGTGCACTGGCATGAGCGCAAGCAGAATTCGCCACCGTCGTCGCTGACCCTGAATGGCGCCGTCGCCAGCACCTCGGCGTTCACCATCGGCGAAGAAACCAACAAGGCAGCCTTCGCTGAAATCCGCGCAATCCCGATCAAGGACGTCGAAATCGGCGTCTCGGGCCGTTACGACCACTACGACACCTACGGCCATTCATTCACGCCATCGGCCAACTTCAAGTGGGCTCCGTCGCAACAGTTCGGCCTGCGCGGCACGTTCGCACGCGGTTTCCGCGCGCCGAACCCAGCCGAGGTGGGCAATGCCGGTTCGTTCTTCACCTTCAACGCGATCGACGATCCGATCCTGTGCCCTGACGGACAGACCTCGACCCCCGGCAATGTCATTGCGGCCTGCGGCCAGCAGCCTCCGTACGTGCAGACCACAACCAACCGCGAACTGTCGCCGGAAAAATCGAAGTCGTACACCTTTGGCGTCATCCTCGAGCCAGTGCGTGGCCTGAACATGACGTTGGACTACTACAACATCAAGATCAACAACTTGATCGTGACCCGCGCCGGTAACGACCCGAGCTTCCAGCCAGTCTGGGTCCGTGGTGCGGCAGTGCCGACCACGGTGTCCACGGGCGGCGATGGAACTGCGCTGGTCACCCCGACCGTTGGTCCGATCCTCTACGCCGAATCGCCGTACATCAATGCTGGCAGCACGAAGACCCACGGTATCGAAGCGGACGTGCGCTACCGCTGGCGTCTGGCCGACAACATGGGCACCATCTCGGCCAATCTGAGCGCGGCGCATACCTTCGGTTATGAGACCGCAGTAGCAGGCACCTCTTATCAGCTGGCTGGTACCCAAGGCCCGTCGTCGGTAGGCGGCGCAACCGGCAATCCGAAGGACCGCGCTCAGTTCACGCTCGGCTATACCCGTGGCCCGTTGGACGTGACTGCTACCGTGAACTACACCAGCGGTTTTTCGACCACTGACCCGGCCCTCGGCGCATTTGATTGCACACGTACCGGCCAGGACGTCGGCGGTCGCGCTTACTTCCAGGGGCTGATCCAGCCAGCTGGTTACTGCGACGTGTCGTCATTCACCGCGACCAACCTGAACGTTCAGTATCGCCTGAGCGAGAACCTGACCCTGCGCGGCGCGATCCTGAACCTGTTCGACAAGGCGCCACCGTATGATGTGGGCACCTACGGAAACGCTGGTGTACAAACTTCGTACAACGCTTCGCTGCACCAGCCGGGCGCAATCGGCCGCTTCTTCACCCTGGGCGCGAACTACACGTTCTAAGCATCAAGGCGTGGAGCAAGAAAGCCTGCCGGTAGCAATGCCGGCAGGCTTTTTTCATATGTGTCTGATCGTGGCAGTCGTCGTCTGCAGCCGCATGGGATAGTGCTTCAGATCCCGCCCCAGGCTCCCGCAAACAGCGCCAGCGCCGCCAGCCCGGCCGTCTCGGTACGCAGCACGCGCGGCCCCATCGACAGAGCAAGCGCGCCGGCCGCCAGCGCCGCATCTTCTTCGTCCTGGGTAAAACCGCCTTCCGGCCCGATCATCAAGGTCACCGGCTGCGGCGGGTTGCCCTGCGCCCAGCCGGCCAGCGATTGCGTGGCGCGCGGACTTAGCAGGATACGTGGCGCAGGGCAGGGCGTCGCCAGCCATGGCTTGAGGTCGGCCAACGTATGCAGCTGCACCAGATGGTTGCGCCCGCACTGTTCTGATGCGGAAACTATTACCCCTTGCCAGTGCGCGTGGCGTTTCTCGGCGCGCTCACCCGAGAGCCGTACCACGCTGCGCTGCGCCGCCAGCGGCTGGACCGCGGCTGCGCCCAACTCGACCGCCTTCTCGACGATCCAGTCCATTTTCGATCCTTCCGGCAGGGCCTGGGCCAGCGTCACGGCGTAGGGCGCCTCGACCTCGACCGCCTCGAAGGCATCGATATGTACGCTGGCCCGCTTTTTGCATAACTTAACAAGGGTAACGGCGTATTGACCGCCATCACCGTTGAACAAGGTAAGTTTTGCGCCGGGCTGCATCCGGACCACGTGAAGGTGATGGGCGACGTCGGCCGGTAACTCGACGCTGGCGCCGGTGCCGAGCGGCTGGGGGCAGTAAAAACGGGGCATGCGGTACCTGGAAGAAATCGGGAACGGGACATTGTAGTAGGCCGCCAGCGCCAGGACCAATAGCTACATCAGTAAACGTTTTTTAGGCAATAAGCATATGGCAAAAAGAGCGTGTCATTTATCCGACATATTTCCAGATGTTTATTGACAGAAAGCAAGCAAAAATGATCCTATGGTTGTCAGTACATACACATACATACGTCGACAAATCTTTCCGAAAGGAGGTCGCACAGCATTCAGATCGCCGTAGAGCGTAGCACCAAGTTTGGCCGCATTTTATGTAGTTCAATACGTGGGAATATAAGAATGATTAAAGAGAAAGCTATCACGCGCGCTGTTCGCCTCACCCTGGTCGTCGCCGGCCTGAGCGCAGCACTCCCGGCCCTGGCCCAGGACAATGCCAACGTCGTGCAAGTGACGGGTACCCGCATCACGTCGCCAGGCATCACGTCCAACAGCCCGATCTCATCGATCACGGCAGAAGAAATCCGCACCACCCAACCGATCGCGGTCGAAGAGTTCTTCAAGGCGCTGCCATCGGCCGTCGCCTCGATCGGTCCGGCCACCAACAATGGCACCGGCGGTGGCGCCACCATCGACCTGCGTGGCCTGGGCGCGAACCGCTCGCTGGTGCTGGTCAACGGTCGCCGCATCGTGCCGTTCAACCTCAACGGTACGGTCGATACCAACTCGATTCCCATTGCACTACTCAGCCGCGTCGATGTCCTGACCGGCGGCGCCTCGGTCGTGTACGGCGCCGACGCCGTTGCCGGCGTGGCCAACTTCAACCTGCGCCGCAACTTCACCGGCGTCGAAGTCAGCAGCACCTACGGCGCCAGCGCCGACGAGCGCGACACCAAGCGCCGCCGCACCGATATCACCATCGGCAGCAACCTGGCCGATGGCCGCGGCAACGTGGTGCTGAGCGTGGGCAAGACCAAATCCGATCCGCTGACCCAGGGCGAGCGCGAGTTCGGCGTCACCAGCCTCAATTCGGTCACCGGCGCTCCGACCGGCTCGACCACCGGCCTGCCAGGCATCTTCTCGACCACGCTCGGCCCTGGCGGCGTCAACAGGCTGCCGGGTAATTCGCAGATCAATCCTGCCACCGGCGAGCTGATCCAGCCGGCGTTGCCGTACAACACCAATCCGCCGAACTACTATGCGACCGGCCTCGACCGCACCCAGGTCACGGCGCTGGGCAACTTCCGCATCAACGACCACGCCGAGGTGTACACCGACGTGTTCTACACCACCAGCGAAGTGGCGTCCGCACTGGCTGCCACCGGCACCTTCGGCAATACCTTCCAGGTGCCGATCGGCAACCCGTACATTCCGCAACCGGCGCGTGAGCAGCTGTGCTCGCGCCGCGGCATTCCATTGGCCAGCTGCGTGGCCGGCAACGCCACCATGGTGCCACTCACCATCGGCCGCCGCTTCACCGAACTCGGTCCGCGCCTGAACGACTTCGATAACAAGACGCTGCAGTACACGATCGGCCTGAAGGGCGACGTCGCTGCCGACTGGACCTATGACGCGTACTGGAGCAGCGGCACCGCCGACCAGACCCAGGTACGCGGCAACTGGGGTTCGTTCTCGAAAGTGGGGCAGGCGCTCAATGCCTTGAGCACCACCGCTTGCGTCAATCCGGCCAACGGCTGCGTGCCGCTGAACGTGTTCGGCGCCGAAGGTTCGATCACGCCAGAGCAGCTGGCCTTCATCAACCAGTCGGCCTTGCTGCGCCAGAAGGTCAAGCAGGACGTGGCCGCGCTGTCGCTGTCGGGTACCCTGGGCGAGACCGTGCGCAGCCCGTTCGCCGAAGATCCGATCGCGATTTCGCTGCTGGCCGAGCACCGCAAGGTCAGCGCCAACACCCAGTCCGACGCTGCTTCGCAGATCCAGAACGAAGTGCTGGGCACCGGCGCGCCGACCCCGGACCGCCGCGGCGAATTCTCGCTGATGGAATACGGCATCGAGATGTTCGTCCCGCTGGTCAAGAACAAGCCGTTCATCCGTTCGCTCAACGCCGAACTGGGTTATCGCGAAACCAGCTTCAAGACCAATACCAAGACCAACTACGGCAGCTGGAAAGCCGGTGGCGAATGGGCACCGGTGCAAATGCTGCGCGTGCGCGGCATGCTGCAGAAAGCCACCCGCGCGCCGAACGTCAATGAACTGTTCGCACCGGCCGTTACCGGCCTGTCGAACCTGGGAACCGATCCATGCCAGGGCGCGAACATCAACCAGCAGCAAGCCAATACCCCGGGCACGCTGTCGAACCTGTGCCGCCTGACCGGCGTGCCGACCAGCGAAATCGGCAGCCTGCCGGCGCCGTCGTCGGGCCAGATCAATAACCTCAGTGGTGGCAACCCGAACCTGGGACCTGAATCGGCCAAGACCAGGACCTTCGGTTTCGTGCTCGAGCCGCTGCCGCGCCTGGCCCTGTCGGTCGATTACTACAAGATCGACATCACCGATGCCGTCTCGTCGCCATCGACCACCGACATCCTGGACGGTTGCTACAGCGCCGCGTTCAATCCCGGCTTTACCCTCAACGAAGCCTGCGGCATGGTTGGTCGTAACACCGGCAACGGCACCTTCAACGGCGTCGAAGCACGCGGCGTGGCCACGCCACAGTCGAACCTGGGGACCCAGACGACCAGCGGCGTCGACATGAACATTGCCTACCGCATGAATCTGTCGCAAGTGGGCCTGACCGCCGGTTATGGCAGTCTCGACCTGTCGCTGGGTTCGAACTTCGTGACCGATTACAAGTTCCGCGCCACCCCGACCTCGGTCGAGCGTGACTGCCTCGGTTACTACAGCGTGGCCTGCAACAACATCGTCAACGCGCCGGTGTACAAGCGCAAGTTCAACCAGCGCACCACCTGGAATGTCGGCGCGTTCTCGGTCGGCTACAACTGGCGCTACGTCAGCGCGGTCACCGAAGAACCGGGCGGCACGGTGTTCCTGCCCGAGTTCTCGAAGATCAAGGCGTATCACTACGTCGATGCTAACGTGAACTACCGCTACAACGACAACCTGCGCTTCACCGTGTCGGTGGTCAACCTGGGCGACAAGAAGCCGCCAATCGTCGGCGGCTCGATCGGCGGTACCGGTCCGAACAGCGGCAATACCTTCCCGCAAAGCTACGACGTGATTGGCCGTTACATCACCCTGGGCGCCAACCTCAAGTTCTGATCGACGTTGCGCGCAAGCTGCGGGCCGGAGCATCGGCCCGCCTGCCAAACCCGGTGCTCGCACCGGGTTTTTTCGTTGGTGGCAGCCATTCTGCGACGGCGGCGCAGAGCGCTTTGGATTTTCGCCGCCCATGCTCTGGTAAAATAACGGGCTACGGCCCGCCGCAGGCCCACTGCCTTCCAATCCCTGATCCTCGATCTCCATGAAATCTACGCAAACCACCACCCTGATGGCCAACGCGATCCGCGCGCTGGCGATGGACGCTGTGCAAAAGGCCAACTCGGGCCACCCGGGCATGCCGATGGGCATGGCTGAAATTGCCGTTGCGCTGTGGGACAAGCACTACCGCCACAATCCGGCCAATCCGGGCTGGTTCAACCGCGACCGCTTCCTGCTCTCGAACGGCCACGGTTCGATGCTGCACTACGCGCTGCTGCACCTGGCCGGTTACGACCTGACCATGGACGATCTGCGCGACTTCCGCCAGATGCATTCGAAGACGCCGGGTCACCCGGAAGTGGGCATCACCCCGGGCGTGGAAACCACCACCGGCCCGCTGGGCCAGGGCATCGCCAATTCGGTCGGCATGGCGCTGGCCGAATGGCTGCTGGGTAACGAATTCAACCGTCCAGGCTACGACGTGGTGGATCACTACACCTATGCCTTCCTGGGCGACGGCTGCCTGATGGAAGGCATCTCGCACGAGGTGGCGTCGCTGGCCGGCACCCTCAAGCTCAATAAACTGATCTGGCTGTACGACGACAACGGCATCTCGATCGACGGCCGCGTCGAAGGCTGGTTCACGGACGACACCCAAAAGCGTTTCGAAGCATATGGCTGGAACGTGATCCCGAAAGTCGACGGCCACAGCGTCGCCGACATCGATGCCGCCATCGAAAAGGCCAAGCAATCGGACCGTCCGACCCTGATCTGCTGCAAGACCATCATCGGCAAGGGCGCCCCGAACCTGGAAGGCGGCGACAAGGTTCACGGCGCGCCACTGGGCGACACTGAAATCGCGGCCGTGCGCAAGCACCTGATCTGGGACCCGATCCCGTTCGACATTCCTGCCGACCTGTACGAAGCGTGGGACGCCAAGGAACGCGGCGCTGCGGTCGAAGGCGAGTGGAACACCCTGTTCGACGGCTATCGCGGCGCCTACCCTGAGCTGGCCGCCGAACTCGAGCGCCGCATGAAGGGCGAACTGCCGGCCGACTTCAGCAACACCCTGGACGCGGCCATCGCCGCCTGCGTGTCGAAAGCCGAAACCATTGCCACCCGCAAGGCCTCGCAAAATGCAATCCAGGCGCTGGCGCCAAGCTTGCCTGAATTCCTGGGCGGCTCGGCCGACCTGACCGGCTCGAACCTGACCAACTGGAAAGAATCGGTGCCGGTGCGCTCCGGCATCGCCGGCAACCATATCAACTACGGCGTGCGCGAATTCGGCATGAGCGCGATCCAGAACGGCGTCGCCCTGCACGGCGGCTTCATCCCGTTCGGCGCCACCTTCCTGACCTTCTCGGACTACAGCCGCAATGCGCTGCGCATGGCGTCCTTGATGAAGATCCGTTCGATCTCGGTGTTCACCCACGACTCGATCGGTCTGGGCGAAGACGGTCCAACCCACCAGTCGATCGAGCACGTCTCGTCGCTGCGCCTGATCCCGGGCCTGGACAACTGGCGTCCATGCGACACCGTCGAGTCAAGCGTGGCATGGGGCGCGGCCGTGCAGCGCAAGGACGGTCCGTCGACGCTGATCTTCTCGCGCCAGAACCTGCCGTTCATGGCGCGTGAAGCGCAGCAGATCGCCGACGTGGCCAAGGGTGGCTACGTGCTGCGTGATACGCCGGGCGCGAAAGTGATCCTGATCGCCACCGGTTCCGAAGTCGAACTGGCCGTGAAAGCATTCGACGCACTGGCCGCTGAAGGTATTGCCGCACGCGTGGTGTCGATGCCGTCGACCGACGTGTTCGACCGCCAGGACGCCGCCTACAAGGCCAGCGTGCTCACCAAAGGCACCCCGCGTGTCGCCATCGAAGCCGGCGTGACCGCGTTCTGGTACAAGTACGTGGGCCTGGAAGGCGCCGTGGTCGGTATCGACACCTTCGGCGAATCGGCGCCGGCGCCGGTGCTGTTCAAGCACTTCGGCTTCACCGTCGAGAATGTCGTTGCCAAGGCAAAAGAAGTCATCGCAGCGTAAGCGTTTGCTGCAAGCGGGCTGCCTGACGGCAGCCCGTTGTACATTGTTCGTTACGAAAAAAGTTTTTTTCTAATCAGGAGCCAAGCATGACGATCAAAGTTGCAATCAATGGTTATGGCCGCATCGGCCGCAATGTGCTGCGCGCTTTCTACGAAGGCGGCAAGAAGCAAGACATCCAGATCGTGGCGATCAACGATCTCGGCAATGCCGAATCGAACGCCCACCTGACCCGCTACGACACCACCCACGGCAAGTTCCCGGGCACCGTCACGGTCGAGGGCGACACCATGACCGTCAATGGCGACCCGATCCGCGTGTTCGCACAGCGTAACCCGGCCGAGATCCCATGGGGCGAGCTCGGCGTCGATGTGGTGCTGGAGTGCACCGGCTTCTTCACGACGAAAGAGAAGGCCTCGGCCCACCTGAAGGGCGGCGCCAAGAAAGTCATCATCTCGGCCCCGGGCGGCAAGGACGTCGACGCCACCGTCGTGTTCGGCGTGAACCAGGATGTGCTGAAAGCCAGCGACACCGTGATCTCGAACGCATCGTGCACCACCAACTGCCTGGCCCCGCTGGTCAAGCCGCTGCATGACGCCATCGGCCTGGAAACCGGCCTGATGACCACCGTGCACGCCTACACCAACGACCAGGTGCTGACCGACGTGATGCACGAAGACCTGCGCCGCGCCCGTTCGGCCACCCAGTCGATGATCCCGACCAAGACCGGCGCCGCCGCCGCGGTCGGCCTGGTGCTGCCGGAACTGAACGGCAAGCTGGACGGCTTCGCGATCCGCGTGCCGACCATCAATGTCTCGATCGTCGATTTGTCGTTCATCGCCAAGCGCGACACCACGGTCGAAGAGATCAACGAAATCATGAAGAAGGCCGCGTCGGAAGGCCCGTTGAAAGACATCCTGACCTACAACACCGATCCGCTGGTCTCGGTCGACTTCAACCACAACCCGGCATCGTCGAACTTCGACGCCACCCTGACCAAGGTCTCGGGCCGCCTGGTGAAAGTGACGTCGTGGTACGACAACGAGTGGGGCTTCTCGAACCGCATGCTCGATACCACCGTGGCGCTGATGAACGCGAAATAAGGCGACAAAAAAGCCACTTTCAGTTGCTCTGAAAAACCCCGGATGCCGTGAAGGCGTCCGGGGTTTTTTTTCACCGTGCACCGGGGCGGGGCATGCGTTTCATGGCTGCTCACGGTCTTGGCCGCACTGTGAAAGTCTCACGGATGCACCATTTCGGGATCGCCATACCCGGCGAATAGGGCAATTTTGGGATGTCGAACCCGGTAACCGAAGCGACAGGAAGTCAATAATATGTGGCAATGCACAATGATTCGTATATCTATATTTAAAAAATAGCGAACAATATTCAGTGTTTTGCATTTACAACAAAACTGTCATTTTCCTGTGATTCTTTAGAAAAAACATTTCTTTTCGTGCACTCGTCTGAGAGACTAATTCCGCATGCATGACATGCATATCGGACACAGATCCGGGTAAAACGACATTGTACCGAGAGGAAAAACGTGAACACTCCACACCTGAAACAAAGCGTGATCGCCGTCGCCCTGGCGCTGGCTGCAACGCCATTCGCCACGGCGCAAACCGCCGGTGCCGAAGCCGCACAGACCGTGTACG
>Ga0265797_10007147_pt1 | contig 15424 bp, 14 predicted proteins | sample P2T30metagenome_FD_192433 | JGI IMG/M metagenome (GOLD analysis project Ga0265797, IMG submission 192433) | Plant litter microbial communities from East Loma Ridge, Irvine, California - P2 T30 | ecosystem: Environmental > Terrestrial > Plant litter > Unclassified | place: USA: California... | reverse complement strand
CGATGTAATCCGAGTACACGAACATCCTGTCGTTCATGACCCATTCGAATGCCTCTGCAGGGTAGTTCCGTGTCACAATCCCGGCCTCGCGCAGGAAGTGGAACAAGTTTGCACCGAAGAAGGCTGCCCGAAGGGGCACTGCTGGAGACAGCTACTCAGGTTGGTAGCCGTCTTGAGACACGGAAAACAAAGGCCCCAATTGGACTAGTGGGCAGGATCAGTACATCGGCATGGTTGCAGACTTGGGAGATACGGATAAGAGGAGCTGATCTAGTCATGGTATTGGGATGTGGAGGTCAATCGCTCTATGTGATGAAAAGAGATCAGTTTTGACATGCCAACGGCGGAGTAGGTGTGTCGTGCCGGCTATATGAAACGAAAGCTGAATCCCAGATATGCCTATTAACATCGTCTTCCATAACCGTCTCGCAAAGCCTACGTCCTTCTACGGGCAGTGCGACAATCTTCTTCTGACAGATGAAACCTCGATTGACCCATGCGCGAACTAATACCATCTATCGGGATCCCGCAAAGCCACAATTACTCAAGAGCTGCAGCCATTACCGGCGAACACTCCAACAGTCCTCCCGGCCAACAAACATGCTCAACGCGAGCTTCGTTGCAGCATCACCACGCCCTGAGGTAGATGACCGCCAGTACGGCGAACAAGAAGAAAGAATAGAACTGAACCTCCGCCTGAGTCTCCTTGATGGTCGTGTGAGCCACGAAGTCGGCATCGAAGACGTCTTTGCTCCGTAGGAACGAGAGTGCGATGCTCCAGCCCCACTGAAGCATCTCCGCACAGAGCAGGAGGTAGCATGGGAAAAGCAATGCCCTCACCAGTGAGTGATATTTGCCCGGGATGATGTCGTCCACGACTGATGGGACTGGGGTGGGCGAGTCGCCACGTAGGGTTGCGCAAAAGGCACATCCATCGGTGTGCGGAGGCGAGAGTTCAATCTTGGTGATGAGGGCATTGGAGCTCGAAACGCGGTTGGGGAATGGGGTTGTAAAGTGCACAATGTGTGTTTTGTTGTCTTTGGTGGGCTGGATGTACGACTGAGTAGGGCTTGAGTGAGCGAATACTTCATAGATGTACAAAAAACTGTAGGGATTGCTTACGACTTCGCTGGGAGCCATGATTGAGATTGCGCGAGCTCTGCTGTTAGTGATGAGATAACGGATGAATTTGTTGTGTGGTTGTGATGACGAGAGCGTAGAGCAATGCTACTACGGAGATCAGATCTCGGGCGTAGCGAATTCTGATCGAGAGACAGGAAATCGTAGGATGCTTCGCTGGAGGAAGCTGAGTTTGAAAAGAAGAACGACGGTCAAAGGGTGTGCCGCCAGTCATTTATATTATCGATGAAGAACGGTGGCCTGACAGACCTGACCACAGCCTCCCATACCATCAACCTGGGTTAAGTGATCGTCTAGGCAACAGCTGTGATCAAATCTAGGCCAGGGGGTATGTATGCGAGCATCCCTCAATAGTTGTGTTTCAACAGACGGGAAGGCAGCAAGAAGCGGGAATGGCAAACGGGACACATCCCACCATCGAACAGCTCATTCCTATGGCCCATCATGGAGGAACATAGGGCGCAACGATATGGCCTCAAGTATACGGGGTTTTGGTGTTGCAATGTGAAGGTGGTTGGAGTTCATTAGCGTCATGCAAAAGACAGGTCAAGCTGCTCATGTTCCCAGATCTGAAGCTCGTGGGAGATACTACCCGTGACAAACGGTGCCGCATCTTGCCCTTTCCTCTATCTTTATACTTCACCGGGACCTATCAAGTAGCTTGAAGGTGCGTGCGGCTGATTGCATGAACGTCCTGCAATAAGTTTTTAGCATGCATCCGTGATCAACAGCGGCCGCCACAAACAGGTCCACTCACCTTTGCGACCACCAACTTGTGTTCGAGCCAGACCTCCTCCCATGATCATCGTTGCGAGGAAAGGCCGCGGAGGTGAAGCTGGCAACTGACCCGCTGGACAGCTTGGATAAGGTAGATGCCGATGGTCGGGACCAAGATGAACCAGATCAAACATGTTCTCATTAAATGCCTTGATTGGGAGCCTCCAAAGCCGCTTGTAGGCCAAAGCACACAGCACAAACAAGGCGGCAAATGATGATGGAGGCTTCGGAGATCAAACATAGTAGGGTGGAGCACTCATCAGCCAGTGAGACAGATCAGAATGGAACCCACAGTTCATTGCAGTATTTGACTGATGACAACCACCAACTCCTTCATGGGTTTCCCTTGTCGGTCGCTTGCGACATGTCTTGATTTGGTACCAGCGTCGATCGATCCATAGTCCGTAGTGCGACTCCCTCGACGACCTGCCATACCTATTAGCGTCTGTCAAAAGCAACCGATGCTAAACACATTTACCCACCAGCAAGCACTCTCCATCCTCACTCTCAGCGAGCAAACACCCAGATGTAAATCCCCATCATCACCCCCTTAACCACCGCCTCATACTCCCCAAAGAGCTTAGACACCGCGCTCACGATAGCCCAAGCGACCATCGAGCTGCCCATCCCGATCACAAAGCCTCTCTCCCAACCCAGCGTGTAGTAACCCCTGTCGCGCTTCTCCAGCGCTTGCAACAGCGTGTCTGCATATTGCTCGTGGTCAAGGTGAGGGTATTCCCCGAGCGGCGGTTCTGCGCCCAGTGCCAAGAGGGTGGCGCCTGGGATGGCGGTTGGTTCGTGCGCGGACATTCGCCTGGAGTTTTTGTGCGTGGGCTTGCTGGGTGACGTGAAGTTGTTGCGGAGTAGTACAGCGAGTTGAGCCGTCAGCGAATTTGTTGTTGGTGGCGTTGTTGTCGTGAGTTTGTGAAGGTGGGTGGAGTGCGGCGGCGTGGTGGATGCCTTTCACTTGTCTAGGCGGAAGCACAAGGCCGAAACTGCCCGAGGCCGATAAAATCAATTGACCTGACCCGCAAGCGCAACGAGACTTGACAGTCTGACTCCCTCTCCTCATCAGACACTTCAATGAACCAGAACAGAAGTCACTCCGTCGTCTGGCTTTAAAGACCTTGCTGTATTTGATATCAGCGCAGACTGAGTGATGCGTGACAGCGAACCAGGGAAATGGAAGAGCGAGCGGCTGTAGTGCGCAAGACGTAGGGCATGATCAATTATATGTGAGGGATGGACAGTGCGGACTCGAAATGACATGAGCTACATGTTACTCCGAAACACGAACTGGCACAAAAGTGACTTAACGTTGATAAAACCTTCAAGCAATCAGACCTCCAGTAATGACCTTCCATTCTACGCTTGTAGTCGATTCCGACCTGCCAGCTACCGCCGCAACTATACTGTCTTTACGTATCGCTTCCCCTGAGTGTCTTCCAAATCCTGTCGAAAGCGTCAGCAACTGTATGTTCATTTGCTGGTCGTGGGCCGGAATCACTTACCGAGTTGCTCAACGAGTATAAATACCAGCCAGGCTCACATTCGGAACACCGACAGGATTGTGAACCATGCAAAGTACAGGCAGCACAGTCCGAAGCCCACCTCGACACCGGCGTAGTAGAATGCTGCGCTTTCCACCACAGCGAGGATGCAAAGTCGCATGTGGAGACTCGACTTGCGGGTCCAGCCTGTCGAAGTGTTCGGTTGGTGCCTTAGGCTGCGCATGATCGTGGGTTCCTCTTGTAGTCGTCTCCAGAAGTCCATCTCCATATCATAAGTGGATTTCAGGGTAGCGAACGGTGCGCGCACGAAGGCGCAGACTGCGAAAAACACATCGGCGAGTGTTTGCTTGTTGACACCGAGGAAGAGCCCGACCACGGTCCAGGCCACGTGAACCTCGTACGCTCCGAGACAAGAGGCAAGGAGTCTCACTGCCTTCCAGAGCAGAATGAGAGCGAGTGATGTCACGGGAATAGACTGTCGATCCTGGCAGCCTTTCGAAACAGGGCCGTATGCTGGAGTAAAGACGTTTCCGTTGGCGTCCCGAATAAGTATCAATTTGTTCGGACAGAGTTTTGAAAAGATAAATGTCTGACGGCGGGGAATCAGGACTCTGGCATCAGAACGAGCAAAAGCCGTATTGAACTGCAGGTCATCTTGTATAATTTCAAAGCCATCGAGGCCGTCGGCCAGCGCTGTTGGGGTGTTTCCCATGTTGGTGTGAAGCGCATGCAGTCTTTGCGCCAATCCGTCGTTTCTTTCACCGAAGAAGAGATGGGCTGAGTGGTCGCGATTCATGTGGCTGTCCATGATGCTGGTATTCTGCGGTTGGTGTAGTGGTGAGCGAAGCTGAATTGAGCCTTTAGGCCGATGTAATAAGATCTAGCTGGTCGTAGGTGGTGCTGTGCTTTTGGCGAGACCGGCTGTTTCGCGAGAGAGAAAGGCTGGAAGTCGCAAAAGAGCTTTTGTAGCCGCACGAGCTCGAACGACGCCAACGCACGCTAAGATTGTAAATACAAGTGAAAACCAGGACATCTTGCACTTCTCCACCAGGGCCTTCACTTCGAAGCTTCATGAATCACTCACTCTCAAAACGAATTCGCACTCAAAATCGCCATCCACCAAACATAGAAGAATCTCTGTCCGGAAGGATAGTCGCCATCACGATACTCGCTTTTCCTCGTCAACCTCGTGATGACGCCAATAGCCGACAATATCAGGAACGCCTGCTCCAGCTCATTCTCGGGAGCTTTCCGCCACCGCAAAGACGTCTTCCCTTTACCCTTCCGGCCGACAGTCAGCGTAGCGAGAGCCTCCATTCCTGTCACGCCCGAGACCGAAAGATCGTAATGCACTGGCGCAACATCATGAGAAGGATCTCGATTCACCCACTCGTACTCCTTGACACGTCCAGATGTCGATCCCTTGAACGAGAAACTGCCCGGATGCGGATAGCCGACTCTGGCTTTGACATCGCTGAACGCAAATCCATTCTCATCCATACCGCCGGGTCCCGCTTTCCCTTGCTCGCCAGCGCCAAAGTACAGTCGGAAAGCGTTGTGCGACGCAGGGAAAGTCAAGTAGCCGAGCGGCGGGTTGTCCGTGGAGGCGCCGGCGTGGATCCAGACTCGAGCGTCTTTGCCGGCGGCGAAGCAGTAGCGGTCTACGCCTGCGGACTGCACGAAGACTTTGGAGCTCCAGAGGTTGCGGCGGTGGAAGTTGTGGGTTATGGGGGAGGTGGAGGATGCTGCTTCGGCGTATTGGGGAGGGGCGGCGGGGTTGGTGAGGGTTTGTTGGGTTGGGATGCTGGAGGGGCCTGGTGTTGCTGTGTATCCGGGAAGAGAATGTTCAGTGTTGGTATCCTGTGATGTGCTGCTTGGTGGTTGAGTTGGGATTGTGGAGGGGCCTGCTGTTGCTGTATATTCGGGGAGAGAAGGCTCAGTGTTGGCATCCTGTGCTGTGCTGCTAGGTGGAAGGGTGGATTTTTCCATTGTGAGCGTGGGTGAGGTTGTTGGAGAGAGCAGAGGGCGGTTTGGGAAGCTGGATGTTGGTTTGATTGTGTAACCTGGTGTGAGTTCGTACTTTATACCTCGCTTCAATATGTCTGCCTAGTGCACGTATGTGATATGGACAGCGTATGCGTTCTAGTGCTAAGCGAATACGCTTGAACGCTGGTGTTGGATCAATTCTGAGTTTTGGTTCTCACATAAATCACCGGTTAGTAATTGAACAGCGCCTGCTATTACTTTCCTTAGCAATACATCATCCTTAACGCATGTATGGTCTCGTGCCTGTAGTTAAGACGGACCTGAGGCTTGGTGGATGCATTGGCAATGCCGTCATAGTAAGTTCGGCAATCCGAAGTCTGACCGAGCTGGCCCTCCGCTTCTCCACCCACAATCGTAACAGGGAATCGACTAGGCAAACTAAATGTGCGGAGGTACGGAGGTGTCCCTGGAGGAGGATGAGCTGTGTTGCTGGTAATTGTTGGAAGAATAATTGGATAGAGATCGCATAGAAGGGTTCTCCAGACAAGGTGCTAAATGGTACTATTTGTATTCAGCTTGAGCTAGTATATTGGAAATGTCTGGTTTAGCAGAGCTCAGTAAATGTGCTGGAGAACCTATGGCATGTGATACTGCCATTGAGAATGTGAAGACCTATAAGTACATTCATCTGCGTTTCTTCCTTTTGCGGTCGAGAGCTGTATATCATGTCCAGTCTATCATTGACTTCAGGATTCATGTGCGTACAACTCTTTCTTTTCTCAACCACAATGGGCAGTCGATTGTCGTACTGTACGTCTCACAATTGCTCTTGCTCTTGCGCACGGTCAACCGCCGATCCAGCATGGTAACTTATGACGAATGGTGGTGCTGTGTTTCCAGTCCAGTCTTCACCTCGGCGTGGAATTGTAGTCGTGGTCCGAATGCGCAGAGTAATGGTATCCATCCGAAAGAGTCACCAACGGTATACAGCGACCTCGCAGACCGCATTGACACACCCTTATACGGGAAGACTGAGCATTATCAGATGACAGAAGATGTCCCTTCCAACCAGCAGCGCATATCCGCGCGGATGACTGGTTGCGATGACTGGCGAGCTGCCGCTAGCGCGACCGGTTTCGGTGACAACGAGCGCTGATCACGCACCGCAAGTCTGTGCCGCCGAGACCGGGACCAGCGAGTCTGGAGAAATCTGGATTATTACCTCTCCTGCCATTGCTCACAGCTACTTCTTCCTCTCTTACTACTCCATCATACACATCTCCGCTCTACCACACACACAGCAGAAATGGCCTCCCGCACCGCAACCAGAGCCCTCCGCAGCTCCCTGAGGCAAGCCGCCAAGGCTCCCGCCGTCCAGCAGAGGACTTTCGTCTCTGCCGTCAACGCCGCCTCCAGGCCTGCTCTTGCCCAGGCCCCCAAGGCCGCTCAGCAGTTCGTCCAGCAGCGTGGCATCAAGACCGTTGACTTCGCTGGCCACAAGGAGGATGTCTACGGTATGCATAATTTTAGAAATCCGCGGTGGTGAGACCCAATGGCTGACGATCCGCGACAGAGCGCAGCGACTGGCCTCGTGAGAAGCTCCTTGTAAGTATCAATGCATCAATGGCGCCATTGGGAATGCGCAAGAAACACCCAACTAACAACCTCGCAGGAGTACTTCAAGGACGACACCATGGCCCTCATCGGCTACGGCTCCCAGGGTCACGGCCAGGGCCTCAACCTCCGCGACAACGGCCTGAACGTCATTGTCGGTGTCAGGAAAGACGGCGCTTCCTGGAAGGAGGCCGTCCAGGACGGCTGGCAACCCGGTGTCAACCTCTTCGAGATCGACGAGGCTGTCCAAAAGGGAACCATTGTCATGAACCTCCTCAGTGACGCCGCCCAGAAGGAGACCTGGTCCCACCTCAAGCCCATGCTCACCAAGGGCAAGGTGAGTCAAAAAATCCACAACTCGGCGCATTTTGCGCCACATCATCACTCGACACAAACTGACACGTATCGCAGACCCTCTACTTCGCCCACGGTTTCTCCCCCGTCTTCAAGGACCGCACTAACGTCGAGGTCCCCACCGACATTGACGTCATCCTTGTTGCCCCCAAGGGCTCTGGTCGCACCGTGCGCTCTCTCTTCAAGGAGGGCCGTGGTATCAACTCCTCCGTCGCCGTCTACCAAGACGTCACCGGCAAGGCCCTCGAGAAGGCCGTCGCCATGGGTGTTGCCGTCGGTTCCGGCTACCTTTACAAGACTACCTTCGAGAAGGAGGTCTGGTCTGACCTTTACGGTGAGCGTGGCTGCCTCATGGGCGGTATCCACGGTATGTTCCTCGCCCAGTACGAGGTTCTCCGTGAGAACGGCCACACTCCCAGCGAGGCCTTCAACGAGACCGTCGAGGAGGCTACCCAGTCCCTCTACCCCCTGATCGGTGCCAACGGCATGGACTACATGTACGAGGCCTGCTCCACCACCGCCCGCCGCGGTGCCCTCGACTGGTCCAAGCGCTTCAAGGCCAACCTCAAGCCCCTCTTCGAGGAGCTCTACGAGTCCACCCGCAACGGTACCGAGACCCAGCGCACCCTCGACTACGCCGGCCGCCCCGACTACCGCGAGGCCTTCGAGAAGGAGACACAGGAGATCCGCGACATGGAGATCTGGCGCGCCGGCAAGGCCGTCCGCTCCCTCCGCCCCGAGAACCAGTAAATTTGACCTTGCTGGTTTGGCGTTCACATCAATACCCTTTGGAGGTACACATACCCTCCTCCTCCCAAGGGTGGCGACATGAAAAAAGAGTCGGCAAATTACAAAGACAAAAGGGCGACAACGGTACAGCAACACAAACCTGGAGCCATTGTCCGCGATAATTAGCGCTGGTCGCAGGTTAAAAAAAAAAGTCTCTTGAAATACCACAGTTCGCAGTTGGCCAGGTTCGAGGTCGGTTCCTCGAAGGCCAAAAGGATTGTTTTTGTTTGGGCGTGTTAGACGATGAGGATACCTCTTGCGACGCGCTTTTATGTAGCATATATCGGGATTGTAACGGTCAATGACTGCCTGTTTTTTGATATTGATTTATTGTTGCCTTCCATTCACCTTCTCAATTACTGTCGCTGTCGTCTTCGTTACAATGCTCTGTGCTGTTTCTGAATTCAATTCGGCTGCCTCGCCATACACCCAAGTAAGTTTCGCACCAATGCTCCAGCATAAATTATTTCCTACCAAATGGTCGAACTCTTGCTCTCACCGCTACAGTCCACGTTTCGTTTCGTCTCCTCCCTCCGATAATTAAAGGGAAACTTGAGGAGGAAGCTAAGGTAAAGTTCGACGAGACGATTGGTGGCTGAAACTGAGGCCACCACCAAGGCACGTGACCTGATGACCTGGAGGCAGGTTCAAAACTGTCAGGACAACATTTGGGGCACCGGATGTGAGAGAGTGCCAGAGAGTGAACTATGAAGCTAGTGGTATCGATAGCACCTGGAGAGGATCATTGTGGAATTGACCTCGAGGTTTTCTCCCACAGGTATAGTGCTTACTCACAAGTCTGCGTATGGTGTAACATTGGCTGGTATCCTTTTTCTGACAATTTGCTACTATCATCGGCAATGTGCACATGCGCGAGCAGGCAGTCTATTGCGATGCTACTCAAAATGCTTCTAACCCCTAGAAGCGAATGAGCTAATATCATCGACCACAGAGTCTGAGCAGCATTGTTTGCCATTGAGGGACCGTATACAAACTTCTCCAGCACAATGATAGCTGCACTTGACCATCAAGCCTCCATCACGGCGCGTCCGGGAATCATCACCTTTTGAAAGTCAATTGATAAATTCCACTTCTTGAAACCCTACAGACTTCCGGCACGCCTCGTCAGGTGACTGTCTAGCGATTTCATCTTCAATTTGACAGGCCAGTCGCGTGGTAGTGACAGGTTTGGAAAGAAAGGCCGGGGTTCTCACGCGCCTGGCGGCAAGCTTGGGAAAAAAGGCTAATCAAACTTCTAGATTGCTCTGCTTTCCACCACCCGTGCGCTTGGGTTCGGGGTATCTCCGATTCTTCTGTTTCTCGAACTTCAGCATCTCGTGTTTGTTTCATGGGGTCACATTGGCTTGTGTCGAGATGGTTCAAACGGCATGTTTGCAGATCTGATGGCCTGGAATTTCCATGTTTTGCTTCTCCTCCAGATTTATTATTCATGCTCGCGCGGCTCATGGTCACACGAATATAGCTTGGGGAGGCGTTTTCTTTCCAATAAAGCAACAATCCGCGGAGGAGGGATGTGGTTTCGATGATGCTTCGCCAGCCACAGCTCGCACAGCCAATCCTCCCCTGCCGGCTTCGCACGTTGCGCTATGAAAGGTCAGCCGTGGCGATGCGGTGGTTGCATTCCGATGGTGGAACGTCAGTGTACATACTGTATGTCTGGAACATCCGTTGTCATCGTCCATGCGTGCGCATCGGTCTATCTGTAGTAGCTGTTTTGTCGTCGCATGATATTCCGTAGAATCCTGCTTGCCGTTATCCCCTACGCCTCAATTTGAGCATTTCGCTTGTCGTATACCAATACCGGCTACAGCCAGACGAAATAAAACACATACTAGTCCGCGCCCCTTCTTTTCTCCAGAAAAGACCCGTCCGTCGTTCACGCCGCACCGAACTCACGACTAAACGCATAGCGTGCCCGCGGCTGGCGCTCCGAGCTGCCTGGACCTCCAAAGTCTACACCGGTCATCCTGGTACATCATGTGTCTCTAGCCCTTTTTCTTGAGGAGAAAGACTAAAAGCTTGGGTACTTCTGTGACCTCATCTCAATCCTACCGGAAGGCCGCCATACTTTTGCGAAGGGGCGGCAATCGTAACTCTGGTGTCTGGTATATCTCAGGCTCGCTCTTCCGTGCCGCAAGCCACCCACCACCTCCACTCTCTCTCTCTCTCGAAACGGCAGCCATGCTCGCGATAACGAGATAACGACGCGTGAAAGCAGTAGCACCATTCTCAACGCAAAAAATTACCCACGCGCAATCTGCACCCATTGCTTCCCAGCCTTGCGGTACTTTTTACCTTTGCGCGCAAGATAAGACTGTAGAGTTGTTTTCGTCAAAAACCGACCATGGCAAACCTGGCCATCTTGACTCTTAGGGATCCTGCTACTACGGTGCACCCACGATCCTTGCCACTGCGAACTTATAGTGCATCGGACACCGCTCCTATGCCTGGCTTTGACGAAAACAGGACTCGCCCGCGCTCGCGACACCAATCTATGACGGCCAACCTCACGAGACTGGTCTTGCCCAATGATTGCCAACAGGATGTTGCAGCAGAACCTTCATATATTGCGCAAGCTCAAAATCAGGAGTCCAGACTTCAAGTTGATGCTTCGGCACTGAGAGTCTCAACAAGCGCTTTGACGCCCCCTGCTACGCCTGGCAAAGCTCAGTTCTTGGACGACCACCACCACCGTGGATCTGCAACGCCGCCAGAAATCCTCGAGTACGATTTCTCCAAGCTGGATTACGAGCTCGACCGTGCTAAGCTTCTTGGCTCTGGACTCTGGAGTGATGTTTTCCTCGCCGAACCAACGGCTCCCCAGACCAGCCGGCCCAGCCCTACCACGCTGCTGACTCCGCCAGCAACACCGCAGAAGACTCCTTTAGGCGTGCGACCAAGTTTATATGCTGTGAAGATGCCCACCCGCCCTGATGCGCTTGAAGTCTTCCGCCAAGAAGCGAAGGCCCTCACTCACATCCACCGAAATTCCGGCTCAGAAGGATATGTCGTGCCTTTCCACGGCCAGGATCCACGTAACTCTGCATTAGTCTTTGCAGCTCTTCAAGCCGGCTCTCTCCACGATGTCACTTGCCGCATGGCCCAGATGACAGAGGTCTGCCGGCACAAAGAACTCGTCTCACTATTCCCCGGACTGGCCAACGACCTCATTTCTGGCTTGGACTTCTTGCATAATGTTGCCGGCATTGTGCACGCTGATATCAAACCAGCTAACATCCTCCTCTCGCCATCCCCACGCAGTCCCAAAAAACTGCAAGCTCGCTACGCAGACTTCTCAGCCTCCTTCATAATCGACTCCACAGACACAACTATCAACTCCACAGCCGCCGGCGGCGGCACATGGACCTTCCTCGCCCCCGAACAACTCCGCCTCTCCAGCTCCGAAAACTCACCATCCCACGCCTCAGACATCTGGAGCCTCGGCCTCACCTTCCTCTCACTCATCGTGCTGGGCTCGCCGTATGCGGCGGCTTGTGGCGATAATATGTTTAGATTGAGGGAGGGGATTAAAGCGGGCGATCCGTTGGGGTTTGCCGCTATGGATCCGGCGGCGAGGAAGAGGATGGTGGCTTGTCAGGGGTTTGTGGATTGTTGTCGGCTTGCGCTGCAGAAGGAGAGGGGGAAGAGGGTTGGGGCGGAGGGGTGGAGGGGGTGGTGTGGGAGGCAGGGGTGGGGTGGGGGGAGTGGGTGAGGTGTTTTGCCGTTGTTGTGATACAGTCACAGTACAAATCTCGTCACATGAGCCCACGTGCTGCGGATCCGCATAGTCTGGTGCTACAGCGAACGGGATCATATGCGCGCACGTGCTAATGTGCTACTTTGCCACCGCATGGACCCTTTCCTCACGAAGTGAAGCGCTGTCCACTCCCCATCACATCGGCTATCCACTTGCAACCCGTTTCGCGTCATCTGAAGACCCGAGTACCACTCGACCATCATGGCGCACACGCACTTCAACTGCACAGACGTGAGCACCTACGTTCTCGACATACCAAAACGCCCCGAGGACACGCGCGACCTCATCCTAGACACCCAGCGACCCCTCGACATCTTCCAAAGGAACGTAGAAGCCCTCCACAGAAGCGTTGAATGCATCAGCGACATCCACGCCGTGCTCACAAAAATCTTCCTCGAGAACGACTGGGACGTCTCCCGGCTCTACCAATCCCACAGACTCGATCTCTATCGCGGATTCCCGGGCTGGTTCGTCGACCACAAGATTGAGCGGTGCTACTACCAAGCAAGAACCGATTATCACTTCAGACCGCGTGGGAATGTCGTCACTAGCGGTGAGAGCGTTTATGAGGATTTGAAGAAGTGCGATCGCGTTGCTTATAAGAGCACGTTTGAGATGGGGTTCATGACGGGGATCTTGACTTCGTTTGTTGTTTTGATTGCTGTTGGAGTTGCGACTCGTCGTTCGCATGCGAGGAGGATGTACATCGCTTTCTTGATAGGCTTGGCGTTGTTCAGCATCCTCTATGTTCAGGAGTGAGTGGAAGGAAAAGCTCAGCACAATCATTCTGCCGGTACGTCATGAGTCGAAACGAGGAGTTGATGTCAACAGTTGGCTGACTATACAGCAGAACATGTATACTCTCCAAATGAAAGCTGTACTAAGATCGCACTGAAGAGTGATTCATGAGCAACAGAATGCGCTGGCTGTCATGTGAAACGATGTCAACGCAGAAACGCGGTGAGAGTGGGTCTACGCTGCAAACAATACTCTTGCAGGGAGTTCTGCATGTGATTGTTCCCGTCGCACGTGTCGATCATACATATTCACACCCTCACTTGCAACTCCAAACGCACATTCACATGAGATTTGTGAATAGACTCCGCATTTGTGGACTCAACAGAGGCTTGTGCCACTCGACTGCGAGCGCAACTGACATGTGATTAGGCCAGTACTCTCCTTGCATGCGGTTATAAGTACTTGGCCGCTGCCGGCAACTCTGGACATTCTTAGATTCACCAACTACATCCTACAACAACCAAGCCCAAGCACGAGAATTTAGTGCCTCTCCGACACAATGGCGCCCACTCACCGCGGATCCGAGGACTCGCACAACAAGGCCCAGGCCATGCTCGACGCTCTTGAAGCCATGTCCGAAATGATAGCTGCGTACACCGAAGAGACGCGCAAAAGCCTTCACGACACCGAAATGCGTCGGGCCGCCCTCGTCAAGGAGCTCACCGAGAAAATCCAGCACGACCGCGCTGTAGCACTCGAGGGATCCGATCATCAACTCCAGAAAGTCATGCAGAACCGTCTCGGCCACCTCCCCGAGAGCCGCGTCGAGGAGCTCTTCGCTCCAAAGGAGGTTTCTGCCAACTTGGCGGTCGGCGAAGGCCAGGTAGACGATGAAATTCGTGCCAAGTTCCTCGAGATTCTTGATGAGCAGAGTGCGAAAGTTGAGCAATTGAAAAGCATCTTCCGGCCGAAAAATTACACCACTTACTTTCGCGACGCGGACAACACCAAAATCTTCGCCAACGCCAATGCCCCAATGCCAACGGCAACACGGCTCCCGACAGCGACTGGCGCATGCCCTTCCCCTTCCCTGCTCGCAACACCGCTCAAAGCGTGAACTACACCGAAAGATCCCTCCTCGCCGACGCCAACAGCCCTGGTAAAATGGTGCTTGAATGTCGCGCCCGCGCAGTGAGCGCTTGCATTCGCCAGGCGGACTGCACCTTCGGCGACAGCGACGGAAGCTTGGCCCGCGAGCTCGCGAAGTGTGACAAGGTCGCCAACGCCAGTGTCTTCGAGCCCTGCTGCTTCGCTGGTACCCTCGCTGTTCTCGTCGTCATTGCTTTCATGCTTTGCTCGGCTTTCCGTCTTGCCAGCGAGCGTCAGGTCCGCTCTTTCGGTCTTGGTGTGGGGAGAAGATGAGGAGTAGTCCCGATGCCCAGTATGCTCTTCACATCGGATATCACCAAGGAGTGTTCTCCGCCTGCTTGTTCTGGCTTGTGGCGAGTTTCACGGCGTCTTACTTCGGCGTCTGGGCATCTTGGGTGAAGTGGGCGATGGTCGTGCTGAGACTTGTGTACCTGCTCCGGCCTAAGTACATTGACCACTATCCTACAGTGGATCCATCAAAGAGCATCGATATGGTGAGTCGCCTCACGCAACGAGTAGGGGAAGACGACGTCGGAAGGAAATTTACTAACGTTATTCGCAGAAGCGGTTTCTTTTGCCCAACTAGACGATTGCCCGCACACGACTCCGCCTCGAAACACGAACGGCAGTGTCATACGTTTCGAAAACGGATGGAGGACCATGTCGGGATTCAGAAACTGTGGCAGTGACTACGATCCCTCATGCGATTGCTCTGCTGAGCGACTGGTTGGATTGAACTGCGGTGGTTGAGAAGAAACCCTATGTTCAAGGCTTGCTTGCTTCACGGATTAATGCTTCTTACGACTTTGTTGCTCGAAAAAAAGAAAATACATACATGCAATGATCACCAGCCTATGCACTCCGCTTCAGTCAAAATGTAGTACTTTTAAATATGCATGAGATGTGACCGTTTGTGGTGAGTATTCTAGTAGGGTTGGAATTTGCATCGATGCCATGAATGCTAAGTAAATGTACGTATCTTCGTAACGAAAGCATCAAGTCTGTTATATGTATGTACATATCCGACAAGGAACGAACGACAATGTTGATCGTTGGTACTGGTCGACCGAGCAGAGTGCAGAAGGGTATTGCCGCCAACCTCGGTCTACCAGAGCCTTGAGAGAATAAACACAAAGGCAGTATTCCATCTATCAATCAGTGCGAGAACCGGAAGTCCAGCCTCTTGTTGCCTTCATCTTTCGTGTTCTTCAAATACTCATGCTTCTCATCCTGGCTCATCGCACTCCACTTCTTCTCCCTCGTGCTGTTGCGCCAGGTGTAGTACAACCTAGCGAAGATGAACAAACAAAGCGCAAGCACATTGATGCCAATGAGTGTGCTGTTGCCGTGGAAGTACTTCGGCTTGTCGTCCTCGCGGTAGATGTTGGCCGAAATGACTCCGCCCATTTGCACCATCATGTTGTAACAGGCTGCGGAGATGGAGCGTGTGCGCACGCCGCCGGAGTTGCGGGAATTGAGGCCGACGAGGATGGCGTGGCAGTAGGGGTAGCTGAGTAGGACGGTCAGGAGGGCGTAGGTGTGCCATGCTTCGACCGAGGCGCCCTTCCAGGCACGCAGGGCTATTATA
>Ga0265797_10007146_pt1 | contig 15425 bp, 8 predicted proteins | sample P2T30metagenome_FD_192433 | JGI IMG/M metagenome (GOLD analysis project Ga0265797, IMG submission 192433) | Plant litter microbial communities from East Loma Ridge, Irvine, California - P2 T30 | ecosystem: Environmental > Terrestrial > Plant litter > Unclassified | place: USA: California... | reverse complement strand
CTTACCTTAGCTTTTCCTTTTTCTTCCTATTTCCTTTCTCTGGGATGGCGGGTGTTCGAAAATGAGCATGTATAGATACCTTTTGTATGTTGGCTCCAGTAAGGCCTACCTTGAACACAACCCTGCGGACCATTTGTCTGATCCACATGTCGCTGTAAATGATGCCTATCATGTGATGATAAATCCTATGCCACGTTTCCACTACGCGTTCGAAATTCCCCTGCCAATGCCACGTTTTATGCACAGCAGCAGGCCGATATGCTGATCTCCGAGGCTCGTGGCTCGTGGGTTGAGTATCTCCTGGATTGTGGCGGAGGAGCATGGAGGGCACTCCCGCGACGCTGACCATAGAGAAATGCCCGCGTCTTCGTCGAAAGCAATTGACCTCGTCTCTACCTGCACCACCACGGCATTTGTGGCACATGCCGACACTCCTTAACACCCCTTGTTCCTTTCCACTTGTTATGATTTAATATTTGACTTTTATCCCGGTAATAATAACTCCACGCACCAACCTGCACAATGGCAGACAGTGCGGATGCGAAAGCCCCGCCGCCAGACCCCAAGGCCGAGAACAAGAGGCTGGCATTGCAGTTCAAGGCGCAACATGCCCTCATGGTCGGATTTTTCACTCTGATCGCGTGAGCTTATCTCTGAGATTCAATTGCTGGTTATGACACTGACCAGTGAATCAGCATCGTCCATGCGCTTGGTATTTACCTCTTCTGCTCCGGCTTCCTCCTGTCCCGCCTCGTCCTCGAACACCGCTCCGAATGCGCCGTCCCTCCTGTCAAACTCCAGAGTGGCTTTACGCCTGGAAGTGTAGTCAACGGCTGTTGGCACCCGAAGAGCTTTGACAAGGCTGTGGTCGTCGTGGTTGATGCGCTTCGGTATGACTTCACAGTACCTTTCAATGGAAACGAGACGGGTCAGAAGGAGCAATACTTCCACAATGCATTTCCGGTTCTCCACGAGACCAGTTTGAGGGAGCCACAGAATGCCTTCCTCAGGCCCTTCATCGCCGACCCGCCAACGACCACATTGCTGAGACTGGAAGGATTGACCACTGGAACACTTCCCACGTTCATAGATGCTGGAAGCAACTTTGCTGGAACTGCGATTGATGAAGACAATTTGGTTGAGCAGTTGGTCAAGGCTGGCAAGAAGGTCGTGCACCTAGGCGATGATACATGGGAGGCACTCTTCCCTGGAAAGTTCGAGCCCTCCTTGTCGAAACCTTTTGATTCATTCAATGTTTGGGACTTGCACACTGTGGACAATGGAGTCAACGAGCACCTTTTCCCACTCCTGGACAAGAGCATGGATGGAAGATGGGACGTTATCTTTGGACATTACCTGGGTGTTGATCACGCTGGGCACAGATACGGACCGGATCACCCTGCAATGGCCGACAAGCTGAAGCAGATGGACGAAGTCTTCCGCACCATGATCGAAAGACTTGATGACGACACTCTCCTGGTCGTCATGGGAGACCATGGCATGGACATCAAGGGAGACCACGGCGGCGAGTCCGATGACGAGATCGAGGCTGCTTTGTGGATGTACTCGAAGAAGGGCATTTTCGGTCGCAGTGAAAAGGCATTCGTCCAACCTCCAGCGACAGCCAAGGACCGTCCCGTTGCACAAATTGACCTGGTGCCTACTCTTGGACTCCTGCTTGGTCTGCCCATCCCTTTCAACAATCTTGGCCAGCCTATCGAGGAGGCGTTCATTGGTAACGCTGGCAATGACTACAAAAACCTCGCACAAGTCGAGCGTTTGACTGCTGCTCAGATCCACCGCTACCAGGACGAGTACAGCAGGGTCAGAAAGCTTGGCGAATTGGCCACTTCACCTCTCGTCCCATTGTGGACTACCGCTCAAGAGGCATGGACCCGCGTCCAGGAAATCAATAAGCCATCGGTAGAACAGTGGAAGACCGCCTACAACGCGTTTGCTGCGTATCAGACAGAGAACCTGCGAATCTGCCGTAGCATCTGGGCCAGATTCGACCTTGTGAGCATGGGTATGGGTATCACGATCCTGGTCGGATCGTTGGGAGTGCTTGCGATGTTCGCTCGCGGCGTAAACAGTGATCGTGGCGCTCTCACTCCTATCCTGCTAGGCTGGGGTCTTGCAGGAACCGTCATTGGAGCTATCCTTGGTGCGATTGCTGGTTCCGTGCCTTCATTCACCTTCTTGCACACTTTGGCATTCGGCGCTGCGCTTGGAGGTGTCATTGGTATGTCTTTGGGCTTCTATCCCGCAAGAGAAGCGCTGCGTGTGCCGTACCCGCGCACGTTCTGGGGTGGCCTCAGTGCGCTCACCTGTGCTATGCTCTGCATTGGCTTTGCTTCTAACTCCTTCACGATCTGGGAGGATGAGCAGCTTCTCTTCTTCCTCACCACGTTTGGTGTGCTCATGCTTGCGTCCTCTCTTGGTCTCGAGGATACCGCCGACCGAAACATGGGTGCAGCCAACGCTATCTCGTTTATCGTGGCAACAAGACTTGCTTCCGTGTTCCGCCTCTGCCGTGAAGAGCAGATGCCCTTCTGCAGGTCCACTTACTATGCTTCTGCAACCTCTTCGACCTCAGCTACTTGGCAGCTGGTGATCCCGTTCATCGTCGCTCTCACCCTTCCGAGCGCGATGCAGTACTTCTACCACCGCACCAAGAACTACCAGGGCTCTGGTGTGATCTGGATCGGCATTGCTCTTCGCATCGGTCTTGTGTTTGTTTCTTTGTACTGGTTCCTCGACGCCGCTGACGATGGCGACTGGTATCCTTCCATATCCAAGTCGCTTCTGAAATCCACGCGTATCACCTTGGCACAGATTACTTTTGGTCTTTCTTTCGCAGCTGGCTACGCTACCTATATCTGGGCTTCGCCACTGATTGCCGTGATCGAAGAAGCTGCACCCGCTGAACCGGCACCTGCGAGCCTGATGGAATCTCCGGATCCTTCAGGTGGCATCTTCACATCTTTCGCACCACCACCAAAGCCTCGCTCCAAGCTTATTATTCTTGGCTACGCCAACACTCACGGCACACGCTACTTCCTTCTCCCGGCTGCCTGGCTGCTAGCACTTCTGCTTGTACAAAAGCCAGTGGGACAAGGTACTCTCGCGCTCTGCATGGTCTCTATCCTTAACGTGCTCGAAATTGTCGACGCCAACAATCTCCGCCGCTCTGCACTGGGTCCGACCGTGCTTGCATTGCTCGGCAGCTTCTACTTCTTCAAGACCGGCCACCAGGCTGTTCTCTCCACAATCCAATGGGAGACCGCTTTCATCCCTTTCAAGACCATCTGGTACCCCTTCAGCCCGCTTGTGGTTCTTCTCAACACATTTGGTCCGCAGATTCTGTGCGCTATTGCTGTTCCTGCCATCCCGCTGTGGAAGACTAGGCCCAAATACCCTGGCCTGCTAGGCAGAGTTGCAGGAGCTATGGCGACCCACATGCTTTTCTATGCAGCCATTGCTGTCGCCACAGTCATTGAGGCTGCATGGCTGAGGAGACATCTGATGCTGTACCGCATTTTCATGCCCCGCATGCTGATGGGAGTCACAGTCATGATGGTTGTCGAGGTCGTCGCGGCCCTCGTAGCCATTATGGGCGTTAGATGGAGCGTCACAAGCGTTGCTGATATTTTCGGCTGGGAATAGATCGAAAATTGCGGCTGTCGCAAAAGTTGTAATGTAGATGCATAAACAACTCTAAATAGAGAAACACAAACAGATTCCAACTTGTGTACATAACCGTGAACTCAGATCTCGTCTTCGTCCTCGTCAAAGTCATCCTCTTCACCCATGTCGTACAGAATCCTACCTCCTTCGCCCCCGCCCTTCTGCGCGTCAAAGTAAGGCAACACCACGCCCTCGCGAGCCTCCCTCTGCCTGTCCGTAAGACCAAGCTCGAAAGTACCGCCTTCGGGCATCTCTTCGCTTGCTGCAGCGGTCTCGTCGACAGATGGCTTGTAAGCCGGATGGTCTTCAAGCAAGATGACAGTCTCTCTCAACCGCGAGGCCGCGCTGTCAACAGATTTCTGTGCGTGAGGCAAGAAGTACCACTCCCGTACACCGCGGCCACTCTTCCGCCTGTGCTCCACTTCCATCACCAAGCCCTCTTTGCCGTTGGCGCCGAGTCCTTGCAATACGCCTTCCACGCCTTCTTCCAAGCCGGAAGTAGGTGGCGCTACACTTCGCTCGCGCGCAGCTTTGCGTGCTAGCACGTGCGGGAGGGAGTGGGTGTTGATGAGCGTTGTGGCGAGATAGCGCAGTAGCGTGAGAGGTGTCGGTGTGTATGGGTCGAGAGATTTGGTGGGAAGGGGGATGTCTGTGTGGTAGAGGGCTAGGAGTGAAGTGGTGGGGTTTATCAGAGATGAGAGCAGGTTTGGGAGAAGGGTTGGCTGGGTGGCTGCGAGAGGGTTGAGTGTGTCGATTATGAGGAGGTTTCCTGAGTTCTGTTGTTAGCAATGCTTCCTGGGAGGGAAGATGATTATGAGTCGATGGCAAGGTACGTACTCTGGTTAGGAACTGGTTTGGTGTAGTTTGCCACTTCTCGCTGCCATGTTTGAGGGCTCTGGTTCCAGGCTGGGATGAAAGTGTCTATATCCTTGGGACGCTGTAAGGTCTCGAAGGAAAGGAATATAACCTTCACTTTGGCTGCCTATGATCGCAGTCAGCATCTCTGCATCTCCAGAAGATCACATGAGGTTCAGATGATCACACATTGGCTCGTTGCGAGTATTCCGCTAGAATAGGCTGCCCTGACTGCTCCAGATTATCGAGAACCAGAGTAAATGGAGATGACGCATCGCGTTGGTTGAGAAGCTTCGAGATCAGGAGAATGTTATGTGTCCGTCGGTGTTTAATAGTCGTTGGTGCCATGATGTGGGTGGGCTAGTTCGCAGCGATTGAAACCTCTAGGCAGTATTCAGGATGTGGTCCACTGATGTAGGAAAGATCTTGCAATGCTCGCCTGTCAGTTTTTATTTCAATAGTATAGGTTAGAGTTGTTTGAAAGGAAAACGTCGCACCGCGGACGTATGTTCTTTGGATTGACTCAAGGTGCTCAGAATTTGGTGGTCGAGGCAAAACTTCAGTGCAAACGACCATCAATCGTAACTCGCCTCAACACTGGATTCAAATGAACACCATCGCAAGCAACGACAGCAGCACAGTACTAACTCGTGCACGATCACTCGTCACACTCGTCTCGACTCGGTCGTTGCAGGCTTCAAATTGTAGCAGCATCACATGGCGGTCTCATTCTCCCCGCTCTCACGCTCATTGCGACCTCCAGTCTGTGCAACATCGAACGCGCCACTCGCCCTGTCTCTACCAGCCTGTATCGCTTCATCGCGCCACTTCTTGCTCTCCCTGCCATCTTTCACGTCGTCCTGCCATTTCCTCAGTTCGTTCTCGATTCCCTTCCCAAACTGTGTTCGGAGCGGGTTGACGTTGGGATCGTGCGGCGTCTCGCCGTTAGTGGGAGGTAGTAGAGAGTATAAACGCTGTTTGGTCTCATAGTCCAAGGTCTCCCACGCAGCATCCTTGCGGAGGATTTGCTGTGTTGTCTGGTCAGCGCGTTCTCGGGATTTCTGCTGGGGTTATTCACATACACCCAGGTCTACTTTGGCAAGCTTGGAGTTCGGCGCGGTGAGCATGCGCTTTTCGGAACTGCTTGCCATGATTGCTGGCTTGAGTATAAAGGTATGTCGTGCCGCTAGAGTCAAGATCTGAACGGGTGTGATCGCTTCGGTTCGTATGGTAGTGCTGGTCGCTCACCGTGAATAGTGACTGGAAGGAAGTAGGAGAGTGTCTTAGCTTGGCATGACCTCTCAAGAAAGAGATGGTTATTGCAAGTCTCACTTCCACGCCTCAGGGATACTTGTATGTCAATCTGAACATCGCGATATATACAAGTGTTCAAGCGATTGCCTTGCAGTGAACGACCAAGCACATACATGCATGGCATTGTCATGGGTTCGAAATAAGGGCTCGTTCATGCTATGACCGCGGATGCACTGTGGGATCTGACTTTTGAGTCGTAAGAATATGAAGGTAGCAGGAGCGTGCTTCTCCATTGTCGAAATCGTCTACCACCGATAAATTGAGAAGATACGATTATACTCTTGCTATCTGTAGCCACATCGAACCGTGCTGAGTGTTGCATAATCAGGTAAAGTACATTAACATCACTACCATACACTGCCCAGCTTCCGGGGTTCGCGAGCGCATACTGGCCACCTCCACAGCCATTAGACATTATCATCGTTAACGATATCTTAATCCACCTCAAAGCCAGTCAAAAACGCTGCGGAAGCCCATTCCCAGGCCTCTCACTGCAGTGCGTGGCTCCGATTTTCTTCCCATAACAACATCCATGATGCGTGAGCCTTTCCTAGACGCCTTTGTCGGCGTGCTCTCCTCTCTCGTGACAGGACCTTTCTCGTCGACTTGAGGCGTGATCGAGTGAGCACGATGGTTGATGCGCCAGTAGTCTAGCTCCACGTTCTGGTCTAGGATGCGCAGTCGCTTATCGATCATCAGAGGCGTTAGCGTACCTCTCAACTCTGGATACACTCGACGCATTTTGTCGACAATGTGAGGGTGGGAATAATTTCTGGAGTCTAGCAGACAGATCGCTCGGTCATGCTGTATCGTCCAAGCCTCCGGCAGCGGTGGAAGATCCAGAAAGCGGTCGTTGAAGATGGAGGTGGTGTGGAAGATGCGAGGACGCTTGGGCGACTCAGGAATCTTGCCTCTGGCTTTGCCGCTGAGAAGTGGAGCAGAGTTTGAAGACGTGCAGCGAGGAGGTAGTGCGTTCTCTTTGTCGCTGTTTGGGGCTGGGCAGTCTTTGCGCGGTGGTGTTGGTGGCAGACTAGACGGATTGGGGAAGGCATTCACTCGTGTTCCAAGAGGTGCTGAGATGGTGTACGAGCGCCTGTGACGGCGTATGCGCATGGGGCTGGGTGAGCGACTGGAATCATGGTCAATGTCTGTATCTGAGGAATTGCGATTATGGTGGTTCGTACGACTGCTCCGGCAGCCTGTCAACGCTGGAGCTGCCAGGTCGAGGACTGGCCATTGACGCCGGTGCGAACATGATGGCAGCCTGGTCAATACAGCAATTGGGCTGTACGTATGCGCATGTATGTCAAGATGAAGTGTTGAAGGATGTGAGTGAGCCGACTCTGGGAGTCGGTTTTCATCACCATCAGCGGCAAGGTCGTCTTGACTGCTAGATGGCAGTCGCGTCTGCCATGCGGGCTTCAACTTCACCTCATCTCCTGCTGTGCTCAGCCATCATAGAAACAACAGATGCTGTCCTCATACTTGTAGAGATTGATCTTACAGCTCTTACCTGGCTCCTACACCGAACGTCCATATCGGTGGACTCCAAGTAATGATGGTCTCTTGTTTATGCTTCTCCGCGTCACCTTCCTGAATTTTTGACCCAGCATAGTTGTACCTGTCAGTCTCGTCGTAGATAGTCATGGTGCTCTAGAAGTATGCTGTGTGCCGTACATATCAGCCTGACGACCAAGTCACCCGTCCGAGGTTTGGATGGCACAATGGCTACTTGCATCGTTCGCCACCACAAACGGATGTGCAGCGACTTACGCGGCCGGCACAAGACGATCACGCGGCCTCTCTTCTCGCAAGAGCCAAGAAAGTGAAGCGTGGTATACATGTACGTCTTAGCCGAATCTGCTGTGGCGTACAAACAAGGCAACGTCACGCGCCCAGCCTTTTGTACGCGCTCGAGGCGCCGAGGCGTCGTCGTCAACCCCGGAGGCGGAGAGCTCAAGACCCTGGTCTCCACCACGACTTGACGATTGATCGCCCTACTAAATCACCGTCCCGCCAACACCCACGCGCCCACCGCGAAGACGCAGCTCTGAGCTACGGCTGCGCATCCTTACTCCTCTAAGCAGCTCATCGCATTCCGACCATGAAGCGCTTCACTGGCCTGCTGAGCAGGAACAAGAGTAGGCGATTTCATAGTCATTCAGCCTCCCTGCCAAACTATACTAACTATAGTTCACAGGCAGCGACTCTAACAACTTCCTCGCCGCGTCCTCTGCGCCGGTCGATTCGCCTGAAGCAAATGCTGCGCGTAGCATCCGTTTGTTCTGCGAAACAGCCTCTGACGCAAACCGCGACGAAGAGGTCCTCCACCTCCCAGTGATCGTCGAAGCCGCCGAATCCTCGCCCGCCGCCGCCTCTGCCGCTGCGCAACAGATCAAGCGCTTCCTCAGCCGCGACTATGCCACGAAACCCGCGGTACAGTACAATGCCATCATGCTGATACGCATCCTGAGCGACAACCCTGGGCCAACTTTCACCCGCTGCTTCGACCAGAGCTTCGTCAAGACTGTAAAAGAGCTGTTGAGAGGATGTAAGGACCATGGTACGCAGCAGATCTTGCGCGAAGCTCTGGATTCTATGGAAGTGAACAAGGCGTACGATGAAGGTGTGCAAGGTCTGATCGCGATGTGGAGGAAAGAGAAGGGCTCCATGGGCCGCCTTCACCAACCAGCGAGGATGAGTCGCGGACCTGGCGGTTACCAAGGCGGACATGGACACCCACAAAACGAGCGCATCATACAGCGCAACCAGCTACCTCCCGCCCATGAGCTGGCTAGCCGGATTGAGGAAGCGCGCAACACGGCTAAGATCCTGTTGCAGCTGATCCAGCAATCACCACCTGAGGAGCTGGTTGGCAATGAGCTCGTGAGGGAGTTCAGCGAGCGCTGTCAGGCTGCGCAAAAGAGTATGCAGGTGTACATTAACTGCGACTCGCCACCGCCGGATGATGACACCATGCTGACGCTCATCGAGACCAACGAGCAGCTCAGCCTGGCTGGAAGCAGGTATCAGCGCGCAGTCCTCACTGCTAGGCGCCAGCTGGGTACGGCGCCCTCTGGCAATACAAGTCCAGAGGCGATGAACGATGGTTACGGGGCGTTTACCAGCCCTCCAGCGGCTGGTCAGGCGGAGAGTCTATTCAGGCCTGCGCCGCCTGCAGCCCCGAGAAACAACTACGCTGAAGACACACCAGTGTCTCCCATCCTGCAACAAACCAACTCGAATGGCCATTCCCATCATGCACCCAGCTCGAACAACAACGCCTACCAAGTCCCGTCCGGCCCTCCACCACGCCAGGAGCGTCACCAACACACGCCCTCGTCTTCCTCATCGATTTACGTCAGCAACAACCCACAAGAAGCCACCAGCAATCCTTTCCTCGACCCAATCGAACACTCAGCCAACCCACCAGCTCTAGCCATGCCGCCTCCACAAAGCCGTAAGCCCGTGGCCGAGCCCTCTCCGACGACCTACAGCTACACCTCCTCGCCTACAACCTCAAGCTCCGGATACCCACCAGAGAAAGGTGCACCTCCGACTGACTCTCAACCCGCGCAGCGACCTGGGATCGGGCCATATCACAACTCCGGCATCACGCCGTCGTATATCGGTAGGCAGAGCAGCGCACTGAACGGGCTGACAATGCACGGCGCCGGTAGTCAAGACAGCTACACGAACAACGCTGTGGAGATTGATGGAAACAGCAACATTGGGCGCAGCGGACAAGGTTACGATGACGACAGGAACTACACGGTCAGTCCCGTAGCCGAAGAGAGGACTGACCGCATTGGCAGACGCATCTCGAGGGTTGATGTCGCTGGAACCGGGGGCCTTAGAGACCCGAGGGTGTGAACTTTTGATGTTCTCTGCGCCACGTTGGAAAGGACCCAAGCACATCTGAGGATTTGTGCATATTGTGACTCCAGGGCCGTGTTTTGGAGGTGTATTACACATGGACAGCGTTGTTGATGCTCTCCTGGTGCACCTCTTTTTGTTCCTTTCTTTGCCTACTGTTTTCTCTGCGGAGGCGAACATTGCGTGCGATGATACCACTTTCGTTTCCTCGATTGTTTCATACGACAGAGGATCATGACATACCATAGCATAGTCCGATAGACTTGCATACAGACAGTTTTGATTTCGTTACTCGTGTGCCCTCCGTATCGCGCAAGCCAGAAAAACGTCTCGCGCCAAAACATTAGCAAGCACTTTTCTGGCAAAAGATACTAGTTCATGTAACAAGTACTTGAGTAAAGGAATCCTGAAATTGTGTAGAACATATACAGGAAATGGAACGACAATACATATTTCGAATAGCTGTCACATGATACTTGACAATCTTGGCCTACGTCAAACACGTGGGCAGAGCCGCATCTCTGTGAGGTGGGCAAGGCAAACAACGCCAACCGGGAGAGGCAACTTAGAGGGGCAGGTGGAAAGTGGGAATGGTGGCACGGACATTTATCGAGATAAAAGCGAGCCCTGAACAGTGGTGGGCAGAGCGCGTGTGACACATGTGATTGTGAGGCGACGTGGATCCTGCCGCTTTCCTGTCTGCCTGCCCTGTTTCGTAAATTGGGCATTCAACCCGAATCCTGTCCTTTTTTGACCTCACCTCTGTTTTCTTGGCCTCGTGTGTAGTCGTCTCGTCCTCCCTCTCACTGCACCACGCCGCGTGAGCATCACTTGACCCCCACGTGACCCGCGTCATTGTTCTAACCAAGCCCAAGCTCTCTGTCCCTGGAAGATCCCAAACGCGACCCTTCGACAAAGCCCGCTGGACCTGGCCGATACGCCTACCAGGCTAAGATGTCGTCCAATACTGCTGGAACTGCGTCGCCGAGGCCTGGTATCTTGAAGCAAGAGTCGCAGGAGCCTGCCGTACAGCCACCTTGTGCTTCACCGAGCTCATACTTGGGTTTGAACTATTCTCCAAAGGCTGAGCCTAAATGTATGTTGTGTTATCCTATCCCTGCCAAAAACGATTCCGAGGAAAAGCAAAATGTCCTCAAGAACAGGGAATCTTCGAATAGATCAGTTCGAACTCATGCTTACGCGTTTTCACTTTAGCCGTGTCCATTGCACCCAACCCTGAAACCATCTCGCCATTGGTACTTGGCAGACAAAAGCCCACTGATGACTTCAACCTGGAAGGCGAGCGTAGCCCTCGCAAACCAAGTGTCAAAGGGCCCAATGCTCACAGACTTGCCGGACGCCCTGCTATCAACCCCTCACAGTCTTCGGCCTCTGCTTCGGTGGATACCATCCCACAGAGCGAGGACCATTCTCACACTCATTCGAAGCACATTGATCACTTGATCGATGAGGTTTCTGCTTGGGTGAAGAACGAGAAGGAGAGACGAGCACGCCGCAGGCAGAAGAGGCATGCCGCAAGGAGTGGCGCTTCAACCACTGATGTCACGTCTGAGGAGACTTCACGCAGGGGATCCGACTCTGAAAACTCTGATGACTTGAGCAAGCTGGAGGACATCCTGAAGCGCACTGCCACGCTGGACGTCTCTCAAGGCAGGAAGCCAAGCCTCAAGCATAAGATCTCTCTCAAGAAGCTACACAAGCGCAAGCTATCTACTGCCTCATCCGACACAGAATATGTCGACGGCGATGTGCTGGTGCCTTCCTGCGACGTTGTTCTTGATAACTCCAAGACGATCGCTCAGCCGGGAGGCGCATCGGAATCAGAGGACGAGTCCACGCAGCTCAAGAACACCTCTTCACGCCGTGATGTCGATGCCTGGACGTCTTTCAAGTTTGAGATCGTACGCCTCACGCACACACTACGACTCAAGGGCTGGCGCAGAGTCCCGATGGATCTCAGCAACTCGATAACTGTGGAAAGGCTCAGCGGTGCTCTCACTAATGCAGTCTACGTCGTGACACCGCCCGATGAGCTCCCGGAGCGTCCGGTCTCGAAGGAGGGTAAAGCATCTGCGACTCCAACACACAAACCGCCGCCACCGAAACTACTTCTCAGAATTTATGGCCCTCAAGTTGAGCATTTGATCGACCGTGACTCTGAGCTGGCTATCTTGAAGCGACTAGCCCGTAAACGTATTGGTCCTCGCATGCTGGGCACTTTCGCCAATGGAAGATTCGAAGAATACTTCCATGCCATGCCTCTCACTCCGGAAGAGCTGCGCAATTCTGACACAAGCAGACAAATCGCGAAGCGTATGCGCGAGCTACACGAGGGCATCGAGCTTACAGACAAAGAGCGCAACGACGGTCCTTTTGTATGGCTGAACTGGGACAAGTGGGAGTCTCGAGTTGAACAGGTGGTTTCGTGGCTTGACCGCGAAGTCCAGAGCGTCCCTTCTGGCACAAAGCCTACTGGTGACGAAGCATGGAAGCGTCGTGGCCTCATCTGCGGAGTTGAATGGTCACAATTCCGCGATGCCGTGAACAAGTACCGCACATGGCTCGAGGAACAGTATGGTGGTGCTCAGCATGTCAAGGAACAGCTGGTTTTCGCGCACAATGATACACAATACGGCAACATCTTGCGCATGGTTCCAACTGGCGAATCCCCTCTCCTGCTCCCTGCCAACTCTCACAAGCAGCTTGTCGTCATCGACTTTGAATACTCCAACGCCAACCTGCCCGGTCTCGAGTTCGCTAACCACTTCACCGAATGGTGCTACAACTATCACGACGAGAAGAAGCCCTACGCGATCAACATCAAACACTACCCTACCCCGGAAGAGCAGGACCGTTTCATCCGCGCATACATTCGCCACAGGCCTCAGTTCAATGTGTCTACACCTAAGATGCGCCCTCAATCCCCACCTACGACTGAGGAGGCAGCCGCTGGTCCTCGTCGCACTACTTCGAGCATCTCATCATTCATGCTCGACGCTCGCCAGCCCGGAACGCCAGCGGCTTCCACCCCTACTGGAAACGACGAGTCCGCAGAGAAAGCAACGGAGGATGCTGAAGTCGCACGTCTCTTGCACGAAACTCGTCTGTGGCGTCTTGCCAATACCGCGCAGTGGGTTGCATGGGGCATCGTGCAAGCCAAAGTCCCTGGCATGCCCGAGTTTTCGGGAAGCGATGCCGAGCCCGCGGGCGAGCCGCTTCTCGAAGACGCTGGCCGCGAAGCGCTCGCAGACCGTGCAGAGACGTATGAGGGACTTGCACGCACAGAGACTGCTACTACTGAAGAGGGAGAACACGAGGAAGACGAGGAGTTCGACTACTTGGGCTACGCGCAGCACCGTGCGCTGTTCTTCTGGGGCGACATGCTGCAGCTGGGCTTGGTGAAGGAGGAAGACGTGCCGGAGGACTTGAGGGCGAAGATCAAGGTTGTGCCTTACTGAGGTTCATCTTGTGCCTCGGTGAGAACTAGAAGGTAGTAAGTAGATGATCTATAACGAATCGAAAATGAAGAAAGAGTTGTATACATCTTCAGAGCACCATTGACCTTGGGCCATTATCCGCAATCCTTGCGTACGAGATCGAGCACTCATCTCGGTGTCACTCATAGTCTGAAACTCAAATCTTCTGTGCGTGATCTCACATTGAGGTCTTGTAGCGATCTGATCGAGAACCAGCTCGGATAGATCTAGCAATGTTACATCAATCATACTGATCGCAGGAGTTATCGCGGTATTCTGAGGGCTATCTTGGGTACCTGCTGGTGATTCACTCGGAGGCATGAGTCACAGTTCGCATGCACTTACTTTTCGATTCATGTGATACCTCTGACAAGTGCAGTTGCCGTTCACTGCCTGCATGTGGTTCGCTCCAACGGCATATGATTACTTCATGTTGCCGATGCGCACCTTGAATGCTCGTCCTTGACTCTGACACACGCAAATATCGAAATCCATGGACTCAACCAGCAGATATTTCATCGAATTAATGCCAGCAACAATGGCTGCGAGGATTCTGGATTCGAACTCGGAACTCGGAATGCTCTTCACGAGGTACATGGCACATTTCGCCAAAATCGACTTGGACGCTCGATTTGCTGCCTTGAAAGCTTCCTTCGCGAGAAATGAAGGCAAACCAGTGGACAGCCCAGATACCGCCTACGCCAACATTGGCAGAACACCAGAAGCTATCAGCGCCATTCGCGCTACAAACCAACGCAACTCGGCACTCCTCAGACTACCTACCGAGCTCTTGGTCACCATTTGGAAAGCAGCCTTTGGGTCGAGAGAGTCGACACGCGTGCATGGGATGGTGTGTAGAGAAGTCTCCGAGAATCGGATCCTCTCCTTCCAACACACGTGCTCGCTCTTACATGAGGTGCTCTATCCCATCTTTCTCAGCGAGGAAGCATTTGTTGTCACGGTGTCTTCGTCGGATCCAGGCCTGGCTGCGTCTGAGTTGACCCAATGGTTGAAGCAATTGCCTTCGTCGTCCGCACTCAATGGAACAATCAAGATCCAGATCCTCCTGCAGCTCCAGTCAGGACGTTTACCCGAAGCGGAAGCTCGAAAGCTGGCAGCCGAAGTACAAGTCAGGTCTTCATCAATAAAGACGTTCCAGCCGATTGTCTATGTTGAGGCATGGGCAGGCGGTGGCTATTATTGTGAGCCTGATGCGAATGTACTAGTGTGGCTTCCGCCTGGTATTGGCTACTATCGCTATGAGACATTAGTACGTCCCACGGATCAGGATGGTGTGTGGAAGGGATGGATTGTGACGAAAAGGACCCTAACGCCTCGAGCTTCTCCAGAAACTCGTACTGACTTGACTGACATTGAGTGAGCCGATCCCCTTGTGGGGACAAAGAGTGATCTATCACAAAGGGAGCACTCGTACCTTTGCGTCACATATCGCAATCTTGAGCGCTATCAACAGCAGCCAAAGCCTTAACTCTCACAGGAGACGAAAAACAATATTGCGTACAAGTCACTGCTACCATCCGCCGCATATCTTGAGAATCAACCAAGCCATATTTGACATTATCTCGAAGTATCAGTGAACTTGGCAGCACCAATATAGAGAAGTCACTTTCGCCTTTGTCACTTGCAATTCACTATACATTGTCTGGCGCCCCGCACTGTTCATTCGTCTTGCATTATTGACGCGCGACTTCCATAAATGTTCGTAGCATCGATCCTGTTGCTCACATTCAAACACTGATACCACATTCAAAATGACGAGTCAAAAGCCGATAGTCAGGCTACCACCACCTCCAGCAACAACAAACACGCCCGTAAAACCTCTAGATTTGACCCCAGAGATCGGCGCGTTGTGCACGCAATGCACGTCACACTACTCCAAGCAGGAGTTCTACTCTCGGAAGGCTAATCGACAAGCCTCTTACAGCAATATTGGCAGAACATCGAAAGAGATCAATACCATACGTGCTAACAATCAAGAGGACTCGGCACTGCTCAGGTTACCGACCGAGCTCCTCACCATGATCTGGAAGATGGCAACTGAGTCGGAAAAGGGAACACGAGTACACGGAATAGTGTCCAGGAAAGCCTGTTCGCATTGCGTCGTGTCCCTTGTGCACTCGTCTTCACTCTTGCGCACCGCGTTGTATCCGGCATTCCTTGAGCAAGATACGTTTG
>Ga0265797_10007144_pt1 | contig 15426 bp, 13 predicted proteins | sample P2T30metagenome_FD_192433 | JGI IMG/M metagenome (GOLD analysis project Ga0265797, IMG submission 192433) | Plant litter microbial communities from East Loma Ridge, Irvine, California - P2 T30 | ecosystem: Environmental > Terrestrial > Plant litter > Unclassified | place: USA: California... | reverse complement strand
GATGTAGACAAATGCCTGGGAATAAGTAATTGAGCTTGATTTAAATAGAAAACCGGCCAGTACCGCACCTACATTACCACCCGCCCCAACAATTCCACTTACCGACCCGATCGCTTTCTGGTTTACAAATGGAACGATGGCATAGGTTACGCCGTTGGCCATTTTTAGAAACATCGCAAAAGCTAGCATGGTAATCACGGCCACTACAATCGTGCTGCTTTGTGCAAATATGGCAATCCCGATACCTTCCATTGCAAGAAGCAGCGCCAGCAATTTACCTTTACCGATCATGCCGAATTTTCTTCCGACTTTGTCTGCAACAATGCCGCCAACAGCTCTTGCAAACAGATTCATAAAACCGAAAGTACCGGCAAGTATACCTGCCACTGCCAGCGACGTATCAAAGTTTTCAAAAAAGTAAAGTGCCGCGATGTTGTCAAAGGTTATTTCAATTCCAAAACAGGCCCCGTAAGCCAGAAACAGTGCCCAGGTGCGGGGATCTTTGGCCGCCATGGCCAGTGAACCTTTGGTTTTAACAACAGCCGTATTTGTGATGGTCAAATCTTCAAAATTTCCTGCTGGCGTGTCTTTGGTAAACCGGTAATACAAAACAGAAAACAGCAAAAGCATTACACCAGGCACAATCATCGCAAGTCTCCATGCAGATTCCGGCAAATAACCTGCTGAAATAAAACCTGCAAAAATAAGCGGCATGATCATATTGGTAATTCCGCCACCGAGATTTCCCCAGCCACCGGCAACTGCATTGGCCGTTCCAACAATTTTTTTATCAAACATCACCGAAGTGTGGTACTGTGTGATCACAAATGATGCCCCGATAACACCAATAGCCAGCCGAAAAAGTAAAAATCCTTCATAGCTGTGTACCAGTCCGACGGTCATAACAGGTACCGAGCAGATAGCCATCAATGCCGAATAGGTTTTTCTGGGTCCCCAGCTGTCACACAACTTACCGATCACGATGCGCGCAACAACGGTGGCGGCAACGGATGCAATGATAATATTACCGATCTGTCCTTTGGTTAATCCAAGATCCGTTTTGACGATCGTCATCAGCGGAGCAAGACCAAACCAGCCAAAAAAGCAAAGGAAAAATGCCATCCAGGTCAGGTGGAAGGTGCGCATTTGTACACCTTTAAAACTAAAAATATTTAATTTTTCAAGCGGTTTGCCAGTCGTTTCCATAGTTGTTCAATAGAAAAAAGAGTGAAAGAATATCTTGTTGATTCCGGATTAATATGAAAGGCTTATTTTAAAAATTCAGGTTTTATATTGATCATCAGGTAAGCCCAGCTGGCTATTTTCTGCGGGTCTTTAACGGCCTTAACCTGTGCCAGACTATTGGTAGATACATAGGAACAGTATCCTCCCTGGAAGCTGATTGTCTTTGTTAAATTATAGGTGGCTATCAGATCAAGTTCAGTTCCAAGATTGCCGGATTGCTTTTCTCCCTCTGTATTTTTAATATCTGCCGCACTTGAAAACCGGTGCAGATCCGCCTGAACGGATAGTTTTCCGGAAAGTTTTGTTGTGGTTGTTAGAAAAAGATCAGACAATCCGCCTTTTCCAAACCCGCTGGCTACATAAAAATAATCCATTTGTCCCCAAAACTTATGCGGTGTTCCGTAGAGCGGATCAAAGCTATGGTTATTTCTGGCTCCCGCGGCTGTTCCTGAAACGTAGTCAAATCCGGGTCCGATAGTAAAAAACCTGTTCGCTTCATAAATACCTTTTACCGAATACATGTAAGCGTCAAGATCATTACCATCTTTGTCTCTGCCCGTCTGCAGATAACCGCTGGCGGTAATATTCCAGCTTTTTCCAAGCTTGGTTTGTAAATACGGCCCAACCGTAACCCTGTTCCAGGTCCCGCTGCGTGTTGTTTTTACCGCGTTTGTCGCCAGGTTATATTTTTGAAAATCATCTTTAAACAATAAAAAAGAAACATTTCCCTGTTTTAATTTTTTGGACAGATACACAAACTGCATCGACTTGTACATCGTACCGATCCCATTCGTACCGGCTGCATATCCAACGGGAAAGCCATCATACAGTGTACCCGTTTTAACTTCACGGTTCTGGTTATACGCAACTCCTGCATGCACGACAAATCCGGCATTACCATATTTGATCAGTGCTGCATCATGGCGCCTGGCCTGTTGCAGCCAGTCCAGATTCCCTAAAAGACGCCCTTCATCGTAAACAAGCTCCTGCCTTCCTATTTTCAGTGAAAATTCTTTTCCTTTATTGGTCTGGTTTGTATCCAGAAAGCTGATTTCGCCCCAGGCTTCGTGCAGCATCAGGCCGTTGAGAGAAGCGCTGGTCAGCCGGTTATTGGTTGAAGCATCCTGCCCCCATACACGCACATCCTGCGCAGAAATGTAAAAATTGCTTCTATATCCTTTGTATCCGGCATTCAGCCGTGTTCTTTGCGAAGTAAAAAAAGCCGGCTTATCCCCTTTGGAAAGCGGTGACCCCTGCCCGTATAAAAATTCTGTTCTGGTACGCAACTGGCCTGAAACGCTCAGTTGCGCCTTTACTTCAGACTGATTCAGGATGAAAATACAACCGAGGCTGATTACAAAAAGGTAAAAGTTCGTTTTCATTCAATTAGGTGTTAAAAATGAAAAATCAGAATTGCGGCTGGCGGTATTAAAAGCTATATAAGCTCCGATTGCAGACTGTAAACATATTCAAGCGCATAGGCAGGGTGCAGCGCGACAACTTCACCCAGAATGATAATGGCAGGAGAACCGATGTTATTCTCCCTGACCAGATGAGGCATTTCCCATACCTGGCCCATCACGCTTTTTTCGTCAGGCCTGGTTCCGTTCTGGATTACAGCCATCGGTAGATGTCCCCGCCCGAAATGTTTGTACAGATCACATATTTCACCAAGCTTGCTTAATCCCATTAATACCACAACCGTGGCTTTCGACTGCGCTGCCAGCCGAATATCTTCTGAAAGTTCGCCATGCCGCGTCGTTGCGGTTATCACCCAGAAACTTTCACTCACCCCTCTTCTGGTGACCGGAATTTCCATTGACTCAGCTACCGCAATGCAGCTGGAAACACCCGGAACGATCTCCACTGCGATCTGATGATTTCTTGCATATTCCATTTCCTCATGACCACGGCCGAAAACGAAAGCATCCCCGCCTTTAAGCCGGACCACATGGCCCCTCTTACTGGCAAGCCTCACAATAAGACCATTTATTTCATCCTGAGAAAAAGAAGCGTCGCCAGCCTTTTTTCCTACATACATTTTCAAAGCATGTTCCGGTGCATAGTCCAGAAGCTCAGCATTGGCCAGTTCGTCATACAGAACGACATCTGCGCTTTGAAGTGCTTTAATACCCTTTAAGGTAATAAGATCTGCATTTCCGGGTCCGGCTCCAACCAGTGTAAGTTTCGCTTCCATTTTTCTGAATATTTCAATATGAATATTGGAATTGTTCTACATATAGTAAAACATAACTATATGTAATTGTTGCTTCAAAATTATGACCAATATTTGTAAAAACAAGTCATTTGCCAAAATTTATGTTTAAAAATTAATAGTAAGACAAATAAAAAATTAGGAAATAATAAAAACACGATTTAATTTTGGTTTGTAATAAATGACATAAAAAATCATTTTTATTTAAATAGTGCAATAAAAAAATAGTGTCATCATAAAATAATAGTCATTAATAACTATGAAAACACAAACAACTATCCATATTGTAGTCATCGGCAATGGTATGGTCGGCTATAAATTCTGTGAAAAATTAATTTCCAAACAGAAAAACGATCAGATTTTTGCAGTGACAGTCTTTGGCGAAGAACCCCGTGCGGCTTATGACAGAGTACATTTAAGCGAATACTTTGCAGGAAAAACGGCGGACGATCTTACAATGGCACCCGCAGACTGGTATAGTGATAACGGAATCAGACTATTTCTTTCTGACCCGGTGGTTGATATTGACAGGGAAGAAAAACTGATCAGATCGCACCATGGACATGTAGTTCATTATGACTATTTAATTATGGCGACCGGATCCGGTGCATTTGTTCCGTCTATTCCGGGAGTAGAAAAGGATGGCGTATTTGTTTACCGGACCATCGAAGATCTTGAACTGATCCAGTCTTTTGCTAAAAAGGCAAAAAAGGGAGCCGTTCTGGGAGGCGGACTTCTTGGCCTGGAAGCAGCCAAGGCTTTGCTTGATCTTGGTTTACAGGAAGCACATGTGGTCGAATTCGCATCCCGGCTTATGCCACGGCAAATCGATGATGCTGGTTCTAAAATGCTGCAAAGCCAACTGGAAACACTGGGCCTGAATATACATCTTTCAAAAAGTACGCAGGAAATAAAAGGCGGAGATACCATAGAAGGCATGCAGTTCGCAGACGGTTCACTTCTGGAAATAGACATGCTCGTCATCTCGGCCGGAATCCGTCCCCGTGATGAGCTTGCCAAGATCGCCGGACTGGAAACGCATCCGCGCGGCGGCATTGTGGTAGATAATATGCTGAGAACATCTGATCCGAACATATTTGCGATCGGTGAATGCGCACTCGCGCACCACATGATCTACGGGCTGATCGCACCAGGCTACGAAATGGCAGAAGTTGTTGTCACGCAGCTCTCCGGTGGAACAAAGGAATTTCTTCCTTATGATATGTCAACAAAGCTGAAACTGATCGGTACAGACGTTGCCAGTTTCGGGGATCCTTTTATCGAAGAACCTGCCTGCAAAACCATCCGCTACGAAAATAAGGCAAAAGGCATTTATAAAAGAATCAATGTTTCCACAGACGGAAAAGAGCTGCTGGGCGGGATTCTGGTTGGAGATGCAGAGCAATACAATATGTTATTGCAGACCTGCAAAAGCAAAACGATCCTGCCGCCTGACAGCGAAGACCTGATTCTGGGATCCCGCGGAGGTGAAGATGCGGGCGCCGGGGTGATGAGCTTTCCTGACGATGCGCTGATCTGTTCCTGTGAGGCGGTTACCAAGGGCATGATCTGCCATGAGGTTTCCGAAAACGGTCACACCACCATGGATGCAATCAAAAAAAGCTGCAAGGCGGGAACCGGCTGCGGCGGCTGTGTCCCTATGGTAAAGGATATTATTCAGGGCGTTTTAAAACAAAACGGGGTTTATGTCAGAAATGTAGTATGTGAACATTTTGATTATTCCCGTCAGGAACTTCTGGATCTGGTAAAGATGAACGGAATCAGAACTTATAACAGCGTTTTAGATCATTTTGGTCATGGTGATGGCTGTGAAGTTTGTAAACCACTCGTAGGTTCATTACTTGCCAGTTTGTGGAATGAAAGCATACTGCAAAAAGATCGTGCGCCGATTCAGGATTCGAACGACCGCTACCTGGCCAACATTCAAAAAGGCGGAACCTACTCCGTAGTACCAAGGATACCCGGCGGCGAAATTACCCCTGAAAAACTGATTGTCATCGGACAGGTTGCACAGCAATATGGGCTTTACACAAAAATTACTGGCGGACAGCGCATTGATCTTTTCGGTGCACATTTGAATGACCTGCCGGCCATCTGGGAACAGCTGATTAATGCCGGTTTTGAAAGTGGTCATGCGTATGGTAAATCACTGAGAACGGTTAAAAGCTGTGTTGGTTCAACCTGGTGCAGGTTTGGCGTTCAGGATTCTGTGTCATTTGCCATCGAGGTGGAAGACCGGTACAAGGGGCTGCGCTCCCCGCATAAACTAAAATCGGCGGTTTCCGGCTGTGTGCGCGAATGTGCAGAAGCACAAAGTAAGGATTTTGGTATTATCGCCACTGAAAAAGGCTGGAATTTATATGTATGTGGAAATGGAGGATCCAAACCTCAACATGCCCAGCTGATCGCAACGGATGTTGATAAAGAAACATGTCTGCGCTTGATCGACCGGTTTCTCATGTTCTACATCAAAACAGCAGATCCGTTAACCCGCACGGCAACATGGCTTAACAAAATGGAAGGTGGCATCAATTACCTCAAAGCTGTGGTTGTAGAAGACGTATTGGGCATTGGTGAAGAATTGGAAAAAGACATGCAGGCGCTGATTGATGTCTACAAATGTGAGTGGAAAGAAGTTGTTGAAAGCCCAGAGCTTCGCAAGCGGTTCTCGCATTTTGTCAATGCACCAATTAAAGATCCTTCCATTGCATTTGAGCCGATGCGGGATCAGAAAAAAGTGAAAGAATGGGTTTAAGCGCAAGGGGCATTGGGCGTAGGGCTTGGGGAGCAATGTGTAAGGTTTGAAAAATTTAACTATAATCCGGGCTTCGCCCTTATCATTTATGGAACCAGTTAAAAATACTAAAGACAGAATCGTTTGGCATAAAGCATGTCAGGTTGAAGATATTCCGGAAGATGGCGGCGGCTGTGCGCTGATTGAAGGAAAACAAATCGCTATCTTTAACTTTGCCAGAAGAGGTGAATGGTATGCAACCGACAACGAATGTCCGCACAGAATGCAAATGGCTGTAGCGCGCGGAATGATCGGCAGCCAGGACGGAGAACCCAAAGTGGCCTGCCCTTTTCATAAAAAAACATTTTCGCTGCAAACCGGACAGTGCCTCAATGACGAAACTTACCGGATTAACACCTTTCCTGTAATGGTCAAAGAAAACCAGGTGTATGTAGGATTATAAAATGATGGAAAAAATTGAAAAACGCGTAGCGGGTAGTCTTACGCGTTTTTATATTGTGGCATTGTTTATCGTTGCCATGCTGACGCTGGGCGGACTTTATCTGATCCGTAAAACGATTATGAGCCTAAACTATGATGGACGGGTTGTAAATGTGGCAGGCCGGCAGCGCATGCTCAGCCAGCGGCTTACCAAAATTGCGATCCTCAAAACAACAGACGTTCCGTACCACGATAGCGCTGATTTTGATTCATTGCTGAATGTTTGGGAATCGAGCAACAAGCAGCTCGCAACCAGGAAACTGATTGTTGGGAATGACGTCGTTACCTGGAAAAGCGGACCGCTTGACCAGATGTTTGCAAAACTGGATCCTGTTTTTAAAACCATATTCGTCGGGCTGGAGAAAATAAATGATCCCGGCTTGTCCTTATTGGCACGAAAAGAAGCACTTGAAACCGTTTTGCAAAATGAACCGGTATTTCTGGGTATGATGGATGAAATCGTTTTTCAGTTTGACAAGGAAAGTTACGCCAGGCTTAAGAACCTGGAAAGAATTGAATGGATATTGGATATCATGACCATTCTGGTTCTTTTTGCAGAAGGCCTGCTTATATTCCGGCCTGTTGTCAATACCACACGGAGGGCTGTGAGATTACTCTCCGAATCCCAGGATGCGCTGCTGAAATCCAATAAAAATCTGGAAAATACCAATCAGGAATTAATCCGTGCACAAAAAGATATCGTCAGAATTGAAGAGGAAAAATATCAGCTGCAACTGGCCGAAGACCGTATCCGTACATCTGCCCTGATTGAAGGCCAGGAAGAAGAACGAAAACGGTTTGCGCGTGAGCTGCACGACGGGATCGGGCAAATGCTGACCGGCCTGAAACTGCACGCGGAAAAACTCAGACAAACGCCGTTTGCCGATGAAAAACAGCAGCAGCGGCTCGATCAGCTTGTAAGACTGATTCAGGATACAATTCAAACCACCAGGCAGATTTCGTACAACCTGATGCCATCTGTACTGAGTGATTTTGGACTGAATGCAGCATTGAACCTCCTGTCTCAGCAAACTTCGGAAGCATCCGGCCTGCTTATCGATTTTCAGGGAAATGATGAACGGATGACTATTAACCAGGCAACGGAAATCGGGCTTTACAGAATTGCTCAGGAAGCTTTAAACAACGTAATTAAACATGCAGGTGCGAAAAATGTCAGGATAAAATTGCAAAAAAACATGAATTCAATCACTTTGGAGATTGAAGATGACGGAAAAGGTTTTTTAATTCGTAATTTGAAAAGTAAAGAAGGCTCCTTTTTGTCTCAGAACGGCATTGAAAATATTCGTACAAGAGCACAGCTGCTGGATGGTTCAGTCACTATTCAATCCGAGCCGGATCACGGAACCAGGCTTTTGATTACCGTTTTTCTTTAAACCGAAATAAATAATGCCCATACGTATTTTAATCGTTGACGACCATTCCATTGTAAGACAAGGCATCATTTCGCTTCTTGAAGATGAAGAGGATATTATTATTGCAGGCGAGGCTTCGGATGGTGACCAGGTTGGACAAATGATCGAAAACGTTAATCCGGATCTTTTGCTGCTTGATTTGACGATGCCAAACATGTCCGGAACTGAGGTTTTAAAACAAATTATGCCTGGATATGCCAACGTGCGGACACTGGTTTTTAGCATGCATAATAATGCCGACTACATACTTTCTTCGGTTCAGAACGGCGCCAGCGGTTATCTGCTTAAAGATACAGGAAGGGAAGAAATACTGACGGCCATCAGAAGTATCTTTAAAGGAGAACTTTACTTTCCTCCTGCTGCTTCTTCCATCATCATCAAAAGTCTGATGAAGCAAATCAACAGACTGCCGGAGCCAAAAGCAGAAACTAATGAATCAGATACAGGAAATGTCTGGAAGGTTATTTCTCCTCGCGAACAGCAGATCCTGAAATGTATTACGGAAGGGATGAGCAGTAAAGAAATAGCAGATAAATTTGAGATCAGTGTAAATACTGTTGCCAATCAAAGAGCAAGTATCATGAAAAAGCTGAATGTGAAAAATACAGCGGAACTGATCAGTCTTACACTAAAATAACTGCGCTTTAATTCTGAATATTTTGTTAATTTGGTTTCCTGTTAACAGGCAGAATAAGGGAAAATGTAGTTCCTATTCCGGGTTCAGATTGCGCAATGATGTTACCGCTGTGGTTTCGTATAATTTTACGGCAATAAGCCAGGCCGATACCTGCTCCTTCAAAAACTTCATCGGAAGGCAGTTTTGAGAAGATATCAAATATTTTTTCCAGCTGTGCCTTATCTATTCCCCTTCCATTATCCTCTACCCGGATCTCGATAAACTTCTGCTCAAAATCAGGTGGAACTAAATGATCGATTTGATGTTTTTCGGGCTGGTGCGCACTGAATTTAATGATCCCGGGAGCTTCATTTTTTGAAAACCTGATTGCATTACCAACCAGATTATAAAATAGCTGCTCCATTTGTAACCTAACCGCGTCTATAACAGGCAATACTTCAACGCTGACCGTTATTTCTTTCTCCTTTAACTGTACGCCCAGTTGCTTACAAACATCTGAAATAATCTCGTTGAGATCCACCGGTTCAAAATTTGTCTCATTGTTCAGCTCCGAAAAACCGGACAGGTCCTGAATCATCATAGAGAATCGCTGTGCACTCGAATTTATCTTTTCAGCGGCTGTTTTAATTCTTGAAAAGTTCTGTTCTTCTGCTGCCCCAATCAGCATACTGCTAAAAACCCTGATCTTTCGTAATGGCTCCTGCAGATTGTGATTTGAAATGTACTGATACTGCCGGTTTTCATCTTTTGAATCCGTGAGCTGTCTGTTCAGATCATTAACCGCAAAATTACTGCGTTCCATCAATTCGATGCTTTGCAGATGAAACGAAATCAGATCCGCGAAGAGATTAAACATTCCGATTGTTTCTGTGTTGTTAATAGCCGTGGGCCTGGGATCAATTGCACAAAGTGTACCAAAAAATTCACCTGTTTTAAGTACAATGGGAACAGAAATATAACTTTCAAAACCATACATCAACGGTGTTGGATGATTATAATACTCTGAACTCTCAGCAACATGATCAATAACGACAGCTTTACCGTAGTCCCGGATCTGATCACAGATGGTTGTTTTGATCGCTAATTCCCCGCCATCTTTAAGCCCGAAATCGATCTCATCCCGCACACTGCAGGCAATCCACCGGTCCTGAGTTACTCTGGCTACGGCGGCAAAACCCATTCCCGTTGTACGGCAGATCACTTCAAGCATCGTCGCTATGATCGGGATCTGCTTTATTTTTTCTATGTCTGCTGCCAGAGTTTGATCAGAATATTTCATTTTTCGTACATATTGAAAGACCGGTAAGAACGTTTCCGGCTAACAGGATTCAAAAACCGCGCCCGAAAAATTTTGTTTTCTAAAACCTTACCCGGCTTCACATTAATCAAGCTTCCACCGCATTGATTTCCAACAGGATCTGCGAAAATAATTTATAGGAATTAACCCTTGCAGCATGATCAAAAATATGAGAGGTAGCCATAACTTCATCCACCTGGGTCTGCTCCAGAAATTTAGCGATTCTTTCTCTCAGCTTTTCTACTCCGCCGATGAAAGAATAGGCAAGCATCTGATTTACGGCATATTCTTCCTGGATAGTCCAAAAGTTATCCATACTATCTACCGGAGGCTGTAAAAGTTTACGATCTCCTGTTACAATACCCATAAACAACCTTAATAAAGAAGTAGAAAGACGCCTGGCCTCCTCGTCCGACTCGGCAGCGACCACATTCACACACGCCATCACGTAAGGTTTATCGAGATATTGAGATGGCCTGAAATTCTTGCGGTAAATTTTAATAGCTTCCTGAAAATAGGTGGGTGCAAAATGGCTTGCAAATGCATAAGGCAACCCCATCGCCGCTGCCAGATGTGCACTGTCGGTACTCGAACCCAATACCCAGATCGGGATATCCAATCCTTCACCCGGGATCGCCCGGACTTTACTATTACTATTATCCTTTGAAAAATACTGCTGCAGCTTTTGGATATCTTCCGGGAAATTATGTACCGCGTTAAAATTCTCACCGCGGATAGCCCTGGCAGTTACCTGATCGGTACCCGGTGCTCTTCCCAGACCCAGGTCAATTCTTCCGGGATACAGCGAGGCCAGCGTTCCAAACTGCTCGGCGACAATGAGCGGTGAATGATTGGGTAACATAATTCCTCCTGAACCAACCCTGATTTTGGATGTTGCTCCGGCAATGTTTCCAATTAATATAGCAGTGGCCGAACTCGCAACGCTGATCATATTGTGATGCTCAGCAAACCAGTACCGTGTATAACCCAGATTTTCCGCCTGCCTGGCCAGATCCCGGCTTGTCTCAAAAGTATCTGCCGGTGTTTTTCCTTCAATAACCGTAGCCAGGTCCAGAACTGAATAGGCTACGTTCTTTTTTATATGATTGGTATTCATTTGTAGAATTTTTCAGGTACAATGCAGTTTTCCGAATAACAGAAATAAACATTAACTGCATTATGTTTTAACGCAGGCAGCTGTAAACAGGTTCAGCGTAGAGAATGAAATCATATTAAAAATATGAAGTATTGAAAACAAAAAAAGCGGCAACCAAAAGTGATGATTCACTTTTGATTGCCGCTTTACCAGAATTTTCCATTTTAACTATCTAATCCCCGACCGGTTTTATGCTGCAGCTCATCGATGCGTTTGGAAGCATTTGCTTTGCTGAGTGTATCGTCGAACTCCACACCTGCTTCGTCGGACAGTGTTTTCAGATAAGACTTTTGTGCGCCTGTCATCGGCTCATCTCCTGTTGTCCACTCATCCGGATCTTTCACTGTGTTAGAACCTGTTATTGGCTGATTATCGTCCTGGTTTTTATCTTCCTGAAACGAATCTTCTTTTTGATCGATCATTGTATGTGTTTTAAATTCGATCATACAAATAAAAAAACCAAGCCAGCGGCATAAGATCAGAGATTCATACCACCGGATGCTTCTATCCGCTGGGCATTCACCCAGCCGGCTTCTTCGGAACAGAGAAAGGCAACCACACCGCCAATATCATCAGGCTGCCCTACACGCCCGAGGGCCGTGATACTATTCATGTGATCTTCCATTCCGGGATGGGAATTGAATGCACGTTTGGTGAAGTCTGTATGAATAATTCCTGGTGCAACAATGTTCACAGTAATTCTGCGGCTGCCCAGTTCTTTTGCAAGATACTTTGTCAGAACTTCCAGAGCACCTTTCATTGAAGCATAGGCAGCATAACCAGGCGTGGCAAATCGCGTTAATCCTGTCGACAAATTAACAATACGTCCATGATAAGCAATAAAAGGCAATGCTTTTTGTGTAAGAAAATATACACCTTTAAAATGAACATTCATCAATTCATCAAATGCTTCCTCCGTTGTGTCGGCAAAAGCAGAAAAACGGTCAATTCCGGCATTATTTACCAGAAAGTCAAAGGTGCTGCGCTCCCATTTTTCATTAAGTACCGAAGTTAAATTGGAAAAAAAAGCATCTAAAGATTTGATGTCGGCGGTATTTAATTGAATGGCTACTGCTTTTTGCCCGAGTGCTTCAATTTCAGAAACAACACCTAAAGCTTCCTGCTCGCTGCTGTTATAAATAACGATAACATCCGTTCCTTTTTTAGCCAGGTTTAAAGCCATATTTTTCCCAAGGCCACGGCCTGCCCCGGTTATCAATGCAATTTTACTATCTGATCCCATCTTTTTGTTTTTTAAATTTGATGGAACAAAGGTATCTCAGCCTTTGCATGAAAATTTGCCGGTTTCAAATCAAAACTTATGTAATTCAAACCTTACTCCCGAAAAGCACGCGGATTGAGCGAGGTGTGTTTCTTGAAAAGGTTGGTAAAATGGGAAGTCTCCTCAAAGCCCAGACTATATGCGATCTCGGATACGTTCCAGTCTGTGTGTCTGAGCAAAATTTTTGATTCCCGGATGATGCGTTCAGCGATCAGTTCTGTTGTCGTTTTACCTGTAATTTCTTTAAGTACCTTGTTGAGATAATTGACATGAATAGAAAGCCGCCCGGCGAAATCCCTTGCAGAACGGAATGCAAGCTTTTGATGTGGTGGTTCAACCGGAAACTGTCGTTCCAAAAGCTCCATAAACAGCGACGAAATTCTTTTGTAAGCATTCGTTTCGTTAATGAGCATAGTTGCCGGCTGCAGCTTTTGTCCGAAATGAATAAGCTCAATTACATAGTTGCGAAGCAAATCATATTTGTATACATAATCTGACTCCGTTTCACGAAATATTTTAGAAAAAATATACCGGATCTCTTCGATCTGCGCCTCAGTCAGAAAGAAAATAGGGTTGCCGCCCGGCTGGAAAACCGGCAGCTCTTTTAGCCGGATTCCGCTATTATCCTGTGTTAAAAAATCTTCTGAAAAAATACAGAAGACACCCGATTGATTTTCATCCTGGGGAATGTAATTATATGGGATCTGCGGAGTAGCAAAGAGCAATGCATTTTGTTCTATATCAATTACTTTATCAGCATACTCCGCCCTGTTTTTACCAATTATCAGACTGATCTTATAATAGGCCCGCCGATTATAAGGCATTTGCTGGTGTTTCCCGTCGCGGTGAAGCTCATCAATTTTGAAAACATTAAAATGCCCGATTTCCTTTTGAACCTGCTGCGGAATGAGCTGTGAAGTTTCTCTGTAAAACTCGTCGACCGTTGTTACTTTTTGCATATCCGAAAGTTAAGAAATTCAATAATTTAATAAATAATGAAGCGACTACTTACGCTGAGCCAGATTTTTCTTGATGCGGCTTAACGTTTCAGGCGCAATTCCCAGATATGAGGCGATCAGGTTTTGAGGAATACGCTCAATAATCTTCGGATTGGATTCGGCCAGCTGTACATACTTTTCCTCTGCATTATGAGTAATCGAGCTCATCAGCCTACGCTCTTTTGTAACCAGACTATTTTGATAAAGTATACGGAAATAGCGGTCCATTACCGGAACGGCAATCATTAACGCTTCATAATCAGCGCGTGAAATCATCAGCAACTCCGAATCTTCAATTGCATCCACATTAAATACGGCCGGCTCTCCGGACAAGAAGCTGTTCAGATCTGATAACCACCACCCTTCCCAGCCAAACACACTCATGTGTTCGTCGCCCTTCTCATCCACATTATAGGTGCGGAGCAGTCCTTTTGCTACAAAAGCCATCTGCCGGCAAACATCTCCCTCCTGCAACAGATACTGCCGCTTTTTCAATTTTTTAGGAACAAAAAAGGTTTTAATGGTTTCTTTATCCCGGCCTGTAAGCGAAACCTTTTCCTCGATATGGCTAAAAAGTACGTGTATCATGCGTTAACTGGTCTTTACGGATGACAAAGTTATATTTTTCAGCCGGTAATGTTCCGCTTCAATGTGCTGGTAAATACTTGATCCAGATCAAGCACATGCCTTGATACAAGTCAATGGACCGTATTTTTCAGGCTGGTACCTTTGTATTCGAATTTAAGGCTATCATAATAAAATAAAAATATGAAAAATATCGCATTGGTGGTGGGAGCAACCGGTATTACCGGAAGCAACCTGGCAGAAAAACTAATCGCAAAAGGCTGGATCACCTATGGTCTTGCCCGAAATCCTGATTCAGATATATCAGGTTTAAAACCCATTGCAGCTGATCTGCTGAATGCAGAAGATCTTGCACTGAAACTTCGGGATATTGAACCTACACACGTGTTTTTGACAAGCTGGATGCGTAATGATACCGAGGCGGAAAATATCCGGGTCAATAGCGCCATGGTCCGCAATTTACTAAACAGTCTTTCACCGAAGAAGTCGGTTCGGCATGTGGCACTCGTTACCGGGCTCAAACATTACCTGGGGCCTTTTGATGCGTACGCCAAAGCGGGTACTTTACCTGAAACACCTGTTCGTGAGGAACATCCGAGACTGGATCTGGACAATTTTTATTATGCTCAGGAAGATGAAGTTTATGCTGCTTCGGAACGGGATATGTTTACGTGGAGTATTCACAGGCCACATACGGTGATCGGAAAAGCAGTGGGTAATATGATGAACATGGGTACTACCCTGGCGGTTTATGCAGCGATTTGTAAAGAAACCGTCAGGCCATTTCATTTCCCCGGTTCAGAAGCGCAGTGGAATGGTTTATCGGATGTGACGGATGCGCAGGTACTGGCAGAGCACATGATCTGGGCGGCTGCAACCGATGCTGCCCACAATCAGGCATTTAATGTCGCCAATGGGGATGTATTTCGCTGGAAATGGCTGTGGAAGCAAATTGCTGAATGTTTTGGTGTTGAGGCAGCAGGATTTGACGGAACTATCCATCCGCTGGAAGCCGATATGGCTGGTGACGCGCTGCTTTGGCAGGAAATGGCAACAAAGTATAACCTGAAAGAACCTTCTTTAAATCGCCTGGCTTCTGCCTGGCATACGGATCTGGATCTGGGACGGCCGCTTGAAGTAATGACGGACATGTCCAAAAGCCGCAAGCTTGGTTTTACTGTTTATCAGGATACCCGGGATTCTTTCTTTGGTTTATTCGAAAAACTGAGGCTGGAAAAGCTGATTCCTTAAGATGGAAAGGAATGATGGCGAAGGGGTGAATATCGATTCACCTCTTTTAAATCATTTAATGGATTAGTTTT
>Ga0265797_10007143_pt1 | contig 15426 bp, 10 predicted proteins | sample P2T30metagenome_FD_192433 | JGI IMG/M metagenome (GOLD analysis project Ga0265797, IMG submission 192433) | Plant litter microbial communities from East Loma Ridge, Irvine, California - P2 T30 | ecosystem: Environmental > Terrestrial > Plant litter > Unclassified | place: USA: California... | reverse complement strand
TTTGGCATTGCGCCAGCCATTCCATTCCTCGTCCGGATAGGGCTTGACGGTGCCGTCGACCAGTTCGGCCACCGACACCGCGTTGTCCTCGGTCCAGCGCGGGAAATTGACGAAGATGCGGTTGTCCTCGGATACCGATATACCCGTCACCTGGTGCTCGAAGGCCTGGACCAGTTCGATCGTGCATGTGCCTGCTGTCATGGGTGCTTCCTTTCGTGTCATGTGTTTGAATGGGTTGCGATCAAGCTGCGCGCCGCTTCACCTGCAGCTTGCTGTCGGCCGGGATTTCCTGCGCCAGGCGCCGCTGCAGCATCGCCAGCACCGCGGCTTCCTCGGGCTGGAGGTCGTGCAGGTCCTCGACCAGCTTTTCCTCGGCCAGCGCGCGCAAGCCTTCGAGCATGGTGCCGTCCATGTAGGCGTCCAGCACGGCCGGATGCACATAGCACTTGCGGCAGACCGAGGGCGTGTTGCCGAGCTTTTCGGCGACCGATTCGATGGCGCGCACCACGTTCTTCTTGGCCTGGGCTTCGGAATCGACGCTCTCGAATTCCTGCAGCGCCAGCGCGGCCAGCACCGTGCCCGACCAGGTGCGGAAATCCTTGGCCGTGTAGTCTTCACCGGTGATGTCGCGCAGGTAGTCGTTGACGTCGCTCGAATCGACGCCATGCGGTTCGCCGTCGTCGCCGATATATTCGAACAGATCCTGGCCTGGCAGGTCGCGCGTGCGCTGAATGATGCGCGCCAGCCGGCGGTCGTGCACCTTGACGTCGTGGTAGACGCCGCTCTTGCCGCGGAAGCGGAATTCGACCTCGCTGCCGTCGATCTTGACGTGGCGGTTGCGTAAGGTCGTCAGGCCGTACGATTTGTTTTCGCGCGCATATTCGTCGTTCCCGATGCGCATCATGGTCGCTTCGAGCAGGTAGACGATGGTGGCCAGCACTTTTTCGCGCGGCAGGCCGGGCAGGCTCAGGGCGCGGTCGACTTCTTTGCGGATCTGCGGCAGCGCCTTGCCGAAGTTGATCATGCGCTCGTACTTGACCTCGTCGCGCACACTGCGCCACTTGGGGTGATAGCGGTACTGCTTGCGCCCGCGCGCGTCACGCCCGGTGGCCTGCAGGTGGCCATTGGCTTGCGGGCAGATCCAGACGTCTTGCCAGGCCGGCGGGATCACCAGCGACTTGATGCGCTTGAGCGTGGCCTCGTCTTCGACTGCCTTGCCCTGGGCGTCGATGTAATCGAAACCTTCCTTGGCCGGCTCGCGCCGGATGCCGGGGCGGTCGTCGTGGACGTAGCGCAGGCCGGCGGCCCTGGCGGCGGTCGAGGGATCTGCGTTCGGAATCGCATTGCTGTCCTGCTGTGCATCATCTTTCATAGCTGGCCTCGTAGGGTGGGCTCTCCGGGCCCACGCGGACGCTGGCGTCATGCGAACGTTACGCGTGGGCACAGGGTGCCCACCCTACGGTAAGGCCTGCCCGAATCGCCAGTCTAAGCGTGGCGGGTTGGTGCGCACCGTACGGAAACGAACATTGCTAGCGGTACCTTGCCTCCACAAGATCAATCTCGCGCAGCAGCTTGCGCGCCGTCTCATCCGAGATTTCACGGCGCCGGCCCAGGCGCAGGATGGTGTCGCGCTCGGCGCGCAGCGCCATCAAGCGGTAGTCGCGTTCGGCATCGCGCGCCTGCTGCGGATCGTGGCCGGCATCGCCTTCCTGCACCACGCGCAGCCGGTGGCGGTACAGGTTGGCCACGTGGCCGGCGGTGTTCGCGTGCAGGTCGCCATCCGGGCCGGTGGCGCGTTCGCGTCCCTCGCGCTCGACCGCTTCCACCGCCGCCGTGATCGCGGCATGGCGCGCCTTGTCCTCGTCCTGCTCGGCTTCGCCTTCCTTGGGCACTTCCAGGCCGCGCAGCAGGCGCGGCAGCATGATGCTGGCCAGCACCAGCGAGACGATGATCACCGCCGAGGCCAGCAGGATCGCCAGGTGGCGGGCCGGGAAGGGATCGCCGTTCGGCAGCACCAGCGGCAGCGTCATCACGCCGGCCATGGTCAGCGCGCCGCGCACGCCGGCAAACGAGGTCGCCAGGATCAGGCGCATGCGCGGTTTATAGACTTGCTGGCCCAGGCGGCGCTGGTTCAGGATGGTCAGGCGCAGCGACACCCATACCCAGACGAAGCGCAGCAGCACCAGGCCCAGGCTCAGCGCCAGCGCATTGCCGGCCAGCCACCACGCGTTGAACGGGGGGCCGCCGCCGGGCGGATGCACCGCTTCGCGCAGGATGTCGGGCAGTTGCTCGCCCAGCAGCACGAACATCACGCCGTTGAGCGTGAACTGCAGCGTGTCCCACACCACGGTGCGGCGCACGCGCGTGATCGGCGTGGCCGAGCCGCTCAGTTCCACATAACTCATCGTGATGCCGGCCGACACCGCCGCCAGGATGCCGGAGGCGCCGATGTGCTCTGCCGCCAGGTAAGCACCGAACGGGGTCAGGAGATTGATCAGGATCGGCGCGCCGTCGTCGTCGCCGAAGCGGCGCGTCAGGAACTGGTGGGCACGCGAGATCGCGAAGGTGACGGCGACGCCGGCCGCGATGCCGCCCAAGGCCACCCATAGGAAGGTCAGGCCGGCCTGCGCCATCGAGAAGGTGCCGGTCATCGCCGCCGCCACGGCAAAGCGGAAGCACACCAGGCCGCTGGCATCGTTGAGCAGCGATTCGCCCTCGATGATGTGCATCAGGCGCGGCGGCACCGGGATGCGGCTGGTGATCGCGGACACCGCCACCGGATCGGTCGGCGCCACGATCGCCGCCAGCGCAAACGCCACCGGCAGCGGCATTTCAGGGATCAGCCAGTGCATCAGGAAGCCGGCGCCGATCACGGTGAACAGCACCAGCCCGAGCGCCAGCTCGATGATCGTGCCCTTGTCGCGGAACAGGCCGACCTTGGGGATGCGCCAGCCGTCCAGGAACAGCAGCGGCGGCAGGAACAACAGGAAGAAGATGTCCGGCTCCAGCGCCGTCCCGTGTTTGAGCACCCCCGAGATCACGGCGCCGAGCGCGATCTGGATCAGCGGCAGCGGTACCGCGAAGGGCAGCATCCGCCCCAGAAAACCACTGGCGACCACGGCCAGCAGCATTGCCAGGACGATTTCGATTGAATCCATGCGTATACATTCCTTTTACATCCATGAAACCGGATGATAAAGGAATGTATCGCCGAGCGTGGTCTGGTTGGCAATCTCACTCAGGCAATCAAGGGTCAGAATTGGCTTCTGCGTGTGGCTTATCGCGGCAGCTTATGGGCCTGCAGCTTATGGGCCTTATCGTTCGCTCAAATCGGCATCTCCACCTGCAGCCGCAGCGCCGCCCGCCGCCGCGTACTGGTCACACGCTGCTCGAACAGCACCGCATCCTGGTACAGCTGGCTGTCGCGCGCGCTACGCCGCAGCAGGTCCGGCAGCGTCAGCCGCCATTGCGCGCCGACGGCGGACCAGGCCGCATACGCTTCCAGCTCGCGCACCATGCCGCTGACCGTGACCAGGCTGGGGGCCACGCGTGCCGTGTTGGTGCCGACCACATGCAGGTTGATCCCTGCCGCCAGCTTGTGGGCGTCGCCGGCGAAGCGGGCGTCGGCACCCAGGTTGAGCGTGAATGGTGCCTGCGCCGCCAGCCGGTTGTCGGGGCCGGGCAGGGCATCCACGTGCGACCAGTTGCGGCCCAGGTTGGCGCGCAGCTCAAGACCCGGCCAGCGTGGCGCCGGCGCGGGCAGCGGCAGGCGCAGGTCGGCTTCGATGCCTTGCACGCTGGCGCCGCCGTTGTTGGACGGGGTGGTGACCCAGCTGGCGCCGTCTTGATACAGCCGCTGCAGCACCACGTCGCGGATGCGGCGCGCATACACCGAGATGCTGGCCATGGCATCGCGCGCAAAATACGATTCCAGCGCCGCATCCAGGCCCCAGGCCAGTTCCGGACGCAGCGTCGGGTTGCCCTCGAAGTCCGGGTTGGCCGGGCCGTTGTCGTTGTTGACGGTGTAGCGACGCGGTACCAGCGCACCCGGCTGCGGCGCCTTGTAGGTGCGCGCCAGCGCCAGCCGCAGCTGGTCGCGCGGACGACCCGGCAGCTTCCACACCAGTTGTCCGATCGGGCTGAACACGCTTGCACGCACCGCGCGGGCCGCGAAATCGCGCCCTTCGGTACGCGTGTCCAGGCCTTCCCAGCGCAGGCCCAGGTAGGCTTGCAGGCCGGGGCGCAACTGCCACTCGTCCTGGGCGAACAGCGCAAGGCGCCGCACGTTTGCCGTGTAATCCTGGTCCAGGATGTAATAGGGCGCTTGGGACGGGGCACGGTCCTGCTGCAGGCGGGTTTCGCCGCGGCGGGTGAGGGCGGCGTCCCAGCCGAGCGCGATGTCATGGCCGTCGCCGAGCGGCGTCACGTACTTGCCGCTGGTGGATGCGCGCCGTTCGTTGGCGCTGGAGGTGACGGCGCGCTCGAACCACGGGTCGCCGCCGGCGTCGATGCCGCGGAACAGGTAGTCGCCCGGACGGCGGTTGGCTTCCAGGCCGGCCTTCAGCGACAGGCGGCCGTCGCCCAGGCGCCGCGACCAGCTCAGGTCGGACTTGGCCAGCCAGGTGTCGTAGGCGGCGCGGCCGGTGGCGTCGGGCGAGGCGGTCGGCTGGCCCAGCAGCGTGGTCTCGAGCTGGCGGCTGCTGGAGCGGCTGCGCGACAGATCGAACAGGCCGGATATGGCGAGCGTGTCGCCGTCCGCCGCCTTGCGTTCCATGCGCGGGGCCAGGCTCAGTTTGGTGAGGCGGCTGTCGTCGCGCCCGTCGAAGCGGCGCAGCGTGGTGCCGCCGGCGTCGGCGATGCGTTCATCGATAACCGGATCGTCGTGGCGGCGCGTCTGCGAAGCGGTGGCAGCCAGGCTGTAGCCGGTGATGCCACTGCGTGCGGACCATTGCAGCGTGGCGGCTGGGCTGCTGCGGCGCTGCGCCTGGCCGGCAGTCAGTTTGAGGCTGCGTGCGCTGCCGCCGGTAGCGCGGCCGGATGCCTTGCGCAGGACGATGTTGATGGTGCCGGCCACCGCCTGCGCGCTGGTGTCGGCGCTGGCGCTGCGCAGGATTTCGATGCGCTCGACCAGGTCGGGCGACAGGGTGTCGACCGCGAAGCCGCTCGGGGCCGGGTCGCCGTCGATCAGGATCTGGGTGTAGCCGGCCCCCAGGCCGCGCATGCGGATCTCGCTGCCGCTGATGCTGATGCCGGGCTGGCGCTTCAAGGCATCCGACAGCGTGGTGTCGCCGTATCTGGCCAGTTCCTCGCGCCCGACCACGATGCGGCCGACGCTGTCGTTGCGACGTACTTCCCCGGCGCCCGGCCCCTTGATCTCGACCTGCTGCATCGGCGCATCGGGCGCCTGCTGGGCCGGTGCGGCGCCGTGGAACAAGAGAAGGGACAGGGGCAGCAGCGGCGGGCGGCGGAGCATGGAGGCAGGGCGGTCGGTGATGTTGAGTGAACATCGAGTATACGTAGCCCCCAGTGCGAAAAACCAGCCATTTCGGCGAACCGTGCATGGCGTGCGGCGAAGCGCCGGCCGCGCTCAGGGCTGCCCGGCCTGCGCCACCTTGCCCAGCGCATCGGCCATGCGCACCAGCTTCACGAATTCGGCGCGGTAGCCTTCCGGATCGGGACCGCGGGCGGCGTTCGCCATCGCGGCGATCTGTTCGTAGCTGGTGTCGGCCAGCGGCGCCTCGCCGCGCAGGCGCTGGCCGAAGGCGGCGACGGCGACCGCGAAGCGCTGGTCCTCGGGCGCCGCCTCGAAGCGGGCATGGGCCGATCCTGCGCGCACCGGGTGCTCGACCAGGCGGCTGGCGGCTTCGCCCGGCAGCTTGTAGCGCAGCCTGACGAAGCACAGCTCGTCGCTTTTCCCCGATGCCGACGCTTTCGGCTTCTTGTCCTTACCGTAGCGCAGCGGATCGACCAGCGTGCGGGCGGCCGAGGCCGGGGTGATTTCGTAGATCGCGGTGACGGTGTGGCCGGCGCCCATGTCGCCGGCGTCGACCTTGTCGTCCTTGAAATCCTGGCGCTGCAGCATGCGGGTTTCGTAGCCGATCAGGCGGTAGGCGGCCACCTGGTCCGGGTTGAATTCGACCTGCACCTTGACGTCGTTCGCGATCGGGAACATGGTCGAGCCCAGCTCTTCGCCGAGCGTCTTGTTGGCTTCCATCAGGGTGTCGATGTAGGCGGCGTTGCCGTTGCCCGACTGCGCCAGGCGCTGCATCAGGGCGTCGTTCAAATTGCCTTCGCCGACGCCGAGGATCGACAGGTAGACGCCGCTCTTGCGTTTATCGGCGATGAATTGCTCGAGCTGGCGCGGGTCGGTGATGCCGACGTTGAAATCGCCGTCGGTGGCCAGCACCACGCGGTTGACCGCCGCGCGATCGAAGTTGCGCTCGGCCAGCGCGTAGGCGCGCTGCAAGCCTTCGCCGCCGGCGGTGCCGCCGCCCGCGCGCAGATTGTCGATGGCGTCCAGGATCTTGCGGCGCTCCTTGCCTGGCGTCGGCTCCAGCGCCACCGCGGTGCCGTTGGCATAGGTGACGATGGCGACGCGGTCGTCGTCGCGCAGCTTCTCGGCCATCAGATGGAAGCCCTGCTTGAGCAGCGGCAGGCGGTCCCGCGGCATCATCGAGCCGGACACGTCGACCAGCAGCACCACGTTGGCGCGCGGCCGCTGCGCCGTTTGCATGTCGTAACCGCGCACGGCGATGTGGACCAGCTGGTTGCCGGCCTTCCACGGGCTCGGCATCACTTCGGTGGACACGGCGAACGGCTGGCCGCGGGTCTTCGGACCGGCGTAGTGGTAGGGGAAGTAATTCACCATCTCTTCGACCCGCACCGCGGCCAGCGGCGGCATCCGGCCTTCGGACAGCATGCGCCGCACGAAGGCATACGAGGCGGTGTCGACGTCGGTGCTGAAGGTGGAGACCGGCTGCTCGGACACCAGCATCGACTTGCCGGCTTCCTTGTCGGGGAATTTGTCGCTGGCCTGCGGCACGATCATCCATGGCACGACCGGCATGATCGCCCGCTGGCTGGTGGCGTAGGCGGCAACGCCGGCACGCGACTGGATCGCCGGTGCCGGCGGTGGTGGCGGCGCCGCCGGTGCGGGCGCAAGTCCGGGTGCCGGCGCTGGCCCGCGGTAGGCGCCGGCGTCGTCGACGACGGCGTTATCGCGCATGATGACGGTCTGGCTGCTGCAGCCCGCCAGCAGCAAGGCGCAGGCGAGGAGGGTGATCGAGGTGCCGGTCGAAGTGGTCATGGTGTCCCTGTCCTGATTAGCGTGACGCCAGTTGGCGTTCCGATAACTTGATCCAGGGCGCGGCGTTTGGCAACTACGGTTACATATTGTTAGCAGCCAGGATGTCGGACAGCTCGGTGGTATTTACCGGTTTCACCAGGTAGTGGTCGAAACCGGCCGCCAGCGCGGCGTCGCGGTCTTGCTGGCGGCCGTAGCCGGTCATCGCGATCAGGGTGCTGCCCGCGGTCTGGGGCAGCTGGCGCAGGCGGCGCGCCAGCTCGTTGCCGTCGAAATCGGGCAGGCCGATGTCGAGCAGGCAGGCGTCGGGCAGCGTCAGGCGCGCCAGTTCGAGCGCGTCGCCGGCGGTATAGGCGATGTCGACCTGGTGCCCGGCCGCGCGCAGGAACAGCTGCAGCGTGTGCACCGCGTCGACGTGGTCGTCCACCAGCAGGATGCGCAGCGGCGCATGGGCAGAGTCCTCTGCCTGCAGCGCGGAGAGCGGTGCAGGCGCCGGCACGGCCGCGGCCTGCACATGACGCGGCAGGCGCACGCTGAAGGTCGAGCCCTGGCCCGGTCCCGCGCTGGCCGCCTGCACGCTGCCGCCATGCAGCTCGACCAGGCTCTTGACCAATGCCAGGCCGAGACCGAGCCCGCCCTGGGCGCGGTCGGGCGTGCGCTCGGCCTGGGTGAACAGATCGAACACGTGGCCGACCAGGCCGGCGTCCATGCCGATGCCGTCGTCGCTCACGGTGAGCAGCCAGCCGCCCCCTTTACCAGCACCGTCGCCCGCGTCCTCGCCTTCGTCTTTGCCCTCCAGGCGCAGGCGGATGGTGCCGCCTTCCGGCGTGTACTTGGTGGCGTTGCCGAGCAGGTTGGCGACCACCTGCACCAGGCGCTTGTGGTCGCCGCTGGCCTGGGCCGGCGCGCGCGGCGGGTCGGGCAGCTCGACCAGCAGGCGGTGGCGGCGCGCCGTCACCAGCGGCCGGATCTGCTCGACCGCATCGTCGATCACGCGTTTCAAATCGAGCACCTGCGCCGAGATCGCCACCAGGCCCCGCGTCACGCGCGAGACGTCGAGCAGGTCGTCGACCAGCCCGGTCATGTGCTCGACCTGGCGCACGATGATCGCGCAGGTCGTGTTGATCTGTGCATTGTCCGAATGCAGCCGCCGCAGCAACTGGGCGCCGGTGCTGATCGGCGCCAGCGGATTGCGCAGTTCGTGCGCCAGCATCGCCAGGAACTCGTCCTTGCGCTGGTCGGCGGCACGCAGTTCGCGCTCGGCCTGCGAGCGCGCGGCTTCCTTCTTTTGCAGCGCGGCCGCCATCCGGTCCAGCGCCTGCGCCAGGCTGCCGATCTCCTCGCGGCCGTCATCGATGGCGGAGCGCGCTTCCAGGTCGCCGGCGGCGATGCGCTCGGCGGTGCCGGTCAGCTTGCGCACCCGGCGCACGATCAGCACGTCGCCCACCAGCCAGGCCGCCAGCAGCGCCAGCACCAGGGTCGCGCCCAGGCCCAGCAGCGACATCATCTGGTCGTGGCGCGCCGCGCTCAGGATGCCGGCGGTCGGGATGCCGATGGTGACGGTGTAGTCGGACAGCGTGGGCGTGCCGACGCGGGCGAAGGCGTGCAGGCGCTCGACGCCGTCCGCGCCGCGCAGGGTGACGGCGCGGCCGTAGGCGCCGGCCAGCGCCTCGCGTACCGGCTGCGGTACCGTCTTGCCGAACCAGCGCTCGGGATCGGGGCGGCGCGAGATGATGCCGCCGCGCGCGTCGACCGTGGTCAGGATCGAGCCGGGCGGCAGGTCGATGTCGTTGATGAAAGTGTCCAGGCCTTCCAGGTCCATCGCCGCGAACACCACCGCCAGCACCTTACCGGCGCGGTCGATGACGGGATAGGTGAGGTTGATCGTGTGCTTCTTGATCACGCGCCCGAACACGTAGTCGCCGGCGATGAAGCGGCGCTCGCGGATGGCGCGCCGGAAGTGGCTGCGGTCGCCCAGGTTGACCGGGTGCAGCAGCGGCACCGCGCTGCAGGTGACGTCGCCGTTCAGCTGGATCAGGCCGAAGTTGACGAAGCCGTCGTTGCGGTCGAGGACGTCCGACAGCAGCGCGGTGCAGGCCGCGGTGTCTTTCAACAGGTCGGGCACGCTGGCCAGGTCGACCAGGATCTGGCGCGCACCCTGGATCGACTGCGCTTCGTTGGCCGCGGCCAGGCCGGTCAGGCGCCGCAGGTGCTCCTCCGAGGCGCGGATCGCGTGCTCGCGCTCGCGGATGCCGGACAGGATCGTCATCACCGCCAGCGGCGTCATCGCCAGCGCCACCAGCAGCATCAGGCGGCTGCGCAGGCTGTTCAGCCCCATGCGGCCCAGCCAGCGGTTCAACCCAGAGCTCATCGTCTTGCTTCGTGTAAATGTTTGAGTGCGCGGCAGTGTACACCTTGACGTGCCGCTTGTGCGGCTTATCGACAGCGGCGGGCGCCACGGCGGCGCCGTTTCTGGTACGGTGGCCTCGACTATCCAAGTATCCATTGCGGGAGAAACCATGCAAAATCCAATCGTACGCACCTTCGTGCAACTGGCTTCGGCCGAACAGGCACGCAACGAACTGCTGGCGGCCGGCCTGGCCGCCGACAATGTCGTCATCGACGTCCGCATCGACGAAACCGGCCCGGTGCAGGGCAATTTCACCGTCGGCGACAATCCCGAGGTGAAGGGCAAGACCGCGTATACCCATACCTATGCGCCGACGGCGCAGGACGACGTGCGCGACTGCCAGATCACCGTGACCACCGCCGACCAGGCGCAGGCGCAGCAGGCGGTGGCGATCCTGGACCGCCTGGGCGCGCTCGATCCGGATCCGGCGGCGCGCGCGGCGCAGGCCTCCGGCTCGACTCTGCCGCATTGAGCGTATCATCTACACGCGAACACAGCTCAACCGCGGAGATTACATGAGTGCCATCCACCTCGAACCAGGCGACGCCCTGTTGATCATCGACCTGCAGTACGACTTCCTGCCCGGCGGCGCCCTTGCCGTCGCCAACGGCCACGAAGTCATCGCCCCGATCAACCACCTGATCGAACTGTTCCAGGCCCAGGGCCTGCCGATCGTCGCCTCGCGCGACTGGCACCCGCAAGACCACTGCTCGTTCGCGGCCCAGGGCGGGCCGTGGCCGCCGCACTGCCAGGCAAACAGCCCGGGCGCCGAATTCGCCGCCGAACTGGCGCTGCCCGACGACGCCATCATCGTCTCGAAGGCAGACACCGCCGCGGTCGACGCCTACTCGGCCTTCGGCGGCACCGACCTGTCGGCCCAGCTGCGGGCGCGCGAGATCGTGCGCGTGACCGTGTGCGGCCTGGCCACCGATTACTGCGTGCTGAACACCGTGACCGATGCGCTGGAAGAGGGCTTCGACACCCTGATCGTGCCGGAAGCGATGCGCGCGGTCGACGTCAATCCCGGCGACGGCACGCGCGCCATGGACCGCATGGTGGCGCGCGGGGCGGTGCCGGTGCGGCTGGGCGAAATCGGGATGACCGCCTTGTCGGTGGCCTGAGGCGTACCTCAGCGGCGTTTGAGCAGCACCAGGTGGCCGGCGACGTCGCGGCCATGTTCGCGGCGCAGGGCTGCGGTGCGCGTTTCTACCAGCTCGAAGCCGTTTGCCGCGGCAAGCTGCTCGACGTAGGGTAAAGCATGCGCAAAGCGGTTCGACGGGGTGATGGCGTAGCCGGCGCTGGTTTCGTTGCCGCCTTCGCTATCGAGCGCCTCCACCGAAAACGCAAACCCGCCACCCGCGCATAAGGCCCGCGCCACCTGCCCGAACACCGGCGCCAGGTCGCCGAAGTACACGAACACGTCCGCCGCCAGCACCAGGCCGTAGCGCCCGGCTTGTGCCTCCGGCGCTAAAAATTCTCCGATGTCGGCGCATTCGAGGGCGTCGTACCGGCCGCTTGCGCGCGCCTTGTCCAGCATGCGCTGCGACAAATCGACCCCGGTCAGCCGGCGTGCCAGCGGCCGCAGGAAGGGCGCGCACAGGCCGGTGCCGCAACCGAGGTCGAGCACCTCGTCCTGCACGGCCATGACGTGGGCATGCAGCAGGTCGTCCAGCAGCGCCGGCGTGCGGTAGGCCAGCACCTCGACCAGGTGCCGGTCGAAATGGCCGGCATACTGGTCGAACAATCCTTTTATATAGTCGGGCGGGGCACCGGCGGGCATCGCGCCTTGGCCCAGCGCCGCCAGCGCAAAGCCGATTTCGGTAGGGTTCGCACCCGATGCCAGCGCCTGGCGGTAGGCGGCAACCGCCTCCGGCTGGCGCCCCAGTGCGCGCAGCGTATTCGCGCGGTAGTGCTGGGCCAGCGCATAGTCGGGGTCGAGCGCCAGCGCGTGCTCGTAGCTGTCCAGCGCCTGCGCCAGGTCGCCGGCCTTTTTCAGGGCGCTGCCGCGCGCGCACCAGAGTTCGGCCTGCCGTTGCGTCTGGGTCTGGGCCAGCGCCAGCGCACGGTCGTAGGCGGCGCAGGCCTCGCCGAAACGTTCCTGCGCCTGCAGCGCATTGCCGAGCGCCAGCAGCGCGTCGGGGTAGCTCTGGCGTGCCTGCAGCGCGTGTCCGGCGCTGATCGCGGCGTCGTCGAAGCGTCCCAGGTCATTCAGCACGATTGCGCGGTGGCACCAGGCTTCGGCCGAATCGTGGCGCAGGCCGAGTGCCTGCTCGTAGCTGTGCAGCGCATCGTCGAGCCGGCCCAGGCGGCGCAGCGCGTTGCCGCGGTTGTCCCAGGCCAGCGCATAGCGCGGATCGAGGCGCAGCGACTGGTCGTAGCTGTCCAGCGCCGCCTGGGGCTGGCCCAGGTCCTGCAGCGCCGCACCAAGGTTACAGTGGGCGCGCGCCTGGGACGGATCGATGGCCAGCGCCTCGCGGATCAGCGTGGCGGCGCGTGGCGCATCGCCACGCTGGCGCGCCATCACGCCCAGCAGGTGCAGGGCGTCGAACTGGCGCGGGGCCAGCGCCAGCACCTGTTCGTAGAGGACGGCGGCGGCGTCCAGCAAGCCCTGCTGATGTGCCTGCAGGGCTTGCTGGAGCAGGGCCTTGACCTGATCCGCGCTCACGACCAGCTGAGGTCGGTCTTGCTGAGCGGCAGCTCGCGCACGCGCTTGCCGGTGGCGGCGAAGATCGCGTTGCAGACGGCCGGCGCCAGCGGCGGGAACACCGGTTCGCCCAGGCCCGTGACCGGGTAGTCGGTCTTCAGGAAATGCGATTCGATCCTGGCCGGGGTGTCCGGCATGCGCAGCAGCGGGTATTCGTGGAAATTGCTTTGCACGATGCGGCCCTTGTCGATGTCCAGCGCCGGTCCCATCAGGGTCGACAGGCCGTCGATGACGGAACCTTCGACCTGGTTTTCGGCGCCCGACAAGTTGACGATCTGGGCGCCGATGTCGGTCACCACCACCACCCGGTCGACGGTCAGCTTGCCGTCCTTGGAGACCGTGACCTCGGCCACTTCCGCCACATAGCCGCGGTGACTGAAGTGGAAAGCGACGCCGGCACCCTGGCCGCGCGCAAACTTGCGTTTGCCCCAGTCGGCCTTCTCGGCCACGGTTTTCAGCACATTGCGCATGCGCGCCACGCTGTAGGGCTGGCCGCGTTCGCCGGTGCCGGGCACGATGTCCTTGTCGCCCAGCAGTTCGAGGCGGAACTCGACCGGATCGCGCCCGGCCGCATGCGCCAGCTCGTCGATGAAGCTGTGGAACACCCAGGCGAACACATTGCTGCCCGGCGCGCGCCACGGTCCCATCGGGATGCGGCATTCGATCGGGGTCTGCTCGAGCAGGCAGTTGGCGGCCCAGCGGCCCGGGAATTCGTCGCCCGACAAATTGCCGCCGCTGCCCGGTTGCAGCACACTATTGCTGGTACCGTCGGTTTCCTTGCGTTCGATGCGGTTGGCGAAGGTGACGAAATGGTTGTGCCAGGCCACCAGTTTGCCCGCATCGTCGACGCCGCCGCGCAGGAAGTGAAAGCCGCCGGCACGGAAATGGTCCTGCTGCAAATCATCCTCGCGGGTCCAGGTCAGCTTGACCGGCGCCTTGACCTTTTGCGAGATCGCCGCCGCATCGACGATGAAGTCCGACGACAGCCGGCGCCCGAAGCCGCCGCCGCTGCGCGTGATGTGCAGCGTGATCTTTTCCTTCGGGATGTCGAAGGTGGATGCGGCCAACGCCTGGCCCGAACCCGGGTTCTGGGTCGGCGCCCACAATTCCAGGCTGCCGTCCGGCTTGAACCAGGCGGTGCAGTTCTGCGGTTCCATGCTCGCGTGCGAGATGAAGGGGTAGCTGTAGGCCGCCTCGACGGTATGGGCGGCGCCGGCCAGCGCGGCGTTGACGTCGCCATCCTTGCGCATGGTGGCCGCGCCCGGCTGCTTGGACAGCGCCTGGGCCTGGGCCGTGAAGCCGGCCCAGCTGTGGTTGGCGCCTTCGCCTTCATCCCACTTCACGTCCAGCTTCTTGCGTGCACGCAAAGCGTTCCAGGTCGAGTTGGCGACGATCGCCACCCCCGGCCGCAAGCCGTTCAGATTGGCCGTGCCTTCGACGATAAAGGCATCCTTGACCCCCGGCATGGCCTTGATCGCATCGAGATTGGCGCTGACCGGGCGTCCACCCAGCGTCGGACATTTGACGTAAGTTGCATACAACATGTCCGGCAGCTTGACGTCGATGCCGAACAGCGGCTTGCCGCTGACCACCAGGCCATTGTCGACGCCGCCGATGCGCGTGCCCAGCAGGCGATACGCGGACGGGTCTTTCAGCTGGACGCCCTTGGCATCCGGCACCGGCAGCGTTGCCGCCACCTTGACCAGCGCGCCATAGCCGAGCTTGCGGCCGGAACCTTTGTGCTCGACGCTGCCCTGGGCCGTCGTGCATTCGGCGGCCGGTATGTTCCAGGTCTGGCTGGCGGCCTGCACCAGGATCGCGCGCGCGGTGGCGCCGAGACGGTGGAAATTGTCGTAATTGGTCGGGGTGGAGGTCGAGCCGCCGGCGCCCTGGGAACCGTAGACCGGGTTCAGGTCGCCCTGCACCACGCGCACATCTTTCCAGTCGACGTCGAGCTCTTCGGCGATGACCATCGGCAGTGACGTTTTGATGCCCTGGCCGATTTCCGGCTGCTTGGAGATCAGGGTGACGCGGCCGTCCTGGCCGATGCGGATGAAGGCGTTCGGGGCGAATTCGCTGTTATCGGCGGCCGTCGTGCTGGCCGCCGCGGCGATGACGCCGCCGCTGTGCAGACCCAGCAGCAGGGACGCGCCGCCGGCACTCGACTGACGCAGAAAGTTGCGGCGCGCGTTGGAGACCGGTGTCCGGGAAACTGGCGTGCTGGTCATTTCTTGCCCTTTCCGGTGTTGCCTGCAGCGCTGCCTGCAGAAGCGATCTCGGCCGCGCGATGGATGCCGGCGCGGATGCGCACATAGGTCGCGCAGCGGCACAGGTTGCCCGCCATGGCGTCGTCGATCTGGGCGTCGGTCGGACGCGGGGTCTGTTTCAGCAGCGCGCAGGCGCTCATGATCTGGCCCGACTGGCAATAGCCGCATTGCGGCACGTCGAGTTCCTGCCATGCCTGCTGCAGCGGGTGCATGGCACGCGCATCCAGGCCTTCGATGGTGGTGATCTTGTGCTTGCCGACGCTCGAGACCGGCATCTGGCAGGCACGCGCCGGCTGGCCGTCGATGTGGACGGTGCAGGCACCGCAGGCGCCGATGCCGCAACCATATTTGGTGCCGACCAGGTTCAGGGTATCGCGCAGCGCCCACAGCAGCGGGGTGTCGGGCTCGACGTCGACAGACTGGATCTTGCCGTTGACGTTCAGGTTATATTTGCTCATGTCTCCGCTCGGGTCTCGAAGGTAGTTGCCAGATCATAACGACGAACATCCTAAACCAAAGCGGACCGGGCAAGCCAAGAAAATTTGTTGCCGGCGCGATCAGCGTCGTTTTACATTCACAGTCGCGTGTCCACGCACGCTGCGTACGCACGCTAATGCGCCGGCGGGCACGGCCTTCCGAAGCGGCGTATAGTTGAACCGGCATCGAACCCGACGCTATGAACAGATGGAGGCTTGCTTGACACTTTTCGCTTTGCAGCCCGTGTTCCGGCAGCGCGTGCCTG
>Ga0265797_10007142_pt1 | contig 15427 bp, 12 predicted proteins | sample P2T30metagenome_FD_192433 | JGI IMG/M metagenome (GOLD analysis project Ga0265797, IMG submission 192433) | Plant litter microbial communities from East Loma Ridge, Irvine, California - P2 T30 | ecosystem: Environmental > Terrestrial > Plant litter > Unclassified | place: USA: California... | reverse complement strand
GGATTTTGGGCGAGGCGACCGCTGACGTGCGGCGATTGTTTTCAGTCATCTGAGCTGTGCACTAGGGCGACGTCCGGCACCTCATGGCAAAAGCGACGCGGCCTCTTGACTTTTGGCGAGGGGGGGAGGGGGGGGATGGGGGCGTTGACAGTCGACAGCTGGTGGCGCCCTCGTTCAGCTACCAGGCATAGGGGAGAGTGTGAGAGAGAGAGTGTGTGTGTGAGAGAGCCGACGGCGAGCTGGGCAAGCTCGACAAGCTCGACAAGGTGGACAAGTGCCGCCCAAGGTGGTGATAAGCTGCAGGCTGCTGCAGGACCCGACGCTGGTGGCCGTGAGTTGTCGTGTGTCCCTGGAGCTTCGCCCATGCAGGCCCGGGGTGCGAAGTCGAGATCCATCTTGACGCACGTCCCACGACCGGCCTAATGCCTGCTGCATGTGCGCCACCAGTCTAGCCTCTCTCTCGCCCACTACCCAAGCAGTCCAACATGTCACCGCGTTTCTCGTCTGTATCAACTCCTTCCTCCTTCCTAAACCCTCGCCCCGTCGTTCTCTGCCACCTGTGAGTCCTCGCATCCGGGCCTCGCATTGAAGTGGAGAGAAGCTGCAACATGGCCGCACCGCTGCGCCAGGCCCACATGATTGTCCAGGACGACAGCCAAAGATGGTCCTACGCCGGCTCTGTTCGCGACGCCATCGCCGTTCTGCAATATGCCTATCCGATCCTTATGCTCGTCTTTTTCCTCGCCGCATTCACAACTCGCAGCATTGCCGCCTCCAAAACTAATTCTAATATCGCCAAACCTACTACAACCGGCCCTGGAGGCAAGCCGCTGCCTGCAACCGACCCGACCCGGAACTTTGTCAAGAGGACGGTCCACGACGATGTCACCCAGACCCAGAAGCGGTTGTTTGAGTGGGTGTCGCTGGCTACCGCCTTCACCTTTGTCGGCAACTCGGTCATCACCGTCGCGCATGCTCTGGTCGAGAAGGAGGAGCACTGGTGGGCGGGCAAAGCCGTCGTGGTATGTCTGCACATTCTCAACACATATATCCATCTCAACAATAAACTAATTTTTTTCCCTTTGCAGATCTACCTCGTTGGCTCCTTCTTCATCTACTGTCTGTTCCTCATCTCCCTCCTCGACTCGAAACCCTCGCCAACAGAGGCCCATCTGGCAACATGGAGTTTGGGCACCGTGCTAGAGATAGTCCTGGTCACCCTCTCATTTGCCATCTACACGCATCCCCACAAGGAGCCGACCGTCGGCCTACCCCCCAAGCGCCTGCGTTTCGGAATGACCGACTGGGAGGCGGCCGAGGTGGCCATGGACCTGCTCCGCATCCTGCTGCTGCTCGCTCTCATCGTATTCTACGTACTTTTTGTCATCGTGCCGAGGCGCAAATTCCAGCAGGAGAGGGCAAGTCCGAGCGAAAGCACGTCTCTCTTGGGTGGCGCTGACCAAAACGGTCACGCGGAAAATGGTCATGCGAACGGTTCTTACGGCGCTATTAATGGAGCTGGTGGCAAACATCAGCCATCTGAGGGTGCTGCACCGCCCGCCTGGAGCAGACCCACTGGCGCACCCGCGCGCAGCTGGTGGGAATACATCAAAGGCTACCATGTCTTCTTTCCCTACCTCTGGCCTTCCAAGGATCGCAAGTTGCAACTAGTAGTGGTCGCATGCTTCATCCTCGTGCTTGCCCAGCGCGTCGTCAACGTCCTAGTACCCGATCTGACGGGTGAAATCGTCAATCGCCTCAGGGACCCCAAGAAGGGCAACCCCTGGACCGCCATCATGGTATACATTGCCTTCCGTTTCTTGCAGGGCAGTAACGGTCTTCTTGGTGCGACGCGATCTGCGCTGTGGATCCCCGTTTCCCAGTACTCTTATCGCGAACTCTCGGTTGCGGCATTTGAACATGTACACAGTCTTAGTTTGGATTTTCATCTGGGCAAGAAGACGGGCGAGGTCTTGTCGGCGCTAGGAAAGGGCAGTTCCATCAACACGTTCCTCGAGCAAGTGACCTTCTCGGTCGTGCCCATGCTGATCGATTTGGCTGTCGCCATCGGCTACTTTCTCATCAGATTCGATGCATACTACGCACTTGTCATCGCCATCGTCACCTTCTGGTACATCTACCTGACGATTCGCATGGCGCAATGGCGTGCTGAGATCCGACGAGAAATGGTCAATGCTGACAGGGAAGAAGACGCAGTAAAGTAAGTGGGCCAAGTGCACTCCATCGACAACCTAGCTAACATGTGCAGAAATGACTCCATGGTATCCTATGAAACGGTCAAGTATTTCAATGCTGAAGCGTACGAGTTTAACCGCTACCGTGAAGCTGTCAAGAAGTATCAGAATGCCGAGTACAAGGTCATGATATCGCTAAACATCATGAACATTACACAGAACATGGTGTTTATGGTCGGACTACTGGTAACTTGCTTCATAGCCGCCTACCAGGTCGCGACAGGAGAGTTGGAGGTTGGCAAATTCGTCACGTTGATCACGTACATGGGCCAGCTTCAGAGTCCTCTCAATTTCTTCGGCACCTTTTACAGGATGATCCAGTCTGCTATGATCAACTCGGAGCGAATGCTTGAGTTGTTCAAGGAGCAACCTACTGTGGTCGACAAAGAAGATGCACAACCTCTGCCAACGTGCGAGGGCAATCTTCGCTTCCAGGACGTGCACTTTGCCTACGATCAGCGTAAACCAGCTTTGACAGGACTTGACTTTCACTGCGAGCCAGGTACCACGACGGCTTTTGTTGGTGAATCAGGTGGTGGTAAATCGACCGTCTTCCGCCTGCTGTACCGATTCTACAACACCATGTCCGGAAGCATTCAGGTTGACGGACATGATGTGGAAGATCTCACCATCGACTCGGTACGCAGTCACATTGGCGTCGTGCCCCAGGATACCGTCCTCTTCAATGAGACGCTCATGTACAACCTCAAGTATGCCAACCCCGAGGCAACCGACGAACAGGTACACGAGGCGTGTAGAGCTGCCAGCATTCACGACAAGATCATGACGTTCCCTGACAAGTATGAAACCAAGGTCGGTGATCGTGGTCTACGTCTCTCAGGAGGTGAGAAGCAGCGAGTTGCCATTGCCCGTACTATTCTGAAGAATCCACGTATCATCATGCTTGACGAAGCTACCGCAGCTCTCGACACGGAGACGGAGCAGCATATCCAGGAAGCTTTTACGACATTAGCAAAGGGTCGTACAATGCTCATCATTGCTCATCGTCTTAGCACAATCACCCATGCTGACCAGATCCTCGTCCTGCACAAGGGCAGGGTTCAGGAACGGGGAACACATGAGGAGCTGCTTGATCGTAACGGTCATTATGCTGCCATGTGGAAGAAGCAAATCCGTGCACAACGAGCGGCTGAACAAGCCCAATATCTCAAAGATAAAGCCGATAGGCTCCGCCGAGAATCCAAGGATGGAACTATCAATCTCGAAGATGGCAGCAGTAGCCATTCGAGCTCCGATGATGAGAATGCGAAGAAGAACCGCCCAGGAGGCCTGAATACATCACACCATGAGCAGAGCTCAGGTAAACCACATGGCCATCCTTAGTCTGGCTGGACATGGCGACCTTGACACTAGCTGCTGTAAGATACTATCGCGGCAGAAAGCACACATGGGCAAATATGACTCATGAAACACTCATCGACGAGTGTCATGTAACAACAATCGCCCTTGGAAATGGATAACCCAGCTAGCCCAATTTCGATCAAGGACGCGAATCAGCCGTCACCCTTATTTTATTGGAGTTTTTTTCCCCCGAGCAATTGCAAGAACCCTTCATACATACCATGGAGGGACTCGTACATTGTCCTTGACCGAATTCCCATGTGCAAAACGGCGTTACGACTTCCCTCTCTCTCTATCACACATTCTCTCGCGACGAAATGGTTGCGTTTACGAAAATCAAGCGGAACGCGGCTAAAGCCTTTTTTCCATTGTTTGAAAACGAAACAGGGTTTGCATTGGCTGGTGGGCGGTGAAATTTGTTGTCTGTTTTATACCAAACCAGATGGTCTCTCTCTCTCTCTCTCTCGACCCTAAAGGGTGGCGGATTACCATAAATTACCAGAGTTTTTTTTTAACCCTCGAGGGTTTTCGTTTTGCTTTTCGGCGTATGAAAGAAGACATGCGATTATGGGAAACCTTTTTTTTCATCCGGCGCAGCATTGGGTTACGGAGGTGTTTTGTCTGCTTGTTGTTTTCTATTGCGAAATTCCGAACCCAATTCCCCAACCCCGCAACAAGCACACCACATCCATCATATGAAGGAAGGCTCAGAGCCGACATTAGCATGAGAAGCGTGTTTTCTTCTCATGGTGTTCCACTAAAAAAAACTACTACATGACTAAAATAGAGGTATCAAACAAAAGATTGCAATCATGTGCTTCCAAATCATTAGTGAAGCCACTATCTACTGCGCGAAATCACAACCCCCTGCATATTTCAGGTAAATCACACTAGCGACATGATGACTAGCGGGCCGCTCTGTTTTACGTCACGCAAGAAGCAGATGATCATGTCATCTAACCCATGGAAATGCTAGTATTGGATGATATCGTTACTTTCATACTTTATGCATTACTATGTCGTAGGTCTTTCCTTGAGCGTGCACATCGCTGGACTCGCCCTCGTTCTAACCCGGGAGTGCTACTACTGTATAGTACATGGCATATTCCGACCCGCTTGGTCATGATGTCCTTGCCAAGGCGATTTCTCTACTCCTCCATCTCATCGTCGCCGCCATGTGCTTTGGCATTTTGCCGTCCGTTGGACTTTGGTACCGAGGCCTCCTTGTCGATCATCTGCCGTGAAACGGAGACAATGTTGTCCTCTATCAGCTGTTGGCCCACATCGGAAATGTCTGTGATGATTTGTTAATAAAGGTGTGGGTGAGACAAGTCTAGCTGAACTTACGCTTCTTTGGGTCTACTTTTCCAACGTATCGTGTCTTCAGTTGGTCCTTGGTCAACTCCGTCTCCTCCTTTACGCGCTTCTCATAGCCTTCTGCTAGCGTGACAAGCTTCTGCAATCTGTCGGTATTCCGCTCTCCCTCACCCTTGAAGTCGTCCATGAGAAGGGCCTCTGTCCAGACGTGCTTGTGGAGGTTCATCAACATGTTCTCCTCCAGCGCCGTCTTTCGGTAGTTGATGCCGATGGAGTAGTAGTGGCGGTTTAGGCCGTGGATGAGCGCTTGGATCGAGGGCTTGTTGAGGTGACCGACGTTGGAAGTGGTCTGGCGGGGCTCATGGCCCATCATGAGAGTTTGCGGGTTGATGAGGCGGAAGGCATCGATGACAACCTTGCCCTTGACGGATTGGATGGGGTCGACTACGACGGCCACGGCGCGGGGTGTGAGCTGCTCGAATGATTGCTGGGTGTTGATATCGACCGACGATAGCCAGCAGCCAAAACCAGGATGTGAGTGGTACCAGCCCACGACTGTCTCTTGCCTGTGTTTGTCAGCAACCATGCCATCCATGTGGGAAGGTGAGGGCGTGGGGTGAGAGCCCAAAGGGTGATTGCGTACCTTCCTGTTTGCCGCAGCATGTCCATCATCTTGGTTTGGAAGACGGGGTCTACCGCCTCAACGGAAACACCAGTACCTGATTGGGGCATGGCAAAGACATCCACCACTCGCACCGTGTAATCATCGACAAACTCGCCCAGCATCAGGCCCATGACTTCCATAGGCACACCTGCTCGGCCATGCCGTAGCATCTTGAGAAGTGCAAGCGACGAGATGTAGACGGTTTCCGAGTTATCAATCAGATTGGTGTCGGCCTGGGGCCCTCCTCCCATACCGCCCATGCCTTGAGCGGCGGCGAGCATTCTGCTTAATCGGTCCATGGTGGCGGGATGGTGGCGTCTTGAAGGCTGTACGTTTTCGGAATTCCTTTCGCGTCCTGTTAATGAGTGGCCCGACAGAAAGGGAGGATTGTGATCGAGTTTGGGGGGGTGGTCGGCGACGTTTTTGGCGATGAAGCTGTTGATGCTCGGCCTGGAGCTCTCACGTACCTACGCGATTACCAGATGCGGCGGCTCGGTTATTCCGGGACCGGCGCTAAACAGGGGGGTACCCTTGCAGCTGCTCGATGCTCAATGCCCTTGACTGTCGTCTTTGTCCAAAGCTCCCGCCATCTCTCGCCCAAGGTTCAACCCCTCCACCTACCACACTTTGGATCCCTCACAGTTGCGCTGCTTCCACTAGTACTGGTAATCACACAGAAAGTACACCTTCACTTTATACTTTCCGATCTTCCTCCATCACACTATCGTATTCTTTCCCCAGTCGCATAGCTGTGCGCAGCCACCAACAAAGACATGGTCGAAATCGACATGGCCCCGACCACGGGCTCGTCCTCCCTCAACAACGGCACCGCTTCGCAGCCCAAGAAAGTCGCCTACTTCTACGATTCCGATGTGGGCAACTATGCTTATGTAGCCGGCCATCCTATGAAGCCCCATCGCATACGCATGGCGCATAGCTTGATCATGAACTATGGCCTCTACACCAAGATGGAAATTTACGTACGTACCCTGACCGTGTTTTCGAAAGTGCCGGGCTAAAAGAGACGCAGCGCGCAAAGCCAGCATCCAAATATGAGATGACGCAGTTCCACACCGACGAGTACATCGAATTCCTGCACAAGGTGACACCAGACAATATGGAAATGTTCACGCGCGAACAAAGCAAATACAACGTTGGAGACGACTGTCCGGTATTCGACGGCTTGTTTGAGTTTTGTGGCATCAGCGCGGGCGGAACCATGGAAGGGGCCGCCCGCCTGAATAGAGGCAAATGCGATGTTGCTGTTAACTGGGCCGGTGGTTTGCATCACGCAAAGAAAAGCGAGGCGAGTGGTTTCTGCTACGTCAACGACATTGTCCTTGGCATCATCGAGCTGCTTCGCTATAAGCAGCGTGTGCTCTATATTGACATTGATGTTCACCACGGAGACGGCGTTGAGGAGGCTTTCTATACTACCGATCGCGTCATGACCGTCTCATTCCACAAGTACGGCGAGTACTTTCCCGGCACTGGTGAACTGCGTGACATCGGTGTCGGCAGCGGCAAAAACTATTCGGTCAACTTTCCCCTGCGAGACGGTATCACGGATGAAACATACAGGAACATCTTTGAGCCTGTCATTCAGGCCGTCATGGACTACTACGGCCCCGAAGCCATCGTGCTGCAATGTGGTGGTGACAGTCTCTCCGGAGACAGGCTCGGTTGCTTCAATCTGAGTATGGACGGCCACGCAAACTGCGTCAAGTACGTCAAGAGCTTCGGTGTTCCCGTAATTGTCCTGGGAGGTGGCGGTTACACCATGAGGAATGTCGCGCGAACCTGGGCGTACGAAACAGGAGAGTTAGTCGGTGAGAAGATGGCAAAGCAGCTGCCCTTCAACGACTACTACGAATACTTTGCTCCCGACTATGAGCTAGATGTCCGGCCATCGAATATGGAGAACGCAAACTCTCACGATTACCTGCACAAGATCAAGTCGGCCGTTATTGAAAACATCCGGCGAACAGGAAAGCCGTCGGTCGAGGCGTTCACAACCATTCCAAACCTCCCTCAATCAGCAGCGACCCGTATGATGGATTCCGATGCAGAAGAAGAAGACGATGACCTTGATGCCGATGAGAACAAGGACGTCCGAATGACTCAACGCCAGCGCGATAAGCAGATTGAGCACGAGGGCGAACTGTACGATGCAAGCGACGACGAAGACTATAAGAACAGCCTTGGAGTACGCGCTCAACCCGGTGTGAAGAAAAGACGGCATATTACCGACTACCCCAATCCCCACGCTGCCCCGGCCGATGACATGGACGGCTTGGAAGAGCTCAATGGCGAAAGTGCTGTCTCCACGCGCCAACCATCCGCCGCCGCCGACTCTCGCACACAAACTCCCACTGCTGCCGAGCAAGAAGCAGATGAAGATGGCGACATTGATATGGACGCACCACCTGCTATCACAGCTCCTGCCGTTGCCGCCATCGCCGCCGGCGGCTCAACACGCTCACAATCACCTGCTGGTGTCGTAACCCCGCCTGAATCGCCCCCCATCTCCACTACCGCCACCACTGCAATGGCACCTACTTCCGCCCCAACAGCCGACGTCGAAATGGAAGGTAATGACGATAAGGAGGAAATAGCCGCTGCGAAAGAAGAGGGCCAAGCCGAGCGAGACACAGAAAACGTAAACGGTGAAGTACGGACAGAGATCGCAAAAGACTAGATGTTTGCCTGGCTGCTAGGCTTCAAATGTTATGAAAATGTGTAGGTGCAAGGTGCAAGGTATCATTCAGCAGGCGTTTTATTCTTAAGGGGGGAGGGGAAACTTGGGAATACCTTATTTTCTTCTTCTACCTTCTTCCATGGGCAGCTGGGTAGGTGTTTGGGTGTGATGGTATATTGACTGTAGTAATGGTAGGATACCTCCTTGCGGATTTTGTTTCTTATTATTTTCCTTTTCAGTTTTCCACATGCTATACAGAACAGGAACGACGTTCTGGTTTAGTTAGTTTCATCGCACATTACTCACGGCTTATCATCTTCGGTCTTGCCCTGCACTGATTAAGGCTTTGGTAAAGTTGAACTTTTTAGTAGTAGTGACGCAATAATTGAATTTCTGTTGTTGATTTTCAATCTGCATTGTTGTTATTGTTGTTATTTGAATATGATGTTAGGACATGGACATGAGTTTTGTATGCATTCGATCATCTATTCATTCGGAAAAGAGTTACGATTGCCATAAGCTCTCGTTATGCGGTTCATCTCGTCTTGTCTAGTTTTATCACATGATTCCCAATTCTCCAAATCCCTTCAACACCTCCTTATCCACACGACTCAACCACTCCTCTTGGAATGCCTGTTCTCCGCCCACTTGCTGGATGACTTGCTGAAGATGCTCGCGTATAAAACTGACGAGGTTGATCTGATGGACTGGATCAGTGTAGATGAGTTCGCGCTTACGCAAGTCCTCTGGAGCTTCGGGTTCGGTTGGATGGTAGGGTTCTGGTGGCCAGTAGAGGGAGCTTTTTGATAGCATCGTCAGTAACAGTCCCCTGGAAGATGGAAAGCAATCGAAAGGAGGGAAAGGGAAAACATACTCCTGACTCCGGTCATCCATACCATCCAGCAGTTCACCCAGCACATCCGTCCACACCCCAATCAACAACTGCAACCGTGCCAACATCCACGACTGGCCACCTTCTAGGAAACGTGTCAGGACGAGACACATGAGTTTCTTGTTTGGCGAGTCTCCAATGTTCTCGATATGGCTGAACCACTCTTCGAGCAACCAGTCTAGCGTCTTTTCTAAGCCCTCGCTTGAGAGGGAAGAAAGGGCTTCGAGGAGGACGGTAGGAGAGGCAATGGCGATGCGGGCTAGAACAGTGAAGTAGTCTGTTTCTACGACCCCATCAACAGCGCGGGACGGAAGTTCGCGGTAGGGTCCGTGGGATTGGTGGTGTGTCCATGCACCATGGAGTCCTTCTAGGACTTTGGCGAGGAAGCCGGTGGATATTAGGTCGCTAGTAAGCACCTTGACAGCTTGTTCACCGCCTACACCTTGTGCACCGCGAATGATGCATTGTACGAGATGTGTCATGATACCGTTTGCTTCGACTTTGAGGTTGCCTAGTAAATCTGCAAGGGCTTGTAGAATGGCTGGCCGGAAATTATCGGCGAGTACGGCGGAGGGAGCGAGAAGTAGGTAGGCTTCTGTGATCTCAATGGCTTTGCGAAGAGTATCGTTGTCCATGCTGAATAATGGAAGAAGGTATTGAAGTAAACTCAGTAGCTCTGGAGGTGTAGGCTCTGGAGCTGATGGCGTCTGTGCAATGATCGATGCCCATAAATCCAATGCATCTTCGAGGAGGTAAACCTGAGTTTCCGAACCAGGCTCTATGGCACTCCGGATGATGGGAAGGAAAGAGATATGGAAGGATCGCGAATCGGCTTTCATAGCGTTCGTTAAGCGAGCAAGGATTGTGAGAATGGCCTGCTTCATGAGGTGCTCTTCGCCAGATTGCTCCCATAGAGGCGGTAGTAGATCGATGATACTGTTAGCGTACGGTGTAATCTATATGCAGTCAGTCAAAGTATTCTGGTAGTATGCATCATCAACTTACATGATGCTCCAACCTTAACACAATAAGGCTGATGGTATTGAGCAGTGCCATCTTCGTTTCTGGAAGTTCCACCTCCTGAACCAACGCCATTAGCCTATCAAGCATAACCTGCGAGTATGGCAGGAAGAAATCGGCATGGAACTCCCACTCATCCGCGACAGCGTGAAACTTCCGCCCGGCCGTTATCCGAACAACCTGGTCGTTGAGCGGGTCGTTTTTATCCAACAGATGCTGGAAGATCTGGTAGACAATTGGCTTCTTCTCCTTGGCCATCTTGATAGTGATCCATTGTGAGATGATGATTGCGATGCGACGGCGAATGATGTTGAAGCCTGGTGACTGTTTCGTTGCTTCTATAACCAAAGTTTTCTCCAGGAACGAATCGAAGTCAAGCTGATCATGCAATATATCGGCTGCTAGACCAATGGCGGTGTATACCGAGTCTTTGAATAGAACATCCTCGTTTTCTGGGGCTGCGGGATGTTAGCGGATGTGCTGGCTACTAGGTATGAGTACCCACTTGCGACAGAATAGAAGACTTGAAGTAGAGGCTGTATAATCAAATCTTTGAAATTCTTTGCGAGATCTAAGAACAGCTTCTCGGCACAGGGTCGAATGGCGAACTCCCAGTCTTCTGCGCCTTCTTCCATCTTCTCCCATTCATCAGGCTCCTCCTCCCACATGCGGAGGTCGCTAGGTCGAAAGACGAAAAAGCGTTGGACAAGTGCAGATGTCATTGCACGAACAAGGTCGTCAGTAAAGAAGGCTGTCTTGATCATATTCATGGCCTTTGTCCTCTCGTCCTTTTCTTGCTGATGCTTGTAACGAAAGGTCTGAGTAGGATAAAAGACCATCTTTACGAGCGCACGAATCAGTAGCAAACTTTTGAGCGCTAGGCGTTCGAGTATAGGTGCCTCATCTTCGGCATCGCCACCGGTGCCGACCTTGGTGCCTTCTATGGACGTGGAACCCCATTGCTCGCCTACTCTCTGGACAAGAGTCCAGTAATCGCACGCAAGATCTAACGAGTTGGGCAAAAGAACAAAGTCTGCTGGGTGAGTAGTAGCCATGTTGAGATGTAACTTCGAAAGCTGCATCAGATGCTTCCCTACCTTCTTCTGGACCTCATCCGCAAGCGGCGAGTTTTCTGGCGTTACATACTGTAAGAAGTCTCCAAAGTGAGCGCGGGATAGTGTCCAGAACTCTTGTACGTCTTTGTCTCTGCCTGGAAACTCATAGCCAGCGATGATTAGCCGCCTGATTGCTTTTATGGCAAGTAGGCTGTTGTCAATGCTTTCAAGGGCACCGCCTTCGTCATCTCCACCGTGTTGAAAGAAGGTTTGCCAGGTCTGGACCTTGCCCACGTAGATTGTGCCTATAACGTTAAATATCTCAGGCGCAACTGTCTGAAGACTCTGTCGTGTTCGCGGTAGCCGCCCAGTCGACAGTTCCTTTACAATGTATAGTAGGACCAGGAGTGCTCGAGGAAGCTGCAGCGGGTACGCGCTCGGGTCGGCGGCGGCACGGAGGATTTGGAGTAATTGTTGGAACAATTCTGGCCTGTATATAATGTCAGAGAGGGAAGGGCAAACAGAAGATCCATACTCACCAGTCAGTTGGGTACTCATAGCGCACAATTTTGGCGACAACGAGAGCATTCTGCAGCGCTAGACGATGGTCGGCTTCGTTGACGGCACTCTCTAGCAGACGCGCTCGGATCGTGGCTTTGTCTTGCTTGGCCACGGCACTGGTACTGTATCAGCGGGTATCGTGTATGCGAATTGGCCTTGGGCGCATACTTGGTGGCTGTCTTGCGCCAGTACTTGTCAATGCCATTCTTGAGCTGGATGACGGCAAGGTAGCGCACTTCCAGGGGGAGCGATTTGTCCAGATACACCGACTGAGACGCGTTAGTGTTTACCAGGACACGTACATGCCTTGGGCTGTCTGTACCTGAAGCAGAGGGTAGAAGCCTTGGGCCTTCTCCCACTCCTGCAACTGCTTGGTGCCCGTCTGCACTTGGGTCTGATCGGTTGAAGAAGCGGAGCGCAAAACATGGAACAGTATGCCTTCGGTAAGAGGGTTTGCCTCTCCCGGCACCTCGACACTGAACTCGGCGTTCATGGTGTGGGTATGCTATACACTATGCGGGTGTTGCGGTAGTGGGGTAGCAACAACAACAAGTGAGCGCGTCTGGAGAAGAAGGGATGAGAAGACGCAGTTCACGACGGCAAGGCAGCAGCGGGGGGAGCCTGCTCACCCAGGCTATCGCTACAGCCGGTTGACAGACGGTGAGACGGTGAGGGTGAATGAAGGGCTACTTTTGGTTCTTTGGGGACGAGCAAGCAAACAAAAATCGTAGACTGTTCCCCAGCTCCCCACGTCGTCACCGCCCGGACCCCCGAGACACGAGACACGAGACAAGAGACAGCTGCTTAACAATCGCGCCTACTAGGGATGCTTATCAATAGGCACCTCTGTGTTCTTTGAGCAAGAACAGGAAATCCCCGCTACCAAAAGTATTTTCCCAAGATAATGTGAGCATTACCAGGACATGATGGAGGAGTCGGCAGCCACGGTACCTGGACGGCTTCCCCAGCCAACCTCGGCCCGTCGTCGCATTGCATTCACCCCATCATCTCCATCACGCCATCTCCACCTCGCGATTTCAACACGCACAACGTCGTCGCGCGACGAGTGCCCTCCCCCCAATGCCCGCCGCCGACTTCGCCGCCGCCCAGCAACGCATAGCCGCCCGCCGCGCCCAACGCGCCCTGCAACAACAGCGCGGTCAACATGAAGTGCCTCGAACAGTACGCGCTTTGTCCCGGCTGCCCTTTCCCTTCAGCACCATATCCACCACTGGCCTCAGCATCTGGGACGCGATAAAGGGTCGGACTGGCACACGTCCAGAGTTCCGCGTCGGCCAGGTCGATGCCGAACTCCTCGACGAGGAACTGCTGAGTCTTCTCAAGGGCCAGGTCGGCGAGGGCTTAAAGTACTTTGGCTCCCACATTACAGACAACTACTCAGCTGAGATACTGCTGGTGCTGAGGGCTATCTTGTGGAAACTCAGCATCTGGGACCAGAATGCGAGTTATGGCGCGCATCTACAGGGCCTACGCTACACCGACGCGAGGAGTAATGCGCCCAATCGCCCGCCGCCGAAGCCGTGGCAAAAGGTTGCCTATGGCGCCATTACCGTGGGAGGGAGATATGCGTGGACTAAGTGGGAAGACTATCTACTCTCGGCCTCGGAAGACTACACACGCCCCGAGTCGACCAAGTTGAAGATGCTGGGTAGACTGAGCGAACTGGCAGGAAACGCACACGACATGTTTGGTCTTGCCAGCTTCCTCGTCTTCCTTGTAGACGGCCGCTACAGAACCATTACAGACCGTCTCCTCCGGCTGCGCCTCACGCCCACATCGCACGCGACATCGCGCGAAGTCAGCTTCGAGTACCTCAACCGCCAACTTGTATGGCACGCCTTTACAGAGTTCCTCCTCTTCCTCCTCCCACTTGTCGGTATATCGCGCTGGCGCCGTATCCTAAGTCGCACATTCCGGAAATTCCAGTCCACCATACTCTCCCTGCTCGGTCGCTCGAAGCCCTCGGACAACGATGACGAAGAAAAGACTGGCGGCGAACTCGGATTCCTTCCCGAGCGTACATGCGCCATCTGCTACCGCGACCAGAATCCCACCACGGCCAGCGAAGCAGACATCCTGGCCTCGTCAGCCGGAGGCGGCGGCGTCGTAGGCTCCGCAGCCACAGACATTACAAACCCCTACGAAGCCATGCCTTGTGGCTGCATATACTGTTTTGCATGCATCGCACAGCGGATAGCAAACGAAGAAGGCGAGGGCTGGATCTGCCTGCGCTGCGGCGAGACTGTCAAGGAATGCCAGCCCTGGAACGGCGACATCATCGAGGAACCCGCTCGCACCATCTCGCACCATCACGTCGAAGAGCACGAACGACCCAGCACTGCCAAATCAGTTGTCTTTGCCACCACCCACGGCCGCGATAACAATCTACATGCTCATCTCGACGAAAAGGCGTTGCTGCGTGAAGTCGACCCCATGCCTGAGCAGGAAGACGTCGCGGGCGCTGACGAGGTCGACATTATGGCCACGACACCCGCTCGCGGCCTCGACCTCGGCGAGTCTCTGTTCACCGAGAGTTCAGAGTGGGCGCGTGCGAGCGAGGATTCAAGCAGCGGCAGTCAAGACGAGCAGAGTGAAGAGTACGAGGAGGATGAAGAAGAAGAGGGAGAGGAGTCTGGTTTTTACCATTGATCGTCAAACGTCTGCAAAACACATATTCGACGAGTGGACTTTTTTCTTCTTCCCTCGTCACTCACCATGTGTTTGTTTTTACACATTCAGGTAATTGTATAGTTTTGGCTGCGTCAAAATGCAAGAAGATACCCTGTTTTTGTTTGGTTGTTTTTCTTTGAAAGAGCAAAGCTCGTTCCATGTTGTTGGTCAAGTAATGATAGTTGGGTTGGCTTCATGTGATGGGCATTTCCTAGCGTATAGTATGCATGTACCACCTTTATGCTTACGTGAGTGGCGGCTTCCAAAACCCACAAGAACACATACTGACTCCAAGAATGTTTCAATTCATGACGTGCTCGCTCCTACATAAATGCTACATGTGTAGACCACCCCCAATTTTGCCTCAGACACCCGCCTGCGATTCTCGGGCGCGGCTTGCTCTTTCGCTCCATAGTGCCGGAGAGAGGCGTGTATGTGTGTGGGTGTGAGTTCCTCAGCCTCTTGCAAGCTTGATTTTTCTGTCCTCAAGGGTTTACCGAATCAAACAAACTGTAAACCCCACATATTCGAACCCTGCAGCAAGCCTGACAGTGGCAGTCATTTGTCATGGTCATTCACGCTCTATTTAACAAGTCTCGTCATCCTCTCTCCACCGCCTACGTCCGCATAAAGTCAGCGAACCTGGGCAAAGCAGCCATCTTCTCCTCTGGACTCGTCATGTCGTCGAAGAAGATGAGCCGTTGATTCTTGTCCTTTTTGCTCTTCTTCTCTTCCTTTGCTGCAGCTCCTCTCGTGACTTCGTTGATGAGATCATCAACAGAGTTAGATATGTCGCCGTTCTGACCAGGGGGATATGCGCCTGGTGGAGGTGCACCAAACCCAGGCCGAGGAGGTAACGCTCCAGGCTGGCCTGGTATGCTACCTGGCCGTGGAGGAATGCCGCCATTGGCA
>Ga0265797_10007140_pt1 | contig 15431 bp, 11 predicted proteins | sample P2T30metagenome_FD_192433 | JGI IMG/M metagenome (GOLD analysis project Ga0265797, IMG submission 192433) | Plant litter microbial communities from East Loma Ridge, Irvine, California - P2 T30 | ecosystem: Environmental > Terrestrial > Plant litter > Unclassified | place: USA: California... | reverse complement strand
TTCCTCGTCCGGTACTGTGTCGCATATCGCGCGCTCGGCAGGAGGACATTGCAGGATCACTTCGTAGTGCATCTCGCGACCCGCGATCCAATCGCTGTATTTTTCGTACATCGTGACGCACTGGTCATTTTGGGCGTCTTCGAAGATCAGATACACAGCTTTCAGGTCCTGGAAGAAGTGGTGAGCTTTGTTGAGCGCGTCGAGCCAAGCAAAGGCCTTGACGCTTGGGTGAAGAAGCTCAATCACCTGGATACTAGCAGGAAGAAGCTTGCAAGGATTCGGAAAACCATCGCCAAGAAGAAGATCCTGTGGTATAGTAAGGGTTTCCAGCTGCTTGGAGAAAGCAAAGGTGGGGACCGGCCCCATCCACTTCAAGAACTCTTGGTCGAAGCTATCGTACGCACTCACTGAGAGGGTTTTGAGGCTAGGCGCAACCCGGGAAAGGCAGTAAATCATCCTATTACTCTTCGCACGCTTGGAGTGTGTAAGGATAGGCTTGACAATAGAGAAGCCGCCAGACGAGTGGAAGTTGGTGAGCTGGATGGAGAGATGTTCCAACCGTGGGAACGATGTGGCCGAAAGAAAACCGGCATGGAGCGCCCCGTTGTGATCAACTTCCTTTGCTACACAGCTAGCGAGCTCAAGTTGAAGAGTATCAACAGCAGGAGCGACGAATGAAGACGGGACCCTGCATTCTCGCGCGACCTCTAAGCACTGCAGCTTCGGCAGAGTACACCAATTCTTGTCAAGACGGCTGCCGAAGAACCGCAAAGTTTCGAGTTTCTTGAGGCCACAGATCTGGGATAAATCCAAAGCTGGTCTGTTGATAAGGTTCCTAAGTCTTGCGTTGACGATACCTTTCATTCGAGAGGACATGACCGGATCGGTGCGTTTGGGTTTTAGAAATTCCAAGAGATAGTACCCAGGCTTTCCAAAGAGTTTGTGGAGAGGATCCTCTGCGTAACGCTGATGGGACCATACAATGCGTTTGTTATACGCCACATCGTCGTCCGCTACACGAAAGTCAGGCATAGTGGAAAGGATCTCTATCTCCAGCTCGACCAGATTTGGAAGTAAAGCGAGAATGAGACCACCACAAGCTTTGCCGTCGCCAGAAAGTAAGCGCGCTTTCCAGTCAGGCACACGGATGGCCCAACCAGTGCCTTTAGTACCCATGTCGTCGATCACTCGTAGTGCTTTAGCGATGTCGTCAGATGACCATTTGGGAGGCGACTTTGGCTGCCCTCTTATAAGACTCATTGAGAGCTTGCGAACGCTAGATGCTAGTTCAGGTCGGTGAAGAAGTGCAAGCGCAAAGGAGAAGACTTGTTCGACCGCGCAGTGATAGCTTCCTGAGTAACGCTCGTTAAGGGTTAGGTTGGTGTAGAGCTTTTCATTCGCGATACGTCGCAGCTGGTGCGACGTGAGGGAAATATGAGCAAGGTCGCTTTGTTTTGTCATATATCCCGTGATACCATCGAGCAGCTCCTCTGGTAAACCAGACAATGCTCCCATGTTCGTCGAAGGAGACACATCTGCGTCCAGAGGTGAAGTAAGCTTTGCTTGGGTTCCGTGGTGCTGCATCTTGGTTGGGTTGGAATTTGGATCCAGTTGAGTGAGCGCAATGGGTGAGAGGTATTGAGGAATAAGCAATGGGCCCGCAAATTTATATGAGTGAGGAATGTCCACGCAGACGTTCACTTCGTGGCCCTAGTCAATTCACCCATCTGCGAACGCCCAGGCTTCTATCGCTTTCATTGTTGTCGCCACTGTCTCAAGACCCTCTCTAACTTACTGTATCTAATATTGTGGGTCTGCCGCTAGCCTGCGCGTTTTGCAGCAGTTTCTTTAATACGGTTTTCTAATCGCTCGCGCTTCGAGCTCTTTCGACCACCCGGATAGGCATAGTGCTCAGCAGTAGACTGTTTTCACATGAGTAAAGTATCGACCAAACACGACAAACCGTATTTACCTGAGCATATGTTTTGGCAGCGATCTCGACCTGCCAAGTGACGTCTTCGTCGTCGTGAGGGACCCAACCCGCTCCCCAGGCATACTCCGCTTCACTCAAGGATGAAAGCCTTTTGGAAATGACCTTCGTGGCTGACCCATTCTTCTTCAGATGATTGTAGGTTGGCAGTACGACCTCCAGGAAATTAAGATTTATGCGATCCTTATCAAGATCTTCCGCATCCCATCGGCAAAATGGTGTAACCAGAAGTAAGGTGACTTCTGGAGGTCTGGCAAAGACAAGACGCTGGATGAAAGCGATGTCGCGACGAAAGCGGTTGTATACACCGTGCTCTATCCATTTGAACTCCGGGCCTGGTTCATGGGGCGTCTCATAGCAACATGTACGCACGTTCCAACCAGCTCTCTCGAGAAAGTCTTCAAATCGTATGTAGATCACGATATTCCGGACGTGATCTTTGGGAATTGATCCGCACGGGAAAGGTGTGTTGATGAGTTCGTTCATCAGTCGTGCATCGCGGAAGTGAACTACATTCACCTTGAAGAAGGCCTCGGTGATTTCCCGAGCCAACTGAGGATTCAACAAATTGGGATTGAACATGAACTGTTCTTTGAGAGCTGTCAGCCGTCGGTTCACAATCTCTTTCTTCTCATCTTGATCTAATCTGCGAGGCCAATACATCTCCTCACAAGCGACCAGAGCAACCGTTTCTCCCGTATCGTGCTCATGAAAGAATTCGTGGTTGAGATCTGGTATATGAACACCATCGTCCTCTACGCATAAAAACTCGTAGATTGAGAGGCGCAACTCGGCAGCGCCACCTAGAGCATCCAGCAAGTTCTTGGCGATTTTGCTGAGATCCTCGGCTTCATATATTATAATCCGAGAGTCTAGCTCTCTGTCTATAGTCAGTAGCTACCGCTTCTTCAAGTTGTGGCGCTTACTTGTTGAGTCGCCTCCTCTCAGCCCTCAGCTCGTCTAGAATATCTTCTGCGCAGTCGACATATTCGGCGCCACATTCGATATCTTCACATCGTTCTTCATTGGCTTCTATCTGCTCGTATAGCCTGGTCGCGATGAGCGCTGGTGGACTTCATAGTGCATAATTTGGTGACTTACTTCGAAAGCTCTGGCCATGCCGCACGGGTAGCTGAGGAGCGATAATCTACCGGTCCCCCCTTGTACGAGCTCGTCATTGCGATACTCGTTTGATGGAAGCACGAGTGAATGCGTATTGCCGTCGATGCGAAACGGGTTGAATAGGAGGTCAAGATGGGCTGCGGAGTCGTGTCTGGATGTCAGCTCAAAGAAACCTGTGTTGGCCCCATGGCTACTTCCAGGGTTGACCCGGAAGCAGGGCCGTGCGGCGTTTCAATAGCGGGAGCCATAGGCCGACAACGCGTGCAGCTCAGAATCGCAGCGATCATTGCAGCTACGTTACAACTACCAAAAAGAGTCGCAGCTTGAACCTTGATTGTCAAAATGAGGTCTCATCCAAAGAAGCCTGCGTACCTAGGTAAGATTCTTACACTTTACCCAAAAGAACAACTTCCAGGTAATAAAAACGAGTTCTGAATCACCCGATCCATCACTAGTGCAGCCATTTTCTCCAACGATGAATCAAAGCTCTCCAGGGCTTGGTCCCAGGCTACCTAACGATGACACATCAGCTTCTACAAACTCGGACCTACGACCATGAATGGCCAGTACATCTAGCCATCAACTAAGTTACGGCGTTGATATTGCCATAAGCAAATACTCTGGGTCACAAATACTCCTTCCCGATCTGAACCGTCTGTCCATCCTCGTGGTGTTTATCCACAAAACGCAATTCCAGGTGCTCACCACCTATTTCCCGGATCTTGACCACAGCCTTCCACGTCTCGGAGCAGTCTACCCCCGCACTCGTCCCATGCAATCTCGTAGTCGGCGTTGTGTTCATTGCTAACGCCACAAGCCCCGCCACATCCTCCCAGCACTTGCCCCCATAGTACCGACCCGTAAACCCGGCATAGCTGAGTACTGCTACATGAACTAGCACTAAAAGCGTGAATAGAAGTAATACGGCCATGGCTACCCAAAGTGCGGTGTTCCAGAGTCCGTATCCATATCCATACGAATCGAGTTTGATGCGCACCGAGTAGAAATCAGGAACGTATCGACCTGGACCCCACGTGTAATCACTGTTTGGCCCAAGATAGACTTCCAGTATCGTTACCACTTCGGATCTGGCGGTGGCATTTGTTTTCAGCAGGGAGTATACCAGGGACGAGCTTCGCGCTATGCCGTCCGTAAGTACGACGCCTATTAGCATGGCTAATGCCTCCTCGATCGCGCCGCCCGCGTCTTTGGATGTGACGTTCGGCGCTGAAAACGCCGTCGTTTTGCCATCGTCTAGCTTGCGGCTGTCGATGGCAGAATTAAGGAACATAGCCATGCCTGTACTGTTCGAGGTGGAGTTGTCGGCGGACCGGCTAGTTTGATTCCCGTTGAGCAACGCAGCCCAGTCGAGCTGTAGATTGAGCGGCTTATGCGAAAGTGCATACTTTGTAACAAGTGATTCACCGTATTGCCAATCGGTCTCGGAGAGCGTATTGGAAAGTGTATCGGACACATTGCTGGAGACGATGGTTGAGTTCGCGGGCTGATAGTACGCGTCACTGGCTGCCCAGCGTGCATCGGTCGAGCAGGCCACAATGGCCGAAGATCGGTATTCGTCTGTCGAAGAGTTTGTTGCTACAATGGGTACGATTGCCAACGCAAGCAGTGATGTAGATGTGTTCATGCCAGATTTCTTGTACCACTCAAATCGTGAGTTCTCATCCGGAAGTCCATCAAAGATCACATCTTCAGCATCCACGTATCCAGGTGTTCCGTAATTTAGCCCCGCCGGCCTCCATGCCTGTGATATGTCCGGAAACGAGATATTCTCTCGAATCGAGTCCCAGTTCCAGAAGGACATACTACACTTTACCATAACGACAGGCTGGAGGAGTGGCGTATCCGCCGTGATGCGTAACCGAGGATATGCAATGTCTCCAATGCCGCCAGTGTTAGTATGCCTTGCAAAATTATAAAAACTGCCGAGTGTCCTCGAAGCCTGCTCTGTAATGACGGTGGTGTAGGCTGAGGTGCCGGAACTGTCAGAGTCGGTCTTGACGGCAACCTTACGTTGGACGCTACTGAGGTAGTCCGTAAAGAGCAGGGCATTGGGCGATTCAGTCTTCGTGAAACTAACGAACTAGGGAAGGTTAGCCTTCTGCGAACATATCCTGGTGGCATTGGAGCTACACACCCATTTGAAGACATCCATGAATCCGGCTGTAGGGCAGAACAGATTCGTTGGATTGAAGGGATTCTTGAGGCAGCCGGTAATTTCAGTCGCATTCAGGCTCATTGAAGCAGTGAACTTGGTCGGCCAGATTTCAGCTGTGGTTGCGTTATAGAGAATTGTCGAGCTATTGGCCGGAAATGCACTCTTCATCTCGTACCATCCCAGCGAAGGAATCATCGAGATAGCTGATGATGGTCCCAAAGCAAAGGACAAGATACAGGCGAGAAACATCAAGCCTCCGAATGGGATGTGACGTGTCCAGCCCACCCAAAACGATTTATGTAGTAGCATGCTGGGTGAGTTGGTGAGGTGGGGTGCGCTGAGAAGCCCGAAAGGAATGCCTGTACGTCCGACCAGCAGTTTTCGCATGTAGTAAAAGACGATGAAAGAAAGTGATGATAGCATCAGCAGCTCATGAATCTTGGCAGCAAACTGAAATGCTTTGAGTTCCATGTTTCGCCGCCGCTGCTTCTTGACCTCGAAGTCACTCCAAAAGGTCTCGGTAATGTGCACCCAGAGAAGGGCGCCGATGATGGTCAGTGGTGCGGTGTGGACTAGAATCTCGAACCACGGAAATTGACTTTTCAAAGCGACTTTGGCCTTTTCGAAGGGTTGATGCCTGCCTTCGTTGACATGTCGCGTAGTTCTCATAGCGCACTTGTGAGCGTTGGTACTATCTTTTGAGGCTGACAATGGCTAACGGACCAATATTGTAGTGTTTTTTTTTTCATTAATTGCAGATTGAAGTAAGGTGGCGAAATAGAAAGAGGGCGGAGCGCGGGGATGTGCCAAATTTAAGAAGGCTGAAGAAACGGGCTGCCTGCGTTGATGATGAGACTTTGTCATTGAAACCCTATCCGGGGGTAGTAGGAAAGGCCGCAACAAAGCCACGCGTGATTCAATAGGACAGTTGATATGGTAGATACACATTAGATGCGGGGGCCAAGTGTCTGACAAGATAAAGGTTGCGGGCAACAAGGCTGAGGAGCTGATGGTTGCAACCTTCCACGCTCCAACCATGATTAGATTACGCGACATGAATATCTAAAGAAAGGCTGAATCTCGAAAGGCGCTAGCTAAGTTTTCTAACAGAGCAGGAACAGTAAGCGACAAACGGTTTCTAGGTCTCTTGATGCTTTGCATACCGTGAGAGGGCTCTGGCAAAGGCAAACAGCGAGAGATAGCTGGACAAAGTCCGCTTGTAATTGTACGTGTGAGATGATATCTTTTTGAAAGTCAAGACAGGCTAATTTATGAAGTAGCTGTGATGCTAGAAGTGCCGAGCGAAGACAAGATCTGACGCGGTCCAGATCAGTGGCGCTCAACTTCTGCAGCCTCAAAAGAGGCCCAGTCAAGGCGGATGAAATGAGCGTCTGCTGTGCTATATACTCCACGTAATCTGATAATATCCGGGACAGAGGTAGAGGATTGTTATGCTGTTCGTTTTCATGCGTTGTGCAGTTGAGTGTTTAAGCGGCTTCTCCAAGTATCAACTCCATCAGGCGTCAGATTGCTGGTTTTGCGGATGGGTAGAATACAGACCACGCACTTCCGTACCGTACCTAAATTTGGATTCCAGTCATGTGTGAGTTTCGTTAAGATTGCCCAGGTGGTGTTTGTGTGGATGATTCCAAGGAAAGAGCCCTGGAGGGCGAGGAAGTGGATCTAGTCCCAAACGAGAATGGTGCCGTTCGGGGGAATGACGCGAGGCCGAGCCTCATCCATGTTCCCCAACGCGAACATCGGCGCATCCACTCGACGCGACGTAGCAGTGCATCCGCTGAGCACGTGCTAATTAGCTCATGCTCATGGAGATAGTATGAATGAAGAGGACGACTACGAGAATGGCGCCAGTAAATATCTCCACCACGCTCGGAGGAGCTGCCAGCTGACCACGCGCAACAGGCTCCGCCGAGGAGGAAGATGAGCAGGAGGAGAATGATGCTATGGACGTAGACGAGGAAGAAGAGGGCGATGACGCAGACGACGGCGATAACGACGACGACGATGCAGAAGGCGACAACGATAACGACGATGAAGACCAAGATCAAGATCAGGACCAGGACGAGCCCGACAGCCCTTCGCAGCGTCCGCGCAACAGCATATCTAATGGCGGGACAGCTGGACAAGCAGACGGCAATCCATCTGTCACCCTCACATCACCCAGCCCTCGTGCAGCGGCTTCGGGCGTGCTTGGAAACCTGCCCTTCCACCCCAGCGTGCGACAGGAGGCCTTGAATGCGCCTATATACGACATCATACCCACCATTGCCGCACCGCATAGCACCTCAATCAATGCCATTACCGCTACACCAGATATGCGATGGGTCTTCAGCGGAGGCGCGGACGGCTATATACGAAAGTTCAATTGGGTAGACACGGCCAACGGAAAGCTCGCCCTGACCGTGGCCCAGCGACACCCTTTCGTTGACTCGGTCACCAAGGCGGGCGTGCTTCTCTCATACTGGGAGAATGAGGACAGTGCCGCAGCCGAGAGCTTGTCCCCTGTGTACTCGCTCGCAGTACACCACCAAGCCCTATGGCTGTTGTCGGGTCTGGACTCGGGAGGCATAAACCTGCAGTCGGTGCGCCATCAGGAAGGAACGCGGATACACACTCTAAAGAACCATACCTCAGCCGTCTCGGTTTTGACACTGTCGCAGGACGAGACGTCGGTATTGAGTGGTAGTTGGGACAAGACTATCAATGACTGGGACTTGAACACTGGAAGCGTCAAGAGGAAGTTCGAGACGAGCGGAGGACAGATATCCGCAATCGAGCAACGTCCCATGTCTACGTTACCTATACCTCAGGATACCGAAACCCTTCCTACCTCGAACGGCACTTTCTCCTCCAACAACTCCGCCCGACCTCGAACCAACGGCGCCCTCGCGAACGGCGCCGATATAAAGCCCGTGATACCCAAGGAAGAAGGTACTGAGGATGCCCAGGGATCTCCAGACGATTCGCTGTTTGGAGACAAGGACCAGGACTCTTTGTTTGGCGACGGCCAGGAAAACAACCTCTCGGCCACTCTTCCTTCGTTCGGTGGTGACGACGACGAGGACGAGTTCTCCAGAGCCATCGCGAACGGCATACAGCAAGCGGACGACGACGCCAATGCTGACATGGACATGATGGACATGGGCGGTCCTGTACAAGCACCCGAGGAGCCAGCTGCGGAACAAGCGAAGGAACCCCCAGTAGATGCTGAGAACCAACCAGCAGCGAATGGAAGTACAGATGCGCAGCTCAATGGCACTTCCAACGGCCTGCCCCATGCAGAGGATCTCGAACAGTCTACGACTACTTCCGCAAACCAGACCGAGCAGCCTGCTTCATCTGAAACGACCTTTATGGACGCGTCAATGGACGGCACATTGCGTATCTGGGACCGCCGGCAACCGAACCCCGTCGCACGCATCACACCCCCGCGAAATACACCACCATGGTGCATGAACGCATGCTGGTCACCAGACGGCAACTTCATCTACGCTGGCCGACGAAACGGCACAGTGGACGAATACAGTCTACACAAGAGCCTGAGAGAGCCGCGACGCACATTCCGATTCCCCAGCGTCAGTGGTGCAGTGAGTGCAGTTCGGGCTATGCCCAATGGGCGACATCTCATTTGGTAAGTTCACCTCCCTTCACACGCGCACACATACATACGTGACGTGACGTGACGTGACGTGAGACAAGCACTAACATGTACCAGCGCATCATACGACATCCTCCGCCTCTACGACCTTGCCCACAACGACGCGGGACCGAAAGCCGGCGCGGCCGCTACCCCTTTCTTCATTGTCCCCGGACACCGCACCGGCGTCATATCGCAACTATACCTCGACCCGACGTGCAACTTCATGATATCAACGGGCGGAAATCGGGGCTGGGAGGGAGCATCAACAGAGGTGATGCTTGGATATGAGATTGGCATCGGATCTTAGCATGTACTATACCCATTGATCGCGGCGTTTGGGACGGCGTTTCTTGAACGAGGGGGGTCTGCGTGCACTTTTGTGATTGGGTACGAAGAGCAAAGAATAAAGAGACAAGAGTTTTAACGCGACGATCGTGAGTGCAACGCGTGTGCCAGGTGACGTAGCTGGGGTAATGGGCATGGGGATACGCAAGTGCTGACTCCGAGATGTTACGACGAAGCGTTTAGGTCGAAGCTTATCCTTCTTTTGTTTTTCCTTCTCTCCTCTGGTTGTTGCAGCCCTCACGTTTGTTCTGCCATTGCAGCTGATTGACTACTTGCAGGCTCGGCATTCCCGCACCATGTCGATGGTGTCACGCGGAACACGCGTCCACCATAATTTTTTTCCGTGTGGGAGGAGCGGGGTAATTTTGATGAAGTCTTTCTCAGAAGCGCTTACTATCGCATTGACCCGCGGAGAAGAGTATACCCAAACATAGACGGTAAAGGAAGTGACGTAGTCGGTGAGAGCCTCGTTGTACCAAGAACATGCATTGGGCGCGAGGATAGGGGCAGACAGTACGCGCGCGCATCTCAACTAGATTTCGGATCGAGAGGGGCGATTAGTCGGATCAGAGTCCGTGGTGTTGCAGAATTCGAAGAGACGGCGGGGCTCATCTCAACCATGCACCCCACAGACAGGATCCCTGGCACCGGCGTCGGCATCCAGTCAAGGCGACTGGAAATCTGTCAGCGCTGGTACAAATGCCGACATTCAACACTATGTAAGTCGCTATCGGCACGGTGTGTCGGGCTTTGGTGCAGGAACACCAGCGGTGAGCGCCTCGTATGTACGAACGGAGACGGAATCGAAACGAGGCAGGCGGCCAATGATCACCTCGTTCGAACTTTTCGTCGCCTCGCCGAAACTCGAGCCCGTAACTGTAGGCGCGCGTCATAAAAAGCCCGAGGTGGACCGACGCTGGTCCGATATGTGTTTCAAGAAACCTGGAACAAAAGCGTCCGAGTTGTCGTAGACCCACAGGTATGGTGTTTCTTTCTTGGTACAAATGCAGGTTGGCGGTTTGGGGAATCCCTGCTGGGAATTTTGTAGGCTAGCGAACGACTTTAGCTCCCGGGCGCTCGCGCCTCGTAGATCGTATCGCGGAAGGCATGGCGGAAAGGGCGGTGTAGGGCGGTGAATGGCTTTGGAGATGCATCGTGAAGGACGTTGAGGGACGGACTCTGCGAGGATGTAGACGTCGGTTGTGAAGAAATCTAGTCTTGCTGGGGTCGTCCCAGCGGTGAGTGGTAGATCACGGTACGCGTGCCACTGCATCGGTCGATTTGTGTATACTAATGACCCAATGATTGGAAAGAAAAAGCAAATCGTGTAGAGAGCGCTGCTAGGGCATGCTGTGTAGTCCACCAGATCTGGCAAGACGTGTGCAGTCAAGGGAAGAAGCGCTGCGAATAACGGAGGCTAGGTCGCATGGAAGCCTGCATGCCAGGGAAGACTACACGCTCCGAACGTAGACGATGAGCTTCTATTCGCAAACGTTGTTTGGTTCGCATTAGGAGAGAAACTGTAGAAGCGTCCAATCCCGTGTCGAATGCAGTTCATTAATGGCGTAAGCGACTTGTAGTAGCATCTGGAAAGAGGAGCCGAGATTGTCACAGCTGCCCCTAGCCACCCAACAAGGTAGTGTTCTTGAATACCCAGCCGCGACAAACTCGTGCACGCCGAACATCATTTGGAACATGAACAGCCATGAGGCGCACAAAATTTCGTGTCGAGAGCTGAACGTGAGCTCCCAAGACTTCGTCTGCTAGCATTAGCGAGCGGGACGCATTGAAATTCAAGAATGCAGGCGACTCCGACTCGTCAGGCGGCATCAGGGTTCAGGTGACACTGCGGTGGGCGAGATAGAGTTCTTAGTCAGATATTGAGGCGCAAGCCCAAATTGGCGCCCGGGAACCGCGTTACCCACGTCTACAGCATCCGACTATCGTCGACGTTGACCGCAACGTCAGAAAACGGTGACTGTAACATTACAAAGCCCAACAGGAGGGTCGTGTGTATGCGAAACTACGTCATTCCATCTCTTGTAGAGCCCAAGCAAAATCGGGCCGTATCGCGGTTGTAAGGAGGAATCTGGGAAAACAGTAGAAATCTCAAAATAATGGAGAACTGGATAGTGGAGCCGAGAGCAGATGCCGCGTTATCCCAGGCTGTCGAGTGATACGGGTAAAACTCCGTGTAGGCAGACCACGATGCCAGGCTTGAATAGTGGCAATTGTCACGGTGATCCAAAGTTAATGTAGTCTGTCAGTGTGGTGTATTGGAGCCGCATCAGCTGAATCATCGACGGAGCTGAAACCCTATCCATGACCTTTTGATGAAACATTTCTGGAAGAACGCCACCGGGTTCGGTGTAGTCGAGCGTCGGCTGCAGGCACAGAACAAAGGTTCACGCAAGCAGCCTCGTCATGCTCACGACGAGCGTGGCAGGGCGGATGTAGCGGGACTCTAAGCAGTTCCGTCGTGGCCTCTCAGCGGCGCAAGCGAGCGGCGTGTGAGCAGAAGAGGGTGTATGATGGACCAAAAGAGGCAAGCCTGAAATGAGGCTGAGTGGGAACAGAGAGGTTGTGATGGTATGCTGGTGTGATCTGCCCCGCTGCTAGCGCTGTATCGTGACTACGTAGTGTCTTCGGGCCTTTGGCTCCACCCTTCACGCCTAGTGTCGCCAGTCGTCTTTACGGCTCGCTGCAATTTGCACGATCGCGCTGTTCAGTCTCTGGCCATAGTTTGATATCTTAGCGGCACCCCATCGATCGTCAGTCCTGCATTAACGGCCGTCGAGTCCGCAACACCTAGTGGCCAATGCGCGCGTGCAACCTGCAGGTCATCCTACACCGAGATGGTGTGCCGCCAACCATCTCATGTGGCCCGCCCGCCATCACTCTGCCTGTCACCCATTCCTTTGCGCCCTGGGATCCTTACCTATTCTGCTCACGCTGCACTAAGCTTCTCATCCACACCGCACGCTAATGCGCATGCACTGCACATGCAGGGCACCTCTTCCGGCTGCTTCGCTCGCCTGTCAACATAAGTACCCAAGGAATCCTCCAGAATATGCATCCCGTACCAGACATCTCGCGGAGGATAAACCACGGTTCCGACTAACTGTCGCTTCTTGCATTGCCCTCTCCCAGGCAAACACTTCCCAGGCAGCACTCGCATTGTCTCATATTCGTCGCCTCTCCCACGCCGCCCACTCGTGACACTTCCAGACGCCTACCCCAAAGCCACGCATATATAGCTTGCGTGCGCCGCTCACCACTGGCGAACCTACTACCAATATCTCCTACCAGCACCACTTGTGAACTCTCTTCACCGAGCGTTCGCGAGCTGCTGTTTCAGGAAGGACCGGCCAGGAGCCGGGGGAACGAACACCATTCTCGGTCACATCGCCTTTGTCAAGGTTGAATCAAGCGCTAAGCCATCACTACCTGTTCGACGTTCATCGCTCCTTCGAAAATTCAAGGACTTCCTCTTAATAATGCCTTCCTATCTACGAAGCACCCCTCGCGCCTACTCCTTCCCGCCATGGGTTGAGACTGGCAACGACGACACTAATGAAAACGACCTTCCGGACATCGACGAAGACCCCTTCTCGCACTTCATCTCACCACCCATCACCGAGGCTGACGACCCGTACGAGCTGTCCCTGAGCGCAGGCATCGACGTCCAGGAAGGACCGCGCACCACCAAGTCCTCCAAGTTCAAGTCCAACCTCGCCAACAAGTGGACCCGCTATGTCAAGCACAACCACAGCCAGCTTCACACTCAGTACCACGCGCCTACCATTTACGAAGAGGACGAGGAGGAGTCTTTCATGGGGCTGGATGACGACCGATTGAACGACACGCCACAAGTCGTGTCTCAGCTCAGCCCTCCACGGATCAGAATCACTGAACCATCACGAGGCCGTGCACAGGATCTCGCAACCCGCAAACAGCAAAACCGTCGCCGGTACTCGCGCACACTATCGGGTCATCGCCACTCATGGAGAGAACCCAGCCCGGACCTGTTCACTGTAGATGAATCTGAAGAGGAGGATGTTCCTGCGCTACGTCGCGCAAAGACTAGGAAGCCCAAGGACGGCGCGGAACGCCGGAGGTCATCGACCCGATCAAAATCAAGAGCACGAGTCGACTCGGTAACGGGGGAGTCGATCTTGTAGCACGGTAGCACGGCGGGATAGAGAAAAGGGTGCATCATGGGGGAGGGGTTGGATACATAGCATTGCGCGGCGTTGGTGGCTTTTTGACTTCACACACAGCATTGGAAAGGCGTTTTTGGTATACCACGGGCTTGCATTTATATGGTTTCACGCATTGGGCGGTGTTTTACTGAGCATTTACACATACTGTACTGCATTGCGTGCCGCGGCAGCATGATAGCGATCGAACAACAAACAAATTCCACTTCATAATATCTTCAAGCTTCATCCCCTCCTTCGCACTTGGCTCGGTGATATTGCTATGACGACCTCATCAAACGCAACGGGCCAACCCCTTCCATTGACAACCTCCGTCGGCGGTACACTGAGTCGAGCACACGCAACCATCCCCCACCCGAAAACGCGACTACTGCAGACTAAGAGACAAACGTGCAGTACCGTGACCTCACGCCGCATAACCCACGATAGCGAAAAACCACCAACAGCGCCCAAATTACCCCTCCACACGCCAGCAGCGAACATCCCTCTTTCGCGCGCTTACCGCCCCTACCCTAAACCATCCGAAAAACCTCCGTGGCGACTGTCAGAGCAAGAATAATCGGGTCTCCCGGCACCACCGCTACAGAGGCGAAGATAATCTTATCGTACCAGCCAACTCAATTTTTTTCTTCTCCTGTTTCCGTTCAGCCTCACGATTGCCTGCAGCAGACCAAGTCGTGATTTTCGTCTGCCATTACTCCAACCAGCACTAGCCGTAACCGCTTTGTTCTGTATACCTTGCATGCAGCCTCGTGCACTTCGCATGTTGCATGAGAAAGTGTGCCCAAGAAACATCTACCGGCATATATCCATCATATTCACCAACCACGTTTTCGGATTCTTTACCCCTCACTTCGTCCATTCACGAAGCGCAGCGTGCCGACATTATCGCAGGAAAAGGGTATTTTGCACCGCGCATCTTTTCTTTTGGTGTACTTTACGCGAAGAGATCTACATATGTACACAGCTTACCTTGCCCAAAGTTGCTACAACATGACCTGATCTATCGTGACCACTTGTCATGTCCACGCTTTTCCATCCGCTTCGGATGGCAAGACCCTGCGTTTGGGAGGATTTACCCTTTTGACCCTTACAGATAGGACGGCGATCTTACTATGGCGTGCGCAAAGGGTCACGCGGCGCGAGATAGGCGGCGGAGGGCTTTGATCCGGGGTCGGCATAGTTGACGATGGTACTGAATCATGAGGCTGCCTGGCGTGATTGTGATTGCGACAGGCGGGGTCTAAATCTTTTTTGGTGGTTTCCTCGTTACGATGGTGGGGTGGGGTGTGGGTTGGGCATGTGGCCTGTCTTCGGGAGCAGAGTGGCTTCCTGTGTAGAAGGGCCGACTCTGTGGGGTCGGCATTCGGAGACCCACGGCGCGGATTGGTGGCTGGATAAGATAAATGTGAGGTTGGGTGTGCTACGCCTGTTCGCGATCGAGATCGTGAAGGATGTGGTGTTCGCCGTGTGCATGGCATGATCCGCAAGAAGTCGTCATGTCGGAGGATCTGGATATGTCGTGCGCAGCGCTGCAGCCGCCTGGCTGTCTGCGACGCAGGGCAATGATAATAAGGAAAGCCGATCTATCGGGCGTCTCGCTAAGTGGACCACAGCCTGGGGAAGCTTACGCGTGGAGTAGACTGAGTTTCGGGAGGCGTTGGAGTGGAGATGGTCATTGGAGACGATCACATCGCCACGTTGAACAAAGGGTGAATGCGATTTACAGTCAGTGTTGATACACACATCCGATGGCAATTGTATGCTTCGAACATGCCAATGTGACTAGTAGGTGTACTCGTACAAGCAATCCTCATGCGCGTGATTAGTGCAGATCTTCCAAGGTTACGCGCACTACGCGTCGGCCGGAATGACGTCGTCACCTGAGACGCGACTCCAGCTTCCACCACCCATGCA
>Ga0265797_10007139_pt1 | contig 15433 bp, 24 predicted proteins | sample P2T30metagenome_FD_192433 | JGI IMG/M metagenome (GOLD analysis project Ga0265797, IMG submission 192433) | Plant litter microbial communities from East Loma Ridge, Irvine, California - P2 T30 | ecosystem: Environmental > Terrestrial > Plant litter > Unclassified | place: USA: California... | reverse complement strand
GTGACACCGTTGAGGCCGTCGAAGAGGACCTTGAAGTCCTTGTGCTCGGCGAGGAACTTCTTGATGAGGTCGAAGTCGAAGATGTCCTTGAGCATCTCGACGTAGTCCTTGGTGCTGTCGACGATCTCGACCTCGAGAGGGCCGTAGGTCTTGGTGCCAACGGTGGAGAGGTCGATCTCAGGGATGTCGGCGATCTTGTATGAGGTGATGGTCTTGGAGTTCTCGAACATCTTGTTGGTGACGCTCTCAGGCGCGGGAGCACCGTTGGCGAGGTTGTACTTGATGCCGAAGTCCTCGTTGGGTCCACCGGGGTTGTGGCTGGCAGTGAGCAAGATACCACCGGTGGCCTTGCGGATGCGAATGAGGTGGCTGGCGGCGGGAGTGGACATGATGCCGTTCTGGCCGATGAGGAGCTTCTTCACGCCGTATGCGGCGCCGATCTTTGCAATGATCTGGGTGACCTCGGGGTTGTAGTAGCGGCCATCACCGCCGACAACGAGGGAGGCGCCCTCAGCACCTTCGGGGATGGAGTTGAGGATGGCGGCAACGAAGTTTTCGGAGTAGTTGGGCTGCTGGAACACCTTGACCTTCTTGCGGAGGCCGGAGCTGTGAGAGGAAAGAGATGTTAGCACGGTGTTTGGTATGATTGAGTGAGTGAGGTGTTTGGTGGGGCATTGACTTACGTGCCAGGCTTCTGGTCCTGGAAGGGCTTAGTCTCGACAGTCTGGACGCTCATGATTGCAGTGGTATGTGTGTGGGTGGAGGGGAAAGAGAGGATGGGAGTGAAGAAGGGTGGAGAGGTGTAGCAAGCAGTAAACAGATATGGAAAGTACCGGTCAGCGATGCGGTGGATGCATAGGCCAAACTTTCGACGCTTAGTGGGGGTCTTCACTCGCGGGGTTGGGGCACTTGGGGGAGTAGCTCTCTCATCACATTTGATCGGCCAAGCTAGAACAAGTCTTCTTCGCCACCTCTATAGACAAGGATGAGCTCTACCTATTACCGTTGTAGGAACGATATGACTATACTTGCAGGTCAATGGCGTGTTCGTGTAGCTCCTTCCCTGAGCTATGCGTGAAGACTCCTTGAAGAAATTCACCACATGATTTCAGTGGCTCAAGAAGACCTAACAATTTCACGAATCATTCATCGAAATGTTGTTGCCAACCAAATTTTACCATCTTGCCTTTGGAAGTGAGGGAGTGTCTTCCACGACGGGAGGTTTGCAAGGGTCCAATGCACCCTGATGGCGACGATAGCCGACGTGTGGTTGCGTTGGGGAAACATGAATCTACTGCAATGACAGGTCTTCTTGTATCTCCCAAAATAGCCCGTCACTTCTAGGTTATATGTACATACAACACGTGGGGATTAGATTCTAGCTTATGTGTGTCTATTTCTGTCAATTTGCTGGACAGCCATAGCTTGTGTGAACTGGCGTTTCAACGTATCTTTCCAAATGATCGGCATTCGCTACTTTTTTTTGTACAGCTGAGCGCCACCGACGCCAATAATTCCTCGTGTCGTGTCGATCACGGAACGTGTAGGGTCGGCCGGCGGCTGATTGTTACTATGTTTTGGCTTCATCTAGTAGTATATCAGTATACCGAGTGTGAAGACGCCGTTGGAATATCACAATCCGGTGATGTTTGGTATTTTGTCTTGATTCGGGTTCACGATGCACCCATAGTAGAATCAAGTGTGCTAGCGCGTCCTGTCTACCTAGCCAGAACAATGTCTTGCAAGAGGCCAAATGCAACAACCTTTTCCACACTGCGGTAAAGCCTCCCGGAATATCAATAAGCTCGTTTGTAGATTGTTGTACATGTAGGTATAAAAAAACACCGCCAGCGCCATGCTCAAACAAAAGGCACGCATGCCCGTCCGCCCAGTATCAGAGTAGAGTATATCAAACCCATCCCAACCTCATCCCATCCCTCACTGCGCAATGTCAAAACTCGTCCCACACCCACAACTACTCTGCGCGCCCGGAATCCCCGTAACCTTAAACTGGCTCCCAATCAACTCCATCGTATAATCCACACTACTCCCCTTCAAAAGCTCCAAACTCGGCTCGTCCATCACCACCTTCGGCCTATAAACCTCCCCAGCATCTTCTTCGTTCTCGAAAACCGAATCTTCCGCAGCGTCGATGTCGTTGATGTCGATTAGGCTCATGAGGTATTGGAAGCCGTGGCAGCCGCCGGATTCGACGGATACGCGGAGCGCGAGGGAGGGGTTGGCGTCTTTGGTGGCGATGGCTTTGAGGCGGTGGGAGGCGCGGGGGGTTATGGTTATGGTCATGGTGTTGCCGTCGTCGTCCTTGCGGGGGTTCGTCACGGCGATGGCGTGGCGCGGGGTGGTGGTGGAGAGGGCGCGGTGGTGGGTGGTAGGGCCGGCATTTCTTTGCAGTGGTCGCAGGGTAGAGCTAAGTGGTCTTGCTGCTGAGTGCCATGAGGGCGCGAGAAAGTCTAGGAATAGCGGTTGTTGGGCTTGGGTATTGGTGGTGCTGAAGCTGCGGTATGACGGGGCGGGCGCCCATGCTCTTTGCGTGTTCTTTGGTGTAGATAGTGCTCTTAGGCATCTTCTTGAGGCGGTCATTGTGGTCGACATGATTTCTGTGGTGTGTATAGGTTGTTGTGTGTGTCGCAAGAAGCTCTTCGTTTCGCCTTCAAAGCACTCGATTGGTAATGCGCTGGAGGCGAAGACCGAAGCCGGCAAAGCTCGCCGAGGCCGAAACTTGACTGAACGTCACCATGCCAGATTGGGCGAGCAGCATCAAATAAAGCTTTCCTTTTCATTGAACCTGCATGTTCGTGATAATATATTCAAGTTGATTACCGAATTACAACGATCACAATCCTCCTACATCAGATTACATTTGATCCATCAAAACATCACAATTTCCGCTCCAACGCCACAAGCAACACCAACGCCGATCATGGCACCAGCAAGCAACGATGTGAACTTAAGGCACATGTTCCGAATCCCCACGAAAGGCGACCTAAGACGAAACACCATATCACGATCCGCGACCAACAGCAAACGAGACGACGACGACGAACCAAGCATATACCTCTGCGGCAACTCCCTCGGCCTCCAACCAACTCTGACTCAGAAGTACATGCAACAATACCTCGACACCTGGTCAACGAAAGGCGTCTTCGGCCACTTCACAGACATCTCCGACAGCAACCTGGCCCCCTGGCTGCACGTCGACGACGACGTCGTCCCGGACATGGCCCAAATCGTCGGCGCGCAAGAATCCGAAGTCGCCGTGATGCAGACCCTCACAGCAAACTTACACCTCATGCTCGCCTCGTTCTACCGCCCGACTGAAACCCGCTACAAAATCATCCTCGAAGGCAAAGCGTTTCCCTCAGACCACTACGCCGTCGAATCGCAAATCCGCCACCACAACCTAGAACCCGAAAACGCTATGGTATTAATCGATCCGCCCAACCCCGCCGAATCGCCTCTGATTCCAACGGAACACATCCTCGCCACAATCGACGCCCACGCCTCTTCCGCCGCCGTCCTCCTCCTCCCAGGCATCCAATTCTACACCGGCCAGCTCTTCGACATCCAACGCATCACCGCCCACGCCCAAGCCAAAGGCATTCTCGTCGGCTGGGACCTCGCGCACGCCGTCGGCAACGTCCCCGTGCAATTACACGACTGGAACGTCGACTTCGCCGTCTGGTGCTCGTACAAGTACCTCAACTGCGGCCCTGGCTCGATCGGAGGCTGTTTCGTGCGCGACGCGCATTTCCAGCGTCCTCGTCTCTCGGGCTGGTGGGGCTCGAGCAAGAATTCGCGGTTCGCGATGTCGAATCGCTTCGAGCCGATTGATGGAGCGGCGGGGTTCCAGTTGAGTAATCCGAGCGTGGCGGATACGACGGCTGTGAGGGCGAGTTTGGACGTTTTCAAGCAGACTTCGATTCAAGAATTGCGAGAGAGGAGTTTGAAACTCACTGGCGCACTGGAAGAAGCTCTGCTGAAGAACGAGGCGAGCGATTGCTACAGCATCATCACACCTGCTAACACTGCTGAGAGGGGCGCTCAGCTTAGCGTGCAGCTCAATCCTGGGTTGCTGGAAGCTGTGCTGCAGAGGCTTGAGGAGGAGGGTGTTGTGGTTGATGAGCGGAAACCTGATGTCATTCGGGTGGCGCCTGCGCCGCTGTATAATACTTTTGAGGACGTGGAGGCTTTTGTGAGGATTTTTGGGAGGGCTTGCGCGGATGCTGCGGAGAATGGGAAGTTGGCGAAGCATAGTGTTATGGCGGAGGGGGGGAGGCTGGATAAGGGGTGGTCGGAGATTAAGTGAGGTGTGTTGTTTTGCTACGGAAGTGAGGGACGTGGGCTTTCAGTTTGCTGAATGTGCGTGCGTGGATGGTGGGCGCTGCCTTCGTTAGCTAGCATGTGACGCATTGTGTGGAGTGACGAAAAGGACATAAATCATTGATCGCTCGCTCTCGGCGGTCTTCACCTCTATCACCACCACAAACTCGGTCAAACGTCAAATAAGCTCGACTACCTTGCCGCCCACGTATTTACACTTGCTCAGCATACTAACGCCATGGCCGACACCTCGCCGCCTCATACAACCGCCATCATCGACAGTGGGCAAGACGTATCGGAGACCCTCGGCATTTCAAGCTCGCACGATACGACACACACTCACGGAACCGGTGACGATCTCGACATGCTTAACACCAACTCCACGAAAGAAGTTCACGACATGGGAGAAACCCACGACACGAAAGACGCCCACGACACGAAAGACGCCCACGACACGAAAGACGCCCCCGACAAGTTTGAGCCGAACGACCCGGAAGGTGCTCACGACATGGCGAAGACCGAAGCGAAAGAGGCTATACATGCTGCTCTTGATATTGTAAGCCTCACAGCTACCCAGAGTATCGAGACACCGCTAACTTTGAGATAGCCGGAACTCCTCGAAATGATCTTGTCATACCTCCAAACGAAGCACCTAACCCGTGTTCTTACGGTTTCAAAGTATTGGCAGCAGTCAATCCTCGGCTCTCGCATACTCCGACGTCAACTGTTCCTGGAAGCTGCTCTAGCGACAGAGCACCTCGACTATGTGCAAGGGAGAGACGGGGAACGAATTCCTTGCATTCTTCGCAAACCAAGCAAGAGCAGCATACCGATCCTTGAGCCACATCCTGTCTTCCTGTCAGGCGGTGCTCGTTTTGAGACGATAACAGAGAAGGATATCTGGATCGGCCAAGTACCCTGCGAGTCTGTCCGGATTATTCAACCATCAACCTTCCTCTTTCAACCGCCGGTTGCGGGAGTCTTTATAACATACTTTACGCGTGAGCCTGATGCGTTCTCTGGCGGCCATCTCCAGTGTAGAGGCGGTGCTACGTTCGGCGCGCTGCAGGAAGAACTGGAAGCAAAGCGCAAAATACACCTTCAATGGTTAGCCAAAAAAGCTACGACATGCTCAGATCGCCTAGAAGATGTGAAGGAGGAAGAATTCAATATCATTGTTGTAGGAGCGATCGGGACTTCTGTGGACTTGGTCAAGCAAGCTCGAGACGCGAGTTAGTATGCGACATATTACGATTTGGAAGAAGTCTGGTAACAATAATACAACAAACATAAAATTAACCAATTGGTGCCTAGCCCGCAACCATTTCACGTTTTCCACACAGATTCGGCTAACTGACTTAGAGTTTGCACCGCCTCTGAACCAACACTTGCTCAGCCGCGTTACGACACTCTGTTTATGACAACGCCTCCAACACGCCACATGCGTAAGACCTTGATCAACTCCGATGAACAAGATGGCGATGGCCTGCCAGAGATACTGGATGCGCACGATACGAACATCGAGCGTGATTCCAAAGCAGCCTCCAAAATGAGCAATACCCAAAACACACTTGATCACGTCCCTAAAAACGCCTACGAATTAGAAAGTCCCCTCGGTACTCAAAACCCTGTACACGCTGCTCTAGACATCGTAAGTCCCAAGCTCCATCAAACCCATTCAACCCCCACCACTAACCCCTCACCAGACCGAACTCCTCGAACTAACCCTCTCCCACCTCTCCCTCAAATCCCTAACCCCCTGCCTCTCCGTCTCCAAACACTGGCACACCTCCATCCTCAACTCCCCCCTTCTCCGCCGCACTTTATTCCTAGCCCCCAGCCTCACGCGAGAATACATCAAACCCCTCCTCCAAGCTGGAAATAAACCAACATACGCCCTTCTCCGCTCGCCAGTCAAAGGCAGCTTCGCCATCGTCGAGCCTCACCCTGCTATCCTGACACTGGTGGATTCTCATGAGGTTTGGGTTAAGGAGACGCGCTGGATGGATTGTGGTGTTTTGGGGTGTGTGAGGCCTGAGACGCTGGTTTTTCAGCCGCCGGTTGCGAAGGTTATTGTTTGGCAGCGGAGAGGGGAGGAGGGGAGGAGGTTGATTCAGGAGGTTGGGTGTGAGGGAGGGGTGACGTTTGGGGCGCTGCTTGGTACGTGAATGAAACCCGGTCTCGCGGTCTGGGTTTGGAAATCTGTGCTAGTTCTCACGAAGCTGCATTGCGAGCTGATGTGACGTTCTGAGATACTGTGCTGACTTGAACCTTTCGCTCTACAGGCGCGATACGGGTGAAGCGCGAGAAGCACGAGGAGTCTTGTGATGGGACGAGTGGTGGGTGTTGTCGAGGGATGGTTGGAGGACGGGAACTGTGCAAGCTGTATGCTTGGGGGGCGGTGACGAGTTGTCAGGACGAGGTGAGAAGTGCGAGAGAGGCATTAGTGAGGTCGGGGTCTTCTGTGTTGGGGGCCAAGTGAAGTGTACTTTGCCACATGTTTGCTTCGTCACTGAGCGAGCAAGTGAGGCGGCTTTCACTTCACTGCCCCAGACCCACATCTATCAGCTGGCATGTGAGCCATCACATGTTGCACGGAGCGACGAAGAAACAAACAAGCATTTGACCGCTCGCCCGCTTTTAGCTTCTCCTCCACTGCAAACTCGGCCCATCCACTCGGGCTTGTTCACCGCCCACAACATCACATTCACTCAACAACACAAAACATGGCCGGCAGCTCGCCACGCCATGCAGTCGCCGTCGCCGACGGTGGACAGGACGCACCTAGCCCGCCAGACGCCCTCAGCACGCTCAAGATGCACGACACGGAAGCCGCCCTCGAGACCAGTGACGGGCACGGCATGGAAGACTCCCTCCAGTCCGGCGACGAGCAAGACCTGGAAGACTCCCTCGGCAAGACTCAATCGCCCAACTCGACCGAAGCCAACAACCTGGAGGAAGGCCATGACGTGGGAAAAGCCATGGGTGCTGTTCTCGACACCGTAAGTCGACTGGTCATCTCAAGCCGTCCATATCTATTACTAATTCTATGTTAGAGCGAGCTTCTCGAGATGATCTTGTTATACCTCTCGACAAAGGACCTCACTCGTGCTCTTACCGTCTCGAAGTATTGGCAGAAGTCGATCCTTGGCTCTGTTACGCTTAAGCGTATCTTGTTCCTCGAAGCTGCCCCGAAGAAAGAGTTCCTCAGAATGGTGCTAGACGAAGACCGCAATTGGGTTTCTTCTCTCCTCGACAAACCGGAAAAGAACTGCAAAGTGATTACTGAGCCGCATCCTATGCTCGCACCATACATCAATCGCTATGAGCCCACTGGGACGTACCTCTCCATCGCAGCGGTGCCCTGTGATACTCTTCGAACCGTTCATCCGTCAGCATTCCTCTTTCAACCGCCGCTCAAAAACATCGAAATGGCGTATCTCAAATTGAGTGCACATTGTGAGCATTGGGGAAGAGGCAGATATCCTGGCGGGGCGACATTTGGTGATCTGCTCAAGAAAGTGGATGCGTTGCGGATCCAATCTGAAGAGCATGGAGAACTTTCAAGCGCATCTTCTTGGGACTATGACAGTGATTACTCAGTAGAGATGATCACTCCCGCACAAGCGCATGTTGCTGCACAGCGTGCTGCAGGAGTCGAGGAGATCTACTCAGTCGACGCGAATAGAGCAATTGCGACCAGTGCAGACCTGGTCAAGACTGCTCGGGAAGCACGGGCGAAGGAACAATCTTCTGCTGATCGCAAAGAGCCCGACACAAACCAGGGCGTTTGAACGGTCAATGTCGTCGGTCATCTTGTATGGTGCCATTATTGCAATGGTGCGAACAAGTATTAGCTGTGCCTGCAACACGGGCTGCTGAGATTGCTTGGTGGCAAGGATCACTAGGCACAAGTATTGAGTAAGGACTTATTAGAGGTGTCGCATGAGATCAAGTGAAGTACAGCTTTCGTCGAGTTGTGCTTAGCGCTGACGTAGCAAGAGTAACCGCCTTCACTGCACTTTCCAAGAAGCAATCTGTCACTAATCACTGAATGCATGCATGGCCCGGCCCCAGTTCTGTATTGTAACGGAGCGACGGAGAGAATAAATGACCGCTCGCTTGGAGCCGCTCCTTCCACCACAACTTATCAAGCCACTCCACGAACTCCCACACACGCACAAACATTCACACATCATGCCCGACTTTGCTACGCCGCGCATTCACCGACGGTGGGCAAGACACACTTGGTCTGTTAGACACCCTCGGCGCTCAGAACATGCAGGACACCATCAAGACCACTGACGGCTTTCACTTCACCACACATGCATGACTCACATGCTCAATACCTTCATCAGTCATCATGTGACGCATCACGCGTTTCAGTGAGAGACTAAGAAAAGCATGAGTAATCACTTACTTGCTCGCTCTTCCCCTCCGCCACAAACTCAATTAAATAGCTCGACTTTCTTACCATCTACCAACCTGTACTTACTCTCGGAACTCGCACACACTCACATATCATGGGCTGCACTTCGTTACGCCCGGTAGCCGCCGTCGCTGACGGTGGACAAGATGCCGACGATGTGCAAGACGCACCCGGCCTGCCAGACGCCATTAACGCTCTCAACGTGCATGAAGAGGAAGACTGCGACAAGAGCAGTGACGAGAACGTAACGGAACGCTCCTTCGATAAGAAGGACCCTGTGGGTTCGTTTTTCGCCATCGTAAGTTTCAGATCCATCTCAGCTGTATTATTTCCGTTACTAAGTTGACATTAGACCGAACTTCTCGAGATGATCTTAGTGTACCTCCCGACAAAGGACCTGACCCGGGTTCTCAGAGTCTTGAAACAGTGGCAGACAACCGTCCTCGGCTCCACCTTCCTTCGATGTAACTTGTTTCTCGACATCAACCCCAAGAGAGAATACTTAAGATATGCGCGAGGAGAGGACGGAAAATACCTCCCTCCTATCGTTCACGAGAACCCCGGTCAAAACTTGCTATGGATTGTTGAGTTACATCCCGTCCTCCTACCGTACAGCTCCCCGAACAGGTTCTTTGGGGGGGGAAAGTGTCCCATGTGATCGTCTTCGGGCTGTACATCCATCAACGTTCCCTTCTCAGCCGCCGCCCGACTGTCTTGATTTGAGTTATACTGCAAGAGACGGAAGACGGGTGTTAGGTACTAAACGGGATACTCTTTGGCCAGATCGCGGTCGCGGTGTGACCTTCGAGGCACTGCATAAAAGGCTAGGTGAACTTCATAGGAAGATCTGTGGGAAAGCCCTCGACGAGCTGACCCACGAGACGAGAGAAACGGACGGGGGTAGGTGCGACTTCTCTTGGCCATGGGCAATCACGACGGACTCAAACGAGGTCAAGACTGCCCGAGAGGCACAAGTGAAGGCAAAGCCTTCTGCTCCACCCAAGGAACCCTCTCCGGAAGAGGCTGCAATACTTCTCGAATGGTTGGTGGAGACGATGGATCAGTTGTGTCCGGAAGATTAGTGACGCTGTCGCTAGAACACGGGAAATGGGCTGCTGTCATTGCTCGATAACACGGATTTGTTGGACAACAGCGTGGGACGGTGGAACGAGTGAGAATCGGAAGCATCACATATGGGCAACTGGTCAGTGGTTTGAGATCAAGTGGATTGCAGCTTTTTGCAAGATTGTCTTAGCACTGCCGTAGCGAGAGAAACTGCCTTCACTTTACAATTTTACTGCCCAAGATGCGACACCTTCCCAATTACTTAAAGACCCGTATGCAGCCGCCTCCTCTTTCCCGACGGACTCATGTCTAGACCACGACTCGGCCAGTTTCTCTTGTTCCAACAACCTCTAACCTCACGACCACTCCATCACTCAATCTAACAACCTAACAACGCGATGGATACTATCGCCTCGGGCTCCACAGCCGATGATGGGCATGATACTCTGGACTCTCAAGGCGCCCACGACACAAAAAGCTCCATGCGCACTGTTCTCGACATCGTGAGTATCTGTATCAAACGGCGCCTTTTGTCTATCACTAACACCTAACAGCCCGAGCTCCACGAGATGATACTCTCATTCGCTTCGACAAAGGACCTGACCCGCTCCCTCGCCGTCTCTAAGCACTGGCAGAGGTCTATTCTTGGCTCTACCGCGCTTCGACGAAAGCTGTTTCTCGACCCCGAGCCTAAGACAGAGTATTTCTCAATCAAGTTCTCAGTCTTCCACCGCGAGAAAAATGACGATACGAGCAGATCGATCCACGAACCACACCCTCTGCTGCTGCCATACATCAGCCCCACTGCGAGGACGTGCCTCCAGGTCAACGAAATCCCCACCGAGTCTTTGCGGACTATCCATCCAGAGACCCTGCTCTTCCAGCCGCCGCTTAACAGGATCCAAGTGGATTGCTCGAGACATGAGGCGCTAACGATTCTCACAAATATCCATGGTGTGACCTTCAGCGATGTAGTCGAAGGCCTGGATAAGATGTGTACGCGGCGCCTTCACGGGGATGGGGAAATTGGGCATACGTGCAGCATGCTTCATTGTCGAGCTCTTGCGAGCAATGCAGAAGCGGTTGTATGTGCTTGAGAGGTACGGGCGAAGGCAGAGGCTTCTCCTGGACTTAAGTGAGTTGGGACATGTGGCTCATATCGCAGGCTCAGCGGTGTTGTCGTTTGGGCATTGGACAGAGGTTGTTGCCAGTTGGCATTACCTCCTACTTAGTAACTGGTTTCATTGGTCAATAGTAAGATAGCGTTACGAGTGCGGATTGGAACCATCGCATGAGAGCTTGTGCTGGTTTGGGATCGAGTGAAGTGTGCGTGTGTTCTTTAGCAGTTTAGCTCAGCTTGCAAAACGACAACGTGAACTAAACGAACAAACAACCACGTGCCACGCCTGCACTTGACTCCTCTATCCATCATCACTTCAAGATTTAAATTGCCCTGACACTCACACACCTACCACAACCTCGAAAAGCCACACCACCCATGATGTCGCACCACCTGGTCGACGCCCCGGACGGGACTGACGCCCATCATGCGACCGAACTCGAGCACATCACGGACATCAAGCATGCGATGGCCGCCGACCACGCAGAAGACGCTGCTGAGTCCAGAGACCCTGTCGGCACTGTCCTCAACATTGTAAGTTGCAGGTCTGAATCCAGGTGTGAAGATCAATGCTGACATGCTTCAGCACGAGCTCCTCGTAATGATCTTGTCGCCGCTCTCAATGAAAGATCTGAGCCACGCCCTCTCCGTTTCGAAGCAGTTCAACAAAACCATACTCGACTCCATGGAGCTTCGGCGCACCCTCTTCCTGGAATCCGGACCAGCAAGCGAGTACCTGCAATTCTTGAGAGGGAGAGACCAAAGGTGCTACGAGACCCGTCTTTCGTTGCAGCCTGTCATAGGGCATGCGCCCCTTGTGGAACGCGAGGCCTTCGACTTCGAGGTGGTTACTAGAGTCATTGTCGACGCACACCCTGTCGTCTTGGGAGGACTCGGCGGAAGGCACACAGGGAGCAGTTCGGACATCGAAATCAGCTTGTCAGACTACAGCGTGCTCACAAGCGTTCCTGCATCAGCCTTTCTCTTCCAGCCACCGCTCTAGCACGTCACTATCGATTACTGGACTCGACGCATCCGGATTCATATACCTGGAGGCGTGACGTTCGGTGCTATCCTACAGGAGATTGAGAAGACGCAGGCCGCCGCGAAAGAAGCTATCGTACGTTCGCCTCGCTTCGGGAGGTATCTATTCAAGGCCGCAGACCGACTGCCTCTTTCTATTCGCGCCGATAAAGCAGTCGCCAACGACACGTGTTACGTCAACGCCGCTCGGAGGGCACTGGTGAAGGCAAAGGAGTTCGCTGTCCTTGATGAGCTCGAGGGGAAATCGACTTGAGCGGACACGAGACTCTGTGGAAGGCCCCCGAGGCGTAGCGTAATCATGCATGGAAGCATACCTTGTTGATCCAGGAGTAGTAGTAGCGGGATGTGCGTCTTCAGACGCTCGATGGTCTAGCCGAAAGGCGTTGTCTGCCGAGATTGGTCGAAGACTGTCAGCATTGTATGCAGAAAATACATTTCATTCCACATTATACATTACGCAACACAAGTCGCATGTAAAGCAGGCATTCTACTGTCATACGGCTTCTCGAGATCCGATTTGAGAACTTCATATGCATGTAACTGCAGCGACTCTGGTTGCATCCACAGTTTCACGTGATTCTTGGCGACCAAGCGGGTTGTACCGTCTGCCGCAACCACTGTGATACTATTATTTGGTCAGCTTCCAAGAAAGTTACACAACACCGGTACTGCTACAAATTAGAGCTTGCCGCCATGGCTCACCTTCCAATATCTGTGCCATTCTGGGTGAGCAAAGGGAACTTCCATCGGACGTCGACACCATAAGTCGGCCGCAAATCGAAGTCTCGGCTCAGGTCATCAGCGAGCATAGCGAGAGACATCGCAACATGAGCGACATACTGGCGATGCTTTATGGTGGCTCGGCCAAAGAAGAGGTCCACGAATTTTCAGCTTCTGCGGATCTTACACACCAACGACGCTTCTATTACACAAGATCGGCGGCGAAGTCGTATCGTTCAGACGATGCTCAGCGTTCACCCAACCTTCACGACCACGAAGCTAGGCGTGACTCGGGGGTCTCTGCACAAGCCGTCCTCGATGTCGTAAGTTCTTGATGAAAATGGGTTAGTTGTGCCGTCGCTGATGCATCATAGCCCGAGCTTCTCCTCATGATCTTGTCGTACCTGTCCACGAGGGACCTTACTCGCTCTTTGGTCGTCTCGAAGCACTGGCATGACACGATCCTCAGCCCAAAATCCAAGACGCTTCGACGCATCCTCTTCTTGGAGCCCGCAAATGCCAGGAACCATCTAGAGTACACGACCAACGCCGACCCAAGGTACTACGAGGATGCAGGTAAACACGCCTCCCCGTACAAACCAATTCTCGTCCGCGAGCCCAATCAGAACAGCAGACCGATAGTCGAGATGCATCCACTCCTCCTGCCGGGAAGCGACCTTGAAGCCAAAACTTTCCTTCGTACAGGGCCCACGCACCGTCGATTGATCCGGTCTATACCGCCTTCGACGTATCTCTTCCAGCCGCCACTCGAAGAGGTCACGGTTATTTGTCGTAGCAGTCGGAAATGTCAATGGACACACTCTTGTAGTGTCCGAATTCGATGCGGCGGGGGCGTGACCTTCGGCACTTTGCTTGCGTTACTCAGCAGGCGACCCAAGCGAAGGGGGGTTTACATTGAAGCCATGGGAGTGGTGTCGATGGCTGCACGGGTCGCTAAGATTGCTCGGATGGCTCGCGTGTTGAAAGAGCTATATGAGCACAACACGCTGCAGATGCAGAAGGGTCTTCCGGCAGTTCCTGAGTCTGAGTTCGAGCGACTGAGGGTGCTAGGCAGTCGTTGAGGGGTGGGATGCCACTTGGTCGTTCCTCGAGTCTAGTTGGCGTAACGCCAGATGAGCGATATGCCAGTACTGTTTGGCTGTCAGGCGAAAGGCTACACAAGGGCAAGCAGTCCTTGTGCTGGTCAGCTTTGCCTGTGACTGCGGCACTCCTAATGTAGAACGGTAGAACGACCGGACACAGAGCGTACGAGGGGCCTTTGTTCAATTTCCATATCGACAGAAAGTCTTCCACCCGTTGCGTATCGTGTAGAAGCCATGCGACCATTGGGAAGTTCGTTACAAAAAGGAAGACGTAGATAGTATCGAATGAGCTCCCTTGGTGGAATCGGACTTCCAAAAGCTTTCAAGGTCGTGATTTTGGTATCTTACGCGTCTGCAGGTGAATCTTTTACACGTGCTCTGGACCTCGGAATCCTCACGCGTCTCGCGCCAATGATGTCATCGTCCTCGGATCGATCATTGATAGCATTTATGTGGAGGGTTAGTGCATTGGGGTTATCATCCTGCCGGCCAACATTCTAAAATCGTCAACAATGTCAATGTACGTTCGATGAGCGATACAGAGTACATTTACATCGATAGAGAATATCGATTAAATGGCCCTGCTGATACTTGCAACATTATTGGATGCATGGACCAGCATATTCCCTTTCCGACAAGCTTTCCTCACATCCTGATCTAGAACTTGACCACGAGCTGGAAGTGGCTTGCAAGCTGAGAGCGCCGTGGCTGAGATCACACCACCATTCCCCTCCCACGTGCGTTCGAGAACGTGAAGGAACATTTGAAGCAGAAGGGTATATAAACAACATGGAGGCATTATTGATAAAAGATCGAAATCGCATCAATTGCCTCAACCAGTCACAACTTGGAATCGGGAGGATCCGATACAATACATCAATCCCCACCAATAATGTCTCACCTCCAATACTACGCCTACGAAGGCGCCGGTGTCCACAACCGCAAAGCTTATCACTACAACCAAGCCGTTCGCATTCCTGCAAGCGCAGACAGAGTCGAACTCGCCGGTCAAGGTATCACAACAATATCACAAACATCCCAAAACATCGAACAAATCGCAACTAACGCTTTACCAGGCGGCTGGGACCCTCAAACCAGCGAGGTTAAATCCGATCTACTTGAGGAGATCGACCAAGCCTTCTCGAACGTCGAGCTCGCGTTGAAAGATGCAGGGATCGAGAGCGGTTGGAAATCAGTGTTCAGAGTGACCAGCTATCATGCGGGGTTCGACGGAGATCAGGAAAGAGTGTTTGGGAAGATGGTGGCCAATTTTGAAAAGTATATGCCTGGGCATGAGCCGATTTGGACATGTGTTGGCGTAACTGCGTTAGCTTTGCCTCAGATGAGGATTGAGATTGAGGTTGTGGCCATTGATGGGAAGTGATTTGTGTGAAGGGTGCATTTCTTTGGATGGAGAACTGTGTCGTTTTCTGTACGATCAATTACTTTTAATTGTATGTAATTGCATACTGGAGATTGACGCGTGGATGGTGAGACATAACAGTGCATTTTGAACGTTAATCGTCGTTGGATTGGACTGACACTGCCTCTTACGTGACTATACGGAGCCCATGGAAACCAGGCGAAGAGCCGTTTTCCTCGATAATGTCA
>Ga0265797_10007138_pt1 | contig 15433 bp, 10 predicted proteins | sample P2T30metagenome_FD_192433 | JGI IMG/M metagenome (GOLD analysis project Ga0265797, IMG submission 192433) | Plant litter microbial communities from East Loma Ridge, Irvine, California - P2 T30 | ecosystem: Environmental > Terrestrial > Plant litter > Unclassified | place: USA: California... | reverse complement strand
TCGATCTCCCGCATCACCTTCCGCGCAATATCGTCCGACACCTTGCGCTGGTGCGTGAGCGCCAAAATCGCCTCGCGCTCGGCCTGCAGCGCCGCCAGCCGGTATTCCTTCTCGGCCTGCTCCGCCACGCGAATGCGCGACGGCTCGTTCGCTCCCAGCCCTGTGCCGAGCCGGTGCTCGTAGATGCCTCGTACATGGTCCACCGCGCTGGCATGCACGTCGGCGTGTTCGCTCTCGCCCAGGTGGCTGTGGCCGACGCGTTCGATCGCGGCAATCGCCGCCACCGCTGCATTGTGGCGCGCCAGGTCTTCCTGCGCTTCCTCGGTGGTTTCCTCGGGCACTTCGAGTCCGCGCAGCACGCGCGGCAGGCCGATGCTGGCCACGATCAGCGAGACGATGATCACCGCGCTGGCGAAGAAGATCGCCAGGTCGCGTCCCGGGAAGGCGGCCCCGCTTGGCAGGGCCAGCGGCAGGGTCAGCACGCCGGCCATGGTGATGGCGCCGCGCACGCCCGCCAGCGAGGTCGCCAGCACCAGGCGGAAGTTGGGTTTGTAGACTTTCTGGCCTTGCAGGCGCGCGTTCAGCAGCGTCAGGCGCAGCGACACCCACACCCACACCAGGCGCAGCACGATCAGGGCCAGGCTGATGAGGAGGGCGATGCCGAACAGCTTCCAGGGCGTAAGGGACGCGTCCGGGCCGGCCTGGCGCAGGGCGCGCTCGATGATCTCCGGCAGCTGTTCTCCCAGCAGCACGAACATGCCGCCGTTCAGGGAAAACTGCACCGTGTCCCAGACCACGGCGCGGCGCACGCGGGTGGTGGCCAGGGCGCGCCCCGACAGTTCCACGTAACTCATCGTCACGCCGGCCGCCACCGCGGCCAGGATGCCCGACGCGTGGATGTGTTCGGCCACGAGGTAGGCGCCGAAGGGCAGCAGCAAATTGACCAGGATCGGCGAGCCGGGTTCCTCGCCGAAGCGCTGGCCGATCACGCGCTGCACGAACGACACGGCCACCGTCACCGCCACGCCGACCGCGATGCCGGCCAGCGCCACCCACAGGAAGGTCAATGAGGCATTCGCCAGCGAAAAGGCGCCGGTCATGGCGGCGGCCACGGCGAAGCGGAAGCACACCAGGCCACTGGCGTCGTTCAGCAGCGATTCCCCTTCGAGGATGTGCATCAGGCGGTGCGGCACGTGGATGCGCGAGGTGATCGCGGACACCGCCACCGGGTCGGTCGGCGCCACGATGGCGGCCAGCGCGAACGCCACCGGCAGCGGCATCGACGGCACCAGCCAGTGGATCAGGAAGCCGGCACCGACCACCGTGAAGATCACCAGGCCCAGGGCCAGTTCGAGGATGGTGCCCTTGTCACGGAACAGGCCGACTTTCGGGATGCGCCAGCCGTCCAGGAACAGCAGCGGCGGCAGGAACAGCAGGAAGAACATCTCGGGATCGAGCGTCACGCCATGCCCGAACACGCCGGAAATCACGGCCCCCAGGGCGATCTGCACCAGGGGCAGCGGCACGCCGAACGGCAGCATGCGCACCAGGTAGCCGCTACCGATTACCGCCAGCAGCATGGCCAGCACTACACCTACCGATTCCATCGAGTCTCCTTGTCTTCAGGGCTCCATGATACGGCATTGTCGAACTGACAGTTTTTTGCGCGCCGAACAGGACACTCATCACGCGCGGGCTGCAGGCCTGCGCGCGTTTAAACAGCGAACAGCGAATAGCGCGATACGCTTATTTACGTCTCAGCGCCTTGCCCAGCATGGCGCGTACATCGTTGATGAAGGGTTTCGGATCCTTCGCCTCGAACACGTAATACCGGCTCGATGGCCGCACGAAATCCAGGCAGTAGCCGGCCAGCTCGGGCAGGCGCCGGAAGCGGATGGTCTTGTCCTTGATCTTGTCCTGTCCGAACAGGATGCGCAGCAGGCGCTTGGTCTCGGGCACCATGAAGCGGCAGCGCACGCCGCTGCGGTAGGGCGTGTTGACGACGTTCTCGCCCAGCCCGAACAGCCGGTAGCACAGCCACGGGAAGCTGGCGCCGGCGTGGTAGGCCAGCGGCAGGCTGCCCCAGAAACGCCCGTTCACTTCCATCAGCGCCGCTTCGTCGCGCACCGGGTCGTAGCGGTACTCGACCATGGCGATGCCTTCCCAGGCCAGCTCGCGCAGCAGGGCGATCGACTTCTCCATCAGCGCCGCGTGCTGCTCGCGCGCCACCGATTCGCACTGGCTGGAAAAGCCGCCTTCAGGCGGCCACTCGTGCAGGCGGCGGTGCTGGAAGGTGTAGTGGGCCTGGCCGTCCTTCATGAGCACGAACTGGCCCAGGCCGTAGCCGGCGCAGTATTCCTGGATCAGCGGCCAGATGCCGGCCGGCGCGAAGCGCGCCATGTAGGCGCGCAGCTGCTCTGGCGTGTCGCAATAATGGGTCTTGGCCACCGTGAGCCCATGCGGGCGCAGTTTGGCGCCGACGCCGTGCGGATTGGCCCACTTCAGCACCACCGGAAAGCGCAGCACGCCGCACAGGGCGTCCAGCTCGTCCAGGCGCGTGATCTGCTCGCTGCGCGGCGCGCGCACGCCGACGCGCGCAGCGGCTTCGTAGGTTCGGTCCTTGTTCAACACGCTGTCCAGGCGCGCCTGGTCGGCGAACATGATTTTAAAATTGACGAGGCGCGCGCGGTGCCGGTTCAGCATCGCGATGTCGCCTTCGGACACCGCGAACAGGCAGGCGGTGCCGAGTTCCTGGCCCAGTGTCACGAGTTGCGCCACCTGCGCCTCTTCGCCGGCGTCGCGCACCAGGCCGCGGCGCAGCCAGCGCGAGGACAGGCCTAGGCCTTCGTTGTTGCGGGCCACGCCGTACACGGGCACGCCGTGGCGGCCGAGGTCGCGCACGATGGTCAGGCCGATCGGCGTGTCGATGCCGAATACGACGGCGGGAAGGGTGGAAGTCGATGTGGTGACAGGTATCTGGGCGCGGTCCATCAGGCGGTCTTGGTACGGGTGGTCGGTGGATCGATGCGGGCGTTCGGCAGGTCGGCGGCGAGATTGGCCACGGCGTCGCGCACGCGCACGAAGCATGTGTCGAAATACGGGTCGCCCAGTTTATAGGGGTCGTGCAGGTGCGGCATCGGCGGCTTGCACCACATGCCGAGCAGGGCGATCTGGACGTCGTCGCGCGGGCCCAGGCGGCGCCGCACTTCGTGCGCCTGGCGCACTTCCATCACCAGGAACAAATCGCCGGGCCGTACCTTGAAGTCGGGCCAGGAGGTGGCGCGGTGGGCCGTCATGTCGACCCCGGCGCGCGTGGATGCGGCCAGCGCCTGCTTCGGCGAGCGTCCGCCGGTGCTGGTCGACAGGCCGAGCGAGGCCACGCGCATGCCGTGGCGAACCGCTTCCATGTGGGCAAAGGCACTACGGCAGATATTTCCATGACAAACAAAGACCGCGCGCTTGACGCTGGCCGGGTTGCGCAGTGTAAAGCTGCGCAGTCGGCCGGTGGCATGTTCCAGGTGGGCGAGGGTGGCGCGGATCATGCCGCGCCAGGTGCCGTAACGGCGGTCTATCGTTTGTTTCATGTAGGACGGATATAGGGGCCGTGCTTTCGCGAGAGCAGCCAGCGGCCGTATTTGTGATAGGCAACCTGGGCCGCCATGCGCGGCACGGTGTGCCGCAGGGCGCCCTTCAGCAGGATGTTGCCGGCGGAGGGGGAAGATGCCGAGGCCGATACCGGCAGCGCGTTCGCTGCCGTGGCCAGGCCGCAGCCGTCGAAGCGGTCGCGGTTCTCGTGCAGGAAGCGGCACAGCTGGACCAGGCGGCGCTGGGTCTGGCTGTTGATGCGGGTCTGGCTGAAGGCCAGGTCGCGGTTCTGCACATATTCGAAGGGGTGGGTCAGGATCACTACCAGCGGGATGCCGACGGCGCGCGCCTGCTCCAGCAGGCGCCGGGTTTCGGCAAAGCTGGAGCCGGCAATGGTCAGCGACTTGATGTGCTGCTTGCTGCCCAGCGCCCAGTCGGCAAAGGTCAGTACCGGGAATTCGCGCACGCCGTGGCGCTCGTGCTGGCCGCTGTACAGGCGGTACTTGCTGTCGCCGCAGTCGAAGATCGCCACCGCCACGTTCGAGGCATACGGAATGCCGGCCTTGGCCAGCGCCTGGTACAGGGCGTCGTCGTGGTGCATGTTACCGCTGCGGAAGACTTGCGGGCGCGGCAGGCCCCAGTCGGCAAAGGTGTCGATGCCTTGCTGGATCAGCGCGGCGGACTCGTCGATGTCGCGGCTGTGGTAGTTGTCTTTCGGGCGGCCCTTGCTCGCTACTTCGCGCCAGTCGTCGCGCTGGAACATGGTCCAGCAGGGGTGCGAGTGCAGTTGCACCTCGTGGCCCCCCTCGTGGATCTGGCGTGCGATGGCGCGCATCGGGTCGTGCTTGAAATAATTGCGCTGCAGGGTTTCCACGAAAAACGTGGCCTGCACACCGTAACGGCCGAAGGTGTCGAGCATGAAGCCCAGGCCCTGCGACTGACCGCCGACCTCGCACCACACCAGGGGCTCGGCGACGGGTGTCCGGGCGGCGTTGGAAAACGCGCCGCCGATGCTGAATTCGGTATCGATGGTGATGCAGACACGTGTGCGCATGGTATGGAAAAATGCCAAAAAAATACTGCGGATCATAGCATGGTGATTAACTTTCCAGCCGTCACCAACCGTGCGCGGCCTCCCGCCGCCGCGCCTTGCGCATCGATCCCGTTTATCCGGTATGCATCAGCGGCTCGACCCCGGCGCCGCTCGCCTTGGCTTCCACCTGCGCCGTCCGCGCACGGCGCCGTGCAGCCACAAACCAGGCCAGCCATACCAGGCAGGCCAGGCCGCTGGCGATGCGTCCCGTCGTTTCCGCAGGCAGGCCAGCCCAGCTTAGCGCCACCGTATGACGGCCCGATGACAAATTTGCCAGCGCCAGGCCGGTGGCCGGATCGGCCGCCAATGGGCGCCGTTCGCCGTCCACCGTCATCGCCCAGGCCGGGTAGGCCAGCAGCGGCAGGCGCAGCGCCACCGGACGCGGCGTGTCGATCACAAAGGCCAGCGCATGGGTCCGGGCCAGGGGCTGGCTGCAGGCGATGCCCAGGCGCGCGCATTCGCCGTTCAGCTTGCCGGCGGCCAAGTAAGCCTTCCATTCGGGGCCGCGCACCGCCGGGATGTACTCGGGCTGGCCGAAGCGGCCCTGCATGAAGCTGGCCCGCTCGGGGATTGGTTTGGCGCCGCGTACGATGCCGAGTTGCAGCTGCAGGGCCATGGCGCATTGCGCCGCCATCAGCAGCACGGCCAGGGCGCGCAGGGGCGTGCTCCAGCGGCGCCAGGCGCCTTCGTTGAGCTCGATGACGAGGGCGATGTTCGCCAGCAGCAGGGCCAGGAACATGAAACGGTAGGGGAACTGGATCTTGCGCATCGGTTCGAGCAGCGCGTACAGCGGGTAGGCCAGTTCGCTGGCCAGCAGCATCGCCGCCAGCGCCGTGATGGCGAGCTTGCGCGCCCCGGCCGAACCCGGCGTGGCGGCATGGCGGCTGGAGTACAGCACGAACAGGCACAGCATCAGAGCCAGCAGCGACAGCGGCCCCTGGATCGCAAACCAGCGCAAGCCGTGCGCCAGGTAGGAGAAGGTGGGCAGGGCAAAGGCGCGGCGCCAGTCGAAGTTGGCGCCGCCGGTCCAGCCGTCCGGGTTGATCAGGTGCAGCTGGGTGACGGCCGGCCAGACGAAGAAGGCGGTCAGCCCCAGGCCCAGCACCACGCCCGCGCTCCAGTGCAGGTGGCCGGCCAGGGTGCGCCGGCTGGGGAAGGCCAGCGCCAGGCGCGCCAGGCCGGTGCAGGCCAGCACCATCAGGGCGCTCAGCAGGTGGCTCAGGCAGACCAGGGCCAGCAGCAGGGCGAGCCAGTGCGCGCGCGGTTGCTGGCCGGGTCCGGTGCGGATGCTTTCGGCCACGAACAGCAGGCAGAAGGGCAGGGCCAGGGTCCAGGGATAGGCCGCCATCTGCACCGCCAGGAACAGCAGCACCGGGCAGGCCAGCACGAACAGGGTGCCCGCCAGCGCCGGACCGGGACGGTAGGTGTGCAGGAAGCGCTGGTGCACCACGATTCCGAGCAGCAGCGATGGCACCATGGCAGCGCCGACCAGCGCGGCTTCGCTGCGCAGGCCGAGCAGGCCAAGGGCGCTGGTGAGGTAGTAGAACAGCGGCTGGTAATAGAAGAAGGTGGGGTCGCCCAGGCCCTCGATCGAGGCAGGGGCCCAGCGCGGCAGCAGCCAGCCTTCGCGCACGGCGGCCAGGAACTGCTCGGCCCAGCGCAGGTGGACCAGCATGTCGACCTGGTAGGGCAGGCGCAGGGTCGCCACGGCGTACAGCCAGAGCAGCAGGGTCATGGCGCAGATGGCCAGCAAGCCCGGCCATGAAGGGCGGCGTGCCAGGGTCATGGATGCACCCGGGGCTGGGCCGCGGGCCGCGGGGCGGGTTCAGGGGCAGATGGGGTCTCCGCCGTGGCCGCATCCCCCATCTCCGAGCTCAGCAAACGGTTCACCAGGTACAGCGGACGCCGCTTGACCTCGTTGAAGATGCGGCCCACGTACTCGCCCAGCAATCCTACCGAAATCAGCTGCACGCCGCCGAGGAACAGCACCACCGCCATCAGCGAGGGGTAGCCGCGCACCGGATCGCCGAACACCAGCCCCTTCCAGATCACGAAGGCGGCAAACAGCAGGGCCAGCACGGCCACCGACAGGCCGAGGTAGGTGGCCACCTTCAGCGGCGCCACCGTGAACGAGGTGATGCCCTCGAGGGCGAAGTTCCAGAGCTTCCAGTAGCTCCAGGTGGTGGTGCCGGCCACGCGCGCTTCGCGCCGGTAGTGCAGCGGTCGCGAGGGGAAGCCGACCCAGGCGAACAGGCCCTTCATGAAGCGGTGTTCCTCGCGCAGCTGGCCCACGGCATCGACCGCGCGGCGCGTCATCAGGCGGAAGTCGCCGGTGTCGGTCGGAATCTGCACGCGGCTGACCGACTTGATGAAGCGATAAAAATACTTGGCGGTGAGCTGCTTGAACCAGGTTTCGCCGTCGCGCTTGGTGCGCACGCCGTAGACGACGTCGTAGCCTTCGCGCCAGCCCTCGAGCATGGCCGGGATCAGTTCCGGCGGGTCTTGCAGGTCGGCGTCGAGGATCACCACGACCTCGCCGCGGGTGTGGTCGAGGCCGGCGCTGAGAGCGATCTCCTTGCCGAAGTTGCGTGACAAATCGACCACGGTCACGTGCGGATCGTGCGCGCGCAGGGCGTGCATCAGGGCCAGGGTGTGGTCGCGGCTGCCGTCGTTGACGAGCACGATCTCGTAGTCGCAGCCGAGTTTCACCAGCACCTCGCTCACGCGGCGGTGGAATTCTCCCAGCACTTCCTGCTCGTTGTAGGCCGGCGCCACCACCGAGATGCTGGGCATGCGCGCGGCGTGGCGCGGATGCAGGGCGGGATGCAGGGCCTGCTGGGCGGCTGCCTGCTGCGCGTCCGGGGCCGCGGACGGCTGGGCCAACGCATTCATTCTTGGCTTGGGAATATCCATTTTTTGCTCATGACGTAATTCAGGACCAGGACCAGCAGCGTCGCGCAGACCTGCGCTGCCATGAAATGCAGGCCGAGCCGCGCCAGGGCGCCGACGATCAGGCCGTTCAACAGCGCGCCGAACAGGGCCATCGCGGCAAAGCGCGGCAAGGCCTCGGCATGGCGCCGTTCGCTGCGGAAGATGAGGTTGCGGTTCAGCCAGTAGTTCACCACCGCGCCGACCAGGGCGCCGCAGGCTGCCGCCGGGCCGGGTGCGACGCCGGCGCCGGCACTCAGGGCCAGCAAGACCAGGTAGTGGCAGGCGGTACCCAGCGCCCCGGCCGCGGCGAAGCGCAGGAACTGGTGGTTCAGCTGGCGCAGCAGGGAGGGCATTCGTGTGCGGGCATGGTGTTCGATCATGGATGACGGCCCGGCTATACGGGAAAGCAAGGTCAGGTGTATTGACGCATGCTAGCACCCGTCATGAATAATTGTTAGCTTCTCGACTACTTGTTGTTCAAATTATACAAGAGTCAATACAAGGAGTTGATTTTGTGAAATTCAATCGTGCTGCGGTGCGGCATGGGACTGGCCCAGGCCAGGCTCGCCAACCTGAGGTGCAGTAGTTCTCAGGGCAAGGTATAGCGAAGCCATTCCGGCTGCATTTGTTAACTGAACGGCGGGAGCGCGCATCGTCGTTCAAAATAGACGCATGGGGTGGTGGGCAGGCTGATCGCAGGCAATCCACGTGGCGCTGTCGCGTCGTTAGATATCAATCTTCTGGAGTCCTATTTGTCCAAAGAGTTTATTTTCGCAACAGGTATCGAAAACAGTAACCCCACGATCGACGGTGGGCGCGTGCGCATCGACCAGATGGAGAAGTGCGGTCACTACAAACATTGGCGCAAGGATTTCGAGCTGGTCAAGGAGCTGGGCATCCGGGCGCTGCGCTACGGTGTGCCGCTGCACCGTACATGGCTCGGTCCGGACAAGTATGACTGGTCGTTCGCAGACGAGGCATTTTCCGAGCTGCGCCGGCTGAACATCATCCCCATCGTCGATCTGTGCCACTTCGGCGTGCCGGACTGGATCGGTAATTTCCAGAATCCCGACTTTGCGCTTGAATTCCCCAAGTACGCACGCGCCTTTGCACAGCGTTATCCCTGGATCCAGGTCTACACGCCCATCAATGAGATGCACATCTGCGCCGTGTTCTCGGCACTGTACGGCTGGTGGAACGAGCAGATGACGAGCGACCGGGCGTTCGTCACGGCGCTCAAGCACATCGTCAAGGCCAACATCCTGGCCATGCGCGAGATCCTGGGCGTGCGGCCGAATGCATTGTTCGTGCAGAGCGAATCATCCGAGTACTACCACGCCGAGAATCCGGCCGCGATCGGCCCGGCCGAGATCAACAATGCGCGCCGCTTCCTGTCGCTCGATTTGAACTACGGCCGCCGCGTCGATTCCGAGATGTACGAGTACCTGATGGACAACGGGATGACGCGCGAGGAATACCACTTCTTCCTCCACAATAACCTCAGGCACCACTGCATCATGGGTAACGATTATTACCCGACGAACGAGCATTACGTCAGCGCCGACGGCATGACGCATGCGTCGGGCGAGATCTTCGGCTATGCGGTCATCACCCACCAGTACTACGACCGCTATCGCCTGCCCGTCATGCACACGGAGACCAATCTCCTCGAGGGGCCGAACGGCGACGAGGCCGTGCACTGGCTGCGCAAGCAATGGGCCAACGTGCTGCGGGTGCGAAACTCGGGCGTGCCGGTCATCGGCTTCACCTGGTATTCGCTGACCGACCAGGTCGACTGGGACATTGCGCTGCGCGAAGAGCGAGGCACGGTCAATCCACTGGGACTGTTCGATCTGGACCGCAACATCCGTCCCGTCGGCGAAGCCTACCGTAACCTGATCCGCGATTGGGGCGCCGTGCTGCCGACGAAGAGTATGTGCCTGCACGTGCCCATCCTGATGCCGGACGAAACCTGTTGCGCCGAAGCGAACGCCGCAGCGCGCACCGACGGCAGGGAAGCCGCGTGAGCCGGCGCCGGCTCTTCCACGTCCACCGAAACGACTGAATAGGTAAAGCACGTATGAAACTGAACAATCGAATCGCCATCGTGACCGGCGCCGCGGGCGGTATCGGCCTTGCCGCTGCGCGCCGGCTGCTGCAGGACGGCGCATGCGTCATGCTGGTCGGGCGTCATCAAGACAAGCTCGACACCGCCATGGCCGACCTGGAGAAAGAGGCTGCGGGCCGCGTGGCCACTGCCTTGTGCGACGTGGCGCGCGAAGACATGGTCGCGGCGGCAGTCGACGCCACGATAGCGAAGTTCGGCAACTGGGACATCATCGTGAATAATGCCGGCCTCATGGGCTTCAAACGGATCGAGGAGCAGACCGCGGACGATTGGCGCGGCACGCTCGAGGTCGACCTGCTTGGTGCGTTCTATTTCATCAAGCAGGCGTTCCTGAAGATGCGCCGCGGCGGCGCGGTCGTCAACGTGTCAAGTATCCATGCAGTGGAGACGGAGCCGCTGGTGGCGCCCTATGCGGCGGCCAAGGCGGCGCTGCTGTCGCTGACGCGCTCGGCGTCGATCGAGGGCAAGGACAAGGGTATCCGCGTGAATGCGGTGTTGCCGGGCGCCGTAGACACGCCGATGCTGTGGGATAACCCGAACGTGAAATCCGGCGCCGAGGTGATCGACAAGGCGGACGTGGGCAAGCCGGAAGATGTGGCGGCGACGATTGCATTCCTGGCGAGCGACGACGCGGCATTCGTGAACGGGGCGACGCTGAACGTGGATGGGGGGCGATTGGCGCGGCTGTAACGGGCCAAGGTCGCCAGGAAGGATTTTTCCAGGCCCGGCACAGCATTCGCTGGGCCGGGCTTTCTCACGTTTGCCGGATGGCGTGCGCTAGCGCGGGTGCTGCTGCGCCGCCACCTCGGCCAGCCGGTCCGACAATTCCACCGTGTTCACCGGCTTGACCATGTAGTGGTCGAAGCCGGCCGCCATCGCCGCTTCGCGGTCCTGCTGGCGGCCGTAGCCGGTCATGGCGATCAGGGTGGCGCCGGTCGACTGCGGCATGCGGCGCAGGCGGCGCGCAAGCTCGTTGCCGTCGAAGTCGGGCAGGCCGATGTCGAGCAGGCAGACGTCGGGCTCGAACACGCGCGCCACGTCGACCGCGTCGGCGCCGCAATAGGCCACTTCCACGGTATGCCCGCCTGCGCCGAGGAAGAGCTGCAGGGTGTGGGCGGCGTCGAGGTTGTCGTCGACCAGCAGCACCTTCAGGGGCGTGGCGGCGGTGGCCTGGCCGCGGCTCTGGGCGATCGACACCGGCAGGTCTTGCGTGTGGCGCGGCAGGCGCACCGTGAAGCTGCTGCCCTTGCCCAGGCCCGGGCTGTCGGCGCTGACGCTGCCGCCATGCAGCTCGACCAGGCTCTTGGCCAGCGCCAGGCCCAGGCCGAGGCCGCCCTGGGAGCGGTCCGGGGTGCGCTCGGCCTGGCTGAACAAATCGAACACGCGCGCTACCAGCGCCGGCTCCATGCCGATGCCGTCGTCGGTGACGGTCAACACGTATTCGCCGTCGTCCTGGCGCAGGCGCAGTTCGATGCGGCCGCCCTCGGGCGTGTACTTGTTGGCGTTGTTCAGCAGGTTGGCCACCACCTGCACCAGGCGCTTGTGGTCGCCCTTGACGGTGGCGGCTTCCAGCGGCAGGTCGAGCACCACGGTGTGGCGGCGCGTGGCGATCAGGGGGCGGATCTGCTCGGCCGCGTCGTCGATCACCTTGCGCAGGTCGAGGACCTGGGTCGACAGCGAGACCAGGCCGCGCGTCACGCGCGACACGTCCAGCAAGTCGTCGACCAGGCCGGTCATGTGCTCGACCTGGCGCGCGATGATGGCGCAGGTCTGCGTGATCTGGGCGTTATCCGAGTGCAGCAGCTTGAGCAGGTGCGCCCCGGTGCTGATCGGCGCCAGCGGGTTGCGCAGCTCGTGCGCCAGCATCGCCAGGAACTCGTCCTTGCGCTGGTCGGCGGCGCGCAGTTCGCGTTCGGCCAAACCGCGCGCGGCTTCCTTCTTCTGCAGGATGGCGGCCATGCCGTCCAGCGCTTCGGCCAATTGGCCGATTTCCTCGCGCTCGTAGCCGATGCCCGAGCGCGCATCGAGCTCGCCGGCGGCGAGGCGGGTGGCGGTGTCCTTCAGCTTGCGCACGCGCTGCACGATCAGCACGTCGCCGGCCAGCCAGGCGGCCAGCAGGGCCAGCATGGTGGTGGCGGCCAGGCCGACCAGCGACATCAGCTGGGCGCGGCGTGCGCCGGCAGTGACGATCTCGGTCGGGATCCCGATCGTCACCGTGTAGTCGGACAGGGTCGGGGCGCCGACGCGGGCAAAGCTGTGCAGGCGCTCGACGCCGTCCTCGTCCTGGATCACCACGGCGCGGCGGCCCGCGCTTTGCATTGCTTCGCGCAGGCGTGCCGGCACGCGCGAGCCGAACCAGCGTTCCGGGTCGGGGCGGCGCGAGATGATGGTGCCGTTGGCGTCGGCCGTCACCAGCACCGAGCCGGGCGGCAAATTGATGTCGTTGACGAAGGTGTCGAGGCCGGCCAGGTCCATGGCCGCGAACACCACCGCCGCCACGTTGCCGGCGCGGTCGATCACCGGGTAGGTGAGGTTGATCGTGTGGCGCCGGATCACGCGGCCGAATACATAGTCGCCGGCGATGAAGCGGCGTTCCGAGATGGCGCGTTTGAAGTGGCTGCGGTCGCCCAGGTTCACCGGATGCAGCATCGGCACCGCGCTGCAGCTGACGTCGCCGTTCAGCTGGATCAGGCCGAAGTTCACGTAGCCTTCGTTGCGGTCGAGGACGTCGGCCAGCAGGGCGTTGCAGCCGGACGTGGAGCCGAGCAGGTCGGGCACGCTGGACAGGTCGACCAGGATCTGGCGCGCGCGCTCGATCGACTGGGCTTCGTTGGCCGCGGCCAGGTTGGTCAGGCGGCGCAGGTTTTCCTCGGAGGCCTGGACCGCCTGCTCGCGCTCGCGCATGCCGCCGACCACGGTCATCACCGCCAGCGGCAGGATCGCCAGCGCGACCAGCAGCATCAGCCGGCTGCGCAGGCTGCTTAGCTTCAGGAAGGGGGCGGACGGCTTCATTGGAGCGCGGCCCGGCGGTCGCCAAAGGCGATCACGCGGCGCACGCCTTCGAGCAGCGTGGCGACGTCGTCCGAAATGTAGCCGATCCGGATATGGCCCGGTACGCCGAGGGCGTCGCCCGGCATCACCGCCACCTGCTCTTCCTCGATCAGGGCTTCGGCAAAGGCCACCGTGTCGTGGGTGAGGGCGCGTACGTCGCCCCACAGGTAAGGGCCGGAATCCGGACTGTGCATGACGATCCAGGGCACGTCGCCGAAGCGCCGCAGCACCATGTCGCGCCGCTCGCGGTAGTCGTCGATCATGTGGCGCTGCACGCCGGCCTCGAAAGCAGCAGCGGTCGCCACCTGGCTCAGGTGGCCGGCGGCAGCGGTGATCGGCCCCTGCAGGGTCTGCATCGCGCTCACCAGCGGCGCCGGCGCCAGCGCGAAGCCGACGCGCCAGCCCATCATGGCGTAGCTCTGCGAGGCCGAGAAGATGGTCACCACGCCGAGCGCGCGCCAGTCGCACAGGGAAGCAAAGCTGGTGTGCGCCGGGCCGAACGACAGGTGCTCGTAGCTTTCGTCGACGATCACCTGGGCGCCGCTTGCCTGCACCCAGTCGCGGATGGCTTCAAGCTCGGCGCGGCTGTAGACCTTGCCGGTCGGGTTGTGCGGGTTGTTGAGGATGACGATGCGCGCCGGCTCGCAGGCCGCCAGGTACGCCGGGGTGACCTGCTCGGGCAGGTCGGCCAGCACCGGGCGCAGGCCGAGCAGCTGGCAGGTGGCCACGTAGGCCGGCCAGTGCGGCTTGAAGATCAGGACGCTGTCGCCCGGGTCGCTCATCGCATACAGGGCTTCGTACAGGGCCTGCTTGGCGCCGTTGGTGACGATGACTTCGTCGGCGCCGGCGGCGATGCCGTTCTCGCGCGCGAGTTTGCCGCACAGGCGTTCGCGCACCGCGACGGCGCCAACCACGCTGGTGTACGGCATGGTGCGCACGTTGTCGACGGCGGCGCCGACGGCGTCGAGCACGGCGGCCGGCGCCGGGAAATGCGAGATCGCGATCGAGAAATCGATGACTTCCTCGCCTGCGTGGCGCATGCTTTCGACGCGGCCGTGCATGGCGGTGGTGGCCAAGGGGCGGGAGTGGGCAATCCTTTGTGAGATCTTCATCGTTCTTATAAGAGGAAAAGGCGATTTCAAATGTGTCTCAGTGTGCTGGCCGGCACAACATTTCCTGATTGTACTAAATTCCCGACCGATCAAGGCGCTCAATCGAAATGCAGCGCTGGCTCATCGAACTATTTGACATCTAAACTAATTGCTTATTTAATATGCGGCAGGATCGATAACCGGAGCTGCAATGAAGATCGTGTGCGTGGGAGGTGGACCGGCCGGCCTGTACGCTGCGCTGCTGCTCAAGCAGGACGATCCGGCGCACGAGGTGACCGTGGTCGAGCGCAACGGCCGTGCGGACAGCTTCGGCTGGGGCGTGGTGTTCTCGGACCAGACCCTGGGCAAGCTGCAGGCCGCCGATGCCGCCAGCGCCGACGCCATCCTCGGCGCCTTCAACCACTGGGACGACATCGCCATCCACTTCAAGGGCCGCACTGTGCGCTCCGGCGGCCATGGCTTTTGCGGCATCGCCCGCCGGCGCCTGCTGGCCATCCTGCAGGCGCGCTGCGAGGAAGTGGGCGTGCGCCTGCTGTTCGATACCCCGGTGGACGACGAGCTGGCCCTGGCGCGCCAGTACGATGCCGACTTGCTGCTCGCCGGCGACGGCATCCACAGCCGCATCCGCACGCGCCACGCGGCCACCTTCCAGCCGCAAATCGACCAGCGCCATTGCCGCTACGTCTGGCTCGGCACCACCAAGCGTTTCGATGCGTTTACCTTCGCGTTCGAGCATACCGAAGAAGGCTGGTTCCAGGCGCACGCCTATCGCTACGACGGCACGACCTCGACCTTCATCGTCGAGACGCCGGAAAGCGTGTGGCGCGCCGCCGGCCTGGAGGGGCTGGACGTGGGGCAGACGCTGGCCTTTTGCGAGCGCCTGTTCGCCCGCCACCTGGACGGGCACCCGCTGCTGGCCGCCCGCGGCCAGGACCGCCCTGACAGTTGCGGCGCGGCCATGTGGGCACGCTTTCCGCGCCTGGTGTGCCGCGAGTGGGTGCACTGGGAAGACATCGATGGCCGCCGCCTGCCGATCGTGCTGCTCGGCGACGCCGCCCACAGCGCCCACTTCTCGATCGGCTCGGGCACCAAGCTGGCGCTGGAAGACGCGATCGAACTGGCCGTGCGCTGCCGCGGCCGCAAGTCGGCCGAGCTGCCCGCGGTGCTCGACGGCTACCGCGCCGCGCGTTCGGTCGAGGTGCTCAAATTGCAGAGCGCGGCGCGCAACTCGATGGAATGGTTCGAGAACGTGGCGCGCTACAGCGCCATGGAAGCCGAGCAGTTCGCCTACTCGCTGCTCACGCGCAGCCAGCGCCTGTCGCACGAAAACCTGCGCTTGCGCGACCCGGCCTACGTGGCCGGCTTCGAGCGCTGGCTGGCGCGGCGCGCCTGCGAGCAGGCTGGGCCGCCGCCGCGCTGCGACACACTGGGCGAGGCGCTGGACCATGATCCTGCGCCGCCGCCGATGTTCACGCCCTACCGGGTGCGCGGCGTGGTGCTGAAGAACCGCATCGTGGTCTCGCCCATGGCCCA
>Ga0265797_10007137_pt1 | contig 15434 bp, 10 predicted proteins | sample P2T30metagenome_FD_192433 | JGI IMG/M metagenome (GOLD analysis project Ga0265797, IMG submission 192433) | Plant litter microbial communities from East Loma Ridge, Irvine, California - P2 T30 | ecosystem: Environmental > Terrestrial > Plant litter > Unclassified | place: USA: California... | reverse complement strand
CTACGTCAAGGCGATCGCGCCCGGCGGGCGATTGTCGGGGGGTGTCTATACCTTCCCCGTCGTTTCGGTCGGTGCGACCGAGAATGTCGTGATGGCGGCGTCGCTCGCGAAGGGCGGCAGCCGGATCGAGAATGCGGCGCGCGAGCCCGAGATCGTCGATCTGTGCAACCTGCTCGTCGCGATGGGCGCCAAGATTTCCGGGATCGGCACCGAAACGCTCGAGATCGAGGGCGTCGACCGGCTCCACGGCGCGACCTACCGCGTCATGCCCGACCGGATCGAGGCGGGCAGCTATGCCTGCGCGGCGGCGATCACCGGCGGGTCGCTCGAACTGGTCGGCGTCAAGGCGAGCGACATGCTCGCAACGATCGAAGCGCTGCGCCAGGCGGGCGTCACGGTCGAGGAACGCGGCGAGAACCTGTTTGTCGAGGCGAACGGCCCGCTCCGTCCCGTGACGGTGTCGACCGCGCCCTTCCCCGGCTTCGCAACCGACATGCAGGCACAATTGATGGCAATGCTGTGCATGGCGCCCGGCGAAAGCACGCTGACCGAGACGATCTTCGAGAACCGCTACATGCACGTGCCCGAGCTGGCGCGCATGGGCGCGGACATCCACGTCCAGGGCCGCACCGCGCTCGTCCGCGGGGTCGACCGGCTGGTCGGCGCGCCGGTGATGGCGACCGACCTGCGCGCGTCGATGAGCCTGATCATCGCGGGGCTGGTCGCGGAAGGCGAAACCCAGGTTAGCCGCGTCTATCACCTCGATCGCGGCTACGAACGGCTCGAGGAGAAACTGAGCGCGGTCGGCGCGGATATCGAGCGCGTCGGCGACGGGTGACGGTGCGCGATCCCTACCCCCGACTCATCGCGGCGATAAGGCAGCCTGTCGCAGCTGGTCGCGGCAGCCATTCCTCGAACACGATCTGGCTTTAACGCGGCGGTTCAGGGCATAAAGCCGGGGCGGGGATACATTTGGTGGTTGCGCACATCCTTTCTCTTCCTGTTTCCAAGCCGGTGGCAATCCTTGCGCTGACCGCGGCGCTGTGTGCGTGCGGCTATGACACGCGCGTCCGGGCGGCGAGAAGCAGCACTGGCGCGCAAGCCCCCCTGATTGTCGCGATCCCGCCGCGGTCGGGCCCTTCGACGGGGCGACGCGTGCTGCCCGCGCCGCCGATGCTCGCCGCCAACGTCACGCAACTGGTGCGCAGCTTCACCGGCAAGGTCGGCGTCGCGGTGCGCAGCGTCGATGACGGCTGGCTGATCGATGCCGGTGGCAGCCAGCGACTGCCGCAGCAGAGTGTAAGCAAGCTGTGGGTCGCGATGACCGTGCTGTCCGCGCGCGACGCGGGCAAGCTCCGGCTCGACGACCCGATCACGCTGACGCGGGACGACATCACGCTGTTTCACCAGCCGATCGCCGGGCTGATCCGCGGCGACACCGGTTACCGCACGACGGTCGGCGAACTGCTCCAGCGCGCGCTGACGATGAGCGACAACACCGCCAACGACCGGCTTATGCGACTGGTCGGCGGGCCAAACGCAGTGCGCGGGTTCATCATGCGCAAGGGGCTGGGCGCGATCGGCTTCGGTCCGGGCGAGCGGATGCTGCAGGCGGGGACTGCGGGGCTGACGTGGCAGCCCTCCTATGCCTTCAACGATGGGTTCAACCGCGCGCGCAACGCATTGTCGCGCGCGGACCGGATCGCGGCGTACCAACGCTACGTCGCCAGTCCACCGGACGGTGCCGCCCCCAGCGCGATCACGGGCGCGCTCGCGCGGCTCAAACGCGGCGATCTGCTGTCGGCGGCGTCGACTTCCTATCTGATCGGGACGATGCAGTCGTCGCACACCGGCAAGATGCGGCTGCGCGGTGCGGTCCCGGCCGGGTGGAGCTTCGGGCACAAGACCGGGACGGGGCAGGATCTCGCTGGGCGGACCGCAGGCTATAACGACGTCGGCCTGCTGATCGCACCCGATGGCCGGACCTATGCGATCGCGGTGATGATCGGCGATACGCCGCGCCCGATCCCGGCGCGGCAGGCGCTGATGCAGGCGGTCGTCAGCAGCGTCGTCGCCAACCATGCCAGCACCACCTCCGCCAACGCCAACGCCAGCCGACGGAACGTGGCGCGCTCGAACGGCTGAGCGCAAAGCGGGCTTCTGCTAGGACGCGGGCGCTGCTATCGCCGCACGATGCCGCATCTCTATCTTGTCGATGGCTCGGGATACATCTTCCGCGCCTATCACCGCCTCCCCCCGCTCACCAACAAGCATGGCGAGCCGGTGGGCGCGGTCTATGGCTATACCACGATGCTGTGGAAGCTCGCGGACGAGGTGCATGCCGCGGACGGCCCGACGCATATGGCCGTCATCCTCGACAAGTCGTCGAAGACCTTCCGCAACGACCTGTACGACCAGTATAAGGCACACCGCCCGCCGCCGCCCGAGGATCTGGTGCCGCAGTTCCCGATGATCCGCGATGCCACGCGCGCCTTCTCGCTGCCGTGCATCGAGACCGAGGGGCTGGAGGCGGACGACATCATCGCCTGCTATTCGCGCGCCGCGCTCGCGCAGGGGTGGGCAGTCACGATCGTGTCGTCGGACAAGGATTTGATGCAGCTGATCGAGCCCGGGCTCGACATGTACGACACGATGAACAACCGACGGCTCGGCGCGGAGCATGTCGCGGAGAAATTCCACGGCGTCACCCCGGCGCAACTCGGCGACGTGCTCGCGCTGATGGGCGACAGCGTCGACAACGTGCCGGGCGTCCCCGGCGTCGGCCCCAAGACCGCCGCGAAATTGATCCTCGAACATGGCGATCTCGAATCGGTGCTCGCGTCTGCCGAGGGGATGAAGAAGGGCAAGCTTCGCGACAATCTGATCGAGCATGCCGACATGGCGCGGCTGTCGAAGGAACTGGTGACGCTCAAATGCGACGTCGCGCTCCCCGAGCCGCTCGAGGATCTCGAACTCAAGGGCATTCCCGATGCGCCGCTGCGGGTGTTCCTCGAACATCACGGGTTCCGCTCCTTGCTCGCCAAGCTGTCGGCGGTGGCGGATGCGCCGGTCCCTGCGCCCAAGGCGGTCCCGACCGAGCAGGACCCGCCATGCGAAGTCGATTCGTACGAGACCGTGGTCGACGAGGCCGCACTCGATCGCTGGATCACGCTCGCGAAGCATCAGGGCTGGATCGCGATCGATACCGAGACGACCGGGATCGACGCGACTCGCGCCGATCTCGTCGGGATCAGCATGGCGCTCCACCCCAACCTCGCCTGCTACGTCCCGCTCGCGCATGGCGGGAGCGGGCTGTTCGCGGAAAAGCCCGAGCAGCTGACGGTCGAGGTCGCGCTGGCGAAATTGAAGCCGCTGTTCGAGGACCCGGCGGTGCTCAAGATCGGGCATAACCTCAAATACGACATGATCGTGCTCGGGCGCTTGGGCGTCGGCGTCGCGCCGTTCGACGACACGATCCTGATGAGCTTCGATCTCGACGCGGGGCTCCACGGGCACAGCATGGACGAGCTCGCCGCGACGCATCTGTCCCACAGCTGCATCGCGTTCAAGGACGTGGTCGGGGTCGGCAAGTCGCAGCGAACCTTCAACGAAATCGATCTCGTCGCCGCGACCCGCTACGCCGCGGAGGACGCCGACGTGACGCTACGGCTGTGGCGGCGGTTCAAGCCGCGTCTCGCTGCCGAAGGCGCGACGCGGGTGTACGAGATGGTCGATCGCCCGCTCGCGCCGGTCATCGCGCAGATGGAGCGCCACGGGATCAAGGTCGATCGCGAACGGCTCGCGCATCTCTCCAGTGAATTCTCGACGCAGATCGGCGCGCTCGAAGTCGATATCCACGCGCTCGCCGGCGGTGCGTTCACGATCGGCAGCCCCAAGCAATTGGGCGACGTGCTGTTCGAACGGATGGGGATCAAGGGCGGGCGCAAGGGTAAGTCCGGGGTCTATTCGACCGACGTCAACGAGCTTGAGCGGATTGCTGCCGACAAGGATTCGCCGGGCAAGGACATCGCATCGAAAGTGCTCGAATGGCGCCAGCTGTCCAAGCTCAAGTCGACCTATACCGACGCGCTCCAGGCGCAGATCAACCCGGCGACGGGCCGCGTCCACACGTCCTACAGCTTGACCGGCGCGCAGACCGGGCGGCTGTCGTCGACCGACCCGAACCTCCAGAACATTCCGATCCGCACCGAGATCGGCCGCCAGATCCGCGACGCGTTCGTGGCCGAACCCGGCAACGTCCTGCTCGCGGCGGATTATTCGCAGATCGAACTGCGGCTCGCGGCGCACATGGCGGACGTGCCGCAGCTTCGTGACGCGTTCGCGAGCGGTGCCGACATCCACAGCCTGACCGCGCAGGAGCTGTTCGGCGAGGTCAACCGCGACACGCGCGGGCGCGCCAAGACGATCAACTTCGCGATCCTCTACGGCATCAGCCGCTGGGGCCTGGCGGGTCGGCTCGACGTGACCGCAGACGAGGCGCAGGCGATGATCGATCGCTATTTCGATCGTTTCCCCGGCATCCGCAACTACATCGCGCAGACCACCGAGACGGTGCGCGCGAACGGCTACACCACCACCCTGTTCGGGCGGAAGACGCACTTCCCGCGCATCTCCTCCAAGATCCAGCACGAACGCCAGGGCGCGGAGCGTGCTGCGATCAACGCGCCGATCCAGGGCACCTCCGCCGACATCATCAAGCGCGCGATGATGCGGATGGGGCCGGCGCTGCTCGAGGCGGGGCTCCCCAACGTGCGGATGCTGCTCCAGGTGCATGACGAACTCGTGTTCGAACTCCCCGAAGGCGATGTCGCCGCGGCGAAACCGGTGATCGAACGCGTCATGGCGACCGCCGCGGAACCCGCCGTCCAGCTCAGCGTACCGCTCGGAATCGAGATCGGCACCGGCCTGAGCTGGGGGGCCGCGCATTGACCAACACGACGGGGGGGATGACCGGCGACCGTGGGGGCACGGACGACGAGATCAACGCGCTCGCCAAGGGCGGGCGGACCAACATCCTCGGCTTCCTGATGCGCCTCGTCGCGCGCATCCCGTTCCTGTTCATCGCGGGGCGGTTGTACGGGCCGGACACGCTCGGCACCTTCGCGCGCGCGGTGCTGTTCGTCGAGGTGGCGGCGTTGCTTGCGACCTTCGGGCTCAAGCGCGGGCTTGCGCTCGCGATATCGGATACCGATCGCCCGCATGTCGACATCGTATGGGATTGCCTCGTCGTCGCGGCGCTTGCGTCGTTCGTCGCGAGCGGGTTCCTGCTGCTCGTCCCCGACCTGATGTACCACGCCAGTGCGCCGACCGGGCTCGAACGGCTGCTGCCGTGCATCATCGTCTTCACCGCCTGGTCCGACATCACGCTCGCCGCGCTCGCCTATCGCCGCAACGTGAAAGCAACCGTCACCGCACGCGCGGTGATCGAGCCGTGGACGATCTCGATCGCGGCCGGGGTGCTGTATCCGATCGCGCCGCACGACGGGCTGGTGATCGCCTACATGCTGTCGATGATCGCCGCGCTGGTCGCGTCGCTGGTGCCGTTCTGGCGCAGCTATGGCGCGCCGGTCGGCTGGCGGCTCCATCCGGGGCGGACGCTCGCGCTGATCCGCCGCAACGCGCCGCTCGCGGGCGCGGATGCGCTCGAATGGGGGACGCGCAACGTCGACCGTTCGATCCTCTTCCTGATGTTCGAACCGCGCATCGTCGGCATCTACTGGATGGCGCAACAGGTCGCGTCGATCCCGGGCAAGCTCAAGACGAGCTTCGATCCGATCCTCGGGCCGGTCATCACGACCAGCCTCGCGCGCGGTGACACCAATGCGGTTGCGGCACAGGTGCGGCAGGTAGGATTCTGGATCCTTGCCGCGCAGACGGGGCTTGCGCTGATGGGGTCGATTCCGGGCGAAGCGGTGATGGGCACGGTCGGTCCGCAATTCGTCGCGGGGACGGCGGCGCTGTCCTTCCTGCTGTTCGCCGAGGCCGCCGCGTCGACCGGTGCGGTGTGCGAATCCGCGCTCGTTTACATCGCGCGGTTGCAGAATATGGCGATTTCGATCGGGATGCTGCTGTTCCAGGTCGCTCTCAGCTTCGGGCTGATCTTCGCGATGCAGTCGGTCGGCTGGCCGGTCGCGTTCCAGGCGGCGGGGCCGGCGGTCGCGCTGTTCGTCTCGGTGTCGATCACCTCGGTCATCAAGTCAAACTATCTGTCGCGGTTGCTGAACGCGCCCGTCGCGGGCTGGCGCTGGGCGATGGCGTGGGCGGTGCTCGCCACCTGCGTCGCGGGCGGCTTGTTCACCGCGCTCCCCAAGCGGTACGAATGGGCGGAACTGGCGATTGGGGAGCCGGTAATGGCGGCGATCTATCTGTACGTGCTGTACCGCTGGGCTTTTCGCGACGAAGACCGCGCGCTGATCCGAAAGCGCCCGGCGGTGGCGGGGTAAACCGAGCGCGCTATCGCCGCCATCGTCCCAATTCCGTTATTCCCGGCTTGCATGGCCTGTGCGAACCTTGGGTTACGGACCTGTCCTTTGCTGTTTTCCCGCGTAGGCGGGAATCCCGCGCGAAGCAGAACAACGGCTTACAGTTCTCGCGACTCCTGTTCTCCCGCTTTCGCGGGAGAACAGTTATGGTTTCACAGCGGCCCCGCCTGCGCGGGGATGACGGTGCGTTGGGGGAGCGGAACGCTCGCCGATCAATGCCGGAAGTGGCGCACCCCGGTGAACACCATCGCCAGGCCCGCCGCATCTGCCGCCGCGATCACTTCGTCGTCGCGGATCGATCCGCCTGGCTGAATCACCGCGGTCGCGCCCGCCTCGACCGCCGCCAGCAAGCCGTCGGCGAACGGGAAGAACGCGTCCGACGCAACTGCGGAGCCGATCGTGCGCGGCTCAGCCCAGCCTGCCTTGTCGGCGGCGTCCTTAGCCTTCCACGCCGCGATCCGCGCGGATTCGAGACGGTTCATCTGCCCCGCGCCGATCCCGGCGGTGCTGCCGCCCTTGGCATAGACGATCGCGTTCGACTTGACGTGCTTGGCCACCGTCCAGGCGAAGCGGCAGTCGGCGAGTTCCTGCTCGGTCGGCGCGCGCTTGGTGACGACCTTCATCTCGGGATTGGATTCGCCGTCACGGCTCTGGACCAGCCAGCCGCCGGTAATCGCCTTTGCGAGCAGACCCGCCCGTGCCGGATCGGGCAGTTCGCCGGTCAGCAGCAGGCGCAGGTTCTTCTTCGCGGCGAAGATCGCCAGCGCTTCCTCATCCGCATCGGGGGCGACCACGACTTCGGTGAAGATCCCCGCGATCGCACGCGCGGTCGCGCCGTCGAGCGGACGGTTGAGCGCGATGATCCCGCCGAATGCCGACACCGTGTCGCACGCGAAGGCCGCACCGTAAGCCGCTTCGAGCGTCTCGCCGGTCGCGACGCCGCAGGGGTTGGCGTGCTTGACGATGACGCAGGTCGGCGCGGCGTCGCGATACTCGCTGATCAGGTCGAGCGCGGCGTCGGCGTCGTTGAGGTTGTTATAGCTCAATTCCTTGCCTTGCACCTGCCGTGCCTGGCCGATTCCACGCGGCGCAGTGCCGCCTGCCGTATAGAATGCCGCCGATTGGTGCGGATTTTCGCCGTACCTCAACGATTGCCCGCGCTGCAAAGTGATCGCGAGCGTCTCGGGGAACGCTTCGCACTGGTCGACCTGGCCGAACCACGTCGCGATCATCCCGTCATAAGCCGCGGTTGCGGCATAGGCCTTGGCGGCGAACTTGCGGCGGTCGGCAAGTGTAGTGCTGCCGCCTGAGACCAAAGCGTAATCCGCCGGATCGGTGACGATCGCGACGAACGCGTGGTTCTTGGCCGCCGAGCGCACCATCGACGGACCGCCGATGTCGATATTCTCGATGATCTCGTCGCGTTCCGCGCCCTTTGCGACGGTCGCCTCGAACGGATAGAGGTTGACCACGACCAGATCGATCGCGCCGATCCCGTGTTCCTCCATCGATGCCACATGCGCCGCATCGTCGCGCACCGCGAGCAGACCGCCATGGACCACCGGGTGGAGCGTCTTGACGCGGCCGTCCATCATCTCGGGGAAACCGGTCAGGTCCGAAATATCGCGCACCTCCAGCCCCGCATCGCGCAGCGCCTTGGCGGTGCCGCCGGTCGAGACCAGTTCCACCCCATGCTCCGCCAGCCCTTTCGCGAGATCGACGATGCCGGTCTTGTCGGACACCGACAGCAAGGCGCGGCGGATCGGGATGGTGGTCATGGCGGGAAGGCTCCGGCGGCAGGAGGGGGGGAGGAATGTCGCGCACCCCCTGCCCGCTTGAGCCTGCAATTTCAATGCGCCCGCTTGAACACCCAGCCGATGTTGGTCCCCCCGGCGGGGGCCTCCCCCGTCACGACCAGCTGGAGCGTCGCATGCGGACGCCCCTCGGCGTCGATCCACAGGCTGTCCTCGATCGCGAGCTTGCCGCCGCGGCACCGGAATTGCCAGACGGCCCCATGCGGCAACCGCAGCAACGCCGCCATCCCGTCCGCGGTCGGGGAAACCTGCACGCCGAACCCGAGATGGAACCGCAGCGCGAACATCGACGGCTGGATCTTGCGCTGCTTTGGTGCCGGGAGCAGCACATCCTCGCCGCGCAGTTCGCGACCGTCGTTGGCCATCACCAGCTGGCGGCGGTGGAGCAGCCCGAACCGGCGCGCATAGCCGTCGTGGCTTGCCTCGATCCGGCTCGACGCCTCACTTTCCTGGCGGACCAGCTCGACCTCTCCGACGCCGCGGCCAAGCGTTCCGTCGGCGTGGATCGCGGTCGAATTGCTGTCGCCGAGCACGAGCGTCGAGTGCGCGGCGGTCGTGCGCAACCCTTCCGACAGATCGGCGGGAAGCTGCGCAATCCCGGTCCGCGCGCCGCCGCAATTGACGACGATCCGGTCGGGCCCGTCGGACAGTTCGATCGCCAGCGTCGAGGCACAGCCTCCCTCGACCAGCCGTGCGACCGGCGGTGGTGCGCCGTCGAGGATGACCACTGCGCTTCCCGCCGCGAGCCGCTGATACCCCCAGTCGCGCGCCTGCCGCAGCGGTCGCGTCCTCACGCCGGTCGCGGCGATCACTTGCGCGAGCGCGTCCGCGCCATAGGGCCCGCCGCCCTGCCAGCTGCCGACATCGCGGTCGCCGTGGCAGATGCCGAGCAGCGCAGGGATCAGCCTGGCCAGCGTTTCGGCAAGGAATGCAGGTGGATCGAGCCGACGCGCGTCATAGACTTCGCGCAGGCTGGTCAGCAGCATGACGAGATCGACCTGCACCGCGGGCGACCGCGCGACGTTCCCGCCATCCTCGTAGATCGACGAGGCCAGCCCGCGCAGCAACGCCGCCTCGGTCGCCGACTGGCGCGCGTCACCGCCAGGAATCAGCAACGTCCCCGCGACGACCCCGCACAAAGCGGCAACGCGCGGCGCGCCGGGCGGAGCCTTCTCCGCCGCGCGATCGATATGCCGTGCCCCGCGCGCCAGCGTGTTGAGCACGCGGCTGCGATACACCAGATCCGACGACGACAGGATCAGCGGCGCGTGCGCGGTCCAGAACAGAATGCGGCGGCCCCACAGATCCGCGCGCCACGCTGGCTCACTGACCGTATCGGCGTGCGCATTGAGCCACAGCCGCATCACATGTTCCGCGATCGGCGTCGCTTGCCCGCGCGTTGCCACGGTTGACAGGTCGCGCAGCCAGGCGAAACTGTGGAGATAGTCCGCGAACGCCTTGGAGAAATCGGGCTTGGTGAGATCGAGCGTCTCGATGTCACGACTCTCGCCGCGGAACGTGAGCAGGCCCTCGAGCAACGCGTGACCGCGCTGGACGTCGCCAAGGAAGGGATCGTCGGGCACCGCGATCAGCTTGAGCGGATGCCGCCCCTTGAGGCGCATCCCGTGGATCGGCGTACGCCATGTCAGCCGGTGGAAATGCTCGGACAGCCGTTCGGCGAGCGACAAGCCCTTGTCGCCACCGACGCGCACCAGCCGCTTGCCCTCGTCGATCCCGTCGGGCAGCGTTTCGTCCTGTGGAACTGGCCGGTCGCGCATTTAGCCGCGCAGACCTGCGATGTTGGCGGCATAGGCGTCGGGCCCGCCGCGGAAGGTCGCGGTGCCCGCGACCAGTGCGTCCGCGCCCGCGGCGATCGCGCGCGGCGCGGTGATCAGGTCGATCCCGCCGTCGACTTCGAGGTCGATATCATAGCCGCCCTTGTCGATCATCTTGCGGACGCTCTCGATCTTGCCGAGCGCGCTTTCGATGAACGCCTGCCCGCCAAAGCCCGGGTTGACGCTCATGACGAGCACTAGGTCGACCATGTCGAGCAGGTAATCGAGCGCCTTCGCCGGGGTTTGCGGGGTCAGCACGACGCCAGCGCGCTTGCCGAGCTGGCGGATGTGCTGGAGGCTGCGATGCGTGTGCGGCCCGGCCTCGACATGGATGCTGATCGTATCCGCGCCAGCTTCCGCGAACGCCTCGAGATACGGGTCGACCGGCGCGATCATCAGATGGACGTCGAGCGGCTTGGTCGTGTGCGGGCGGATCGCCTTCACCACCGCGGGGCCGATCGAGATGTTGGGGACGAAATGCCCGTCCATGACATCGACATGGATCCAGTCCGCGCCCGCGGCGTCGATCGCGCGGACCTCCTCGCCAAGCTTGGCGAAATCGGCTGAGAGGATGGACGGGGCGATGCGGACAGGGCGCTGGGACATGATGCGCTGAGCCTGTAGCACGCCGCCGATTCGGGACAAGCACGGGATGTCCCGTTAAGTCCGGCCTACCGTAAGGCGTTGATCGTTTGCGGTCGGGCGGGGAATTGCGCTTCCCTCCTCCTTTCTTCCGCTTCCGCCCTTCTCGCATCTTTTCTCTCACTTCCCCGGCGAAGGGGGGGAGCGCGATGAGGACGTCGGGTCCGGCATACTTTAAAGGATTCGCCTTTTACGGGCGGACGAGGACATCGCGCTTATCTCATCCTTTCTCCCGCTTCCCCGGCGAAGGCCGGGGCCCAGGAGCGGAACGCCGAAGAACGATGGCTGCGCTTCGTTACCTCGGACATCTCTGCTGGGCCCCGGCCTTCGCCGGGGAAGTGCAGAAGAAAAGGGGCGCGGTAAGGATAGGGGAAGCTACGGAAACGCCCCCCCAAACCTACCCCTGCCGCCGCCAGCGCGCGATGAAGAAGCCGTCATTGCCACCCGGCTTGACCATGCCGGGGAGGGTCCGCACCGTCCCCTCCGCCGTCGGCGTGATCCCCGCAGGCAATTCCTCCGCGCCAACCGGATCGAGCGCGAAATCGGGTCGCGCCGCGGCGAAGCGTTCGCGCTGCTTCTCGCCCTCGGCGGGTTCGAGCGAACAGGTTGCGAAGACGAGCGTGCCGCCCGGCTTCACCCATTCCGCCGCGCGCGTCAGCAGGCTGGTCTGCAGCGCGGCAAGATCGGTGATCTGCGAAGGGCGCACGCGGTGGAGCACGTCGGGGTGGCGGCGGAAAATACCCGTCGCGCTGCACGGCGCATCGAGCAGCACCGCGTCGACCGGCGCAGGCGGCGCCCATTCGAGCACGTCCGCCTCGACGATCTCCGCCGTCAGCCCGGTCCGCGCGAGGTTGTCGCGCAGTCGCGTCAGGCGATTCTCCGACATATCGACCGAAGTCACACGCCAGCCTGCGCTTGCCAGCTGCATCGTCTTGCCGCCGGGTGCGGCGCACAGATCGAGCGCGCTGCCCGCGCCCTTGCCCAGCAACCGCGCGGGGAGCGAGGCGGCGATATCCTGCACCCACCAGCGCCCGTCCTCGAACCCGGGAAGTTCGGGCACATGCGCGGACTCGATCCGGACATGGCCGGGGAGCAGCGAAACGCCGCCCAGTTCCTCGACGAACCGCGCGGTCTCGGCGGGGTCGGCGAGCGTCAGGTCGAGCGGCGGGGGGGCCGCCATCGCTTCCTCGGCCGCGTGGATCCCGTCGTCGCCCCAGGCGGCGTGCCAGCGCAAAGCGACCGGATCGGGAAGGGTCGGCAGTTCGGGGAGCTGGTCGCCGTTCCGCGACAACGTGCCGAACACGCCGTGGACGAGCTTGCGCGGGCCACCGTCGACTAGCGGCAGCACGGTCGAAATGGCCGCGTGCGACGGGGTGCCGAGCGACAGCGCCTGCACCAGCGCGATGCGCAGCGCGAAGCGCGCCTTGGAATCATCGGGCAACCGCGTCTTTGTCGCCGAATCGATCAGAGCATCGAGATCGGGCAACCGCCGCAGCACCTCTGCCGCGATCGCGTGGGCCAGCGCACGGTCGTCGGCGCGGTCGATCCCCGCGGTCGCGCGGCCGATCGCGGCTTCGAGCGGCAAACCCTGGCGGAGAACCGCGTCGAGCATCCGGAGCGCAGCGCGGCGCGCGGGGACGCCGGGGGCTTCGACGGGTTCGGGGCGGGGCATGTAACGGCGGGGGGGTGGCAGGGTCACGGGCTTGAACTCTTCGCAAAGGACCGCCAACTGACGGGAGACGCTTTATCTCATGCGTCTGCAAGGAAGTCCCTCATGGCCGCTCGTCCGCCGCATGTGAAGCCACCAGCCTATCTCAGCAAGAATACGCCGGTGCCCGCCCCCGACCCCAAACCCGAACCGCGCGACATGCGCGACCATCTCGGGCTCGACCCAACGCGCTATGGCGATTGGGAACACAAGGGCATCGCGATCGATTTCTGAGGGTGTGGGGTGGCGCGGGAGAACCCTGCGCCGATTTCCCGCGAAGGCGGGAACCCAGAGCGCAGCAGGACAACGACGGGGTGGCCGCGAAACCCTGGACTCCGGCTTTCGCCGGAGAACGCAGTCGCGCTGAAACGTTACCGCGCCTCGCGTCGCAACGGCCGCGCGAGCAGCGCCTCGATCACCGCCCCAACATCCGCGCCGTCGAGCAGCGCGCAGACCGCCGCTACCACGGGCATCTCGACCCCGATCGCCGCCGCCGCGACGCGCAGCACCGGCGCGGTCGCAGCGCCTTCCGCCACCGTCACGCGGTCCGCGAGCAGATCCTGCGCGCGCCGCCCCTGCCCCAGCCCGACCCCGAGCGAGAAATTGCGTGAGCTGGTCGACGAGCAGGTCAGCACCAGATCCCCCAGTCCCGACAATCCGCTCAGCGTCTCTACCTGTGCACCACGCGCCATTCCGAAGCGCACCATTTCCGCAAACCCGCGCGCGATCAACGCGGCGCGGGCATTCTGGCCGAGTCCGGCGCCCTCGACCACGCCGCACGCGATCGCCAGCACGTTCTTGACCGCGCCGCCGATCTCCGCGCCGATGACGTCGGTCGTCGCATAAGGCCGAAGCGCAGGCCCCGCGAGACGGTCCGCGAGCGCCGCGCCCAGCGCCTCGTCCGCGCAGGCGAGCGTCACCGCGGTCGGTTGCCCGGCGGCAACTTCATGCGCGAAGGTCGGGCCGGACAGCACCGCGATCGGCGCGTTCGGATGGATCTCGCGCGCGACTTCGCCGACCAGCATCTGCGTGCCCGCTTCGATCCCCTTGGCACAGAGCACCAAGGGCGTCGCGCCGACCGCGGTTTCGGCGAGCACCGCGCGGACATGCTGCGCGGGGACGACGACGAGCAACGCATCGCACGCCGACAGCGCGCCGAGCGACCCGGTCGCGACGATCGTCTCGGGCAGCGTGATGCCGGAGAGGAAGCGTGCGTTCCTGTGCCCGGCGTTGATCCCCTCGACCACATCCGGCTCGCGCGCCCAGAGCAGGACGGGCTCGCCGCCCCGCGCCGCGACCTGCGCGAGTGCTGTGCCCCAGGCGCCGCCGCCGATGACCCCGATCTTCATGCCTTCACTCCCGCACCACGCACCGCTTCCGCGCCCGGATCGAGCGGCCAGCGCGGGCGCGCGGCGACGTCGAGCAGGTCGGTCAGCCCCGCGGCGAAGCGCTCCGCGCCCGCCCAGCCGATCATCGCGGCATTGTCGGTACACAGCCACAAAGGCGGCGCCACGAACCGCAGACCGTTCGCCGCCGCAAGATCGGCAAGCGCGGTTCGCACCGCGCCGTTCGCCGCGACCCCGCCCGCGACCACCAGCGCGGTCGCGCCATGCGCCGCCCCGAGCGCGCGGATGGTGCGATCGAGCAGGCAGTCGACCACCGCCTGCTGGAACGACGCGGCGATATCCTCGACCGACCATGTCCCTGCCGCGTACGCGCGGACGACCGCGCTCTTGAGCCCGGCAAAGGAAAAATGCGGTTCGGGCGATCCCTTCAGCGGGCGCGGCAGCGGTACGATCGGTCGTCCGGCGCGGGCCGCGACCTCGACCGCGGGACCGCCGGGGAAGCCCAGCCCGAGCACCTTGGCGGTCTTGTCGAACGCTTCGCCCGCGGCATCGTCGATCGTCGTGGCCAGGCGGCGGTAGCGATTCACCCCCTCGACCAGCAGCAACTGGCAATGCCCGCCCGAGACGAGCAGCAACAGATAGGGAAATGCGAGATCGGGATCGGATAGCCGCGGACTGAGCGCATGGCCCTCCAGATGGTTGACCGCGATCAGCGGCTTGCCCGCGGCATGTGCGAGCGCCTTGCCCGTAACGAGCCCGACCATCACCCCGCCGATCAACCCCGGCCCGGCGGTCGCGGCGATCGCGTCGACTTCGCCGAGCGTGACCCCCGCATCCGCCAGCGCCGCCTCGATCAGGGGAGCCAGCACCTCGACATGCGCGCGCGCTGCGATTTCGGGGACGACGCCGCCGAACGGACGGTGCGCGGCTTCCTGCCCCGCGAGCCGGTGCGCCAGAACCTGACGATCCGACGTGACGAGCGCCGCGGCGGTTTCGTCGCAACTGGATTCGAGACCGAGAATGAGTGCCATGCCGCCTTCCTACCGCCGATCCCGCGCATTGTCGAAGCCTCCACCCCGCCCCCGCCACTTGTCGGAACCGGGCGGGTTCGTCATGACACGGAGCGAAGGGGACGCCGCGTGACACAACCACCGCTCAAGCTCGGGACGCGCGGGTCGCCGCTCGCACTGGTTCAGGCCAATTTGGTGCGCGAGGCACTGTGCGCAGCGCATGGCTGGGACCGCGCCCGCGTCGAGATCGTCACGATCCGCACGACCGGCGACCGCCGCCAGGATGTCGCGCTTGCGGAAATCGGCGGCAAGGCGCTGTGGACCAAAGAGCTTGATCGCGCATTGCTAAGCCAAGAGATCGATTTCGCGGTCCATTCGATGAAGGACGTCGAGACCGGCCGCCCCGACGCGATCACGATCGCCGCGATGCTGCCGCGCGCCGACGTGCGCGACAGGATCATCGGCGCGGACAGCGTGAGCGCTCTGCGCGAGGGCGCGGTGGTCGGCACGAGTTCGCCGCGCCGGGTCGCGCAGGTGAAACGGCTGCGACCCGATCTCGTCACGATCTTGCTGCGC
>Ga0265797_10007136_pt1 | contig 15436 bp, 15 predicted proteins | sample P2T30metagenome_FD_192433 | JGI IMG/M metagenome (GOLD analysis project Ga0265797, IMG submission 192433) | Plant litter microbial communities from East Loma Ridge, Irvine, California - P2 T30 | ecosystem: Environmental > Terrestrial > Plant litter > Unclassified | place: USA: California... | reverse complement strand
ACCTCCAACATGGCCTCCTCGCCAGATGGCCAGCCGTCGCTCGCCCAAATCGCCCAGCGCCTCTTCGACGACGCCCTCCACAACATCATCCACGACATCGTCATCCACAAGCACCGCGACCACAAACTCCTCCTCGCCAGCCTCGACCCAACCGACAAACTCCCCCACTGCGACTCCTGCAAACTCCCACGCCTCCTCGACCCCCCTCTCGCGCCCAAAGTCCGCGGCGCCGCCGCCGACCCCCCAGCAAGCACCACCTACTGCGAAAAGAAGCCCTGGTCGCGCCGCGCCGGCCACGACATCTACGACAACCCGTTCCCGCGCTCCGACGTCACCGGCCGCCCGCCCACCAAGAAAGAGCGCGAAGCCGCCAAGCACAGCAAGAAAGACGACGCCACGCCCGCCAGCGAGGACGCGACGCAGAACGGCACGGCGCCGCCTTCGCCCGACAAGGGCGGTGGGGGTGACGACAACAAGCCGCTGGAGAAGGGCGAGAAGAAGGCTTCGAAGATCGACGAGAAGCTCAAGAAGGGCGAGTACGTCCCCTGGCACACGTGCCCGAGCTGCAAGCGCAGCTTGCTCATCACGCGGTTTGCGAAGCACCTCGAGCAGTGCATGGGCTTGTCCGGGCGGGCGGCGAGTCGGAACGCTATGGCGAGGATGAACGGCAGCGGGAGCACGCCGAGTGGGAGTCGCGGTGGGACGCCGAATCCGAGCCAGGAGGGCAAGGACAGGGAGCGGGATGAGGACGACGATGATGATGCGGGGTCCGTCAAGGGGAGTAGCGGGGGCGTGCGGAAGAAGTTGCTGAAGAAAGGGCTGGACAAGAAGATCAAGAAGATGGGCGAGAAGGGCGCTGTGGTTAACGGGAAGCTGCCCAAGGTTAGCGGGGGAAACAAGAAGACGCCTTCGAGGGCGAGTCCGGCGCCTTCGGGCAGTGGGGACAAGAGGGAGCGGGACGAGTTTGAGGAGGACGACGATGAGGTGCATGTGAAGAAGAGGCAGAAGCTGACGAGGGTGGGGAGTATTGCTAGTATTGCTTCGTCGAACGCGCTGGGGCATGATCTTGAGAGGACGGAGAGTCAGGATGGGAGCTTTGTGGATGATGCGAGTGTGGCTGATGATTGATTGGTATGAGAGATGGGTGTCAATAGATTGCTGGCTTGCAATTGTAGAACGGAGGTTTGGTCGCTGTGGTAGATGAATTCACAGATGGTTATATTCTCAATGGCTGTTGTGCTCCTATGTTCGAGGCGGCGCTCTGAAAGAGCACAGAGTGCATGCGATGCATGCGAGACACTGCTTTCAATACTGATCACTGCCTGCATTGAGAGTCCACGGCTCGATAAGCGGAGACAGTGAGCGAACGCTGCTTTGGTGACAAAGACATGAGCTCCAACGCCATACCTGACCTACCGCAAGACAGAAAAATACCAAACACAGCAAGCAAAATCAAAGATGCTCTCAAATGCCTTGATAAACCCCATAGTTCAAAAAGGCTACCAAAATATTGTACAAAAAGGAATATCATTCATCCTCCAAATCGGGAGTTGGCAAGAAACCCGAGCCTCGAGTTGTCCGGGATTCGAACAACAGGCCTCCTTAAATTAAACAGGAGTTTGATTTGCGCGACATTCGAAACCCACTGCGACTAGAGACGCAGGGAATGTTACATCGATCGCATGATGAGGAGGGTGCGAGCACGCGTTATATAGCTTGGTCGAGAAGGGCTGCCTTCCTGGTGCCATGACACGTGACCGATACAGTCTTGTGACATGAGCAGGTCGACGGTGTACACCCGACCGTACGCCTTGCCCCCACCTAAGCTTCCAAGCCATTGTTCGGGTCTTCTAGTCTATGGCACATGAATGCGGGCTTACAGGGGCATCGTGATGCTGCGAGACAATCGAAGTATCAAAGGCTGATGTAGAAATCTGGAAAGCAAATTAGCGTATGTCCTTCCAACATATTAAATGCTTTATAAAGTGATGTGTAAAGTAGCTCGATCAGAAGGAAGGCAACAAGGAGTTATCTGCATGGTTTTGCGCTCTCGGAAATGTACTGTAAAAGTTTACATCCAAGTAATACTTCATCATAGAAGCTGTGTTGTGTGTGTGTGGGTGTATGTGTAAGAAGGGATGGGAGGGAGTGTAGACGTACCATTATTGTTAGAAGCACTCGCTCGTTGGCATGATACCTTTGCATAAGGCACCTCACCAAGAGCGAGTGCTTATTTGTTCTTCCCAAACAACCCAAGCATAGCAAGGTGTTGGAGGGAAGAAAAGATGTCACGTCACAATCGACCTGCATCATCATGGGGAGAATCCGAGCAGGAGATACAGGACATTAGTTTCGCTCTCATCGCGCTGCAAGAAATTGGGCCAACAGTGAAGAGGCCCGGGTTGCCGGGTGCGAGCAGTTTCGTCGAGAGAAGTGTCTCTCCTTGCCGTCGGCGGAGCGCGAGTGTGGAGGAAAGGAAGAGAGAGGTGCCCGCTTGTTGAAATTCGAGATGAAGTGCAAGAATCCTTGCCCGCGCTAAGGAAGCGGAAGTGCCCGGCGGGCTGTGGGCGGAGGTGTTGACAGTTGGTGGACGTCGACTCGATTGTATTGATATATTTGTATGCTCTTGCAAAACCAACTACTGACAATAGTGTTCGCTTGAACGATACGTACTGTCTTGTCGGCTCTAGGGAAATAAATGGTTCAAATTCCGCCTACACTTGTGACGGGGGCTCCATTGGAAACATGCGCATCAGGTCACTACAGAGACTGGTTTTGATGAGGATCTAGGCGGGACAACACTACGTGGCTTGGCCTGAGGTGTGTCAGGTGATCTATCTTATATACACGGGCTCAGATTAAGCAGAATGGACCTCGATTGATGGCCATATCTTTGCCCTAACACTAACCCTAATTACAAATAGAACACTTGCTTTCATGTTGATTTGAGGTGTCTTTTGCCAGAGCACATCGTTCTATCATGACAAGATGTGATGGTCTGGGCTTGTTGGTCTTGCTGTGTGTACTTTGTGGTGTTCAATACGTGCTGTGGTCATCTTCTGTCGAGTCTTGTATCTCGCATCGATTTCCCCCAGAGCCGGCTTCAATTTACCATGGCTTCCTTACATCCGACTCGTCATACTGCCAGAATATCTCGAACACAAGATTTGAACAGACAAAACAGCCAGAACACTCACAAATCTCAACTTCAGATCGACTGCTCATACTCCACACAGGCGCATCATCAACAAGCACAAGTATTGCTAAGTGCATGTCAAAGGCTCGTGAGGATGGAGACTTTTGAGTCAATACATAACATTGAAAGCTTTGTGTACATGATGATCGACTTTCGAACCATTTGTTCACTTCACAACTGTCACATTGAACCATGTCTGATTGGGCTACTATCTTTCAGTGTACATTGCTGCCCAAAGAAAGATTGGAAGCATGTCATATTCACATGCCTAGTACGTATGCTATAGTTCGGCTAAAGAACGGCCCGCAGCCCAGTGCTTGTGTCACAGCTCGATCGGCGAGTTCGCATGTGTTGCGCTCAGATGCAGCACGGCTCTCTCTCTCATCTCCCGTCAACATTGTTACCAACCACCACTCACTGACGTATCTCACGCGTCGCAACCAACACTCACTGCAAGAAGACGTTACACATCACCGTCTTCTGGAACTGCTTGTTCCCCTGGCTGCTTACCCGGCAGCCCTGATCGCTATCACTTAGCTCAGAAATGCTTCAGCTTTCTCCTCGCGACACCGGTCAGCATGGCAGAAGCGAGGATGGGGCTAGCTGATTGTACGTCTGGATGAAGCATTCTCATCAATCGCCCTCCCAGCACTGACGCGTCTTTCCCAGGGTTTGACGACCTCAGCGTTCGTTTCCTACTTAACTTACCCAAATCCGAATTGGAGAGCATACCGCGTCTCTGTTTCCAGGTCGAAGAGGCGCAATGGTATTACGAAGATTTTGTCCGGCCACTCGCCGCGACGATAGGACGGCCACTGCCTAGCATGCACCTGCGCCAGTTCTGCTTGCAGCTCTTCCAGCATTGTCCACTCCTGAGTGGCTTCACCAGCGAGCAGCATCTTGCTGCGTACGAGGAGTTCTTGGCATACAAGGTGCGCGTGCCTGTGCGCGGTGCCATCTTGCTCGACGAGAGCATGGAGCGTGTGGTGCTAGTGAAGGGATGGAAGAAGGGCGCGTCGTGGTCTTTCCCACGCGGCAAGATCAACAAGGACGAGAAGGATCTTGATTGCACCATCCGCGAGGTGTGGGAAGAGACTGGATTCGACATTCGCGCTGCTGGCTTGGTTCCGGAGAATGATCGCGACGTGAAGTACATTGACATCACGATGCGCGAACAACATATGAGGATGTTCGTTTTCAGGGATGTGCCGCTCGACACTTACTTCGAGCCGAAGACCAGAAAGGAGATCAGCAAAATTCAGTGGTACAACCTACGGGATTTGCCTGGCTTTGTTAGGCGCAACAGGAATGAGGGAGATAACGGCAACACGAACAAGTTCTACATGGTGGCTCCGTTCATGAGCCACATCAAGAAGTGGATTGGCCAGCAGAAGAGAAAGGACGAGGCAGTTGCGCAAACCGAAGAACAATTGATTGCACATGGCATCGATGCTCAGCATATTGTCGAGGACGAACCTGAAGTGTATCTGCCGCCCTCCAATGCGGCCCTTCCGCCAGTGGATCGTTCGGAAGAACTCAAGCGACTTTTGTCCATTGGAGGACTTGGCAATGTGCCTGTTCAACAAGCTCCCCAGCAGCCGCAGATGTCTCAAGCAAACCACTTGCTGGCCATGCTGCAAGGTGGCCCTCAAGGTCAGCAGAATGCAGGCTTACCGCACACGCCCATGGATCAGATCAATACATTTATCAACCAGCCAGAGTCGCCTCACCCGCGTCACCCCAGAGAGCAGCCACTTGCCCACCAGCAACCTCCGCCACAATTCCCACTATCGCCTCAAAGGATGGTCCAGCACGAACAGCAGAACAACATGCAATTTCCACCTCCTGGCTTTGGACAACCTCAGAACGTATCTTTTGGGCAGAATGGTCAGATGGCACAGCCCTCTTTCCAGCAACAGCAACAGTACCAGCAAAATGCTTCTATGATGCAACAGGGACAGATGTTCCCTCAGTCAAATGGTCACGTGAATCACCCACAAATGCAACAGCAACCACCGCAAAACCCACAGCACATGCTGCCTCAACGCCAGACTCCGGTACCTGGTCAATATCAGCTTCAAGGCCAGCACGGAGCGATTGCGTCCGGACCTTCTGCGCCCAATGCCTCACAACTTCCGCCACCGAGACTCTCTGCTCAGTCAATCAAACTTTTGGATGCTTTCAAGACTGGTCAAAAGCCAGCACAACCATCGTCAAGCTTCGCGGCTGCATCAAGATCGGGTAGTGTCCATCAAAGCGCTCTGCTTGGTCTGTTCAAGTCATCCCCTGCACCCGAGCCTGCGCAAGTACAGCAGGATCCGCGTTCAGAGCACGCCATCGTGTCTCCTGCACCGGATGAGTTTGTTGAAAGACCGGCTGCACTGCAGGAGAGGCGTCCAACTTTGAACGAGATCACGAGGTCCTTGCCTGTCAACTTCAAGGCGAAGCGGCCATCTCAGCATTCGCCGGCGATACCGACGCAGCTTTCTACTGTTACTCCACCAGCTCCGCTGCCTGCGCAATCACCCGAACCTGTATTCCAACAGAAGTTGGAGCCCGAGCCGAAACAGCAACACGCACCAATCCCCAAGCCGCAGTCGCCCGCCAACGTTCCCAAGACACGGTCCTCTAATGGGCCTAAGGAGTCCAAATCGAGAGAAGCACCAGTGTCTTCCGCGAAGCAAATTATGCAACGTACAGGCGCCCGTCAGACGTCTAGCAACACACAACGAGAGAAGTCTGCATCGTCGCCTTCTCCAGCTCGCCAACCTAGGGCAAAGGCGAAGGCCAGCGAGCCACAGGCACCTATGACGATTCTTACCAGACATGGATCTTCGCGCGACAAGTCAGGCTCGCCAGCAAACGAGACTTCGAAGCAAGCATTCCAGCCTCAATTGCTTAAGAGACACGAGGCAAGCGACAGCAACTCTGCAGCCGCCAATGGACCTTCAGATGCAAATGATGGTGCCGCTAATGGCGATGGTAACGGTAAGCGTGACCAGCTTCTGGCACTCTTCAGCAAAGCGCCCGCAGCAGCACAGGCACCGCCTCAAGATCTGCCAGCCACAACAATAAGTCCTCCCCCGGCTGCTGTTGTTAGCCCGATTGCGCAAGCACCAGCACCAGCACCGGCTCCTGTCAGCACGCACAACAACAATCTCCTCAACCTCTTCAACAAGACTGCACCCGCGCAGCAACTCAGCCCACAGCCAAGTCCGGCTCCACCATCAGCACCCGCTCTCCAGCCAACGCATCGTCCTGCAAAGCCACGGACTCCCGTTCCGCCGCCCATCATGTCACATCAGCCCCAGAACTCGCTACTTGACCTCTTCAAGAAGCCTTCTCATGGCCACAGCCCCTCTATGGACTCACCTATCTCGCCTTTCAACCTGGGCTCTCCACACGCAATGCGTCATGGCCCGGGGCCGCTGACAGAGCAGCCGAAGTCTAGACTGGGCAGTGTAACTGACGCGAGTTCGCGCAGAGGAAGTGGTAACGCCGCTTCGGGCAAGGGCAGTGGAGGCGCGACTCCGACGGAGCAGAAGGACTTTTTGCTTGGATTCTTAAACGGAGTTGTGCAGAAGGAGGGGCAGAGGAAAGGTTGAAGTAGTTTTTGATTGATTAATTGGCGGGTTACGAATACGACGGGATTGGGTGGGTGGTATATGCGAGTTTTTCTTTTGCTGTTATTTTTGTATGAATTTCTTCTTGATGTCTACATTATGAGCCATTACGATGACTTTGTGGGCGAACGGTGGGTACAGCCACCAATATCTGGGAGATATACGCTCAGGCTAAATGTGCAGTAGCTCACAAGTGAGATACGTTCAGGCGACATAGCCCGTGACCTACAACGAAGAGCGCTTGCCGGCTCCAATGGACGCATTGATCTGGCAATGACAAATGTCCTGCGAGCATGGCATTCGTGGACAGGAACATGAGGAGGCTTCAACATCGAGGCTTCAACATCATGGCTTCGATGTTCTGAAACAAAAGCTTGATATCTGATTGTGATGTAGTTGATTCTATCGCCCAGTCGACTGCTGTACCGGCGACATGATGATCATGTCTTACACTTCCTCGTGGTCGAAATCCAAACTCCGTACTGGCCTCCCAGCGTTGGGGCAGGCAATACGGACTTTGAAGCTAGACCGTGAGACTTCCTCCAGCTCTTGTCTCCTACTACCTCATACATGTAGCAGGTGTTCACGTGACATTGCAATCGCATTTCCAGCATCGAAATCCAATCTTATTATTAACGTTACGTCAGAGATGCAATTTACAAGATCTGGATTTGATTTGGACGCCTCCTGCGCCTCGAACGCACACGACTGATTGCTTCGTCCCGACCAATAATCAAGCTTGTTACAGAGATCTCGATGACAACAAAATTGTTCGTCGTGCGCCGCGCTAGCAGCAGCGCCTGCCCCAGGTGTTTGCCGACGTGACGACATTTTCGCCGACATGGCATTGTGCAAGAATTCGATGGAGGCTTCTGGCCCGCCTACATGGCTACATGGAAATGTGAGATGCCTTTGCAACCGGTATTTTGCTAGACAAATCCTCGAACGTTGCTATGCACCCTTTCTCCCCCAACGTCATGTGCTCGCTTACCATACCAGAGACGGCCATCAGGAGAGTGCAGATGCCGTCGGCCTGGCTCGCCTTACCAATCGTTGATCTGATGTTTGTGGCGTCCCATCATGCCTGGATTTAAACACGTTCAAACCTCCAACGGTATAATTCTCACCTTCTCATCCGCAGCGTTGTTGTCAGCAGCATATTTCCTTTCTCATTGCCTTCGCCCGCTCGAACGCTACCTTCTTGGACACACTTCAGATCCAGACGCAAGCCATGGACGATCATACTTCCTCGGACCGGGATGCCTCTTCAGATGCCTTTACCTTATCTCGAAAGAGCTCGAACCCAAGTACTGATCTACACCGACCTCAGCCAACCAGGCAAAGCACCGACACTCACGTCTTTCCTGCCAATCCGAACGACTTTAACAAGGGCTTCCTAAGGCAAGGAGAGAACAGTGCAAAGGCTCGAGCTGCGCTGCGAGAGCTGCTGCACCCGACACTATCGTCGGTTGGCTCGGACGAGCGCACCCGGCCTTTTAACAGTGGGCTGCAATGGCTGCTCGAGAATTCGACAGCGCCTCGTACGCTGAAACCTCTTTCTCACGAGGCTGTTGGCACTTTCAACTCGGAGAATGAGAGAGGCGGTACTGTCAACACCTCACACGGCGCCGGTTCTGGGTCTCGGTCCACGAGAGCTTGACTCGACAACCAAGCTAAAATCGACACGTCGTCACCTTCGTGATACTGTCGCAGCGCTGTACGAATATCATACCAAAACTAGATGCGTTGTAATGCATCGTAGTTTGCCGCTAGTCGTCGACCAGCTGGAGGGGGCCAAAATTGCCAGAACGACAGAAGGGCAGTCTCCAAAAATCGGCAAAGCATCCGTGGAACTATAACGCACTACCGGCAACTATCCGCGCTACCTCGGTCCTGAGATAATTCCGGGAACCCAGGACGACTACACCACCTTGAGGTGAAAGGACCAACGACACCGTTTATCGTCCACGATGGACGCACGCCAGTTGCAAGGACACGCAGCTAGTTGAGCCAGGTTCTAGTTGAGCATCACCGAGAGGCTCAACAAGCGAAACAGTAGTCAGTGTTGATCCGTAAGCCATCGAATGTGCAGGACGAACTGCTGAAGTGGTGAATGGAGCAACGTAGGAAAGCATAGGTGGCTCGCATCAGAAACAGACTGAGAATGCACGAGCCTCTTTGCTTAAATGATTGTTGCCTTTCTTTTTGTAAGCAAGAGCCTTTGGCTTAACTGTTATATCAGACGCAGTGGTTGCAATCATGACTGTTCACTCCGCCAGTCACGATCAATACTTGAGGTGTGGTGCGGTTTACCTGATCACGTAATAGTCGATATGCCACGCGATTGTCACATGTCCGATAGAAGCTTATCACAGTTGTTCTTCACCATCGGAGCCATCTCCGAGATCCTCTCGCCAAGAGAGATCGGCGATTGATTTCGTGGATATTCCGATCGATCGCACCCTAACTTGTCCTCCCACGGGCACTCAAACTATGCGCAGTGCAATCCAAGCCGCTTTAGCGAGGATCCAGCAGCACACTCAATTCCACAATGGGAACAACACACCAGAACTGCGCGCAACAGCGCTGCAAGTATGCACCATATCTAGCGTGCTAGCTTCTGCAGATGTCCCGGTGCCGAAAGAGGAAGATCGATATGCACTTCCCGATACGCGTCTTGCGGTGCAACTAATTGATAAACCCAGCCTTCGTGGGATAATCAATGCCATCGTGCGCCTTATAGAGCAACATGGGCTTATGGAGTTGCAGCGTGTGGGCGTGTGTAGCCCAGAAGGTGGTATGCAAGGCCCATGAACAAGCTGTGGATGCGTGTTGCTGACTCGTTGCAGTGTTGGGCGCACAGGAAATCGCAGTGATAGCTAATAGCTACGGTATCCCGGTTCATGTTGCTACGCCTGAGGGAAGCGATATGAACGCAGGAGCAAACCGCGAAACGTCTCTCGCCATGGATCAGCTGGCGCTTCACAAGGCAACACACACAAACCCAGCATGGCACAACGCGATACGATTTCCATCGCGCGATCAATTGGACATCATTCACGGACGCGGCACCGTCGCGCTTGATTTTGAGCGCGAACTGGCGATGTTGGCTCAAAATTCATCTACATGGCCATGTGGTCTCAAGTCTTCCGCTGACTTTGTCATTGGCGACATGGACAACGGAACAACTCTAAGCGGCATATGCATGGCTTTTGCAGGCACAAGAACTCAGGTACTGGGCGCAGCGCCGACGTCTGGGTTTTGGGAGCACGCTGCGAAACGGCATTTATCTGAATCATCGCCGGAAGGAAACCATGAGCACGAATACTGGGAAGGTATCGAATTGCCTATGGCGACCATACCGTGGGCCACTTTCCGGGAACCAGGGAACCTTTTGAGTGTGCTGGAAGTCAACGACGAACAGATGTACGCTGCGAGCATCGTGGCGCGTGAGAAGTACGCAATCTACCTTGGGCCGGACGAAGTGGTGCCTCTGGCTGCAGCGTTGTTTAACGAAGATTTCCGAAGACACGCGGCTCAAGCATGGGATGGAGGAGATGAAGGGCCAACAGTTGGGGTTATTTTACGGTCACGGAGGGGTCAGCGTCGCAGTTGAGGCTTGCCCATGATTTCAGCAACGCTGCTGTGCATGCATTGCTATCGAAATAAAATCTCCACAGTCTCGCTGCTTGCAGCGACTCCTTCTTCATCTTCTTTCGTCTTTTTCACGAAATTTCATTCAGTGTTGAGTTCAAGCGTAATTGACACGAGTGTCTGGAGCAAGGATGCTCTGTGCTTGCGCGCGCGCTGCGGCGAGTATGGATCTTGAGAGTGGATGGGCCGTCGAAGGGCACGGGCTTGGAAATTGTGCACGCTTTGCAATATCCATAATGCGCATTACACACGGGCTGACCCTGCGTCACTGCATTTCCCGCGCGTGGTGACGTTTACTGTATTGCAATATTGGGCCATTCAGATTTGGTATGCTGCACTTCCTCACCGACCCTACCTGTGCCACACCGTCAACATGGATGCATGCATGTGCATGTGCGTTGGATGATCAACATGCATGTGGGCATGCCGGCATGCCCTGTTTTAGACCGTACCGTGGCCAAAGACCTACCTCCGATTCCGATCAAGCTTGTTGGATTTCCATAACGCTAAAAGTAATTATCGTGTGCCACTTTACAAGTGCTAGCATTGCGTGGGCAAAATGAATCCCATTGCAGTGTGGGTATCTCCACATTACAGAGCCACCTCCGTGCAGAGAAGATGTTCACCAGCCTATCTCGAGCCTCTCACCACGTTGGCGCAACCTGACGATGTTCAGTGCTTGTGTTCCCTTCGATTCCCCGATTTCGTCGTGCTAGCCTGCCTCGTTAACGGGTGACCACTGTCTGGCGCTCTGCAATATTTGCTGTGCGCTTCGATAGTCCATCGAGATTGCTGCCTGTCAATCACGATTGTTCCACCTGTTACGTGGTGTCAGCTCTCCGTCATGCAATCGTGGTCTTCCAATGCTCTTCGTACTCCGCACCCAAAATACCTAGTAACCACACATCGACGCCACACCTCTACCATACCAGAACCTCTGTCCCGGACGCCAAGAAGCCGGTACGGCTCTACTTTCGCATATGCCTACACAACCTCCCTGTTTCAGCCCCGCGCGGCCTTCTTGCCAGCCACATGCGGTCTATACTGAAAGCCCATTACGCAACGTCCAGCTACAAAGCGATGTCAAGGCTCCGAGTCGAAGACTTTTGCGTCCAGTGACATCTGAAGATATGAGCCGCCGCAACCTCAGCTCTATTTTCCAGGATACCATCTACGATGCTTTGGGCTCTAGTGAGCCTGTCGACCTTCTACCTCACATCCCAAAACGAACGCCGCGCCGTCACAGGATAAAAAGCGTCACACCCTTGCACGAAGATCAGAAAGCATCTGAAATTACGGACGCAAACACAGAGACAAACCCTACGACCAGCACAAAGCCAACTGTGCAGTAGCGACTGAGGGTTTATGGGTCATCTCACAATAGTGCATGTGTTTTGGATGAAGCTTTGTACGCCACACTGTTAGCACACGGGAAGGCACCATCTGAGACAAACGAAATCACACCTTTGATATGCTGATGCGTGCTACACGAGTCAATGACGATTACGATGCAATACCTATACGACAGGATGATACCCAGCACCGGGCTGAGCCTTCAACATCACGGTGTCCAGCTCAGATGGAAGCGAGAGAATATCTTTTTGTGAGCGGCGGCAACGCCGCACAAGCCATGACCTGAAAGGCATAACATTGAGGGCGATCTCAATGCACGAAGCGCATGATTTTCTCATTGTAATGGCGTTCTATACACTATTGTTTAATTTGCAGCTTCTGGTAATTCAGACTTTGGAACCTCACTCAGCGCTTTGTGGGATATCATATCAATACTCAATATGGGTTTGTGGCGAAGGCGTGAAGAACAAATATTGCACGCAAATACGCGCAATTTGTCACCCATGAAAGGGTGTAGAGGTGAAGATAAAGGTAAAGGTAAAGGTAAACGGGAACAACAGTTTCTTGATAATTGATGCTAATTGACCATAACACTAGAGCCACCCGCAAAAACAATTTCGTAAAGTCTACCTCTCAGACATCGTTCATCTCGGAGTTGTCCTCAACTACCTTGCCACTCTGACCTGTTTGGTGGTCAGGAAGAGCACTCTCGCGGTGCATTGACATCAGGATCGTAGCCGCCTTGTGGACTTTTGGACCGCCACTCGCCAGCTCGAGGAGAGCGTTGGCAGCCTCGACCTCACCGGCATCGTAACCCTTCTGGCTACCAGCAGCGCTGTCGTCGTCTGTCATCTCAGCATCCACCTGCACAGCGACGGGCGTGGCGACTGATGGTGTACTGCGGTGAGTTTTCTTGGCGCGTTTCTTCGGTCGCTCCATCTCCTCCTCGTCTCCCACGCTCTGCTTGTCCGCACCCGTCCTCTTAGTCTGTACGACGACTGGTCCCTTGGTTGCAGGGCTGTTTTAGGGCAACCTCACGGACTTGGAGGCCTTCGGTCCTCTCGACGCCCTCATGATGCCTCTGCCCCGTGGAGTCGGTTTGACCGCTCCACTTGCAATTCTAGCAGCGTTGAGATCGCCTCGCACTTGCATGGTCGTCGCACCAGTGGCCTTGGCCCTCTTTTCCAGCGCGACGTGAATGCGGGTGGCGACTCCATTCTCGGTGAGCGGGTAGTTGCCCAGGATGCCGCAGATGCGAGCTGAGATGTCGGCGTTCGAATAGCGCTCGGCGAGGAGGAGGATTTTTTCGCCTTTGAGGCTGTTCTGGTCTTGGAATGCCTCGTGGTCTGCCTTCTGGTGCGCTGCTAGGGCTTCTTCGTCCTCAGTGGAGGCTTCGGTGCCAGCATCGCTGCTCTCCTCGGTGTTGGAGTCGTCGTTCGGCTGGTGAATTTTGGTAGCTGCATCGGCTTGCAGTGCCGAGTTCGCCTGAATGTACTCAACGGCCTGATCGCTCTCCGGAACTTGAGCGTGGGCACCGCCAGAGGACCTACCGCCCACCACCGAGTGTCTGTGATCAGGCTCTCGACGAGTGCTTCGGATTCTATGAGCTTTCCTGTGCTCAGTCAACTCCTCCTTGAGCAGGAACTTGGTGGTGCCCAGCGCCTTGGCCTTCTTCGTCAACGCCGCGTTCAAGCGGCCATTGATGGCAGCACGGGTGAGATTGCCTCCAGTTGCTTCGTTGGAGTAGTTGACAATGTCTGCGGTTGAGAATCTCTTAGAAAGATCGACGAGAGCTTCTCCCGTGAGTCTGGGTGGATCTGCGATGAGAAGTTCATCTTTCTCCTCCTGGGTAGGCTCCGAATCGGACGGAGGTGCGTCGGAGAGTTCGCTGTCGCTGTCGCTGTGAGGGAATGGAGTGGTGGCGTCTGCCACATCTGGAATGGGAGTCTCGGTGTTGCTCTCTTCCGCAGTGTTGGTCGCGTTCATCGCCTTCATGTCAGCCAAAGCGCTCTTCACGAATTCAGGATTGCTGAATGCAGTCCAGCCGCTGATGACCGAAGACTTGCCGTTTGCTGGATCTCCCGCCATGTTGTGTGTGTGTGTAAGTGTGTTGGGTTGTGGGTGTTGTTGATTGTTATGTGTTGATGGGTTTGTTGGGCAATGCGAGAATGATCAACCAGGAGTGAAACGGCGAGCCATTTTGTAAACAGTGTCAACAGACCCGACAATGGCTTCGATGCGACGCGACCTTTCACTTCACTTTCACGAATGGACAAACGCTGAAGCGCCGCGAAACTCCAGTGAATGGGGTCAATCGGGTACAAACGCTTTGTGAACGATCGAAGCCAGCACCCGCTACTGGACAGTCTGGACCTGGGCAGACAACTTGCACCGCGCCCGCAAAAGATCGATTCTGATTGGTTCTTGTTACTAGGAAAATGTGAATGCCGCCGCGAATGTTAAGGCCGGCTCTGCGAGCACAAGGAAGAACATTTAAGGCATTCTGTATTGTCGATCGAAGTCGACCGGTCCAAGCGATCTCACTATAACAGAAGTATTCATGGTGATGACTGGTAGAGATGCTCCAGGAGTTAAGGACAATGAAGCTTAATATATACGATAGGAACAGTGGATGGAGGCATGTATGTTTGGAATGGTTGTGGACGGAAACACATTTTCTGTTGTACAGACTTTCCTAATATCGGCTTGATTTGAAACACTCTTCGACGCTCACAACAGCGGGGCTCCGGCGCGGGTCGGAAGCGGCCCGATTTTGACAGCCGAGCCAGACCCCTGTCTCAAGGGCGATCGTAAGGGTCCGCTCCTCGAGCTGATAAGCAGCAGACAGCGCAAGTTCGCTGCATGCATACTTCATTTGTTGTGCATGGATGAGTCAGAGAACAAGCTCGAGTGCCCGTATAAATGTTAGGAAGAGAACAGTCGGTGTTTTGTGCTATGCGTTGAGATTATCACGATATCCATTAATCTTACAAGCGCTGCATGCTTGTAGGAGGCCTCGCATCCGGACAGCACGATAAGACGCCCGAGTTTCCATTCGAACACTCCCGATAACGAGAAAGGTACTTGATGGAGAACTTCGCGCGTTACGCGCTTATCTCCCAGAGCGAGATTGTGCCTGTTGAGTGACCCAAGGCCATGGTCCCAAGAACTGACATGGCACATGCGTGACCGCGGAGCTCTGGGGGAAGCCAGATCGTCCTGTGCCCATGCCGAAGAATCCAATCAGCCCCGACTTGAAGATGGAAGGTACAAGCATTTCCATCATGCGATACCCCCACACCAGACTCGAGCTTGAAACTACCAATATTCGTCTCGAGGCGAGACCCATCTGAGGAGAATGAGAGGTCTGACACATATCCTCCCACATCAATTGTTTGGATCGACGAGTTTGTGTCCAGGTCCCACACCATCACTTTGTTATCCCGCGATGCTGACGCGAGCTTGCTGCCGTCAGGCGAGAACTGTATAGCAGTGACCAGAGCCGAGTGGCCTTCTAGCGTGTGCAGGTGTGCTCCTGTGCTCGGGTTCCACACCATCACTTTGTTATCCCGCGATGCTGACGCGAGCTTGCTGCTGTTAGGCGAGAACT
>Ga0265797_10007134_pt1 | contig 15438 bp, 23 predicted proteins | sample P2T30metagenome_FD_192433 | JGI IMG/M metagenome (GOLD analysis project Ga0265797, IMG submission 192433) | Plant litter microbial communities from East Loma Ridge, Irvine, California - P2 T30 | ecosystem: Environmental > Terrestrial > Plant litter > Unclassified | place: USA: California... | reverse complement strand
TGATGATGATCGAGGCCGTGCCCGCCTTCTCGAATGGGAACCCTTTGGCAACGCTGGAAGTGGCCGTAAACGCCCATTAGCGCTTATTTTCCTTTTCTAGCCCGTCAAGCGGCACTCAGCACCAGCGAACACATTCTGAGCCGACGGAATGGAGTATCCCGACCGGCCGTCAGCCTTTGTTTGTTTCGCAAGCATGCGGGTTTATTTCGTCGGGTGACTGTCGCGTTGCTGTCGTGTCCGCGACGTGGTGCTTAAACGATGCCGCTATCAAGAGTGTATCGGCTATCAGGGAAAAACGATGCTGGTTCAGAAACTCAGGCTTCAGAGAGGCTGGTCTCAAGAGCAACTTGCAGAATTAAGTGGCCTGAGTGCGCGTACGATCCAGCGCATGGAATCAGGAAGCGCGTCCAGTCCCGAATCCCTGAAAGCTATTGGGTCGGTTTTCGAGATCGACTGGTCTAAGCTTAAGGATTCTGAAATGATCCCTGATCAGGCAAACAGTGCTGCTACTGATGAGGCACTTGCCCTCGCCTACGTACGCCGCGTGAAAGGCTTCTACCTTCATTTGGGCGAATTCACGCTGATCATGGGCGGGATATTCGCCTTAAATCTATATTTTACACCAAGTTACTTGTGGTCCCTATGGCTTTTCGCCTTTTGGGTGATCGGCCTAGTGATTCACGGTTTGAAGACCTTCGATCGCATTCCGATCCTCAATGGCGAATGGGAGCGGCGGAAAGTAGAGCGACGTCTGGGTCGCCCACTCTGACCCTTTCGTAACGCCGATGGCATCGTGATAGTTGGTCACGATCGCAAATTACGCAGAGGAACGTGTTCTGATCACCAATCCCAGACGCTCGACGCACATTGCCGAAGGATGTCTGGAAGAGATGCACTTTGTATGGTATCCTAGCTAGGTTAGCTAAGGAAAAGTTATGCAAGTCACAGTTCACGCCGCCAAAACCCATCTCTCCAAGCTGATTGAAGCGGTTTTGGCTGGTGAGGAGGTGGTAATCGCCAGGGGCAAGCATCCCGTGGTCAAGATCGTTCCGCTTCCTCAGAACCGGTTTACAATTGGCGTGCTGAAAGGGAGAATCGCTGGCCCTGGTCCGGATTTTCTTGAACCCATGGATGCGGATGAACTGGCCCTCTGGGAGGGGAATGGCGCGTGAGCCATGTCCTGCTCGACACGCACGCCTGGGCTTGGTCGATGACCGCGGATGTCCGCTTGTCTGCGGCTGCGATTGCGGCAATGGAAGAGGCTGAAACGGTTTCCATCAGCGCGATCAGTTTGTTCGAGATTGGCCAGAAGGTCCGATTAGGCAAATGGCCTGAGATGGTCCCTTTCCTTGATCGTTTGATCGACATAGCGAACGATCAAGGCGGGCGACTGATAGAGGTGTCACCCGAGGCCAGTTTACTGGCTGCTACATTGATATGGGATCACCGCGATCCGTTCGACCGGCTGATAGCGGGGACGGCGATCTCAAGAGGATTGCGGCTGGTTTCTACCGATGTCGCGTTCGATGCATTGATCGGTGTGTCGGGATGGCCAGGACGCCTCTGGTGACCTGCGTCGATGATGGTGCGAAAGGGGCCTCTTTTGCAACGCCCGCTTCGGAAAATTACGTTCGCAAAATTAGGGACATACGAGACGTCGGAAACTCAGGACTTCCGCGACAGCGCCGCGGAAGTCCTGTGTGGTACGGCTTTAGGTGCCTAACTCAGATGACGATTTCGCCCTCGTCGCTACCATCCCAGTAGCGGATCACCTTTGCATCGACACGGATCATTACGACCCGGGGTGTGTCGATGCCCTCGGGAAAGTACCGATCGAGATCCTTGGTCCAGTGATCGGCGAACGCGGCTTTGTCCTCGATCAGCGCAGCGGCGCCTTCGACAGTTACAAACAGCGGGGGACCGCCGAGCATACCGACTGCACCGGTATAGCTAAGTGTGACGTGCGAATCGGCGCGCAGGTCGGTAATTTTTCGTGAGTTTTGGTAGGCGAAGAAGTAGCTATCACCTTGATATTCGACATCGCCGTTGTTGCTCATCGGGCGGGCTGTCAGAGTGCCGTTGGCGGAACGCGTTGCCATCATTGTGAAGTCCAACTTTGCCATCTTCTTTGACAAGTCGTGCAGGCTGAGGTCCGACATCGTTTTGCTCCATCAATGTAGGGCCATGATGTTTGCCCGAGCGGCTGCAACGAACGTAGTGACGTGTTGGTCGCGTGTGCAGTGCTACTATCGGTCCACATCCCTAGAAATCAGCGCTTTCGCCGCCTTGTCCGTTATCGTTCGGCTGTTTGGCGAAAGCCAATCGGGAACATGCTTTGAAGAATGGTCAGTTGAGCAGGAGCCCCTCCCCCTGCTCGGTCTGCCGCCTCGATCGCCGTTTCCAATCGGGAACGCTGCATCGGGAGGCTTTTCCTAAAGTCAGCAGCCTCCTACACCATGGCACTGGCATTATACGTTTCTGGCTATGATCCATGCCTAGACGAGAAGGGCAATACGCCGCAAATAGACAATCTGGCGCAATTTGATTCTGGCGCGGTCTGATATTGCCAGATTTCAATCAAGTACCTAAATGCGCCTCCAGAAAATGGAGATTCTCTGTGTCTGACACTACCCTCGACCTAAACCCCGTTGAACTCGCCACGGAATTGACAATCGCTTGGCTAGCCAACCCCAATACGCGTACCAACGCTGACGACGTTCCGGCCTTCCTGAAAAAAATGTACGAAACTGTTTCGGTGCTGGTCGGCAGTAACGCTACGGCTGCTGATACCGAAGCACCTGCTCAAGAATACATCCCGGCAGTGACGGCTCGTAAGTCGCTTGCTAGTCCCGATCACATCATCAGCATGATTGATGGCAAGCCGTACAAGACGCTGCGTCGTCATCTCGCCACTAACGGCATGACACCAGCGGAATATCGCGAGCGTTATGGCCTGAAGGCTGATTATCCCATGGTTGCTCCTACCTATTCAGAAGCACGTCGCACGATGGCCAAGAGCATTGGCCTGGGTCGCAAGCCTGGTCAGACGAATGCAGCTAGGGCGGATACCAAGCCCACTCCGGCTCCGCGCAAGCGCAAGGTTGAAGAAGCAACAGCGGAATAATCCGAAGGCCTGGCTTCTTGGAAAACACGGAAAGTCAGCCTGCGACTTAAATCACGCGGCATAAATCTCATTGGAGCGGTGTTCCAATGAGATCTACTTACCGTTTTCGAGCTGCAGATAACTTAGCTTCGGTGCCATATGCCCTTAGCGTGGTCGGTCCCTGAACGCGGCAGGTTTACAACGGAGAGTGACCGAGGTCTGCGATCTAGCGCCTCAGTCAGGGGATAACGTGTCGATAGCGTGCATGATGTACAACGCCACGATATCGCGGCCCGAGCTCTTCGGCTACCTGTAACGCCTCCAATAGCAGCTCTTGGAGTTCGCCCTGTTTATCTACAGTGATCGCGCAGCCTCCCCGATCATGTTATCACGGGCCTTATAGGTAACATACAATACAATGCCACTTTTAAGCGTGTGACTTACTGCCATTCACGCGGTGCAATCCCGACCTAAGACTGCCCCGTACGCAGTCGCCTATTCGCGCCGTGTTGGTGCGTGCTGTTTGCTCAGGCGACGGACGACAGAGACGAGCTTCGCCATGGCGGGGTCGCGGATCGGCTCGGCGAGCCGCATCTCCCTGCTTCGTCCGTCGATCGTCAGGCCAACCGTATACGTGCGCGCATCCGGCCTCGCGATATCGGTCGATGGCTCGCAACCAAAAAAGTCCGCCTGGTCGGCAAGGCTGGTGAGTTCCTGACGCTCGGGCGTTGGAAGGTCGCCGAACGAAATGGTTTGCTCCTTCGCACGACCGGGAAAATGGGCGAGGCCTCCCTCGATCCGTACCCGGGCTTCGCCCGTCACGGTCTCGTCGCAAACCTTGCCCACCTGCATCAGATCACTCCAACCGCTGTCCATGCTTTGGCGACGGCTGTCGTCTCGGCACTGTCCGTACCGTGCAAACGCCCCGCGACGTCGATCGTGACGCGGGCAAAGCCGGCAAAGTCCGTGTTGGCCCGCGTATTGGGGTCCAGCAGCGCACTGTACCATATCCGACCGGCGCGGTCCCATGCGTTTCCACCGATCGCCGTCGCGACCAGGTAGAAGGCCCGGTTGGGGATACCGGAATTGATGTGCACCCCGCCATTGTCCTGATTGGTGCGGACAAAATCGTCCATGTGGCCGGGCTGCGGGTCCTTGCCGAGGACTGGATCGTCATAGGCCGTGCCAGGTTCCTTCATCGACCGCAGCGCGACGCCGTTAACGGCCGATGTCAGCAGTCCGGCACCAATAAGCCAGTCCGCTTGATCAGCCGTCTGGCCGATAAGCTTCTGCTTCACCAGGCTGCCGAACACATCGGAGATGCTCTCGTTAAGCGCACCGGACTGGTTGAAGTAGGCGAGCCCTGCCTCCTTCTCGGTAACCCCGTGGGTGAGCTCGTGACCAATGACATCAAGCGCGATCGTAAAACGGTTGAACAGCTCGCCGTCACCATCGCCGAACACCATCTGGGTGCCGTCCCAGAAGGCGTTGTCATAGTCCTGATCGTAATGAACCGTGGCGTCGAGCGGCAGCCCGGCATCGTCGATCGAGTTGCGCTGATAGGCTTCCCAGAACAGCGCAAACGTTGCACCCAAGCCATCATACGCCTCGTCGACCGCAATATCCCCGGTAGGTCCCTCGCCTTCACGTCGCACAACCACTGAACCAGGCGCCTCGGGTTCGCCCCCTGCGTCCCGGATCGTGCGCAATGGACTGGGGACAAGGATGTTGCCCGCAGCCGACCGCCGTCGAGCAAGATCTCCGGTAACGGGACCGGCTGTACTAGCCCGGACGATCCGGATGGTCGGGTCGATCATCAGGCTGTGCATTGCCATGGCCCGCAGCGCAGGTGAGCCGTTCTCGGCGATCTTGGAGAGGATGTAGGGTGGCAGGATGCAGTGAAGCGAATGCCGGTGCGTGGACATGCACATGATCGTGACTCCTTAAGGATTAGCGGCGGGAGTGGCGAAGCGCGAAAGGCACGAGCGCAACCCACATGATGGTGATGAAAGCGAGAAACTGGCTGGTCTGCCCAGGGCCGCCCGGGAGGTAGCCAAACCCGCCTAGCGAGGCGGCGTAGAGCTCGAACGAAATGACCGACACGCCGATCGCCAGCACATCGGCATCTCCCCCACTCTCCTCCTGCGTTCCGAACCAGCGCAGTGCGATGACGAACAGCGTGATGATGACGATCAGGATCAAGCGGATGACGATGTCGGTGCCAGCGATGCCAATGGCGAGGGGATAGAGGGTTACGGCCTCGACCGGGAATAGCTTCACAAGGCTGGCGTAATATGGCTCAGGGGTTGGATCAGGCCGGCGCCCGGGTCTTACCAACGGCGTTGATGATCGTCGAAGCCGCAGCCCGCCGCGCAGGGCTGGCCGAGCGGACGCCACCCCATCATTGGTAAACGCCGCGATCGAGCGCTGTACGGCTGCCGCGTACCGCGACACCTCCGCATCGCTGGGTGTGAGCGCGGCGCCGATCGCCGTCGCCTGTTCGCAGCGATCCAGGATCGTGGCGAACGCCGGTCGGTCCACGGCCTCGGCACTGTGGGACGAAGCGAACCGATCGCGTTCGTCACCGAGCGCCGTGCGTAACCCGAATATCGTATCGAAAAAGCGCGGGTGATAGCGGGGGTTCTCGGTCAATGCCTGAAGCTGATCGATAAGCGCATCTGCAGCCTCCACGGCCTCGGTAAATGTGGTCATCGGATCCTCCTCAGGCGGGGGTGGCGATCGACGCGATCAGTCCGAGCGCGCGGGTGATGCGATCGATGTTCAGTCGAGCCGCGGCGCGGCGCTGCTGCGATGATAAGCGACCTGCCAACGCATCCCTCAGCCCAGCCTGGGCTTTCGCGGTGAGATCAATGGCGTCTGAGACTTCAGCCGCCCGTACGGGCCCCTGCTTCGCAGCTTCGCGGGCCGCGAAAACACGGGCGGCAAGCTGCTCGCGCTGTTCGGCCGACAGACTGGTGCGATTACGAAGGTAGGTTCGGAACAGCGCGTTGCCGTAGAGATCGTCGGCGTTGCGCGCCGCCCCCCTGGCCCAGGTCGTGACCTGTACGGACAGCGATGCCAGTGCGCGATCAACGACGGAGCCGCGTTCGATAACCAATGTACGGACATCGCGGGCTTGCCGCGCTTCGCGCGCGAGGTCGTTGGCAAACGTGATTAGCGCAACGACGCTCTGCCCTTGTTCGCTGGCGACAGCGGCGTTGACGTTTGGCAGGTCGGTGCCTGCGATAAAGTTCGTGAACCGGGCCAGCCGGTCAGCTTGATCGGCAAAGGCAGTGATCTCGGCCGATACGTCGGTCTTGGGGGTGTCGAGAGTGGCCGCTAACGCATCAGCGTATCCACCGATTGCGGCGAGCAGTGCGACACGCGGCTCCAGTACTGCGCGTGGACTGCTCCCGATGTCGATTTCGAACGCCGTATAGCCAGGGGCGGGCGCCTCGTTCGCAAGGCATAGAGGTGCGGGCGGGACGGTCGCTGCCGTGGGCACCTGGATGCGTAGCGGGGTCGCCGGCAGGCAGCTTGGATCGCTCGCGACTAGCGCTGCAGCAGCCTCCCGACGGCGCAGCTCTATCGCGTCGAAATAAGCCGTCGTGGCGAGCACTGCTTCTTGGCTTCGGACCTGGACAGTCCCGGCGGTTTCGAGCTGAATTGCGTTTGTCGCACACCCCGCCAAAAGAGGCAGGCCTGTCAGTACGGGCAGAAGGGAAATGGCGCGGCAGCGCATAACGATCTCCTTCGGGCTTTCGGGCATTATGCGCCTAAACTGCGATTCTCTGTTCTCTTTCTACGCCGCGGGATCGTCCGCACACGCGAACGGTCCGCTGGCCGATCACGCGCGCGGACAGCGGTGATGATGTTGACGACGCTGGTGATGAGCGCTGCAATACCTACAAGCATGGGGCCGTCGATCATGTCGGTCATTGTCCGACTCTCCTTGTTGATCCGACCGCCGATGTTCCATATATGTTCTTTGTAGGACAGCGCTATTTGCGGGCGCTACAGCCTAATTTCTTCGGCCTCGGTAATCAGCAACCGGACAGCGTCGCCGGTCGCCTTCTCCTCGTTCGAAAATCCGTCGAACTCCCGCAACGACCCAAAGTCGAGGTTCGTCAGGCCTTCTATCGCGAGGACTGATCGCTGATAGGTCTTGAACGCGCCGAACAGGATCGACTGCGCCTCCAGATCAACATCGTGATCGATCAGATACGCGGAGGCGATGGACGGCCATCGTCATGGATGAAGGCCACGACCTTCCAAAAAGCCAGCGGGATAGCGACGCCGCGGTAAACCGGATCATTGGCTCGGAAGACCGGCCCCGTAAAAACTGTCGCACGTTCGCCGACCCGGCGCGTGTTGCCGAGGATGTAGTCCTCGAGGCTTAGCCAGGATCGTTGATTGAAAACGGAGAGCTGTGGCGCGCAGTTGGTGAAATGGAAGGTATCGCGGTTGGCTACGCTGGCGGTCGGGCCCCAGTTGGGATCTTCGCGCCGCACAAGATGGCCGCGATCGAAGTCGTTATCGGCATAAAGCTCATCCCCCGCCTGGGCCTCTTCGGAAATGCGGCCGTCGAACGCCCACGGATCTCCGCCGCGAGGTACCGAGACGCTGGCGCTTCCATCGATATTGACGGCGGTGAAGAGGGCAAGACGCCGGCTTTTCGACATGACGATCGAGAAATGCTCGTAGTCGAGGCGGTCGCCCTCGCTGCCCGTAACCGGCAGCACATCCCCGGCAATGGCACCGGTATCGGGGAGCGGCACGCCAAATCCGGGGAGAAAGTCTGCATCGTAACCTGCTCGACCCTGGAACGCGCCAGCGTCGGACGTCCTGACCCCCTCTGGTTCGAACAGCTGCAAACCAAAGTTCGAACGCGTCAGGGGCTGAAGGTCGGTCAAACGGGGGCGATATGACAGGTCGATCATAGTTGTCCTCTTTCGCGTCTTCACGACAAATACCCCCGGCTGTGTAACGTCGTGATGACACCCGCATCCGGGTAGGTCCGGCTAAAATGTCGCTCTGGTCCAGCGTAACTGCGATGGCTGGCAAACCGTCCTCGCAGTTCAGTCAGTGGAGTAGTTATCGGCTTCCCGCGATAACAACAGCTATGTAACGTGCTATATAGCACCAATAGTATGACGTGGAGGCCGATATGGTGACCGTGCGCAAAACCATTACCCTGACCGAACAGCAGAATGCTTGGATCGCCGCCCAGATCGACGCCGGCAGCTACACCAATGACAGCGAGGCAATCCGCGACCTCATCCGGCGTGAGCAGGAACGCAGCCTTGAGATTGAGAGCATCCGTCAGGCACTGATCGAAGGCGAACAGAGCGGGGAGTCGGAGCCGTTCGACTTTGCTGCGTTTAAGCGGCGCAAAGCCGCGCAGCATGGCTGAATACGGCTTAGCCCGAGGGCGAAACGTGACCTAGATGGGGTGTTCGACCATACCGTGGCGCATCGGGGCCTGCCCCAAACGATGCTACACCGACCTTATCGAAGCCGCTTGCGCTGATCTGGCTGAAGCCCCGCAGCAGGCGCAGGGCTGTGCCAACATCCGACCAGGCTATCGACGGCGCAGTGTCGAGCAGCACGTCATTTATTTTCGGCTGACCGGTTACGGCATCGCCGTCATCCGTATCCTGCATCAACGCATGGATGCTGCTCGTTACCTGTGTAGCGGCTCGCAATAATGATCGCTCGGAACTGCAATAAAGGGCGGTTTGCCGCTCATGTTGCGTGAGACAAATCGAGGCGGCAGGCGCACGATCGTTGAGACACAAACCACGATCGGTGCAGCGGATGCACAATACTGGTCCGTTCGCTCGCAAACGATGATCAAGACGTCTGATGCTACGCTGGGCACGCTATGGAGATAGAGGGCGACTTTCATGTTCAATCGTCCAGACGACGCCACGGAGGCCAACGATCAACGCTGAACTGACGCTATTGTTTGCACGCCCCAGCAATCGCATCAAGCGCAGCCGCAACCCGACGCCAGTCTTGTGGATTGGTGGCGTCACTAAGAATGTCGAAAAGCCTGTCCGTAAAATGCTCAGGCTCATCGTCGCCAAATTCTGCCGCGATAGTCGACGCCTTTTCCCAGATTTCCCGATCGGACATGGCCGGCAGCTCAGGCATCGGGGGTGTTTCCACGTGTCGGAAACACCGGTCCACGGACAGTCATTTGAGTGGCCGGATATGGCCGCTGCAGCGCCAGCACGTCGTCATAGCTTCCTGTGAGCCAACGCCCGTAATCATCCGGCCGCAGGATCGTGATCATCGCCTTGGGGTGGATCGGTGCCACCAGTTCGTTCGCATCGCACGTGACCATCGCGAAGTAGCGTTGGTCACCGACCTGTCGCCAGAAGCCGGCGATGGCGAACACGGGCTGATCGGTAACGGCGAACCACATCTCTCCCTTGATCGGCTTCTTGCCGTCGCCAAGGTCGGTAGGCTCGCGCGCCCATTCGCAGAACTCCGTCAGCGGGATCAGGCACCGGTTGGCGGGGGCGCTGACGAGGGAGCGCCATTGGGGGAGATGGAGGGTGCGCACGTTCGTTTGTGCGACCTTACGGCCAGCCTGTTTCGCCTGCCCAGCCAGAACATCCCACTCCATTACATCGAGACCGCGGCGATCACCTTGGTTCCGCACGACATACGCCCGGCTGAACGGCCGCAGCTCCTTCGGATCGAACCGGTTGTCCATCGGCCTCTCGGTCAACCATTCGGCCCCGAAGCGCTCGAATATGGTCTCGGGTTCGCCGCTGAACCTTGCTCGGTTACACATGGGATGATTCCGGATTGGCGCTGGATCGGTTCATTCGTCGAGGTTCCGGCGTCGCATCTCATCACGGAGCGCTTCGGCAGCGAGATCGCCCACAGCACCCTTGGTCTGTTGATAGGCGGCCAGAAGCTCGTCGTCGGTTGCGCTGGCCAAGAGGCCTTCGGTCTGAGCCCTGAACGTGTCGACTTCCTCTGCAGCCACGTCCGCAGCGTCGTCGGAGAAGACCTCGCCGTTTGCCAGATCAGCGGCTGGCGCCAGCACGGCGTCCTGCTTGAATACATCGAACGCTTCAGCTGCCTCGTTGCGTTGCACGATCAAGGAGCGAAGCTGGCCAAGAAGGTCGAACTGCGATGCAATGTTTTCCATTGCCGAGCCTAGGCCGGGTTCATCCGCGCATGCAATATGGCGTTACCAAGCTTCGCTGACTTACAGGTTCACGCGACCGACAACTGCACCGATCACGATCACCAAGACGATGATCGCCCAGCCCTCCCAAGTTCGAGGGGACCAGCCCATGCCTACGACTTTTGGCTGAAACCATTCCCGCGGATGATTCATGAAGGCTTTCGATACTGGCGGGACTGGCAGCCCTGCCTTTCACTTACCCGCCCCAAGCAATACATGCCGGAAACGGAGGACGCCAGCATGCCCGCGGACATCATGAAGGTAGACGACCAGGCCAAGATCGACCTGTTCCAGGAGATCATGCCGATCGTCATGCAGTATCTTGCGGCGAACTCAGCCGACGGAGCGTTGATCGCCGACGACATCATAGACTTTTTCGCGCTCTCGATCGCGTCGGTAATCCAGAACGATACGAACCTAGCGACCCCGCAGTTGCAGCGCAAAGGCGTCGACGCAGCGGGCAAACACATCGCCCACTGGGTCCGGTTGTTGAAGCTCGATAACGAACAGCGTGGCGCATCCCTGTTGGCGATGACGATGGGTGCGGTCGCGTCCGACGAAACGCAGCAGTAGCGCTCCCGTGGACCGTGGGACGGCCTCACCTGCTGGCGTCGCGGGGTGAGCGACAATGGCCGATCCGATCAGCCGACAGGGTCGTGCACGGTCCCCCAGCGCGGCCAACGGGCATGAAGCGCCAGACGTAGGTTGCTGTGGGCAGCCGCGCCGCTATACCTGCGTATCGGCGCCTGCCGCACCGCCGCTTACGACAGCGCTCATCCTACATATTGTCGGCTGACGGCCGTCGCTGATATGGTTGTTTTACCCGGTTCTCGGCGTTCGCCTGCGCGAGGCGCTCGGTGATTTCACCCTGACTGGCAATCGCATCCCAAGCCTCTGCCGATCGTAGATGACGCTCTCGAACGAGCGGTAGCGAGGACCGCTCCGCTTCCGATCGTTCGTGGGCAGCAGCGTTCCGGTATGACTCGATTTGAGAGTTGTTCATGCGGCAAACCTTTAACCGACAACCCAGGATCTAAAACCCCACACCGTCGAGATCATGCGGTGTCATCGTTCGATCAGAACCGGTTGCAAACCAGATTGCTTGCTGTTGCACCGCGGATCCAACCACGTTGGTCCTCCGTTATTGAACTCGGAGGTAACATATGATCGACGACCCAAAGCCCGAAGACAAGGATGCCACCGAGCAGGCCAAGGAAATGGAAGAAGTGCAGGAGGACGCTGCCAAAGAACGCGAGGAGAACGGCGGTTATCAGTAGAGCAGGTGCTGCCTGTAGTGAATAAGATTTCATTTCTAAATGGCATTACGCCAATAATGACGAAACGCTGATATTGATTCGAATGTGTTTGTTCTTTTGCGTTCCTAATGTTGAACTGCACAGTTCGGGGGATAGCGCAGCCGAACACCGCTGCTCGGACCGCTGGAGTTTGTCGCACGGTTGAGAGCTCGTTGAAGAAGACGAGAACAGGCTGTATTTTCGCATTTTGTGCGGTACATGAACCATTCGTTGAAATAGTTACTGATCTGCGGCCCAACGGCTTTCCCAGTTTTAAGATTAACCTGCGTTGCCGTCGGGCGGAGCTGCAAGTTGAAACCGTGCGGCAAATGCCCCTGCTCGCCCGCGGATGCTTATGGTAGGGGCGCACATGCTCAAGACAAGAATGAAGCGGCTCACTGATCGCAGTGGTCGCGCGGTCGGACGCCTTGCCGAGATCGAAACGTCCATCACAGGCCTTGCTGACGATGATCTGCTCGATCTGGCCGACATCTTCAAGGCCGACCCTCGCACTCCGATTGGGGATATGGCGTTCGTTGAAATGGCGAGGCGTAACATCAGTCTCTGAAGGTCGTACCATCACGCGTTGGCAAAATCACGCGACCACGCTGAGCGACATCGGTTACTGGCAGGGACCGCCCGCAGTTATACATAAAGGTAGAGAGATGACGCAGCGATGGTAGCGACTGGCACCCGGATCAACGAGATAGGCACCCTGATCCGCGATGGCGGGGCCTTCTATCTTCGTCGCGATGTTGGTGGGCGCTACGAGCTGGAGTTGCACCGTACCCCTGTCGACCTCGTTGAAAAACGCGTCCGGCTCATCGGCACATTGGTCGGCCCAGATCTGGTAAACGCTGACGGTGTTGCCCCAGCTTAGCGAACTGACCACTCCTCCGGTTTTAGTCGCCTTCCGCTGGGCGCAATTCTGATTCAACCCGACTCATTAGCGTTGCGTACAAATGACGAACAGGCATCATCCTGCCCATGGAACAGCGGATCATTCATGCTTGCGGTCATGAACAGGCTCATCATCTCACGGGCTACGACAGCCAGCAGGACCGCAAAGCCAAGTGGCTGAAGACGACGACCTGCCGAGAGTGCTTCGTTGCGGAAAAGCGAGCTGAGGAAGCCGCTACGGCAGCGTTAAGCAGCGCCGCTATCTCCCACCTCGATCTTCCACCCCTGACCGGCAGCGATCGGCAGATCAGCTGGGGAGCGACGATCAGGACCAAGCGGCTCGCAGGGCTGACCAATCTCTACAGCGGCGCTGATTGTTACGCATGTCTCCAGGTGACTGACGCCAAATGGTGGATTGATCACCGCGATTTGAAGGACGTTGATCTGATGGCAGCAGCGACGCAGGCACCGGACATACAAAGCGCCCCGGCGTTTATGGCGTCGGTTTCGGATATGCCTCGGACAGCGTGACCATTTCGCCCGACGCCGTCACGATGGCCCACGTTGCGAAGATGGCGTCATCAATAGCACGAACCTTGCCGAGATATTGCGCGCACGAACCCCTGCTTATGACGCTAGTCGGTATAAAATGTCCGGCTGCGCAGCACAGTTCTTTTCGAGTATACCTCTGACGGACCGCGCGTCCCATCGTCCCGGAAGCTGGTGCCGCCCTGGGATCCCGCGGTCAGCGTGCTATGGCCTTGGCGTTTTCGGTTCGATCAAGCAATGGATGAACCAGGGCGCCTTCCTGATGCGCGGGCTCGACAACGGGCGGGCCGAGTTCAGTCTGACAGCGCTCGCCTAAAACCTAAGGCGGGCGATAAACATGGTCGGCGTACACGGACTGATCCGGGCCGGGCAGGCCGGATCTAGCGCCAAAACGCCCCCCCCGGCCGGCCTTCCTGGCTGATGGCGCTCTATCGATGGCCCTGTGTCGCCTTATAACCCTCAGCCAATATCCTGGCCCTCATCCAGCGCATTCCAGGCGCGGCATCAGCCAACGGCGAGTTTCCGCACAGTCTGATGGGAAAACAGCAAGCCTTTCGGCACACCACTTGCCGTAAACCGTCTCACAGTGTACATACATTTCTGTAAATGTAGGAGCGGCGGTGATTTCGAGTGGGACGATGGGAAAGCCGCATCGAATCTCGCCAAGCACGGGGTCTCTTTCGAGCTGGCGCGCCAGATTTGGAGCGATCCGTTTTACCTAGTCCTTCCAGATCGCGTGGAAGGTGGCGAGCAGCGCTAGCATGCCATTGGCATGATCGGTGCCGTCGTCGTCCTGGTGGTCGTTCACAGTCATCCCCAACCGGACGACGAAGACCGGGTCCGGATCATCAGCGCCCGAAAGGCAACGGCACACGAAAGGAAACGCTATGAGCAAGAAAGCGCTCAACCCCGAGTTGCAGGATCAGCTCGATCGACTCGCAGCTCTGCCGGACGATCAGATCAACACCACGGATATCCCCGAAGCATCGGCCGAGGCGTGGCAGCATGCCCGCCGGCCAGGTCTGTATCGCCCTATCAAGAAACCCGTGACGCTCCGGCTCGATGCCGATATTGTAAGCTGGTTCAAGGAACACGCCCACAATCGCGGCTACCAGACCGAAATCAACCGCGTGCTGCGCCGCTACGTTGCCGAGAGCGAAGCACAGGCCTGACGCTACCGCCCGAAGTTGATATCCGGCTCGTGCCCACGCTGTCGTTTCCCGCTCCTGCTACCGATCGCGCCCACCCTGCCTCGCCTGGTCCAGCTTGATCGCCGGCGTCTGTTCGCGACGGGGTGACTGGTCGAAACGGTTCTTTACCCAATCAGGTCACCGACGCGGCCCGAAACGGTCAGATCATTCGCCTCGGTTCTGTCCAAATGCAGGTAGGCAGAGTTAAACTGCCCAAGCGCTTTAAGACGTGCCGGATCGGTTACGGTCAACGTTTTGCTGCGGAGCTGGATCGTCCCGTCCTCGCGAAAGCGCTGCAATACGCGGTTGACGTGTGAAGGCGTCATGCCGGTGGCATCGGCAAGATCGGTCTGGGTAATGGGGAAGTCGATCGAGTTGGTCTTCGTGGCCCCGCTTACACGGTACCGAACCAGCATTTCGTACAGCAAGTGAGCGAGGCGCTCACTGGAGTCTCGCCTACCTAGATCAAGAATGCGTTCTCGAAGGACACCCAGATCGGTCATTGTCCCCCACCATAGCGCTTCAGATACCGGTGAGGCTTCACGCAGGAGAGTCTTCATCTCGCTGGAATGGATCATTGCCGTCGTGCTTGGGGTCAGCGTGCCAACGGCATGATCCATCCGTTTCAGGATGAAGATCTCGGCATCGCAGAGGTCTCCAGGAACCAGGAAGGCCATAATCTGGCGTTCGCCGTCCGGCAGGATTTTATAGCGGCATGCCAGGCCGGTCAGCAGGACATGGCAGTATTCTGAATGCGCTCCGTCAGCGATCACGTCTTCCTGCGCCTGAAAATCACGCTGTTTGGACGTGACGATGGCGTGAAGGCGGGCGCGCTCCTCCTTAGTGAAGGGCGTAAATTGCTCCATCTTCATTATCCAGGGATTATTCATCGCGTCCTCAGACCGTTCAGGGCTTACTGCCCGGGGTAATTTCAACGCGGCACATGCCGCGCAGGCAGAACATATTGGCGGTCAAATAGTCGCCCGCTCGTATGGCAGTTCGATTGCAACCCATCCAAATATAATCTGGATTAGTGATACAGAGCAGAGATTTATAATTAACGTAATTTATGATCTAAGCCGCAGCCAGACATTGAACTGCATGGGTTGCGCGTCACCGCAACGGTGAAAATTTTTATGACCCCGTCATCCAAGACGCATCTTGCGCCTGCATTACGCAAACTTCAGCAAAGAG
>Ga0265797_10007133_pt1 | contig 15438 bp, 14 predicted proteins | sample P2T30metagenome_FD_192433 | JGI IMG/M metagenome (GOLD analysis project Ga0265797, IMG submission 192433) | Plant litter microbial communities from East Loma Ridge, Irvine, California - P2 T30 | ecosystem: Environmental > Terrestrial > Plant litter > Unclassified | place: USA: California... | reverse complement strand
CTTGCTGGCCGTTGCACAGTACCGCGTCCACCTCGGCCAGGCGCTCGGGTGGCTCGCGCAGCGGGCCGGCGGGCAGGCAACGCCGATTGCCCAGGCCACGGGCGGCATCGATCAACACAAGTTCCAGGTCCCGGGCAAGGCGGTAATGCTGCAAGCCGTCGTCGCACAGGATGAGGTCCAGCGTATGCTCGGCCAGCAAGGCGCGAGCGGCCTGGGCGCGGTCCGGGTCGATCGCCAGAGGCACGCCACTGCGCTGCACGATAAGCAGAGGCTCGTCACCCGCAACCGCCGCGGTATCGCTGGCCGTTACCTGCCAGGGAAGCCGCGGCGGCCTGGCGCCGTACCCACGGCTGATCACGCCGACGCGCAGGCCAGCCTGGCGGCAGTGTTCAATCAGCCACAGGATCATTGGGGTTTTGCCGGTGCCGCCCACGGTGATGTTACCCACCACCAACACGGGTACGGGCGCTTTCCAGCCGGGCCGGGTACCGTTTTTGAACGCCTGGCGCCGGCCCCCGGCCACTCGCCGATACAGCGCTTCGATCGGGCGCAGCAACGCGAGCGCCGGGTGCCCTTCATACCAGGCCGCGAGCAGGCGATCAGAGAATGCCATCAGTGAGCCGCCTGCGCCTCGACCGTGGTCATGCTGAGGCGGCTGAAGCCAAGCTTGCCGGCGGCGTCCATGGCCGTGATCACCGCCTGATGCGGGGTTTTACCGTCGGCGCTGATGGACAACGGCAAGCTCGTATCGCCGCCGGATTCGGCCTGCAATGCGGTCAGCAGGGTATCCAGGTCGCTTTTGGGCAGTACGTGATTGTTGATCGCGTAATTGCCATCGGCACTGATGACGATGTCCAGCCGCTTGGGCGGGTTTTCTTCCGGCGCGCCATTCACTGCTTGTGGAAGCTCCACATGCAACGCTGTCTCGCGGGTAAACGTAGTGGTCACCACAAAGAACAGCAGCAGAATGAACACCACGTCGATCAGCGACGTAAGGTTGATCTCGATGTCTTCGCGGCGCTGGCGGCTTCGGCGAAACTTCACGCCCTGGCCCCCTCGATGTCCACTTCGCGGTCACCGTGCAGCACTTCCACCAGCTTGATGGCGTCCTGTTCCATGCGCACCACCAGCTCGTCGATGCGCCGCTGCAGCAGACGATGGAAGAACACGGCGGGGATGGCCACGAACAGGCCGGACGCGGTAGTAATCAGCGCCTTGGAGATACCCCCGGCGAGCACGGTGGCGTTGGTGGCGTTACCGCTGGCATTGAACGCACTGAAGATGTCGATCATCCCCAGCACCGTACCCAGCAGCCCGAGCAGTGGCGCCATGGCAGCAATGGTGCCGAGCGCGCCGACGTACCGTTCCAGCTCATGGATCACGCTGCTGGCGGCTTCCTCGATGCACTCTTTCATGATGTCCCGGCCGTGCCGGGAATTGGCCAGGCCCGCGGCCAGTACTTCGCCCAATGGAGAGTTGGCGCGCAGTTCCTTGAGCTTGTCGCCATTGAGCTGCTTGTCCTTGATCCACTTCCATACCTGGGCGACCAGATTAGGTGGCGTGACCCTGCTGGAGCGCAGTGTCCACAGGCGTTCGGCAACGATTGCAAGCGCCGCGACGGAGCTCAGAATGATCGGCAGCATCATCCAGCCCCCGGCTTTGACCAATTCCCACACAGTGCGGCACCTCTCGAACAAATTCGGCAACTCTATCACAACCGACCGCGCGCGGCCTGGCAGCCTATCGCCCGCCCGTATCTGCGCCGGCCCGCCATAGCCGCGGCACGCCGCGCCACTGAAACGGCGGGGCGCCCTTGCCAACCATCCATTCCACGGCCCCTGCCCGCGCGCTGTCCAGCGGTACGATGCCGCGCATGGCCAGCCGCGCGGACACGTGCGGGTGAGGATGGCCGAAACGGTTGTTCCAGCCACGGGAAATGAGCACCTGCGTGGGCGCGAGGGCGTCGAGAAACGCCGCGGAACTCGAGGTATGGCTGCCATGGTGTGGCGCTTGCAACCAGTCCACGGTCAACCCGGGCCAGGCGGCGAGCAAGGCGCGCTCGGCCTGGCTGTCGATGTCGCCGGTAAGCAACAAACGCTCGCCATTGGCTTCAATCAGCAGCACGCAGGAAGCGGGGTTAGGGCTTTTCGCCCCAGGCCAGCGCCAGGGCTCGAACCGCACGCCGTCCCATTCCCATGGCGGCGCGCCTTCGCAGGGTTGCGCCTGCCAACGTGACGGCGCGGCGTTCGGCTCGCCCGCCAGTACCCGCCCCGGCGCCAACTGTTCAATCACCGAACGCGCGCCACCGCTGTGGTCGGCATGGTCGTGGCTGATCACCAGCGTGTCGAGCTGGCGTACACCCAGCCGGCGCAGGCTGGGCACCACGATTCGTTCGCCGGCATCACCGGCCTGGTACCTGGGGCCCGTATCGAACAACAAGGCATGGTGACGTGTGCGCACGAGGATCGACAGCCCCTGCCCGACATCCAGCTGTACCACATGCGCCTGGCCCCAGGGTGGCCGAGGCAGCGGCGCGAAGGCGAGCTGGAGCATGAGCGGCAACCCGAGCCCGCGTAACGGAAGGCCTGCTGGAAGCAGCATCAGCAGCGCGCCGAGCGCCGCCAGCAGCCAGGCCCAGATCGGTACGCGCGGCGCAAGCCAGGGAGGCGACGCTTGCGCCGCGATCGCCAGGAAGCCGAGCAGTAGCTCCAGCGCCTCACCTGCACACCAAAGCAAAAGGCCCCCGCCCCAGGGCAGCCAAAGGCCCAGCGTGCCCGCCAGGGCCAAGGGCAATACCACCAGGCTGATCCATGGCACCGCCAGCAGGTTCACCCACGGCCCACTGACGCTGATCGCCAGGCCTAGAGCGCTCATCACCACCGCCAGCCCGAGGGCTACTGTCCATTGCGCGCGCCACCACGCTCGCCACCAGGGCCAGGCGCCAAGCCGGCCGGAGAACCCGAACAGCAACACCGCGACGGCAGCGAACGATAGCCAGAAGCCCGGCGTAAGCGTGGCCAAAGGGTTGATCAGCAACACCGCTACCAGCGCCAGCACCAGCGGCGTGAAGAGGTTCAAATGACGAAACCGCCAGCGCCATAGCAACGTAATACAGATCATCACGCAGGCGCGTTGCACCGGTACCTCGAACCCCGCCAGCACGCCGTAACCCAGGGCCGCGGCCCCAGCGCCAAGGCAGGCGCATGGCAGCCAGGGCAAACCACGCGGCCATGCCCCCCACCGCGCCAGCCCCGCCACCAACCCGTATACCAGGCCGGCCAGCAAGCCGACGTGCTGCCCCGAAATCACGAACAGATGAACGGTGCCCGTGGCCTGTAAAGCCTTCCAGTGCTGTGTCGATAGGCCTGAATCGTCGCCCAGCACCAGCGCGACCAGCAGGGGAACCAACGGATGGGCAGGGGACGCGAGCATTTGGTCCCGCACCGTTTCCCGGGCGCTCACGCCGCCGGGAACCAGCCGCTGGCCGTCTTTCACAGTGGCAGTGGCGCCGATGCCTTGGGCGAACAGCCAGGCTTCGTAGTCCAAGCCGCCGGGATTGACCAGCCCTCTGGGGCGAGACAGGGACAGTGCCAGCCGCCAGCGGTCCCCGGTTCGTACACTCGGCCCGCCGTGCCAGCTCACCCGGATGCGCGACGGCAACTCACCGCGCCGCGACGTCGCCTGGCCCAGTTCGAAGCGAACACCGGTTGCCGTGGTAACCGGCAAACCCACCACCTGGCCTTCAACCCAAAGGGTTTGGCCGTCCAATGGCGGAGCGAGTTGATCGGCGCTAATGCGCAGCGCCACGAACAGCGCCCAAGCCAGGCCCGCGCAGGCCAGGCCCATGTATTTGAAACGCGCCGCGGGCGCAAGCATGAGGCCGAGCCCCGACAGCGCCAGCACCATTACCCACCGCCCGCTCGGCAAGCCCGGCCACCAGCGGGCGCACAACATCCCTACCGCAAACGCCAACAATGCTGCGCGCATACCCCCCTCCCTGGCGGCCCGGCGCAGTATGGCTGGGCAAGGCTACTAGGTGGGAACTAGAGCGTTACAGGGTGTTTTGGCTCAGGTACGCATGCCCCGGCCGCTGACCAGCAAGCGGGCACAGCAGATATAAAGCACCACGGTGGCCACGCACATGAAGGTCAGCGCGGTACCGATCTGGATATCCGACACGCCCAATATGCCGTAGCGGAACGAGTTCACCATGTGCAGCACCGGATTGGCGAGCGACAGGGTTTGCCAGATTGGCGGCAGCAGGTTGATCGAATAGAACACACCGCCCAGGTAGGTCAACGGAGTGAGCACAAAGGTGGGGATGATCGAAATGTCATCGAAGTTGCGAGCGAACACCGCGTTGACAAAGCCCAGCAACGAGAAGATCGTCGCGGTCAGCACCACAACCACGATGGTCACCCCGAGGTGGTGCACTTGCAGGTCGGTGAAGAACAGCGATAGCAACGTGACGATCAGCCCCACCGCCAGCCCCCGCAATACGCCGCCGAGGGTATAGCCCACAAGGATGGTGTGAGGAGATACCGGGGACACCATCAGCTCCTCGATGGAGCGCTGGAACTTGGCGCCGAAGAAGCTCGACACCACGTTGCCATAGGAGTTGGTGATCACCGACATCATGATCAGCCCTGGCACGATGTATTGCATGTAGGTAAACCCGCCCATCCCGCCGATCTGACGGCCGATCAGGTTTCCGAAAATCACGAAGTACAGCACCATCGTGATGGCTGGCGGCAGCAGGGTCTGTGGCCAGATCCGCATGAAGCGGCGCACTTCCCGGTAAACGATGGTGTTGAGGGCGACGAGGTTATGCGACAGCTCGGTACTCATACGGCCACCTTCGCCAGGTTCTTTTCAACCAGGGACACAAACAGTTCCTCCAGCCGGTTGGTCTTGTTGCGCAGGCTAAGCACTTCGATCTGGCGCATGGCCAATTGGCCAAACAATGCTGTGACCCCCGCTTTCTTGTCGACCTGCACTTCCAGGGTATGGGGGTCGAGCAGGCGGCAGGGGTAGCCGAGAAGCTCGGGCGCCTTGTCCAGATTCTGGCCCAGGTCCAGCACGAAGGTTTCCACCGTCAACTTGCCGAGCAACTTACGCATGCTGGTGTTCTCGGCAATGGTGCCGTGATCGATGATGCCGATATGTCTACACAGTTGCTCGGCCTCTTCGAGGTAGTGGGTGGTCAGGATAATGGTGATGCCTTTGCGGTTGAGTTCGGTGAGGAACGTCCACATGGAGCGGCGAAGTTCAATGTCCACCCCCGCGGTAGGTTCGTCGAGGATCAACAAGCGCGGCTCGTGAATGAGCGCGCGGGCAATCATCAACCGGCGCTTCATGCCGCCGGACAACGACCGGGAAGGCACATCGCGCTTTTCCCACAACCCCAGCTGGGTGAGGTACTGCTCGGCGCGTTCCTTGGCAACTTTCGGCGGGATGCCGTAGTAGCCGGCCTGGGTCACCACGATGTCGAAGGTTTTCTCGAACTGGTTGAAGTTGAATTCCTGCGGCACTACGCCGATGGAGCGCTTGAGCCGCGCCGGGTCGCGGTCCAGGTCATGCCCGAACACGTTCACCGTGCCGCTGGTTTTGTTCACCAGGGTGGAGAGAATGCCAATGGTGGTGGATTTACCCGCGCCGTTGGGCCCGAGCAATGCGAAGAAGTCGCCTTCGGCAACATCCAGGTCGATCCCCTTGAGGGCCTGGAAGCCGTTGCCATAGGTCTTGGTTAGCTGCCGAATGGACAGTGCGGAACTCATGACAGATCAATACCGATAAGAAGGTGGCCGGAAAGTTAAGGGCCGCCGAGGTGAATTACAATGTCTGGCGTTCGCTTTCATGCTGCCCACGCGCGGGGCATGCGTACAGTGAAGCGCGTCGATAGTCATTATCAGAGGCAGGCCATTGCCCTGCCCTGCCTGTTCAACCGACCGGCCGGCGGGGCGTTAAGTTTCGCCGACATGCCACCCGCCCTGGCCGAACTCGGCGTTCACCTCAGGGTCACTACTGGCACAGCCCGGCAGCGAAGCGGCCCGGCGAGATCGAGGCCGCGCCCGGTTTCATCGTGCTGCCCGTGCGATGCGTTCGAGCCGGCCCCACCATCCGGAGGGGAATGTATGTGGGTGTTCGGTGTGTTGATTCTGCTGTGCGGCATGACCTGGCTGATCCACAGGCGCGTGGCGCCCTTGCCTGTCCTGGGCATCGCCGCCGCGTATGTGCTGGGGCTTGGCCTGCTTACCCGCACCCCCGGGCTGGTGCTGACCATTCTCTGGATCCTGCTGGCTGCGGCGGCCGCCTTCGTGACCCTGCACAGCGTGCGTAGGCAATGGTTCACGCGCCCGATGTTCAGTTGGCTGAAGCGAACCCTGCCGCCGATGTCCAGCACCGAACGGGAGGCGATCGAAGCGGGCACCGTCTGGTGGGATGGGCAATTGTTCAGCGGCCGGCCTGACTGGCACACCCTGCTCAATTATTCGCCTTCTGCGCTCACCGCCGAAGAGCAAGCGTTCATTGATGGCCCCACTCAAACCCTGTGCGCCATGGTCAGCGACTGGCAGGTTGGCCAGGACATGGACCTGTCGCCCGAAGCCTGGGCGTATATCAAGCAAAACGGTTTCTTTGCGTTGATCATCCCTAAGGAATACGGCGGCAAGGGCTTTTCGGCCCACGCCCACTCCCAGGTAGCCATGAAACTGGCAACCCGCAGCGGGGACCTTGCTTCGACCGTGATGGTGCCCAATTCCCTGGGCCCGGCGGAATTGCTGCTGCATTACGGCACAGAGGAGCAGCGCAACCACTACCTGCCGCGCCTGGCCAAGGGCGAGGAAATTCCCTGCTTCGCGCTTACCGGCCCCCTCGCCGGATCGGACGCGGGCGCGATGCCGGACGTAGGTATCGTGTGCCGCGGCCAGTGGCAAGGTGAAGAGGTGCTGGGCCTGCGCCTCACCTGGGAGAAGCGCTACATCACCTTGGGCCCCGTAGCGACGCTGCTCGGCCTGGCCTTCAAGGCTTACGACCCTGACCATCTGCTTGGCGAAAAGGAAGAACTGGGCATTAGCCTGGCACTGATCCCCACCGATACCCCCGGTGTGAATATCGGCCGGCGCCATGTGCCCCTGGGCGCGGCCTTCATGAACGGCCCCAACAGTGGCAAGGATGTGTTCGTACCGCTGAGCGCGCTGATCGGTGGCCCGGCGATGCTCGGCAAAGGCTGGATGATGCTGATGAACTGCCTCTCGGTGGGGCGTTCCATTTCGCTGCCCGCGGTAGGGACTGGCGTGGCAAAGTACAGCAGCCTGGTAACGGGCCGCTATGCCAGCATTCGCGAACAATTCAACGTGCCTTTGGCCGCGTTCGAGGGGATCCAGGAGTCCCTGGCGCGCATCGGCGGCAACGCCTGGTTGATGGACAGCGCCCGTATTCTTACCGCCCGTGCCGTGGACCTGGGCGAAAAGCCGTCGGTGCTGTCGGCCATTCTCAAGTACCACCTCACCGAACGCGGCCGTGAATCCCTTACCCACGCCATGGACGTGCACGGGGGCAAGGGCATCATCTCGGGCCCGAACAACTACCTGGCGCGCAACTGGGCCGGCGCGCCCATCTACATCACGGTAGAGGGGGCCAATATTCTCTCGCGCAACCTGATGATCTTTGGCCAGGGCGCCATTCGCTGCCATCCGTTCGTGCTCAAGGAAATGGCCCTCGCCAGCCAAGGGGACAGCAACCAGACCCTCGAAGCCTTCGACCGCGTGCTGCTCGATCACATGGGATTCGCTTTGGGCAATGCCGCCAGCACGCTCATGCTCGGGCTGGGCGTCGGCCACTTGGAGCGCCACCCGGGCGACCGCCTGAGCCAAGGCTACTTCCGCGCCCTGGATCGCCTCGCCGCCGCCTTTGCCATGCTGGCGGACCTGAGCATGATGCTGCTTGGCGGCAGCCTCAAGCGCAAAGAGAGGTTGTCCGCGCGCCTGGGCGACGCGTTGAGCTATCTGTATCTGGGCTCGGCCGCGCTCAAGCGTTACCACGATGAACAGTCCCCCGAGCACCTGCGCCCGTTGCTGCGTTGGGCCATGGAAGAAAGCCTGGGCAAGGCCGAGGCCGCGCTCGCGGGTGTGCTGGCGAACTTCCCCAACCGCGTGCTGGGGAGCCTGCTTACGCTGGTGGTCTTCCCGCTGGGCCGGCGCCACCCGGGCCCGGATGATCGCCTGGAAGCCGAGGTCGCTGGCATTCTTGGCCGTAGTGAGGAAGACCCGGCCCTCGCCGCCCTGCTGGAGGGCTGCTATTGCCCACAAGACCCAAGCGACCCGGTTGGCGGCCTGCGCGAGACCTTCCAGCTACTGGCCAAGGCCGCGCCCGTGCAGCGCAAGCTGCAGGCGGCAATCAAGGGCGGGCAAGTGTCAGCCGCACCCGGGCAGGCCGCCGTGGATGCGGCGGTGGCGCAAGGCGTGCTGCAGTTGGCCGAGGGGGAGCTGTTACGCCAGGCCGAAGCCGCGCGCCGCAAAGTGATCGACGTGGATGATTTCGCCCCCGACACCTTGCGCCGCGCCGACGGGCAGGTGCGCTGAAGCGTCTCGGGACAACAGGCGCGGCGGCGCTTATACTGCCGCGCCTTTTCAGACAGGAGACCTCCCGTGGCCAACCCTATCGTTGAGCATCATCTGGCGCTGCTGCGCCATCTGCGTGGGATCCTCGTGGCCCTGGGCGAAGCCGAGCAAGTGCCGGAAGAAAGCCACGCCCTGTTCGTGGAGCGTTTCGATGAGCTGATCGACGCCCTCGCCGACGAAGCCCCGGAAAATTTCTATCTCGGCCAGGACCTGCTGTGCCAGGTGTTCACCCGCTACCCTCAGATCGCGCACCTGGTGCCGCGGGACCTGCTGTGGTTCTTTGGTGGGGATTGCCTGCATTACATGCCGGACGACGAGATCGATCTGTACCAGCAACTCGAAGACCGCCGCCACGACGCCGAGCTCAACGACGAGCCGTTCGACTGGAACCAGGAGAAGCAGTTGTTGGCGTTGCCCGATACAGATCCGAAACACTGAATGCACGCCGCCAGGATGGCGGCGGCTTTCCCCCTCACACTACTTAATATGTAACAAAACTTGCCTCTGCTCTCAGACTTAAAACGCTCTATCGGGCAGAAATGCTGTTTCCGCTTTGCCCCTTGGACTTTTCCTACAGAGTTTTAGGCTTTTGGTACTGCATGCACGACCCACGTAATGGACAACAATCCATCCCCGATCTCACATCAAGGGATGAAAGGTACAGGCTTTGCCCGCCCGTGAAACCTCTGGCGAGCGCCGTACCTGTCTGTTGGCCATGGTTCTCGAATACAAAAAGCTCACTGAGCGTTACCTGGTGCTTGCAGCTCCCCTCAAAGGGCAACTGCCTGTTGGCGCGGATGAACGTTTTTCGCCCGAGTTCGATGAACTCGAGAAGGAACTTGCGAGAGAGCACGCCTTTCATGACTGCACTAACGTGGACTGGGAGCGTGTGCTTGAACAAGGCACAACGTTTTTAACTACACAATCCAAGGACCTACGTGTTGCAACCTGGCTGGCCTGGGCGTTGTACCAAGGTGAGTCCTTTCGCGGATTGATCGCGGGCCTCTCGCTCTTGCGGCAATTGTGCATGCGGTACTGGCCGGACATTCACCCGCTCAAGCCCCGCAGGCCGTACAGCGCCGGTTTCTTCAAGGTGGAAGTAGACAGCAGCTACCTGAAGTTCGGGAAGATCGTGATCCAGGGCGCTTCGGGTGTGTTGCCGGACGGCACCTACTTCGAACACCGGCACGACCATCAGGCACTGACGCTGGACGTGCCGCATAACACTTGCGATACACCGGTGTACCTGGGCTTGCCATTGGCAAGTGGCAGCCCGGTGGACACCCGCTCCCCTGAGCAGACAGACGCCCTGGCGCGTTATCTCAGCCATGACATGGAAGTGCCAGACTCGAACGCTGGCAGCCACACCATCAGCCCCCTTACCTGTGCCCGCCCTGCCCTTCAACTGCTGCTGGGCGACCATAAAGAGGACAGCGCCTTCGTCAAGCTCAAGCTGTGCCATGTGCAGGGTATGGACAACAGCACGGCGGTGATCCTCAAAGCCGGCTTCGAGCCGAGCTACCTGCACTTCCAAGCCAGCAAAGGTTTGATGGCCTGCGTGGAGCAGGTACTCAATCAGCTCAACAGCCGCGGTGAGGCCATCGCCAGCCGCATGCGTTCGACCGGCCAGATCGGTGGCGCGGAGCTCGGCGATTTCATGATGCTGCAACTGATCAATCGCGCGGAGTTGCTGCTGCGCCACGCGCTGGCGACCGATCAAGTGCACCCCGAAGACGTTTACCGAAGCCTGCTCGCCCTGTTGGGCGACCTCTCGTCGTTCTCGCCTGAGCGCAGGCCCGCGGCGGCCCGCCATGCGTACAACCATCGGGACCAGTTGGCTGGCTTTATCACCCTCAGGGAGGACATTTGCCAGGTGCTGTCGCTGGTGCTTGAGCAACACGCCGTAGAGCTGGGGCTGGAGCAACACAAGTACGGGGTTCAGGTGGCCCGCCTGGAAGACCCGTCGTTCCTGCACAACGGTTACTTCGTATTGGTCGCGGGCGCCCAGTGCGACATGGACGAACTACGCCAGCGCCTGCCACAGCACCTGAAGATCGGCACGGTCAACAGCATCCGCGAGCTGGTGAACCGGCACCTGCCCGGAATCAAGCTCAGCCCCCTTTCCGCGGCACCTCGGCAGATCCCTTATCACACGCAAAAAACCTACTTCAAGCTTGAGCTTAGCGCTAAGGACACTGCGGATCTGGAGAGCGCCCGAGGCTTTGCGTTTCACCTGTCCGGCGAATTCGTCGCGCTCGACCTGCAATTCTGGGCCATCAGGAACTGACCACCATGAACACGGACGCTTACCCTGAAAACAAGACGGTTCTTCTCGACCTTGAGGGCGCCCTGCCCCCACCAGGCGGTTTGACCGACGCAGGCCCCCTGGCCGATTTCGACGAGCTGGAAGCTCACTACGTCTCCCCGCCCCGGGGGAAGCACCGCCAGCCTTATGCCATTAGCCCCAACCCGCTAGTGGCCGCCGCGGCCGAGTTACTGAGCGACGTAGCCAGGCTGAAGCGGCGCAAGCGCTGCAAGGACCTGAGCAAGCTCAACAAGCGCCTGAACAACGACATCAAAGCCTTCGAGCGCCGTACGCAGCAGGCCGGGGTAGAGCACTACGAGGTGCAGACCGCGCGGTATCTGCTGTGCACGGTGGTCGACGAAGCGGTGCTGACCACCGAATGGGGAAAGCATAGCGATTGGCCCCGCAGCCTGCTCAGCCATTTCCACAATGAAACGTCGGGCGGGGAGAAGTTCTTTTCGCTGGCCGAACGAGTGGTCAAACGCCCCTTGCGGCATTTGCACATGATCGAGCTCATGTACCTCTGCCTCTCGCTTGGCTTTCAAGGCAAGTACGCCATGGGCGCGAATGGGGGCAGCGCGGAGCTGGAAGAGGTTCGCGACGAGCTTTACCGCCATATTCGCCGACTGCGCGGCGATACGCCGTTGGAGCTCTCGCCGCAATGGCAGGGCATGCCTCGCGCGCAACGCCCTGCGCCTCGGCTGGTGCCCGGGTGGCTGGTAGCCCTCCTCACGTTCATAAGCCTCAGTGCTATGTATTCGAGTTTTGCCTGGGTACTGAGCCAGCAGCGCGAGCACGTGCTGCTCCCCTTTCAGGAGCCGAGCCTCTCTACCACGGCGCAACCGATGAATTCCGAGAAATAGATGATGAAAAACCTGCTCATTCGCGCGGCGCGACAGTTGTGCAAGGCATGGCTCTGGAGCCTGCTTGTGGTGGTAGTACTGGCCCTGCTGATAGGGTTTTTCGGCTCGACAGTGGTTATCGCGGGCCATACCGTCTGGGAAACTGCCGCCTCCCGGCTGCTCACCGCCTGCTTCCTGTTGCTGGGCTGGGGCGTGATCATGTTGTTGACCGACCGCCGCAACGCCTCCGCCCCCGCCTCGTCGCATGAGAAAGAAACCGATTCGGATACCTTCACCACAACGGTTTGGCGCACGGTGACCTGAAGCCGGGTAACCTGATGCTGAGCGACGAAGGGTTGCGTTTGTTCGATTTCGGCTTGAGCGAATCCACGAGCCCCCGGTTGCGCGGGCTCGCCCGGTTGAAACGGGATCGTTTCGCGGCGTGGACGCCAGCTTATGCCGCGCCCGAGCTGCTCGAAGGCGGCCGCCCCACGTATGCCGCCGATGTGTACGCGCTGGGGTGCGTGCTCTATGAGCTTGCCACCGGTGAACATCCCTATCTAGGCCGTGGTGCCGTTCAGGGAAACGCAGAACGCCTGGGTCAGGCCTTGCGCCGCCCGACGCAGCTGCCGAGAGGGGCTTGGCTAGCGCTGCGGCAAGCCCTCAGCATCAAGCCAGTGGATCGGAGCATAACCGCGACGGAGCTGCTAGGGGCATTTCAACGCCGCAAGCTTGCGTCCTACTTTATTGCGCGGGCCATCTAAGCCATCAGGTGGTTGCCGACAAGCCGGCCGGCAACCACCTATGCGGCGTATTTACGCTATGACCGGTGCGCGCCAGTCATCGGAGCCGGTGGTACCGCAGATCTCGTGGGTCCAGACGATTTTCCGATAAGTGAAAAACACGTCTTCCAGGTGAGTGAAATGCGCCATTTGCGGATCCTGGCAGTTGGGCATCCGCGACCTCACATCAACGATGATCGCGTCCTCCAGCTCGATTGAAAAATAATGCTCCTGCGTACCGGTCGCCGAGGTCCGGTACCACGCCAGATGGCATTTCTCCAAACGCTCGCCGGACGTGAGGGCGTTGAAGATCAGCGGCGACGCCTTGTCGAATACTTTGGTGATTATCAAGGGTTTGTGCACGCGCTGCCCTGTCGGCTGCCCCGACTGAGGATCACGAGGAATGATCACCTGGTGATCGAACGCCTGAACCAGGATTTGATCCTCGTGGCCTTGCTGATAAATGTTACCAACCGAATCTTCCGTGAACGTACCAGCGGTAATCAAACCTTGCTTGCTGCCTTCCAGCGTCATGTAAGCGGGTGTTGGCATGTGAACTCCTGGGTAGGGTTGCCGAGCGTTTTGTCGGTGCCAGGAGGATTACAAGATGCGGGCCAGACTTTGAATTACGCCGCAATATCAGCACTTTGGCGAGCCGATACTCGACTTTTCTGATATTGCTCCACTCAAACAAATGCGATCTCTGTGAAAATCCTTTCACGGCATTTACACCGTTTTTTACATATACGGAAATGTGTGACACAGACATCCCACCCTTAGCCCTGCCGGTGAAAACACCGCACCGACCGACATGCGACCAAGGATCAACATACTAAGCACATATAAGCCAAAGCTGCGATGCAGCTTGGAGTTTCCTCCCCGCTGCCAAGCTTATATTATATGAACTCAGGCAGGAAACCGCGAGAACCTGACCAGATCACGCTATATCTAGCTTAACGCCTTCCTTAATTAGCAATAGATAGGGAACCGCACCCCCCTCCCCATCGCGCCATTCGACTATACATAACTGCCCCTCAGGGTTTTCTTGCAGATCGCCTTTAGTTCTGTAGAATTGCAGCGTGTTCCAGCGGTCCTCATCCATAATACGCGCCACCCACTCTGACATCCCTTTTTTAAAATTATCAATATCTTGACCGCGACCCCCTGCACACTGGAGATAAACTAGAACCTTTTTTGAATAGCGCTGTATATATCCCTTGAACTCAGACTTGGCTAAAATTACTTCAACAAGTTGATACTTACGCAGGAAATCGATGTCATTTATAGTGCCTTCCACGCCCCCAGAAACATAGCTACCTTTAAACTCGTATATCAAATTATCAACAAGCTCAAAAGAGATTTCGTCGGAAGACAATGCTTCACCAGTAAATACGTCTTTAAAAATCAACATGGTGCGCCCTCCAATGAGCCAGTCGACTACCAGTCTATTCCGACCAAGAACATAAATGAACCTGACGTTCTGATAGGTTTTGAAAACAATTGGACAAAATCAATATGCGGAGTGCGCCGAGCGCCGTAGGGGCCAGGTCAGCCAGAGCGGGGGCTGCCCCCCGCACCCGGCAGCGCCTTGATCAGGGATTAATATACTTGAGCACATACATGCTCAAGTCTCGGAAAACAACGCTGGGGACCTGCGGAATCAGTGCTTGCGCTCGCTCCAACGTCTTGCAATTCAATTTGACCATTTCGTCGCGCACCCGGATGTCGATCATTCCCGCGTTCACGACCTGGGCATACTGGAGGTACGAGCACGGGAAATTTGCCTGAGCATTTCGACGGATCTCGAAAGATGGATTCAGACTCGGAAGCCTTACGAAGGGCTGGCCGTTGTATTCAGATTGCGGGGTAAGTTCGGATGGAGACGTACAGGCGCTATGGCAAAGTGGCTTGCTCTCCATCCCCGTCTCGATCCCACGGTGATACAACGTGATCTCCGAGCCCGGTACTTTAGTACATGCGTTTTCGAATGCATCAAGGATTGCCCTGGCGTTGAGCTGTGAAGCTTCGATCTTGGATAGCGGCATAAATCGCTCCAGCTCGTTCTTCTCGATACTTTTTACGCCGCGGTCCAGCGTCGCCCAGTGGCTAAACTCCTTCTGGCAGGCAATCATATGGACTTCGAACCGGTAACCCTTCTTTACTGCGTCAGGGGGAAACTTGGCGAACCCATCGCTATCAAGGGCGGTCTCCATAATAATGTTATAACGATTACTGAAAGCATATTCATGCATCTTGTGCCCCAGCGCCCAGACAAAGCGCTCGGTGTTCTCGTATACGTGTAGAACGCCCCGATTCTTCATCATATCGTACTGAGGGTGAAGCTCTCGAAACCTTGGAAGATATAGACGGACGTAGTTTTCATAACAGCCGGTAGGCAACAGCTTTTTTTCCAGCAAGTACGTTTTACCCGAACCCTGAGCGCCCGCTACGATCAGGATTTTAGGGCAAGGATTGCAATCACGGGAGTGGGCATCGAGCCCTTTATGGAACACGGTTGCGCTCAGCGCGGTAAACGCCTTATTCACGTCAGCTTCGGTATAGGTGTATTGAGAGGTCATGATGCCGGTCCTTTAACTGCCGAAAGCGGCTGGCCGACAATCTAAGGAGGCGGGATAGAGGCTTGGCGGTAGTTATTGCAGCCACCGCCGAGCACAGGCTCACCCACCTAGCTGGCTAACGGGTTACTGAGCGAGGCATCAGACGTTTTGGAAAATCGCAGGCATGAAAAAAGGGCCCGAAGGCCCTTTTTTCTGTAGGTTGGCCAATGAACATTGACCAATCTGAATTTGGAGCGGGAAACGAGACTCGAACTCGCGACCCCGACCTTGGCAAGGTCGTGCTCTACCAACTGAGCTATTCCCGCAAAT
>Ga0265797_10007132_pt1 | contig 15439 bp, 17 predicted proteins | sample P2T30metagenome_FD_192433 | JGI IMG/M metagenome (GOLD analysis project Ga0265797, IMG submission 192433) | Plant litter microbial communities from East Loma Ridge, Irvine, California - P2 T30 | ecosystem: Environmental > Terrestrial > Plant litter > Unclassified | place: USA: California... | reverse complement strand
TGTGGTTGGGTAGATTGCAGGCGAGCTCATCCTACTTCGCGTCTATGTTGTTTAACGCCTGCTCGTCCGGATCCTCTTAAGTATCTTCATGAACAGACTCCTCCGGTTCCAGTAATAGATTATTAAAGCTATTATTCGGGTGGTTGCAAAGGTCCACACACATCTCGTACGCTTCACGATAATCCTGGCAGGGCTCGTCATGAATTGCGGGGATATGGAGGAGGTCATCCAAGGTAGGTAAGACGAGGGTGTGTTGCAAACATACGGCTACATTTACTGCGGGCACGAAGGCACAGCTACGAACTCGAGTGATGAGTCGTCGACATGGTCGATTTCCAAGAACATGATCAATCGTGAATGTTGTAGTGTAGTTTGTCCTGAACTGCTTCACTAGATACGTTGTCTATCTCATCATATCATGTCGTCGTATCACGTCTTGTGAATGGAGTATACTGTCGTTCCTTGTCTCTTCTCTCCGGCCACTTTGCGCTACTGTCGGGATCAAGACATCCATCTCCCAACTCATCCGCTCCTCTATCCGACTCCATCTTCTCTCCGACCATTCCATCTGCTTCTGGACATGCGTCGTTGCCTCATCAGCTCGCGCATGATCTTCGAAAAGGAATGCGAGTTCTTCCAATGTGCGACCATAGGTTTCGGGGAACATAAAGTACTATAATTGTTGTGTTAGTGAACGAAACGTCTTGGAAGGAAGTATGATAGGTAGGAGAGCCTAGATGAGCAGAGGAACACATACAATGAAGATGATTTCAAACACTAGGCAAGCGCAGTACATTATAAGCCAACGCCCTTGTATGCGTTGCAGCCCGACGGGGTTGAGGGTGGTTGTAGTGAAGACTGCTGTTCTGCTAAAGAACTGGAAGATGGTGATGCCTTTGGTACGTTGCGCAAAAGGGAACAATTCGACCAGAAATGCTGCAATACGGTTAGCATCGTCCTGTCACCACTTCCTCGTCACCACTCACTGTAGGTAAGTGCATTATAACCAATATTATAACATGCCTGATACAAAAAGATAATCGCTATTGTCAACCTCGCTGGCTCAATGTTCTTTGTAGCAGTGTAACGATGCACAGCGACTGTCCATGCAACATAGCAACACAACAAGCTGGTCGCGCAGATGAGGTACATCTTTCGGCGTGGAAAGCGTCGGACCAACAGTGAAAAGGACACTGCAGTGAACAGGTTCCAGCTATTGAGTCCGACGTTCACTTTCCCCACAAAGCCCGGATCGTCGTACCCAATCATGATTAGCAGTTGGTTCAGATAGTAGCTCAGCAAGGTATTGCCGGACCATTGGGTGAAGAGACCCAGGAAAGAGCCAATAATGACGCGCTTGCGTAGACCAGGAACAGCGATCATCTCGCGCCAGGAGCGCTTCGAGTGCTCAAGTTCGATGCGAATTGTGTGTTCGATTTGCGCCATTTCGGCAGCGGCAAAGTGTGAAGAGCTGTCGCCTTCTGCATGGTAGGTGATCAGCGTGCGGTAGGCTTCTTCACGACGGTCTTTAGAGATGAGGAAGCGGGGTGATTCGGGTATCATACTGTAGCTGTTAGCAGAGTTGAAAAATGACAGGTGAGAGAAAAGGGGTCATTACAAGATGAATACGATCTGTAGTAATGACGGAGCGGCCTGAAGAAGCGATGGTATGCGCCATGCCCAGTCGTCTTTGAGACTCTGAGTGCCATACGATACCCCTGCTGCTATGAGCGAACCTACGAACCAGAGTGCATTGAAGAGAGAAGTCATGATCGGCCGCTCCTTTGGGTACGCAAGCTCACCCATCAAAGACGAGCCAGCGATGATGCAAAACGGTATGCCGAAACCGATGATGAACCTGGCGCCAATGTACATGCCAGCTATGACTGTTAGCATGACTTCCGAGCGTCTATTTCGTTTCCCGGCCTACCGCTGATTGAGAAAGCTTGAACTAGCGCCCCGACAACCATGATCCAGGAGCCTAGGAAGATTGCCCATCGTCGCCCAAATCTGTCGTTCACGTACGGCACTAGTGGCAGAGCGCAGAGCGCACCTAGGTTGTATGCTGAGGAAATGATACCGAGAAGCACTCCTCGTGGTTCGTTGAAGTCTAGGTCGTTAGCAAGGGCAGGCTCGTAGTTGTGACCAGAACTCACATATCTGCCATGTCGGTGCAATCTGCACCGCGTTGATCATCTGCGAATCAAAGCCAGACGTCATCTCAATTCCGATACACGTCGGCAACAAGAGCGCATACAGCCTCCGCAAGTTTCTCTTCTTATACCACGGTATCTGGTCCTCTTCAACGATGCGCGTCAATACTGGTTCTGCCTGCCTCGCAGCGGCGGCAGCGCCGACAGGCGCCATCCCTGGTTTCGCTCTTCAAATCTGAGCCGAGATCAGTGGTACAGTGTGATATCGTCGCTAATTCGAGATCGACGAAGTTGTGGCGGCTAGCACTGATGGGCGTCCGGGACGTGCGGGCGTGCCCGTTAGTTCTATATACCCCAGGTTCGTGCCGCGCATCATACTTCGTATCATCAGATTGGATGCAAGTGAGACGATGCAAACGAGCGGGCTGTGGCAAGGCGACAGGGTATGGCCGCATTGAATCTTGCCCCGCATATGTTGGTGGTAATATAAGACGTCCAGCCGTGACGAATCAAGACTCGCTCACAACATGGTGATACAGCCATAAAGTTTGTACGCCACACACGTCTAAATGTGTTTTGCTGCTCCGCATTTGCGTAATGGTAGGATGAAGCATTCGGCTGTGTGATGTATGCTCAATATAATAGGACGTTAGGAGCTTGAGATGCTTGTGATGTCGAGAGATGCATCTAAACATCGGCATGGTAGCCACCTTGCCTAATTGGGTATTTTCGACTTGATATTATGCCAAGGGGGGTATATTACCAGTAGCAGCCTGATTTACCGTGTTCAGCGATACCCTAAATGGTCAGCCTGGCGCGACTTCACCGAGAAAAGTCTCGGTACCGTGACATTGGTACCAATAGAGAAGAAGTTGCCGCGCCGCTGGAAAATGGACCGCGGTGGGGCTGAATGTCGCGTGTGCAATAGGTCTCATGGAGTGAAGTGCGGTGTAGGTAAGCCGTAGTCTGACAACATACTTGAGGTAGGAATAACGAGTACCAGAAAACGTGTCCGCTATCCTATAATTGCACAACCTCGGTGTGAAAGAACCGGTGTCTGAACAGGTGATGGTATGGATTGAAGACCGAACTGTATGCATTGAGAAATCGGCTCTAGAAGCACTTGGATTCGAAGACACATCCGATTGCCTAAGCAAAGGAAGGCTGCAACTTCCCTGCGATCCGCTCCTGAATGCGCTCTGGCAGTAAGCTCTCGTACATATGACTTGTCCACTCACAGCAAACTCGTCGTGTATATGCCGGGTCTATAATCTCCTCGATACTGAACGCATTCGCTGTGCGGACTGGATTCATCAATCGTTTGTACTCGTTCTCCAATTCTGTATAACGCTTGTCCCGCGCCTCTTTACCTTCTTTTCTTTCAATCTCCTTGAGTTCGAACGAGTGCCCGACCTCAATGCCACCCTCGAGTGGCAAAGAGCCCCACACGCCCGATGGCCAAGCAACGCGCATGCGAGGGTCGCGGCAGTCTAGCATGATGCCTCCTGCTACACCGTAGACACGGCGTACGATGACGTTGAAGATGGGCATGGTTGTGCTGTAGTAGGTTGCAGCGAGAGTGACACCGTGCCGCATGGTTGCAGTGCGCTCTGCTACGGTTCCTATTGCGTAACCTGGAACGTCGACGAATTGGATGAGTGGAAGGTTGAAGACGTCCAGGAACTTCAGCATGCGGGTGATCTTCTGCGACCCCAATGCATCCAGCGCGCCAGCATTCTGTTCGCAGTTTAGAGACACGATCCCGACTGGCTTGCCTGCAAACCGTGCCAGGCCAACAATGGCTGTGGTACCCCACAGCGCACCGATCTCAAAGAATGAATCTTGGTCTACCACTTCGGTTATGATAGCGCGCGGGTTATACATGCGATTCTTAGAACGCGGAATGATGGATCGAAGGGTTTCCGACATTCGGTCGACTGGATCAGAGCAGTCAATTACTGGAGGTAGCTTCGTACCGCAATCAGGTAAGTAGCCCAAAACTGTTCGTATCTGTTCGAAGCAGCCTGCCTCATCCGGTGCCAGGTTATCGATAGTTCCGTTGGTACAATGCATTGCTGGCCCACCAAGATCTGTGAACGACAGGCCCTCCTCGAATGTCGCGTTCTTCACCACACTAGGGCCAGCGTTGAACAAGGAGCCAATGTCGGCGGCCATGACAGAAAAGTGACAGGCAACCACGCGAGCCGCTCCCAAGCCGATCGCCGGTCCAACCACGGCGCCTAGGTTCGGTATACCCATGTTGAGTTGTTGTACCACTTGTGCGAAGGAAGGTAGCGGAGGGACGTAGGAGAAGCCTGTAGAGCGGATGGTGGTGACGGAGCCGCCGCCTGACGAGCCGTCGACAAGTTTAACAATGGGTAGCTTCAGCGCAATAGCAAGTTTCTCCATGTATATCTACAGTCGTCAGTAATGGTATCTTAGCCGTGTTACAACCAGCTTACTGTTTTCTCCATGAGAGCGCCATCAGCGTGTCCGGCGCGAATAGAAAAGTCATCGGCCGTGAATACAATCTTTCGACCTCGTAGTCTCCCGAAGCCTGCCAATTGTAAATACATTTTCCTACCATCATCTCTATGACCATACCTTGCACGTTGTTCGAAGGCACATATTCTTCTGGTTCTTCTTTCACTGGCCCGAGTTGCTTCCATTTGACCGTCCCGCTCACACTGCCTACTTCTTGAAAGCTGCCAGGGTCAAGCAGCTGTTCCACCCTCTCCCGCACCCATAGCTTTCCCGCCTGCTTCTGCCTCAGGTAGCCCCTGTTGTTGGTATCTGGCGTCGCAGCGATCTTGCGGAGTGTCGCAATCTGTCCGAGGATGTCGGAGTAATCTGCAGGTGCATCTGAGTCTGCGGCTTTGCGTCTTCGTCGCTTCGGCGTGTTCGGGGCGATGTGCGAGCTGACTTGGGCGAGTCGGTCTTTGGCCGTCTCGGATGACGTCGACGCGTCTTTTGGCGCGGCCTTTTGATCGTCACCGGCCATTGCGATAGATACCGCGTGTAAAAAAGCGTGTCTTCAAGCCCCAGAGATGGAGCGACAGTGGAATTGTCACATCGCGATGATTCGGACCAAGTTGGAATGGTCGTGGTAGAATGTTGGGGTAGGTCTGGTAAACCGAGGCATCTCCAAGCTCCCCGCGTTTACCTTCATCCATTGCATCCCGCCTGTACCGCAAACATGTCATTATCCATGTCGAATCGGATCCCCGATAAATCTTCTAATACCAAGTTGCATCTAGGTAAAACATTCATGTCAAGAGAGCCTCCTTGACGGCACAAAGCCTATTTCTGCACGGTGTCATCCCGCGACTCGCCCTTTCGAGTCATCTCACAGACAAAAGAGTAACATTGAGCGACTTCACTGGATAGTTTCTAGAGAGTCCGTATCTTGGGTGGAGAATGGACATGACGCAGCCACCGCGAAGACCCATAAAGCGACTCCTTGTCGCAAATAGGTCAGTAGCAGTTCTGAACCGTGGAAAGCTAAGCTAATACATATCTTGCAGAGGAGAAATAGCAACGCGCATCATCTCTTCTGCTCGCGAACTCGAGATTGAGACGTATGCCATCTACGTATCAGGCGATGATTCGCATGCTGTACGAGCAAACCACGCAGTCAAGTTACCATCAGCCTCAACCTTTATGAGTATTGATGGTCTTATCGAAATCATCAAACACTACGAAATTGATGCCGTGCATCCAGGGTATGGATTCCTATCAGAGTCGGAAGACTTCTCGAAGAGAGTTTGGAAAGAAGCTGGCGCTGTAGTGGTGGGCCCCGGATGGGGTATCTTGAGTAGTACTGGAGATAAGCTCAAAGCGAGGCTGCTTGCAGAACAATGTAGGATTCATGAGGCCCTGGGACTACCCGATCACTAATCGGAGAACAGGCAATGTCCCCGTGTCTCCAGCTCTCCAGCAACCGACTAACAATGTCGAAGACGTCCAGCGCTTTGCATCAGATGTGGGTTTCCCAATCATGGTCAAAGCAGTTGATGGAGGCGGTGGGCGAGGCATCCGTCTGATTCGCAGCAAAGACCAGCTACCTGCTTTGGTCAAAAGAGCAGTCGAAGAGAGCCCTTCTAAGCAAGTTTTTACTGAGAAAGCTGCAGTCGATGGTTTCCGGCACATCGAAGTTCAGATCATTGGAGACGGCAGTGGGACTGTAACACACCTTTGGGAACGCGAGTGCAGCATCCAGAGACGATACCAAAAGATCATTGAACTGGCACCAAGTGTCGTGTCTGATCGCAAGCTGATTGCCAAGGTGATCGAAGATGCGTTGAGAATGGCCAAACATGTTAGTATCACGGCCCGCCCTGAACCTACTTCGCTGATCTCTGCGTAGATACATTACGTCTCACTTGGTACTTTTGAGTTCCTCGTCAACCCAACAACAAAAGAGTACTACTTTCTGGAAGTCAATCCGCGGTTGCAGGTCGAGCATACGATCACTGAGTCCATTTCCATGACCGACATCGTCAAAGCACAATTGCTGCTCGCCCAAGGCGCTCCTCTAACCCAATGTGGCCTACCAGTAGCTCCAAGTAGCCCAGAAGTCCCGCCCTCTGCGCACTCTATCCAACTGCGCATCACTGCGGAGAATGTTCAGAGTGACTGGTCTTTATCGATTGGCAAAATTACATCTTTCCAATTCCCTTCAGGCAACGGTATTCGGGTTGATACGCACCTTATCAGCGGTCGACCTGCTGTAGTTTCAGCAGACTTCGACAGTCTAGTTGCCAAAGTCATCGTAACAGCGTCATCGTGGAAAGGCGTGGTCCGTAAAGCGCGTAGGGCTCTAGAGGATACACGTATCGCAGGAGTCAAGACAAATCTTGACATGCTGAAAGCCATTGTCACACATTCGGATTTTCTGAATGGTCAATGTGATACGCAATGGCTAGAAAGCAAACAGGAAGAACTGTTTCGATTGAGCCAACGCATCGCTGAAGCCCATCCTAACGCTATTGACCTAGACATCACGACATCTTCTTCAACTGCATCGGTTTCGACAGCCAACACTCTCTTCCGAAAAGGCGACGCCTGGTCCATAGCCATATCTTCCCCCACGACCAAAGCAAATGAGAAACCACCACCCCATCACCTCGAGCTAACACGCGTCTTACGAAATGATTTCCCCACCTCACTAAGCGCGGAACTGCTCTTTACAACTCCCTCTAGTGCTTCCTCGGCAACCCCTCAAACAACACCATATACCATAACTCTCTCCTCAACATCTGCTAGCGCTTCAGCAGCCACGTCACATCACAGACGTGGCAACCCATCTGATCCATCGCATATCAGTATCCCGTTCCCTGGGAAGCTCGTTGAGGTCTTGATTGACGAGGGTGATGTAGTGAAAGAAGGAGACGTAATCTGCGTAGTGCAGCAAATGAAGATGGAGCTAGAAGTACGCAGTCCACGGAGTGGCCGAGTAACATGGGTCACAGAAGCAGAAGATGGGGAAGATGTTGCGGAAGGCATGTTAGCTGCTGTTATCGAGACTGCGCAAGAGAACCGTCTCTGAGAAGGATTATTACTCTGTTCTTTACATTGACTTGATGAAGTGTTATGCAGCCATGAGTTCTTTACATGGTCTCGCACCTAACAGTGGTGTACACATTGTCCTTGGTCGCCCGGCTGTACGGGCAAACCTGCCTCGCCTTATACACAACCTTCTCCAGGTCCTCCTTCGCCAGTCCGCGTACCTTGACGAGGAGTTGGACGCGCAATCCCATGTCCAGATCCTTCATGCTACCGACAAGTTCTACGGTCGATTCGACGATGGAGTCTTCGGTCTTGGTGGGCATCTTTACGCCGACGGAGGGGGCAACAGCGTTCATGGCGGATTGGACTTGATTGATGTCAGTAAATTCGTTAAAAACGAGTAGAGGGCGGGCACGTACAGCATGCACCGTAGCCAGCCGCGAAAAGCTCCTCAGGATTGGTCTTTCCGGCATCTCCGGAGCCGCCAAGGGCTTTGGCCATTGTCAGGTCGACCTTGAGGTTCTCGCCGTCTACATGCCTGGAAAGGTGTCAGCAGAATGTTCCATATTCGAATGTAATGTTCAGCATACCCTGTCCGTGCGCCAACAACGTGAGCCTTTGCTGTGTAGAGGCTCGGTGCTGTCTCGGTGTTTAGGAAGCGACGGCACGGTGCCGCCATAGCATTTCGCTGCGAGACGCGGATCGCCTGACGGAGCATTGGTGTGAAGGTTCGGCTGGCCATTGTGTGTAGAGAGTTGTTGATGGGAGATCGGAATGTTGTAGATTTTGAGGTTGGAAGTGGAGGTCAATTGCAATGATATGTTTGAAGCGACAAGGGCTCGATCACACTCTTCACATAAGCTCTCTCAAAAGAAAAATGGAGCTATGACAGCTGTGACGTCCTGGCGGCCAATTCGCGGCGTTCATAGTCATGACGTTTGCATCCAGCCAGCATGGTGGGTTCTAGCGCAAGGAACTCCCGCCGCTAGTGAAGCGAGATCTGGGGAAATCGCATATTGATCTCACGCCGCAAATCTAGAAATAGAACCAGATACTCTGCATGCGACGCGTAGAAGCTCTTTACTACATTATTGTTTCAACGGTCCATACTACCAAGCCTGAAGCATACTGAAGCAGTCGTCTTGCAATGGATTGGAGTTGCGCACTCTCAAGCGAGATGATGGATGAGTAAACATGACAAAGTCGAAAAGGCGAGACATCCACTGCTCCACTTTCCCCTTTTCAGCGTTACAAATTCTCCGTGCTCTCTTCTTCCAGGCCTGGCTTACTTACAAAGCCCATCACTTCATCTTCCTCTCCTTGACACTGATACCTACGCCCGTCAACGTGCACTGAAACCAGCCCCCAATCTCCGGCTCTCCGTTCACCTCAACATCACAGCTCATGACTAGTCTAGCTAGCGCTTTGATGACGAAAAACCTCGCAAGATGCTGTCCCGGACAGCTTCTGCTTCCGCCTCCGAAACCCATCCATACGCTATCCATTCTACCAATTTTTCGTCTCCTCTCCTCGGTGCCATCGGGTAGCCATCTATCCGGATCAAATTTGTGGGGCTCTGCGAAGACTTCGGAGCCGAAGTGAGAAGTCCAGAGGCTTGTTCCCACAGTGGTACTTTGAGGAAGATAAGTGTCGCACAGCGTAACTCCTGTAGCGGGCACGAGGCGAGGAAGGTACCACCCGATCGTAGGCCAGAGCCTCATACTTTCTTTCAGAACGGCGAGGAGCAATGGTACTCTGGCGACGATGTCAGAATATTTGCTATTCCGTGTAACGCCCTGGCTTTCCATGTCTTTGCGTAACCGGGCAAGGATTGAAGGCGACGTATACGTATGATAAATGGCCGAAGAAAGCGTGAACATCAGCGTGTCGTGCCCAGCACCAAAATTGGTAAGGGCGATTGAAAGGACCCATGAAGGAGGAAAGCGCGCCTCTCTATCGTTATGGAGACGCATCAAAGTAGCCAGCATGTCTGTCTCTTCGATGCTCTCTCCTCTCTGTTCCGGTACACCCACGTCCTTTCCACACTCTTGGGGGAAACCAGGGCGGCTGGCGGGTAGCTTCACATCCTTCATGCTCTCTAGTGTTTTCAATCTTTGCATGATGTTCGGGCTGCAGAAGTTGAACACGGGCCATATCTTCGGGATCCTGATGCCTAGGAGTAGGGACATCGGCAGGACAAGCAACATGCCAACTTTCGGTATGCTGTGCATCAGCTTCACGAACCCGGGAAAGAGACCAATAACTGTAAAGCATTGCCAAAGCGCATGACTGGCGTCCTCATTTCCATCGTCACTGCCTCTGTCTGTGTACCCAGGGCTCTTTCCTAGAGTAAATTGGCTCATAGAGTCCAAGGCGAAAATGTGTCCCCAATTTGCCAGGCCCACCTCTGTCCCCCTCAGATCTTCTAATTTGGCAATAAATTTATCGATGTAAGCATCAAGCAGCCCTTCATGCTTTTCTAGCCCCATGATACTGTAAGCTGGGCCGATGGCTCTTCTTTGCCTGCGATACTTCTCCATATTCGTTTCCGTCAACAGATCAAGAACTTCATCAACGGGCTTCCAGTTCTTGTCCGGTGCGGCACACATCTGATACCAATCTCCCTTCGTATATGATGTTCCCGCTCCATAGATAGTTTTGACGGCATCTTCTTCGCATACTAGGACTTGATTAGGTGCAATGCGTACTATAGGTCCAAACTGGGCGTGCAATTTAGGGAATTGGATGTGCGATTTGCCTTTTCGAACATGCCAGACAAGCCATAATTTGCTAAAGCGTGCCAGGAACGGACCGGGGACGCTGCGTAAAGGATGGAAGAAGATTCTGTAAATCGTAATGTAGCCGACGTATGCAATGGAAACAGATAGAGATAGAGACGTTATGGAGAGCATACTCGCGTAACACAGGCTTGCAATATAGCACACGATTCGAAAGGAAGTCGCTCTCTATATAGATACGATAAGCAAAACCTCAACTTCAGGACACCCACGATATCCCTGCTGATTGACATGAATACTCTCTAACGGCTTAGCCATTGCTGAGATATCACCGGTGGCGTCTTGTCATCGCAAGATTTGGGTATGGATCGCTCTGCTGTAGGGCGCCTTGTTGCACACTTGCCCGCCTTACGCGGGGCTTCGAGCTGACGACAGATATGCGGGGTAAGATACAACGATCTCTTTTCCATCGACGACTAGGATAGAGGGATACTTCGTAGCTGTCATGGTGAGAACTTATCTCAGCCAAAGACGATGGTGTCTGACGAATAAAATCAAACAGTTGACAAGGCGTAATCAACGCAGGCGCGCACCAGCCTGTTCATCTTGGGTCCTTTCCTCATCCGGTATGGCGTCTCAAAGTGCGTCGCGGCGCCCCCATCCATTCAGACAGGATACAAGTGTCCCAAGCAGGATCTACATCGATGCCTAGGAACTTCTCAAATACCAGCAACTTCTGGCTATATCTGACTCGGATTGCCACTATATCCAGCACCACGGCAGCAGTATGAGCAGAGCCGCATCACTCGTTCACAAGACTCCTGTTTCCTTCCGGATTGATGGGCATTGTTCACAGGTGCGAAATATAGTCTACTTTGATGTCTAAGTCAAACAATCTCGAGCAAAAGATATCATGAGTTCTGTACAGCTCGATATGGCAAGTACTGGGTGGGCGGGGTAGGATGCGCGTCTTCTATCGTTACACAGCATGAAGGCGTGGGGAAGTATTACTAAGGGACAAATCTGCCAGCACATGCCACAGAACGCTCGATCACTCTCAAAAGTAAGAGTTCATAAACTATCATCTGCTTACTATCGATAAATCAGCCCACAATGTCAGCAAACAAAAGCTCTACCACACGCGCGGTGGCTTTACCCTGTAATCAGTGCACCCTGTCATTCGATAACGGTACCGTCCTGGCGGCTCATCGACGCTCCAAACACGCCATACCTTGTACATTCGGGAGTTGCAGAAGAACTTTTCCAGGCCAGGAAGCGCTCAAACAGCATTTGGATTCAGCGATTCACGTCAACAAGCAAAGCAAAACAACACAGAAGCTCAGCAAAGCCAGTAAGGAATTGTCGCCTCAAATTGAACCACACAACATGCAACTGAACATTTCCAATACCCCAGGCACAATTCCAGCGACAAATGTGGAATTTTTAACCCCAGTGGTAGTGGGGAAGACATCCAGGACTGTGGATTCTCTTACTGCGCACTTTGAATCTTCACTGCACATAAGCACACCTCAAAATCCAGCAGTTCAAGAATCGCCGAGGTCGCTACGAATTCCAACGTCAGTCATTTTTGGTGGAGAGCGTGCTATAGGCGGAACCACACCAGAAAAGCGAGTGGTTATAAGGTCAAAAATGCAACCATCTGACCCCCAGCCAGCCCACAAGAAGACAGTCGTTCCGCAGGAACTTCATAAAGAAGTGTTCATCGCGCTCATGGCATTCTGCCATTCTCGATACACGCTTATTGCCAAGAAACACATACTCCACACCCACCATACAAACTTCGTCAAAGACGCAAACATTCTTATGCACTATGCGTTACCAACTCCCCCAAAGTTTCCCTATCTCCCAGAGCGCGCTGCCATCGCGATCAACTGCGACGTGGTGGGCAAACACTACAGTGAGTCAGAGATCTTGCACATCTCAGCCATCGACTACCTCACTGGCGAAGCCATCATCGACGCGTTAGTTCAGCCCGTCCAGCCAATGGCTGGTTGGCACACGAACCAAGACTGGCTATCGAAGCAAGTCGAAGCTGCGACCACCATCACAGGAAGGATATTAAAAGGCTGGCCAGAGGCGAGGGCTGAGATCTGAAGAAACATCGGTCCCAACACCGTTCTAGTTGGCCACAACCTACACCGCGATCTTACTGCGCTTCGAATGGAACACTGGCGCGTTGTAGATTCGGCGATATTGGTATCGGAAGCTGTTGGATATAGCGTTAAGAGACGCTGGAGTCTGAAAGCTCTGTGCAATCAACTCCTCAATATGAAGGTCCAGAATAATAAGGGCGGAGGAGATTCTTGCATTGAAAATGCGTTCGCAGTGCGAGAGGTTGTCTTGTGGTGGAGTCGACATCCAACTGAAGTATTAGAGTGGGCTACTCACCAGCAGAAAGAATGGCACAAAGGGGTAAGACAGGCATACAATCAGAGGAGAACCAATGAGAGAAGAATCGATGAGAGAAAAACGAATGTGACCAATTCGGATGTTTGGGTATGGCCCACTGGCTACGAAGGGTTGTAACCCTTTTCCAGGCTGAGTGATCATGTACTACAGCGTTCCCTGGATAGGGACAGTAGACCAATCGTTCGCATAATGTTGTAGTTCACGAGGCCCGTGTCCCGCCGCAACAGTTGTCTTCTCCTGGAGATGGAGAGTAAGCCAGTGTCCACGGTACGCAGTCATGTAGAAACGCCAAAGACATATCCTTATTTCAGCGTTCTGGTAACGTTGCATAGGAAAGCGGAATGCAAGTTTATGAGCTTATACGAATATATTTCAAGCCCGCAAGACGACTACCCATCGTCCAAAAAACAAGGCACCTTTTTTATAATACAGTCGCGAAGATATATCCTGTCCTAACAATGCCCATCATTCTCATAAGTTTCCCATTTGAACTTTCAAGGCGAACAAGAAGACGCCGATGCATGTCAATTAGTTTTATCAGACTCGAAATGACTCAGAAACTTCGCACTCGCATTCGCACCGATTTCGCTCAAGACCTCTGCAGAGCACGCGTTAACGACATGCTCTTTGTGGGTGATAAGGTTAGTTGTCACCGAGCAAAGGCTGTGATTCGCTGCTGTCTCCAGCACCGCCCTTCTTCTTCTTGCCTCGCTTCTTCCTCTTCTTTTTGCTCGAACCTTTGCCTCCTGCATGCGAGGACTCGGCCTCCGAATGCTTTTGGTCATCGTTACCGTCGGCTTGACTACCGTTGGCCTTGTCCTCGGAGTCACTAGAACTTGTGGTCTCCAAGACAACCTTCTTGATACCGTTGAAGTCTACGACGTTCTCGGAGATACTACCGCTTCGAGCGGTATGTCGCTTCTTCAGCGGACTGTTTGAACGCGAGCGGATAGAGCGTAGAGAGGCAATGGTACTAACGGAGTGTGACCGTCCTCTTGAACTGCCGTTTTCGTTGTTGCGATTGTCGACAAGTAGATGAGTATTCTCGTCGTCTTCGTTAGCACCACCCTTCGGTGACGTAGGCTCTTCTTCATGTTCCCGTGTACCAGAGCGGCCTGATCTCCAGGACATGCGATCGCCACTTGGAGCCATGGTACCATATCCCACAGCTACACTGTGAACGCCGTCACTGGCCTCGCGACCCGCGGAGGCTAACAAGCCTTCGCCGATGCCACCTTCGGGTGCATGAGAATCCTGGGTTATCACACCCTCGGTTTGTGCTGGTTCGGTTGGGGCTTGGGCGTCTTCTGGTATGGTCTTGGGGATATCAGGTGTCAGGGTTGTCTGGCCAGGCTTGATCTTGACCGTGTTGATGCGAGTCTGTTTGGGCCTGGTGGCAACGTTCGAAGGACCGAGATGTTTGAGGTGTTGCATGACGCTTGGATCATCACTGCGAAGCGGGGAAGCGCCTCCCTTGCTGCCGCTGCTGCGGCGACGGAGCAGGAAGGAGGGCTTGGGGTGACCTTCAGGCATCTCGGGCAAAGACGTCTTGCGTAGAGACGGTTTGCCGTTCTGTTCTGAATCTGTTTCGGTGTCTACAGCTTGCGCTTCTGACGGCTTGCGAGAGATATCGGTGATGACCTTGCCTCGGGGAACGCGGGCACGAGGAGCGGGAGCCATGCGGCGAATTGCCTTGTGAACATCGATGAAGACGTCGGATTCGTCAATGATTTCCCTAGTTTTGTTAGTAGCGATTTGGGGTTTGAGAGGTTGCACTACTTACTCTCCAATCAATTCTTCGATAACGTCTTCGAGCGTGACGACACCCACGGCGCCGCGGGCCTCAGCTGGGAATTCGGAGACTAGCACCATGTGGGACTTGCCCTCTTGGAAGAAGTTAAGAATGTCCAAGCAGCTCGTCTCGGGACGCGTTTCAGGAAGAGTAGCCAAAGCGAAATCGCGCACACGTAGAGCATCCTCTGGGTCGTAGGTGATGAGCATCTTGACCAGGAGCATACCGACGAAATTGTTCTCGTTCTCGGGTGTGTGGATGGGAATACGGGAGTAACCAGCAGACAGGATGTTGTCCATCATCTTCTCGTCCAGAATGGTGTCAGACGACATGGTGAAGACGTCCTTCATTGGCGTCATGATGTTGCCGACAGCCTTGGCTTTGAGATCCAGCACAGCGGTGATGATGGTGACTTCATCCTCGTTCAGACGTTCATGCTCAAGTCCGAGCGACTGATGCAAGCTGACGAGTGTCTTCAATCCGCCCTTCTTGTAAACGGTACCGTGGTCTTCGCCGAGGAGGTAGTCGAGGAGTTTGGCAGTCGGCCAGGCAATTATGCCCATGACGTACATTAGAGCGAGAACGATGGGTGCCATGGCAGCGCCAATTGGCAGACCGTAGCGCACACATATGGACTGGGGGACGACTTCACCGAAGATGACTGAGACTGGTTAGACGTGACCAAAGTTGCTAGGAGCGAATGCGCGTACCAATGAGAACTGTAGAGCTGACGACGGCAGGCCATCCTCCACCGAGCGACCTGTCCAGCACAATGGGAAGCGTCTCGTTTGTGATGACATTGCTCAGGAGTAGCGTCA
>Ga0265797_10007131_pt1 | contig 15441 bp, 19 predicted proteins | sample P2T30metagenome_FD_192433 | JGI IMG/M metagenome (GOLD analysis project Ga0265797, IMG submission 192433) | Plant litter microbial communities from East Loma Ridge, Irvine, California - P2 T30 | ecosystem: Environmental > Terrestrial > Plant litter > Unclassified | place: USA: California... | reverse complement strand
CTTTATCATGGATCGGGGCTGCTCGCGACAGGAGGCATGACGTGAGTGACTTCTTCTCTGCCGCGCTGCTCTCCGTCCTCGCGTGGGCCGACGAGTCGCTGTACCTGGCGTTCCTGCTGGCCGCTTCGGCCGTCCTCGTCGTGGGGCCGACCCTGGCCTGCATCGTGGCGCACAGGGCCGCGTCAACGGTCGAGGACGACCCCGACGGATGACGCGGCACCGCGCCTCCTCGGCCGGGGGCTCCGCACTACCGCGTGAGGGCGCCGGTTCGGCATGATGGGGGCATGACCCGATTCATCGTGAGGCTGCTCATCAACGCCGTGGCCCTCTGGCTGACCACGCTGATCGTGTCCGGGGTCGCCGTCGACCCCTACGGCCCCGGGGGCACCACCGAGACGGTGCTCACGTACCTCCTGGTGGCGTTCATCTTCGGGGTGGTCAACGGCATCGTCGGCACGGCGATCCGCGTCGTGGCGTTCCCCCTCTACATCCTCACGCTCGGGCTGGTCTCGCTGATCGTCAACGGCCTGCTGCTCGGCATCGTCGCCTGGATCTCGGGGCGGATCGGCTTCGGCCTCGAGATCGACGGCTTCTGGTGGGGCGTGCTCGGCGCCCTCGTGCTCGCGATCCTCGCGTGGCTGATCGGCATCGTCATCCGCCCGATCGTCGAGTCCGGCGACCGTCGGCGGTGAACCGCTTCAGCGTCTGCTTCGTCTGCACCGGCAACATCTGCCGGTCTCCGATGGCCGAGACCGTCCTGCGGTCGATCGCGGACGCCGCGGGACACGGCGACGACCTCGTCATCAGCAGCGCGGGCACGGGCGACTGGCACGTCGGCGAGGGCGCCGACCCGCGCACGGAGGCCGCGCTCTCGGCTCGCGGATACGATGGCTCACGGCACCGGGCCAAGCAGTTCGGCGCCGACGACTTCGCCCGGCACGACCTGGTCGTGGCGTTCGACCGGGGTCATGAGCGCGTCCTGCGGTCGTGGGCGACGAACGACTCCGACCGCTCGAAGGTGCGACTGCTGCTGACCTTCGACCCGGCCGCCGCACCGCGCGCCGGCGTCCCGGGCACCGACGTGCCCGACCCCTACTACTCCGACGCCGCCATGTTCGACACCGTTCTCGACCTCGTCGAGCAGTCGTGCGCAGCACTCTTCCGCCAGATCGAACCAGCACTCCGCAAGGGACCCTCATGACGTTGCCCCCTCAGCCCCTCAGCCCGCTCGACGGCCGCTACCGCGCCTCCGTCGGCTCCCTGGGCGACCACCTCAGCGAGGCCGGTCTGAACCGCGCCCGGGTGCACGTCGAGGTCGAATGGCTGATCGCGCAGACCGACCGCGGGGCCTTCGGGTCGAGCCCGCTCGACGAGGGGCGGAAGGGAGCCCTGCGCGCGATCGTCGCCGACTTCGGTCAGGAGGCCATCGACGAGCTCGCCGGCCTCGAGGCCACCACCCGCCACGACGTCAAGGCCGTCGAGTACTTCGTGCGTGCGCGCCTCGGCGACCTCGGTCTCGACTCCATCGCCGAGCTGACCCACTTCGCCTGCACCAGCGAGGACATCAACAACCTCTCGTACGCGGTCACGGTCAAGGCCGCCGTCACCGACGTCTGGCTGCCCGCCTTCGACGCGGTGCTGGCCGCCCTGTCGCAGTGGGCGACCGACGCCCGCGACGTCCCGATGCTCGCGCACACGCACGGTCAGCCCGCGACCCCGACGACCGTCGGCAAGGAGTTCGCCGTCTTCGTCCACCGCCTGCAGCGTCTGCGCGCGCAGATCGTGGCCACCGAGTACCTCGGCAAGTTCAGCGGTGCGACGGGCACGTTCTCGGCGCACGTGGTCGCGGACCCCTCCGCCGACTGGCCCGAGATCTCGCGCGGCTTCGTCGAGGACAGCCTGGGTCTGGTCTGGAACCCCCTCACCACCCAGATCGAGTCGCACGACTGGCAGGCGGAGCTGTACTCGCGGGTCGCCCACGCGAACCGCGTGCTGCACAATCTCGCGACCGACGTCTGGTCGTACATCTCGATGGGGTACTTCACGCAGATCCCGCAGGCCGGCGCCACGGGGTCGTCGACGATGCCGCACAAGATCAACCCGATCCGCTTCGAGAACGCGGAGGCGAACCTCGAGCTCTCGTGCGCCCTGCTCGACTCCCTCGCGTCGACCCTCGTCACCTCGCGTCAGCAGCGTGACCTCACCGACTCGTCGACGCAGCGCAACATCGGCGTCGCGTTCGGGCACTCGATGCTCGCCCTCGACAACCTGCGCCGCGGCCTCGGCGAGATCGCCGTCGGCACGGCCGCGCTCGAGGCCGATCTCGACTCGAACTGGGAGGTGCTCGGCGAGGCGATCCAGACCGTCATCCGAGCCGAGGTCGTCGCCGGCCGCTCGTCGATCGCCGACCCCTACGCGATGCTGAAGGAGCTGACTCGCGGCAAGCGGACCGGCCAGGCCGAGCTCGTCGCCTTCGTCGAGGGTCTCGACATCGGAGACGACGCCAAGCGACGTCTCATCGCCCTGACACCGTCGACGTACACGGGCATCGCGTCGCAGCTGGTCGACCGCCTGGCCTAGCCCGCCCGGCGGGGCCGCGGGACGATGCGGCGGGTCGCTGTCATCCGCGGCGGGTCAGCGCTGACCCGCCGCGAGTTACGGGAACCCGCCGAACCCGACGGAGGCGCGCAGGGCGGAGCCGAGGAGGCGCGGGTCGGCCGGGCGCGAGAAGCCTCAGTGGGCGCGGGGCTTGTCGGACTCGTCGAGCTCGTGCTGCTCGTCGTCGTTCGGCTTGGCCGCCAGCGCCAGCATGGCGATGATCACGAGCGAGACGATGAAGCCGATGCACAGGAAGATCAGGGCGAGGTCGAGCTCGCGGGTGGTGAGCAGCACGACGACGCCGATGAAGACGGCGAAGGCCGCGCTGAGGCCGAGGAACTCGGCGGGGCGGACGCGCTCGCGCCAGCTGGGTTGGGTCATCTCTGGGGTACTCCGTCTGAAGTGAGGTCGGTGGGGGCGCCGGTCGGGTCGGGCGAGGTCGTCTGCCACTTCAGCGACAGCCCGGCGATGACGAGGAAGACGCCGATGAGGGCACCGTACGCGCCGAGCAGTCCGACCAGGACCGTCGACGACGTCAGCACGCCCTCGATCCGCTCGATGCCGCCGAGCTCGCGGGCGTAGTCGGGGGGCACGAGCACGAAGGCCAGCGCCAGGACGAGGGTGAGCGCGCCCACGGTCGTCCAGTCTCTGGCGAGCGGCGACCGCCCGCGACGACGCAGCCCGGTGACGAGCTCGAGCGCCCCGGTCACGAAGGCCCACGAGAGCACGGTCGCCACCAGGGCCGTGAGGCCCCCGGACGAGAACACGAGCGCGAAGGCGCCCGCGACGATGCCGACGGCCCCCTGGACGACGTGCAGCGTGCGGCTCGACGGGTCGGACGCCAGGCGCGTGATCGCGCCGACGGCCAGCACGAGCCCGCTCAGCAGGGCGGCCGCGCCGAAGAACAGCAGACCGATGCGCGGGGAGTGGTCGGGAGAGAACGTGATGATCACGCCCATCGCCAGGGCGGGCACCGCGCGGAGCAGCGGGACCGGCCAGTAGCGCGCGCTGCGGGCAGCGTCGGGATGGGCAGACACGGGACCTCTTTCGGGCGTCGGGGAACCCGAGGAGTTTACCGCCCCTCCCCTGACAGGCCTCCGGGACGATCACCCGTCGCTCACCCCTTCTCACGACGGTTACCCAGGGGGCTCCCCTACGTTCGCTACATCCAAGGGCGCATCGCTCACGACACGCGGCTGGGAAGTCGACCACCGCCGGAGCCCGATGACGTCCGTTGCACCATCCCCCACCGCCGCCCGCCTGACCGAGGCCGGGTTCCGACCCACCGTGGCCGGTCGGGTCAGCAAGCCCACCAGCACCTACTCGGCCCTCCTGAAGAGCGTGCGCGAGGCCGGGCTGCTGAAGCGCCGCACCGGCTTCTACATCACGGTGTTCGTGGTGCTGACGCTGAGCCTCGGCGGCGCGGCCACCGGCTTCGTCCTGCTCGGCTCCAGCTGGTTCCAGCTGCTGATCGCCGCAGCGCTCGGCGTCATCCTCACGCAGTTCGCGTTCCTCACCCACGAGGCCTCGCACCGTCAGGTCTTCGAGTCGGGCACCACGAACGACAAGGTGGGCCGGGTGCTGGCCGCCGGGGTCGTCGGCATCAGCTACGCCTGGTGGATGACGAAGCACAGCCGTCACCACGCGAACCCCAACACCAAGGGCAAAGACCCCGACATCGCCTTCGACACGATCTCCTTCCTCGAGGAGGACGCTGCCAAGCAGCGCGGCGTGCTCGGCTTCATCACGCGTCGCCAGGGCTACTTCTTCTTCCCGCTGCTGCTCGGCGAGGGCGTCAACCTGCACGTGACCTCGTTCAAGACCCTGCTCGGTCGCGAGAAGGTCGAGGGCCGCGCCCTCGAGATCACCCTCATCGCCGTGCGCCTCGCGCTGTACTTCGGCGTCGTGTTCTGGTTCCTGCCGCTCGGCATGGCCTTCGCCTTCATCGGCGTGCAGATGGCCGTCTTCGGCCTCTACATGGGCTCGTCGTTCGCGCCGAACCACAAGGGCATGCCGATCATCCCCGAGGGCGCCAAGGTCGACTTCCTCAGCAAGCAGGTCCTCACGTCGCGCAACATCACCGGTCGCTTCTCGACCGCGTTCATGGGCGGTCTCAACTACCAGGTCGAGCACCACCTGTTCCCGAGCATGGCCCGGCCGCACCTGCGCGCCGCCAGCCGCCTCGTGAAGCAGCACTGCGCCGAACACGACATCCCCTACACCGAGACGACCATCACGAAGTCGTACGGGATCGTCGTCCGCTACCTCAACCGCGTCGGCCTCGCCGCGCGCGACCCGTTCGACTGCCCGGCCGCGCAGGCGCTCCGCCCCCGCTGATCGCGGTTCAGCCGGTGCGCTCGTCCTGCCGGACGACCAGGAAGTCCATGTAGCGCAGGCGCGGGTCGACCTCGGGTCGGTTCCGCGCCTCCTGGGCGTTCCGCCGTCGTCGCTCGACGACCTCGTCGTAGGGCCGGGCCCTCGGCTTGCGGTAACCCACGATGCGGATCGGCTCCGTGGCGGGATCGCTGGTGTAGGTGCTCGTCACGATCGGTCCGCCTTCCGTCAGGAGCCCCGCCGAGGTGCGGAGGAGTCTTCACCTTAGATTTGGCGGGTAGATCGGGGTACGGGCTTGACAAGGCCCCCTCGGTGCTGATTCAGGAGTCGAGCCGAGGAGGCGCGGGTCGGGCGGGCCCGTCGCTCACGACGTCGCGGGCCACGCCTCCAGCTGCCACCCGAGCCAGGGGCTGAAGGCGAACGGTGCGGCCGCGACGGCCCGGCGGAGCTCGGACGGCTCGACCCAGGCCCACTCGGCGACCTCGTCGGGCGAGGGGTCGGGGACCCCGACGACCCGGGCCGTGAAGACCGGGCAGATCTCGTTCTCGACGACGCCGGAGGCGTCGGTGGCGATGTACCGGAAGTCGGGGAGGATCACCTCGACGTCGCTCACCTCGATGCCGAGCTCCTGCGAGGCCCGGCGGCGGACGGCCTCGGCCGGCGTCTCACCGGGTGCCGGGTGACCGCAGTACGAGTTCGTCCAGACGCCGGGCCAGGTCTTCTTCGACAGCGCGCGACGGGTGACGAGCACGCGCCCGCGCTCGTCGACGACGTGGCAGCTGAAGGCCAGGTGGAGGGGCGTGGTCGCCGTGTGGACGGTCGCCTTCTCGGTCGTCCCGACCGGTCGACCCGCGTCGTCGAGGAGGACGACCAGCTCGGGCTGCGCCTCGGTGGCGATCGTGCCGACCTCGTCGGGCGCGGAGGGTTTCTCGGATGTCATGAGCGGTAGTCTGCCTAGCGTGGACGGTGAACTTCTCCGCGCGCGGACGCGCGAGCGACACGAGCGTGTCGATGCCGTCCTCGACGGCTTCTTCAGCCTAGCCAAGCGGCGGGCCGAGTCGGTCGGCTCGCGGTACGTCGACCTCTGGTCCGTGCTCGAGCGCAACAGCGCCGGCGGCAAGCGGTTCCGCCCGCGCATGGTCTTCACGGCCTACGACGCCCTGGGCGGCGACGACGAAGAAGCTGTCGCCGGAGTCGGCGCGGCGTTCGAGCTGCTGCACACCGCGCTGATCGTCCACGACGACGTCATCGACCGCGACTTCTCGCGTCGGGGCATCCCGAACGTCTCGGGCAGCTACCGCGACACCGCGACGACCGCCGGGCTCTCGACCCCCGCCGCCGAGCACCGGGGCATGTCGGCCGCCGTCATCGCAGGCGACCTCGCGCTGACCGGTGCCAGCCGCCTCCTCCTGCAGGTGAGGTGCGGCAGCGGAGTGCAGGCGCGCCTCCTCGACATCCTCGACGAGGCGATCTTCGTCAGCGCCGGCGGCGAGATGGTCGACGTCGAGCTCTCGCTCTCGGACGACGTCCCCACGGTCGACGAGATCCTGAACATGGAGCGCGCCAAGACGGCCGTGTACTCGTTCGAGGCGCCTCTCCAGGCCGGCGCCGTCCTCGCGGGTGCGGACGACGAGGTCGTCCACGCCGTCGGCGAGTTCGGGCGCGAGGTCGGCGTCGCCTATCAGGTGGTCGACGACCTCCTGGGCGTCTTCGGAACGGAGGAGAGCACCGGCAAGACGACGCTCGGCGACCTCCGCGAGGGCAAGCGCACCGTGCTCATCGCCCACGCGGCGACGACCGACCAGTGGTTCGCCGTGCAGCCGTTCATCGGCAAGGCCGACCTGACTCCCGACGAGGCGGCGCACGTCCGCGGCCGGCTCGAGGCCTGCGGGGCGCGCGCGTTCGCCGAGACCCTCGTCGAGGAGCACGCGCAGCGGGCCCTCGACGTCCTCGACGGCCCCGCCGTCGGAGACGCCCTGCGCGAGGCGCTGACGCCGCTCGTCGCGACCGTCCTCGAGAGGGTCCGATGACCGGTCTGGCGCTGTACGACACCGTCGCCGACGAGACCGCGTCCGGTGTCATCCGCCGGTACTCGACGTCGTTCGGTCTGGCCTCGCGCCTCCTCGGGGCCGATGTGCGGCAGCACGTCGAGAACGTCTACGCGCTCGTGCGCGTCGCCGACGAGATCGTCGACGGCCCGGCGGCCGAGGCCGGACTCGACCCCGAGTCGGCCGCGCGGTGCCTCGACGAGTTCGAGGCCGAGACCGAGCGGGCCGTCGAGACGGGCTTCAGCGCGAACCTCGTCGTGCACGCCTTCGCCCGGACGGCCCGCACGGCCGGCTTCGGCCACGAGCTGACACGGCCGTTCTTCGCCTCGATGCGCGCCGACCTCAGCGCCCGCGAGCACGACGCCGAGTCGTTCGACCGCTACGTCTTCGGCTCGGCGGAGGTCGTCGGGCTCATGTGCCTGCGCGCGTTCCTGCTCGGGCACGCGTTCCCGGCGACGACGGTCGCCGAGCTCGACGAGGGCGCGCGGCGCCTGGGGGCGGCCTTCCAGAAGGTGAACTTCCTCCGCGACCTCGCGGCCGACTTCGAGCAGCTCGGTCGCAGCTACTTCCCCGGCGTCGACGTCGGGTCGTTCGACGAGGCCACGAAGGCGAGACTCGTCGCCGACATCGACGACGACCTCCGGGTCGCCGGCGACATCATCCCCGTGCTGCCGAGCAGCTCGCGACGTGCCGTGGCCCTCGCCCACGGCCTGTTCGCCGAGCTGAACCGGCGGATCGAGGCGACCCCCGCCTCCTCGCTCATCCGGGCGCGCGTCCGCGTCCCCGACCCGGTGAAGGTCCGCATCGCCCTCGCGGCGGCGGCCGGCCGGACCACCCGCATCCCCGATCGCCCCGCCGAGAGGACCTCGTGAGCACACCCTGGCTCGACCGCGCCACCGGAGACACCACCGTCGAGCGGTACGGCTCCCGGGCCGTCGTCATCGGCGGCGGGATCAGCGGGCTGGCCTCGGCCGCGCTGCTGGCCCGCGAGGGCCATGACGTCGTGCTGCTCGAGAAGAACGACGCCGTGGGCGGTCGCGCCGGCTCGTGGAGCCACGAGGGATTCCGGTTCGACCTGGGCCCGAGCTGGTACCTGATGCCCGAGGTGTTCGACCACTTCTTCCGGCTGATGGGCACCTCGTCGGCCGAGCAGCTCGACCTCGTCGAGCTCGACCCCGGCTACCGCGTCTACTTCGAGCCGTCGGCCGACGGCGCGTCCGACGCGCCCATCGACGTCCCCCGCGGCCTCGAAGAGAACATCGCGCTGTTCGAGTCGATCGAGCCGGGCAGCGGCGACCGCATGCGCAGCTACCTGCGCTCGGCCCGCGACACCTACGAGATGGCCAAGCAGCGGTTCCTCTACACGAGCTTCGAGAGCGTCGGGCCCCTGCTGCGCGGAGACGTCGTCGTCCGCCTGCCGAAGCTCGCGCGCCTCCTGCTCCAAGACCTGGACTCGTTCGCGTCGCGGACGGTGAAGGAGCCGCGGCTGCGGCAGATCCTCGGCTACCCCGCGGTGTTCCTCGGATCGTCGCCGTTCAGGACTCCGAGCATGTACCACCTGATGAGCACGCTCGATCTCGACGACGGGGTGCTCTACCCGCGCGGCGGGCTCATCACCGTCATCGACGCCATCGAGCGCGTCGCCCGGCAGGCCGGCGTCCGCATCGAGACGGGGGCGTCCGTCACCCGGGTGCTCACCGCCGACCCCGAGGCGGGCCGCGGGTCGGGCAAGCCGCGCTCGCGCGGCGTCGCCACCGGCGTCGAGTACGCCGACGCGACGGGGGCGGTGCGTCGCCTCGAGGCCGACGTCGTCGTCGGCGCGGCCGATCTGCACCACGTCGAGACGACGATGCTGCCGCCGTCGCTCCGCACGTTCGACGACGACTACTGGTCGAAGCGCGACCCCGGCCCCAGCGCGCTGCTGATGTACCTCGGCGTCGAGGGCGAGATCCCCGAGCTCGAGCACCACACGCTGCTGTTCGCGAACGACTGGCACGAGAACTTCGACCGCATCTTCGGGGCCGACAAGCGCATCCCCGACCCGCCGTCGCTCTACGTCTGCAAGCCGAGCACCGTCGACCCGTCGACCGCGCCCGAGGGGCACACCAACCTCTTCGTGCTCGTGCCGCTGCCCGCCGACCCGGCGCTCGGCGGCGGCGACCTGGACGGCGACGGCGACACGCTGATCGAGCGGCTCGCCGACCTCGTGATCGATCAGATCGCGAGCTGGACGGGCGTCGCCGATCTCGCCGACCGCGTCGTCGTACGCCGGACGCGCGGCCCCCGCGACTTCGTCGACGACGTCAACGCCTGGAGCGGCAGCATGCTCGGCCCGGCCCACACCCTCGACCAGAGCGCCATGTTCCGCGCCGGCAACACGTCCGAGCACGTCGAGAACCTGTTCTACGTCGGCGGCTCGGTGCGACCCGGCATCGGGCTGCCGATGTGCCTGATCAGCGCCGAGATCCTCCTCAAGAACCTGCGGGGCGACCGCAGCACCGAGCCGCTCCCCGAGCCGTCGGGGTCGGCGTCGGGCGCTCCGGCGCCGCGAGCGGAGTCCGCGGCCTGATGGGCGCGCTGTACCTCGTCGCGCTCGGCATCTCGCTCTTCGGCATGGCCATGCTCGACCGCCGCTTCACCCTGTTCTTCTGGCGCGACGCCGGGCGGGCCTTCGTGACCCTGCTGATCGGCGTCGTGTTCTTCCTGATCTGGGACATCGTCGGGATCGACGCCGGGGTGTTCTTCCGCGGCGAGACGTCGTTCATGACCGGCATCCAGATCGCCCCCGAGCTGCCGCTCGAAGAGGTCTTCTTCCTGACGCTGCTCTGCTACCTGACGATGAACCTGCTGGCCGGCACCCGTCTGATCGTCGACCGCCGCGCCTCCGCTCGCGACGCCTCCGTCCGTGACGCCTCCGCCCGCCAGGGGGGCACGCGATGACGTACTGGGCGATCAACGCGGTGTTCCTCGCGCTCGTGGCCGTGGTGGCGGGGGCGGCCGTGCTGGCGGCCTGGCTGCGCGGTCGAGCCGAGCGCGCCTCCTCGGCGGCCCGGGCCGCCCGGGTGCGGGCGGCCGGTCTCGCGACCGTCGTGCTGCTCGTCATGACCGCCGTCTTCGACAACATCATGATCGGCGTCGGGCTCGTCGACTACGCCCCCGACCGCATCAGCGGGGTGAAGCTCGGCATCGCCCCCCTCGAGGACTTCGCCTACGCCGTCGCGGCGCTCGTGCTCCTGCCGTCGGTGTGGACGCTGCTCGGCAGTCGCCGGACCCCGAAGGAGGCGCGCTCGTGAAGACGGTGACCGCCCTGTTCTGGTCGTCGCGGCCCCTCAGCTGGATCAACACGGCGTTCCCGTTCGCGGCGGCGTTCATCCTCACCTCGGCGAGCGGCACCGTGTCGTACGGCGGGTCGTACGGGCCGGTCGGCCGGGACGGCTCGAGCGCCTTCGCGGTCCTGTCGTCGGGCGGGGCGACCGGCTTCTTCGACTTCTCGGCCGTGCCGTGGCTGATCGCGGTCGTCGGCATCGTGTACTTCCTCGTGCCCTACAACCTCGCGATGTACGGCATCAACGACGTCTTCGACTACGAGAGCGACCTCCGCAACCCGCGCAAGGGCGGCGTCGAGGGTGCGCTGCTCGACCGGAGCCTGCACCGCACGACGCTGTGGGCGGCCGTCGTCACGAACGTGCCGTTCCTCGTGTTCCTCGTCGCGGTCGGCGGCCCGCTCAGCTGGCTGGTGCTGGCCGTCAGCGTCTTCGCCGTCATCGCCTACTCGGCCCCCGGTCTCCGCTTCAAGGAGCGCCCGTTCATCGACTCGATCACGTCGAGCACGCACTTCGTGAGCCCCGCCGTCTACGGTCTGGCGCTCGCCGGGGCGACGGTCACGCCGCAGCTCGTCGCCCTCCTCGCCGCGTTCTTCCTGTGGGGGATGGCCAGTCACGCGTTCGGCGCCGTGCAGGACGTCCTCGCCGACCGCGAGGGCGGCATCGCGTCGATCGCGACCGTCATCGGCGCGAAGGCGACCGTCCGCTTCTCGGTCGTGGCGTACCTCCTCGCCGGTGTCCTGATGACGCTGACCGAGTTCCCCGGTCCGATCGCGGCCGTCATCCCCGTGGTCTACGCGCTCAGCTGCGCGCCGTGGTGGAACGTCGCCGACGCCGACGCGGAAGGCGTCAACCGCGGGTGGAAGCGGTTCCTGACCCTCAACTTCCTGTCGGGCTTCGTCACGACGATGCTCCTGATCTGGTGGGTGGCGCTGGCCTAGCCCGGCGTCTCGAGCCGACCCGCCGCATGCCGTTCACCTCCGTGACAGGCGACGACCCTAGGGTCGCCCCGTGAGCCCTCGCCTCGGACGATCCGCCGCCGCCGTGCGCCGTGCCCGCGCCTGGAACGACACCGGCCACAAGGTGGCCGAGCGCTGGGCCGTCATCCGGCAGCACCCGCACGCCATCTGGTGGGCCTTCGCGTCGCTCCACGGCACGGTCATGCTCGCGCTCACCCCGCTGATGGTCGCGGGCGACGTCACCGGAGATCTGCCCCTCTACCGGTCGTGGGCGAGCGGCGCCCTGGCCGACGGTCGCTGGCCCGTGCTCGACTACGACTGGGTCTACCCCGCCGGCGCTCTGGGGCCCATCGTCCTGTCGAACATCCTCGGCTAGTCGCTCTACCAGTTCGTCTGGCTGCTCCTGCTGACGGCGGCGAACGCCGGCGGGCTGTGGCTGCTGACCGACCGGGGCCGCAAGACCGTCGACGCCACGGCGGCCTGGTGGTGGCTGCTCATCCTGTTCCTGCTGGCGCCCGTCGGGTTCCTCCGGCTCGAGGGCTTCAGCGCCCCGATGATCGTGGCGGCTCTGCTGCTGCTGGCCACCCGCCCCCGCATCGCGGGCGTGCTGCTCGCCGTGGCCACCTGGATCAAGGTCTGGCCCGCCGCCGTCATCGCCGCCGCCGTGGCCGCCTCGAGGCGGCGCGGCACGATCGTCGGCGCCGGGGTGGCCACCAGCGCCGCGATCGTCGGGCTCGTCGTCGTCGGCGGAGGAGCCTCGCACCTCGACAGCTTCATCACCATGCAGTCGAGTCGCGGTCTGCAGCTCGAGGCGCCGATGTCGATGCCCTGGGTCTGGCTGTCGATGCTCGGGGTCCCCGGCTCATCCGTCTACGAGAACGTCGGCCTCGCGACGAACGAGGTCATGGGGCCGGGCGACGCCTGGCTCATCAACGGCAGCACGGGGTTCATGCTCGGCGTGCTGATCGTGCTGGCGCTCCTGACCGCCGTGGCCGCGAGGGGTCTGCCGGGCGCCCGTCGCGGGGCTCGCGCCGTCGACGAGACCGGCGTCGTCCTGCTCGGCGCCCTCGCCCTGACCACCACGTTCGTCACGCTCAACAAGGTCGGCTCGCCGCAGTACGTGCTGTGGATCGCGCCGGTCGTCGCCGTCGGGCTGGCGCTCCGCCCCGAGCAGTTCCGCGTGCCGTCGATCCTGGTCGCCTGGACGGCCGGTCTGACCACGCTGGTGTTCCCGATCCTGTACCTGGCGCTGCTCGATCTCAACCCGTTCGCGGTGGTCGTGCTGACGGTGCGCAACGCGCTGCTCGTCGTGCTCTTCGGGTGGTGCGCGCTCCGGGTGCTGTCCGAGGCGCTCTCCGCCGTCGGGCTGACCCGGCGCTCGCCGGTCGTCGAGCCCGTGGGCGCCGGACTGCGATCGCTGCGCTGACGGTGGATCTGGGCCTCCGGGGCCGTGTCGTGCCACCGTGGAGGGTCCAGAGCACGACAACGAGCAACTAGGAGCACTCATGAAAGGCAAGATCCTCTTCGTCGCAGGAGCGGCCGTCGGGTACGTCCTCGGAGCCCGCGCGGGCCGTGGCGCATACATCAAGATCAAGGACCGTGCCGGCGACCTGTGGGAGAACCCCTCCGTGCAGAAGACCGTCCACCAGGCCGAGGACTTCGTCAAGGAGAACGCACCCGTCGTCGGCGGCAAGCTGAAGGACGTCGCGAGCGACGCCGCCTCGGCCGCCCAGTCCACCGTCAAGTCCGCGTCGAAGAAGGCCGGCAAGGCCTCCGACGCGGTCGCGGACAAGGCCGACGAGGTCACGTCGAAGACGTCCGGCTCGAAGGGCGCCTCGAAGGGCTCGTCCGCCGTCGGCGCCGACAAGGGCTCGGCCGACACCGACGACCGGGACAACGGCACCTCGAAGCTCCCGGGAGTGAGCGTCGGTGACTGACCTCAAGAACCCCCAGGAGAGCACGAAGAAGTCGCTCGGCTCGCTGCTCGGCAGCCTGCCCGAGCTGATCTCGCGGCTCATCCGCGGAGAGATCGCGCTGGCGAAGACCGAGCTCGCGACGAAGCTGAAGGAGGTCGGGGTCGGTGCGGGTCTGCTCGTCGGAGCCGCGCTCTTCGGCTTCTTCCTGCTCGCCGTGCTGCTGACCGCGGCCGTGCTCGGTCTGGCGACCGTCGTGGCCCCGTGGCTGGCCGCCCTGATCGTGGCCGCCGTCCTGCTGATCGTCACCGCCGTGCTCGCCCTGCTGGGCGTCAAGGCGCTGAAGAAGGGCGTCCCGCCCACCCCGGAGAAGACCGTCGCCAGCGTCAAGGCCGACGTGACCGCGTTGAAGGGGCAGGGTGGCTATGACTCCGCGAAGCACTGAGCCGAAGCCCGACCCCGAACGCGAGCTCGCCGAGGCCCGAGCCGAGGAGGCGCGGGTCGAGAAGGCCGGCGCCACCGGTGACGAGACGCCCGCGGAGAACGAGAAGGGGCCGCGCCCCGGCGCGAGCATCCCCGAGATCGAGCTCGACATCGCCCGGACCCGCGAGGAGTTCGCGGCCACCCTCGACGCCATCGAGGACAAGCTGAGCGTCCCCGCTCACGCCCGTCGCCTGAAGGCGAGCGTCAAGCGGCGCTACGCCGATGACCCGAAGCCGGTCGTCGCCGCAGCCGCCGCCGGCGCGGCGGGCCTCGCGGCGATCGTCGCCGGCGTCGTCAAGGCCGCACGCCGCTGACGACGCCTCGGCGACCGCCTCGGCGCGGTGACCGGTCGTCGTGACCGGGCACCGCGCCTCCTTGGATTCATCACCCGAACACCGCGACAGGACACACCCCCATGGCCCAGAAGAGCACCGAGCGCGAGCAGCAGTCGCCGTCGGCCGACGACGAGCGCAAGCCGCAGGACCTCACCGACGTCAAGAAGCCCTCGTGGGGGTACGTGCTCGGCAAGACGCTGCGCGAGTTCACCCGCGACCAGTGCACCGACCTCGCCGCGGGGCTGACGTACTACGCCGTGCTCGCGATCTTCCCGGCGCTGCTGGCCATCGTGTCGCTGCTCGGCGTCGTCGGACAGGCCGAAGCGACGGCCACGACCCTGCTCGACCTGGTGCGCCAGGCGGGATCGCCCCAGGTGGCGGAGCTTCTCGAGGGGCCGATCCTGCAGCTGACGAAGTCGCCCGCCGCCGGCGTCGCGCTGATCGTCGGTGTGCTCGGCGCCCTCTGGTCGGCCTCCGGATACGTGGGCGGCTTCGGTCGGGCCATGAACCGCATCTACGGCATCGACGAGGGACGACCGATCTGGAAGCTGCGTCCCACGATGCTCGGAGTGACGGCCTTCACCGTCGTGCTGATCGTCGCGGCCGCGCTCATCCTCGTCATCAGCGGGCCGATCGCGCAGACCGCCGGCGACCTGATCGGACTCGGCTCGACCGCCGTGTTCGTCTGGAACGTCGCCAAGTGGCCGGTGCTCGCGGTGATCGCCATCGTCATCGTCGCGGTGCTGTACTACTGGGCCCCGAACATCCAGCAGCCGAAGTTCAAGTGGATGAGCCTCGGCTCGCTCGTCGCCCTGGTCATCTGGCTGATCGCCTCGGTGGGCTTCGGCTTCTACGTCGCCAACTTCTCGAACTACAACGCGACCTACGGATCGCTCGGCGCCGTCATCGTGTTCCTGCTGTGGCTCTGGATCACGAACAACGCCCTGCTCTTCGGCGCCGAGTTCGACGCCGAGCTCGAGCGCGGGCGCGAGCTGCAGGCCGGCATGAAGGCCGAGAGCGAGATCCTGCTGCCGCCGCGCGACACCGCCCAGACCGAGAAGAAGGCGGCCGCGCTCGCCAAGGACGAGCTCGAGGGCATGCGCCTGCGCCAGGCCGCCGCCGCCGAGATGGCGCGCCGGGGCGAGGAGCAGCCCGAGGCCGACGGCGACGGCGGCTCGGCCCCGTCCGACGACCACCCCGACCCCGACTCGCCGGACGCCGGCAAGCGCTGACCGCTGCGCCGGCCGCGCGCTGCGCGCCGCCGGCCGGGCGCCGCCGGCTGCGCGCCGCCGGCCGCGTGCTACACCCCGAAACCCGCGCTACACCCCGATTCTTCGGGGTGTAGCGCGGGTTTCGAGGTGTTGCGGCGTGCTCAGAACGAGAAGCCGAGCTCGCCGGGGTAGTCGCCGCGCGCGGTAAGGGTGGTGGCGGCGTCGCGCAGGTGCGAG
>Ga0265797_10007130_pt1 | contig 15443 bp, 16 predicted proteins | sample P2T30metagenome_FD_192433 | JGI IMG/M metagenome (GOLD analysis project Ga0265797, IMG submission 192433) | Plant litter microbial communities from East Loma Ridge, Irvine, California - P2 T30 | ecosystem: Environmental > Terrestrial > Plant litter > Unclassified | place: USA: California... | reverse complement strand
CATGTACGGGTACAGAAAATAGACCCTGACCTATGTTGACAACATACAAATCCACAAATGTCGTGCATCCTCTTCTATGCATGCGGGTATTATAGCGAAATCGTCAGCCAAACCAAGGCTATTACACAAATCCAAAACATGCCAGAAAAGCCCTCGATACCGGAGGTCTGTCCCTGCTTCATTAACATTTCTAGTTCTTCTTCTCGTCCTTCTTTTGATCCTTCTTCTTTTTCTTGAAGAAATCTGAAATGCCGTCCTTGAATTTCTCCCATGGGGTTCGGTTAAGATGGTTGCTGAGCTGGCGGTATTTGTACATCTCAGCCCAGCAATCGCGGCCCCACTCACAGCCAGCCATGTTGACCAAAAAGTCGCGATCCTTCTCAGAATAGTGAATGTCAGGGTTATCGCCCTTCTCACCACAGGCGCCCGGTGGGAAGCTCATGATTTGGCGTTGTTGGATAAAGGCAACGTGTGGGCGAATCCAGGGCTGGTTCTTGTACATGTACTCAAACGCATCCTGCTCCTTGTGCTCCCACTCCATATGCTTTTGCTCGTAGGCGACGGGATCCCACCAGATATCGAGCAGTCTGTCCGTCCATACGCTTCTCCGAACCATGAATGAGCCCAGGTTGAAGCCACCACAGTCCTGAGGCACCAGCATGTTGACCGAATCAACTTTGCCGTCTCCTACTGGCGATCGTGTTTCGGGGTCGAGGTACTCGTCCGTCAGAGGGTGCGTGATGTTGAGCGGGTTGTACACGTTGATGTCGCGATATGTGATGTCTTGTAGTTGCTTGAAAACGTGTTTCTGCAGAGAGTAGCTTGGCTCCATGATGAAGGTGTTTGTGTCCAACCACCAGAACCTGTGCCATGTTAGCTTGGACGAGATTGCATCAGGGTCACACATACCATTCAGCGTGCGGGTATTTGCGCATGGCGTTGCGAATCGTGTCGACCTTCTCCCAGCTCTCCCTCCACTCGTGCGCATAGCGCTTCTTGGTGCTCATGTCTACAATCTCTAATTCATAGCCCCAGTTCTTGGTATACTTCTTCTTGTTCTTGACACTGTCCCGCTCAATGGCCCACTCGCGAGGTCCCTTCCATTCCATGACACCTCCGCCTTGGTTCGCTGCAAGAATGATGACGTATTTGCTGCCGCCGCCAAACCACGAGGACCGTCTGAACATTCGGTGTACAGCTACAGCAGTCAATACCAGTCGCCATCGAGGGCAGGGGCAGGATGTGCAAACTTACGTGTGTTGATGTTCCAGGTGATGAAGAGGAGTAGTACGAGGAGCAGCATGAGGACGCGTTTCCTCAGACGCCACAGGGTCATGGCTATGCCATTGACGAACCTCATGGCCTTGTTCTCATTCCGGCCTCGACCGAGCTTCTCCTTCTCGCCGTGGTTGAAGGGCAGGGTGGTGGATATCCTGCGAAAGTGCTTACTGAAGAAGCCCTGGTTCCTTGGGGTGAAGCCAGGGTAGCCTTTCACCTCAGTGCTCCGCGCCTGCGCCGACGCCCAGGTGACATTTTGTGAGGAGGAGCCGTTTGCATAGGGGCCAGTTGGGCCAGAGCCATCATACGGTGTGCTCAGACCCGGACTCGACCATCCCCCCGGCTTTGGGGAAGGCGACCTCGACATGTCCAGGGCAGCCGGGGTGCCAGGTATGGTGGGTAGGCCTTCGCCTAGACGGCCTGAGAGACCGCTGGTAGTTCCGAGTCTGCTCCGGGCGTCTGCAATATCGGGGAGATTGAGGTTCGGCGGAGGTGGTTGCCGTGCAGCAGACGAGCGCCTTCTGCGTTGCCCGGAAGCGGAGAAGGAGGATTGGGAAGCCAGCGTGACTTTATCGTCGCCTAACGGGTGCGAAGAATGCAAGACTGGGCGCCGGCGTGTGGCTTGTTCGGACCACGGTGGCTGCTAAGGGTGGGGTACCGCAGCTGCAGAGTGTTTGATATTATTGAGGACAGCTGGCCGAGAAACCAAGCCTTTGAGAGGCGGGCGCGAGGCGGTCGCACTTGCAGCGGAAGGGAGCGTTGGGGACGATGCGGTGCAACTCTGAACGCGAGTTTGCTCAATCGCATGCAACAGAATCAATCAATCGGCCGGAAAGTCAGGAAGAGATGCTGCAGCGATATCTCAGGGCGGCGGCAACAAAAAGGGAGCCGCTGGCGATAACCAAATTGCTCTTGACTATGTGCTTGGCAGACATCTGAAAGGAGCGCGACTAAGTGGGCGCTAGACTCCACCGGCCCTGATGGTTTTAAGATTCAATACGCACGCAGCACACACGGAATACCCCACAATGGCATTTCCAATTTGACTTGAGCCCCGACAGTACTGACTGCCGCTTGATGCTGGCTGCTGGATGCTGGGCACCGGACGCTGGACGTTGGACGCCGAAAAGGGTAACCGATGGCTTTGGTGGCATTGTGTAGCCCTGCCCAACGACCTGGTTTCAGACGACACAAGGGCCGCTTGGACGCCAACTGTCAAGACTTGTTGTCATCTGTCGGTTCCCTGGCTGTCACAGCACGTTGTAGCATATTTTATCAATACGACAGCGGGACAAGTGCACGGGTGGCTGCAACTCTGGCTGATCACGCTATACGCATTGGAAATACGGGCGCCAACAGGTGGTGAACGAGTGAAAAAGCCAGTACATGTGCATACTACAGAATTACACCATGGCTGAACCAAGACGACTCCAACCTGTTCGAACGAGAAAGAGAGGGAGAAGGAAAGAAAGAAAGAAAGAAAAACAAACAAGTCGACCCCAGAGCTCATATAAGAGTGGCCGCAAATCTCGGAGGCATATTCACAGGCTTCAAGGTCGGCGCATAGAGGCCGCCGGCACGGGTGGCTAGCGTGGCCTTGGCGGCGGCTCCCTCACCAACGGTTGGCGGCCCTCATGATTGATCTGGCGCTTGAGTTACGTCCTTCTCTCACCTGACTGGCCCACCCCATCATCGACTAGACACGACGTCCAGCTATGCTTCTGGAGCGTCTCAGGTCTCGCATAGGGTTGTACAATTCCCGCCCAGCGAATCCAGGGCGGTTACTGAGCCTCAAGACCGCCATTATGGCGCTCACTTGCAAGCAGATCCACCCTCTGGCTCCAATCACCTTCACCTAGACCCGTTGACAACGCCTGCTTCGACCAGCAAGCTTTGACTCATACAGACACGACTGGCGCTTCTATCAAATCACGCGTCAGAACAGGCAACCAGATCGAGAAGCTATGCATTATTCGGTATGGCAGCGGTTTGCCAGTCATGTTCATCCGAAGAACTGGCGTTGCGTGTCCGCGCGGGAGTCTTGCCGTTCTCCTTTTGCTTTTCCTATGCCTTCTCTCTTGACTGACTCTTTATTACTCTCTTTTACAGTGCTCTTCGTCGCTTTGTATTATTTCCTTCTTTGCCTTGTTCTGCGTTCGCCTAATAGGCTGCAACCACTGTCTATACCTAGACAACAGCAGCGTCAACAGTGACAATAGCGACGCCACATAGTCATTTCAGTTTCACTTTCGACTCCAGCGAGACAAAGCATTGTTCTGGGAGCACTCTTTGACCACCCTGCGCTCTTCCCCCAGTCTCTTTCAGCCTGCCATCTCCGGACATCGACAAACAACGCCCAACATGAGCACCATCACCGATCCATACGGCCAACAGCCACCACTGAGACCATTACCGAGGTCGTCCGACAACACGTCACACATGACAGACAGCGACAGACACATACACGACTCGTATCCTGGGCAAGAAGAGCAGATATCGATACACTTTAGCGACGATGTCGACGCAAATGTAAATCAGGAACGCCAGTGGAGAAATGAGGCTCCCGCCAGCGCATACCGAACATCAACACTGCGAAGTTCGCGCTCCTTTACAAAACCTGTCATTCGACAGAAAAGTCGACGGCGAGATCATCGAGGAAGACCGACCAAACCGGGTATTACTGTAGATACAAACTTCACAAGACACAGGGGCACAGAGCCACATCAAGTATTTCCTGGAGATGTGGCTAGGGGTGTGGGTTCTGTCAGGGTGTCGCCCTGGTTGAGGTTGCGAAGGTTTTCCACCAGAAACAAAGGTTTGGGCATTACCGAGGGTACCCCGCAGCCAGAACATGTACACCGCAAGAAGCCCAGTCTCGACAGGAACGAAACCGATACGGCAATATCCATGACGCCCGGGGGTAAGTCGTGGCAAGAAATCTCACCTTGGGACCGACGCATCCCCATCGGTATCTCAGTTCCAACCGATAGCATATCCGATTTCAGCTCGCTGCAAGCCAACCGACATCGGGCTGGAAGCGACTCTACTTTAGTAACTCCGAGTATCATCATCACCCCTGCGGCGGTCAAGTCGGTCTGGTCTCCGGACACGCCCTTCAGCGAGTCCGATTACACCCCAAGCATCTACTCACACTATCAATCGACTTTTATGGATACGAACGTCCCTCCAATTCCCGCTTTGCCGACTGGTTTATCACAACACCCGAGCGCCAAAGACGTACAAGGAGCATCTAACCACTCTCGAAACGATACGCTGGATTCCGCAGGGACTGCATTCGAAGAGGATGACGACAAACGGAGAGACCGAATCATGTCGACCAGCACCCTGTTCGAAGAGGACGAGACGCCTTTACGGGAAAGGACTATTGAGAACTCATTGGCTATTGATACGTCAATGGTGCCTACTCCCGGGCAGCCAGAGGGATGGTGGACTTTCATCACAACACCTTTTGTTATGACGCCCAAGTCATCAACTTGGGCCGAAGCGGGTGGTGAAAGAACGCCAGATGTGCCAACGGTACCGACTCGATACGGTACGCAGAAGGGAGAGAATTCCGCATCACTTCCATCGCCACTTCATCAAGTAGTCCCTAGCGTTTCCACGGAAGAAGTAACTTCTGAGAAGCCAATGCTTGAACATATGAAGCAAACACCGCCAAACCCTCATCAAGCCGTCGCATCGCCTGATTCAACAATGTCGGCCTCGCCAGTCGTTGGCACAGCAGCTATTGGGACCGTCTTGATGCCTCGCCAGGTTGATGAACCACGGCAAATAAACATCAACATTGAATTGCAGGATAGGCGACCGATGATGGACACGCAGGCTATTCGGGCCAACCACCCGCCACCTGTACAGCATTTTCATACGTCAGTGCCAGCAGCACAACCGCAGAGCACAGTGTCGTCTCCTCCAAACGCCGAAAGCTCGCAGCAAAATTTACCAGTTTTTGCCCCACCTCCCAGGTCTGCTCAGAAAGCCTCGCACTGGAGCTACGATAACGGAAGTCGTTCCAGTTCTCCAGATCTCAAAGGACAGAAGAAGCACCGGAAAGTGTGTGACATGGCAAGCATCTGGTCGTTTGGGAGGAAGAAGAACCAAAAGCAGGATAAATCCAATGAGAAGAACAAGAAGAGAGGTGTATGTTTCTGGGGCTGCTGCTGTTGTTTGATACTTTTGGTGTTGTTGGCCATCATCATCCCGGTCGTTGTGGTCCTTAGCAGGAGAGGGGGCGAGAACAAGCCCACGGCAACTCAGCCGACTGCTGATGTCGGAAGCCAGTGGCTAAACCAAACCAACTACCCTCCTATCCCTACCGGTATCTTGACTATTGCACAACCTGAAACAGTAGATGAAGAGAGCGGCTGCGTTGCACCAACCACGCTCTGGAGCTGTGCATTGCCGAAAGAAGTTCAGCAATCTGTCGCGCCAAACAAACCCGATCAACCGAACTTCAAGATTGAGATTACGTTTGAGAACGGCACTACAGCTCAACTGCCCAAGGCTCAGCGTGCGAGAAGAGGTCTTAATCCCGTGTCAGCTGGTGCCTTTATCAGGTCACTGCTGCATGCACGTGCAGCACCTTCGCCATCGCCAGCGCCTCCATCGACGGCAGATATGAGCTTTCTGGGGCAGACGACGGATGGCAACTCGGCTCCCTTTGAGGGCGAAGAGACTGGCTTATTGATCAGCATGCAAGATCCCACAGCAAGCACATCTCAGCACACAAAGCGTGCAAATCCCGATGATCCGACGAACATTACCGCTGTTATTCCTCCGCCGATGTTGGATTCGGATGGAACGGCGGCGGCGGCAAATCTGTTGCCTTTTCCTTCTGCACAGCCGCTCCGGCTGTACAATCGTGGCAAGGACGACGAGCACTACGGCTTCTACAACTACTTCGACCGCTCGATCTTCCTGAAGCAGATCAACGGCACCAACCGTGGTGGCAATCCAGCAGATGTTGACGGAGGAAGCACCAAGGACGCGGCCAAGTTGAGATGCACATACTCGCAGACTCGCTTTCTGGTGCAAATCTGGACGCGTAGCAAGGACAGCAAACCGCTGCTGCAAAAATCTGCCTCGAATGCGTCAGCTGCATTCGCTCGTCCGGGTACATTTCCATACCCGGTCACGGTAACGATGGACCGGCACGGTGGCGACCCATCGAAGAAGAATCTCTACTGCTACGAGATGGAGGACGATGGCTCGATTAAAAACGAGGCGTCGAAGAAGTCATTCCAGTTTGAGGACCGCGGATTCGGGGGCAACCTGGTGAAGAGCACACAGGGGCAAGGGAACGCGACGGGATCCATCGATGGTGGAAGTGGCGGTTGCCGTTGCCAGTGGCAGAACTGGCTCAGTTGATGATGCCCCATTTGCTCTGGATGGCTCGCGTGGGGATTATTTCCTATGTTGCATGAGCAGTTATAGATGGCGTCGGCATCTTCTGGACAGACATTTTTGCATTGTTTCCACGTCTCTCGCTATTCTCCGTGGCAGGCGTTTCCTATCAGCCACATGATCAGGCACTTTCTACATAATACCCGACGACTGCATGTCATTTTAGTGTAAAAAAAGCTCCATAATCCCCATAGTTAATACCGACTAGCATCCACTCATAACGAGCACTCGACCGTATGATTCATGTGTGATTTGAAGCATGGAGGTGGTCCACTTGCGGCTCCATCTGGACCGCTCACGCGCTGAAGGGGCTGGATGGACCACAAAGTACCGTCGGATGGTTCGGTGGGACATGTCCACGGGCGGGCGAACTGGCTGCCGGGTGCAGGGCTTTGGCCAGCTCTAACGCTGGGTTACACTGGGGACGGGGTTCACCGACGAAATAAGCCTTCTCCGTGTATCGGCCATTCTCCACGCGGGTGGCGCAAAGAGGGTCTGGTGGGTGAATACATAGCCATGCTGTTACTGTTCCTGTTACCTACCATCCAAAGGGTGGCTGCCGCCCGACTTACTACAGTGGGACCGACCGTTCACTCCGCTCTGTAAATGCCGTGTGCGTGTTCACAGGACAAGAGGAATCGAGCATCGTCAGACTTGGCCAGGGCATCGTGGCAAGGGCAAACCTTGGGCAGCCGTCTGGCCGGAAATACCATTGCGCGATGTCACTCAACACGGTATGAGAGGGCATCGAGGCATGTGAGGCGTGACGAATTTGGCGTAGGCGGCGAGGTAGTGTGGGACGGGGTGCCGAGGGAAACGAGGATAAATGGCGCTAGAGGTCCCTGCACGCCCGCCCCGAGGGACCCCGCCACAGCCATTCAACTCTGCAACGTGCTTCGTACGCGCGCCCCATTGGCTGTGTCGCATCTCCAATCTTTTTTTTTGCAGATTTCGTCGTCCACGTCTCGAACCTCGCAGGGCGGCGGCAACACGGCAGGTGGGCGTCAGTGGCGTGGGCCATGGTGAGTTTTCTTCCGATGCCACGCCTTGGGCCTTGGGGTGATTTGCTTGGTGGTGCTTAGCTTAGCCATGGGAAAAGGCTTGTCGAAAACGTCATGGTGGCCGCCGGTGAAGACCATTTCTACGCCTTACAGACGATGGACTACACAAGTTCTGGGGACAAAACCAGCCAAACAAGCGTCTGTGCAAAGCTAGGACTTGGCCATATGGGCACGCTAGCCACGGATATGTCCAAAGGCGTGCATTTGGCCTGCTCCTTGACCCAATTAGACAGCGTTGGGCCTGCTTAAACGGCTGGGATCTACTGTCGCGTGAGGGCCTGCCGAACTGGGTGGGGCTACGAGCCTTCTTAGTATCTTCGCTCCAAGAGTCTCCGCTAGAAATTTCTTTCCATGCGTGGACCTTTGCATGTATACCCGTAAATATATATAAAGAGAGAGAGAGAGAGAGAGAGGCTGTGGTTTCTTCTGCACAGGTCAGCTTCGTTCATTCAAGTTCGTCCTCCTTGGTCGCGCCCCTTGTCCTTGTCCCTCTTCTTACGTCTCGCGCTGTTACGGTCACACATTGACCATTGGACGTCAAATCCAAGGGACTTCACTTTGTAGGCCCGCGCCTACCGTCTTATTGGAAATAGGGCTGCTTCCGAATCATCCGGCTCTCGCTAGGTTTTGGCATTGCGTCTCCTCCGAGATCCTCCCGACCACTGAGGAGTCGTTGCGTTGAACGTGCTACGTCTCGGCATTACATGTGGGACTAGTCGTGCACCACAAATACCAATTACCAACAATCTGCGCATCGCCTGTCGCCTCGGACTACGAGAAAAGCACATATAAGCTGCAACTACAACCCGCCGTCCTGGCCACCTTACCGCCCGCTACAACCCCCATCCATTCCAGATAGCGAGTCCGGCTCCTCAAGGCCTTTGTTGCCTTATTGCTACCATGGCCAATTCTTACGAACCTGCGCCGCCCTCACTTCGCGACTATGGCCCAGCTGCTCCTCATGGCCCCAACATGACCGGCGAACACCAAGCCACCCAGGACATCGATGTTCGAACCGACATGCGCGAAGATGAGGCCAACGTCTTCCATGCTCTACTACACCCCGATGATCTCTACAATGCAAACGGAACCTATTGGGCTGACCTGCCTCTGGGCCAACGGGTCAAGTTTGTTGGACAAGTCGACGCCCAAGAGGCCAAAGCAGAGGCAAGCCACTTTTGGAACATGTTCAAGAATGACCCGCTTGCACCCATCGGTCATTACTTCCGCACTTGCGTAATTCCGGGTGCTGGTCTGGGTTTGGAAGGGTAAGTCATGACGCAATTCACCCAGACTATATCCCTAACCACCATCATAATCTAGTTACGTTCTCTTCTCCATTGGCAACGTCAGGCCTCTGCTCCAGGATGCCTTCCCTCGGTGTTGGGGCAAGAATCCCGTCATTTGCAATGAGACATGGCTGCAAGCTATCGACTACCTCGAGATCTGCGGTATCATAGTTGGTAGGTTTACAAGCCCATCGTCTCCATGGTTGCAGATGCTAATAATGACAAGGTCAAATTCTTGTTGGTGTTATTGGTGACTGGCTTGGTCGCCGCTTTGGCCTCATCCAGGACGCCACCATCATGTTTATCGGTCTGATCATGCTCACTGCTGCTTGGGGCATCACCCAAAACGGCTGGGTCATCTGCTACGTCTGGGCCCTCTTCTTCTACGGTATCGGTGTAGGAGGCGAGTACCCCATGACTGCCACGGCTGGTATGGAGAACGCCGTCGGCTCTGGAAAGGTATCCACAAAGGACGACCGTCTTCACCGTGGCCGCAAAGTCACCAGTGCTTTCCTGATGCAGGGTTGGGGACAGTTCTTCAACCAGGTCATCCTCATCATCCTGCTCCTGATCTTCCACGGCGGATCGGCCCCACCATACTCCAAGACGGTGGCACAATGGACCTACCGCGTCTCTTTCGCCATTCCCGCCGTCGGCACCCTCTGGCTCGTCTACTTCCGTTACTACAAGATGAAGTCTGCGTCCAAACAGCTCATGCTTTCCAAGAAGAAGTCAAACGTCACGGGTTACGATGTGCAGTCACTGAAGCTCACGTTCAGCTACTTTGGACCTCGTCTGATCGCGACCGCTGGTGCTTGGTTCGCCAACGATGTCTTCTTCTACGGCAACAAGCTCTTCCAGAACGAGTTCATCGCCATCATCACGCCGGGCAACAAGTCGGTCATGGTTGGGTGGCTGTACAACCTCATCAACGTCGGCGTTTCGCTATGCGGTTACTACCTTGCATCCCTCCTCATTGACAACAAGCTCTATGGCCGCAAGTGGATGATGATTGTCGGCTTCATGGCCGACTTTGTTCTCTTCATTGTCCCCGCCTTCAACCTCGAATACTTTACTTCGATTGAAAACATTCACGGTTTCCAGGCCATGTACTTTCTGTCCTCGTTCTTCAACCAGTTTGGCCCCAACAGTGTCACTTTCCTCGTCGCCGCCGAGGTCTTCCCAACCCCTGTTCGCGCCACTGCCCACGGCTTCAGTGCGGCTTGCGGAAAGGCTGGTGCGCTGCTCGCCGCGGTCCTCTACAACTACATTGACACGCAGACCAAGTTCTACTTTGTTCCCTGGTTTGGTCTCGCCGGTGCCCTGCTCACCCTCATCTTCCTCCCCGACACCACTGGTCTTGATCTCAAGGAACAAGAGCGTCGGTGGGCGTACATCCGGGCCGGAAATGAGCACGAATACCACGGCATCGCCATCCACTGGAAGCACCTTTCCTGGTGGGAGCGATTCCGCGGTCAGCACAAGGGCTACGACGCCAAGCTCGACTATGAGCAGAAGATTACCGAGATGCGGGCCGAATGGGTCGAACGCCAACAGCACAAGTTCTCGGAGAAGAATGGCTGGGAAGGTGCGGAGGCCGACGAGGACGACCACATTGATGTGCACAACTACTTCAAGCGTACCACTACTGCTGGCTCGCCAAAGGGCCCTGAGCCTATGATGCGGCCGAATGAAGCGTCGGACAGTAGTTCGGCGGATGATATTGTTCGAGAAAAAGACGTTCGCGAAAAGCATCAGCTGTGATGAGAGCCTTTTCTTTTTGAAGAATTTTAAAATTTCACAGCTACGATTGGCGGTCATGCATAGCGTTTCCCCATTCTGTTCTTTTTATGCATTTATACCGGCGTTGTTTTTTCCACCTCCGCAGAGGTTGTAGTATTTACTGGTATATCCATAATCGAAATGACATGATCAATTGAGCAGGAAGTCCGATTTGATGCAGTTGCAAGAGTATTGATGTATTGATGAAGCCTTGACCTGCAGGAGGGTAAGGGGGGAAAGAAAAGTAAAAGCAAAACATGCATATGCATTAACAAGCTCGAAAGAAAATCGGAATTCATCAGGGAAAAGGAAAACGATCGTGGCATTGAAGAAGCAGAAGCAGAAGAAGGTGTTGTTCGTGTTGTTTCTTTCCTGGTTGCTGGTCATCGCCCATAGGCATGCATTGGCGCTTTTATGCAAGCAATCGGACCTGTTTGTTGAACAAAATCGGAGTGCCGGCATGCATGCCGTGACAGATGTCTCAACAAGCGGCGCCAGGGTTCTCTACTTTTCCACGGTACGTTTTTTTTTTCTTCGCTCCAGATCTTCGCAATCGTTGAACTTTGGCCGCTATTGCACTGCGGCACACTTATCCGCCTACTGTACTACAAAGGGCTACAAAACCCCTGCCCAATCGGGCCAGGTGCAGGACGTGTATCACGTTTCGCCAGTGTGGTGAGGAAAACGCACAGGAAACAAAGACGGCGCACAAAGCCATCGAGTCCGCTAAACCTACCATTGTGTTTCAGCGGTGAAAGCGAGGGCGTATGGCGCAAACGACCCAGCCATCGGTAACTGGGGGCAACTATCAACCACCCGCTTTTTTCTCCACGATGGTAACCAGAGTTGGACCGAGGCTGACGCCGCGTGCGGGCACGTTGGGATGCCGGGTCTGCAATCCGCATGTTCGGTCGGCGAGCGTGTGCAGGGCAAAGTAGCTCTATACAAGGAAGCCACAATGTGCGTTAGAAACTTTGTTTTTTTTGTGGGAGCCAAAGCTTGGTTGGAGGCAGGCTAGCAACTCAGCTTCACTCTAGTGCTTTTTTTTCTCCCACACACTGCAATCAGTTCTGCCATGTATGCGATTGAAGAAGCGATTTGTTCGGGCTTAATGGGCCCGGACGTTGCACGTCATGATCTCCCCTATCGCGGGCAGGAATCTCGTGACGGGCGAACCGAGATTAAGAACATGGGTTCTGGTTGATGCAGACAGGCTGGTGCTTAGATGGGCCGACATGGTGTGACTGGGGGAAAAGGCGTTGCGGTAGCTTTAGGCTTGTGTTTCCATGTAGGCCATGTAGGTAGATATTAGATTTGTTGTTTCAATATATTGCGCCATCCATGGGCTTTGGTTTTGGTGGCTTTGGGCAAAAGGGGTGATGATGCTGTGTGTTGGGAGCTGCAAGGGACAGGAGAAGATTGCGCGTTAGCGAGGGACCAAAAAAAGCAGCACGGTGACAAGGTCGACGGGCGAACACGCGTCCGCAGCTGATAATGCGTTTATGCGCAGAAGAAAAATTACTGGCAGGCCAGATCGCCGGCGATGCTGTGCTAATGATAGTAAAGAGAGGCGAAACAGGAGCAGAGACAGCGGTGCGCAAACAAAGCTGTCGAGCCAGTTGGCGGACCCACTGCCTGTGCCGGGCAACGATCAACAAAATGCCATGGCAGGCTTCAGCCGATCGAATGGCGAGGACACTGCCCCTGGCACTATGGCTGCTAGCTGCACGGCCGCTGGGGCGGGAGGCGTTTGCTGGGCGGCGCGATAAGCTGCGCACAGGCGGGCGCAGTGGAGAGTGGAGGGTGGCGTGAAGTGGAGAGGCAGCGTGGCACGACGCGCAACCTCTGTCGTTGCTCTGTGAAGAGGGGCTTGATGGAGATGGCTGGCATGGCTGGGAGAAGAAGAAGAGGAGGAGGAGGAGGAGGTTGGTGGTGGTGGTGGTGGTGGTGGGAGTTTGGTACACGTCGCTGGGGGTGACGTTGGCTGGCAGCGACCGAGACGGCCCAATGACATTCCTGCGCATGGCAATCAAAACGAAGCATTTCGGCGCAATACAGCCACTCAAGCAATTCAGCGATTCACGCCCCCGGAAGACTAGGCTGGCCCAACGGTTCGAGTGGGTAACTTGGCAGCAAGCGGCTGAAATTCTTGGAACGATGCTTGTCCGTCTGCCAATCGAGGACTGGCCTCGCGTCAGTGCGCTGTCTAGCACACTGGTTGCGCCTTCGCCCTTTGCGGGCAGTGAATGCACGGGCCATGGCGAATCCTGGGCCTCGCAACGCGACACAGGCGACATGGGCGACACAGGCAGCCGCAGCCTCGTCCCCGGTAAATAAATACTACGCCCATCGTTGCATTCCTCTTCTCTCCTCATCCACTCCCGTACAACAGATTCTACCCTCACTCAACCCAATCTCGAGTCGATCAGCCAGTCGCTATCCCATACCCAACCAACATCTCTAATACCCCCCCAACCCAACACCACATAATCAAGATGCGTTTCTCCATCGTCTCCGTTGCCATGTTGGCTGGTGCCGTCGCCGCCGTTCCCCAGTACGGTGTTCAGCCCATCTCCCAGATCTCCGACGGTCAGATCCAGGCTCCTCCTGCCACGACTGCTGTCGTCCCTGGAGGCCCTGAGGTTCCCGCTTCCACCCCTGCTGCCAGCGCTCCTCCTGCCAGCGCTCCTGCTGCCAGCGTCCCTGCCGCGTCCACTGGTGTCGCTACTTCAGAGGGTAAGCTTCACACCATGTCCCCCGCTGCTTGTTGCAATCCACTAACAATATCATAGTCACTCTTACCGCTACCCTCACCAGCACCAACACCATGGTCGTCCCCACTGCCACTCCCGTTGCCCCTGTCCCTACTATGGTCACCCCCATTGTTGGCGGCAACTCTACCATGCCTGCCGCTAGCTCTGGCGCCGCATCCTCTGCTGCCTCGTCCGCATCTGCTGCCACCTCTGCTGCCACCTCCGGCACCGCCGGCAGTGCTACCGCCAGCGGTTCCGCTCCCGAGTCGACTGGTGCTGCCGCTGGCAACATGGTCTCATTCGGTGGCCTTGTCTTCGCCATCGGTGCCGCCATCTTCGCCTAAGCGCCTGCTCCAAACTTCTCGACCAAAATTTTTTTCCATTCTTCACGATATACCAATAACCCGGTCACGATTGGGTTTCGTCTTTCTTGTTTAAAAGCACACTGGAGTAACATTCGAAGCATTGCACGGCGGGTTCTAATTGGGATTGGCGTCGTGTTGAGGCTATGACTGCATGGATCCACTAATGCGACAAACGTTCCCCCCCGGACTCACATGTTTGTCATGTATAGATAGCAATTTTCAATACAAGCCCTGGCGCCAAAAGGCACCTTGAAACCCTTTTTCCTCATCTGTATCGCTATCAATCGCGTGCTATATTGCTCTAAATTGTTCCGTCGGTCGTCTCCCCATCTTCGTATTCATCGCGGCCCACCTATCAGCACAAGCCATGTGCCGCCGTGAGCGATTGTTGCCGACAATGCAGTCTTCCGTTGGGCGGGTACGAGCGCCCTCGTATCTGGCACAATACCCCATGTTTACCCAACACGACCCCTGCCAACCGTCGGCGCTTTTGTGCCCAAGATACCCAACCCCAACACTTTCACCCACACCCTTACGGACCGACCGATCAACCGACAGACGCGTTCAAGGAATCATGACGTTTCAGAATCAGACACAAGAGACAGCAGCCGGCGCCTCCGTAACAAAAGTCCTGCATTAGCTTTCCCTTTCCGGTCTGGCTTCCCCTTTGGCGCCCAGGGTTGCACAGGGAAAAACCACAACAATCTAAGCTAGACGTAGTTAGTTTAAGCCGCGAATCCTTGTGTTCCTGGCTATTGGTGTTGTTCATGGTGGTGGTCGCTGATTTCAGAGTCCCTGCCGGATGTTGATAGTGTGAGGTGTGTTTCTGGTGGTGCTTCTACATAGAGGTGGGTTGTTTAGGTCAGGTGTGACTTATTTTCATCTCAAGTGCCTACAACATGCAAATACAAAAGTGATATGCTACCAAGACCTATCCATCTATTGTGCTTGGCAATCAAATCGAGACTACATGTACACGAACACACTTGTCCGTTTAGAGACAGAAGAGAAAAGGAGAGAACAAGAATCTCGAGTCCAAAAAAGACCGCGTAATCACCCTCGTCACAACGTATACATTTCAATCACCTGTTCTTTCTAGCGCACCAAAAAAAACGACAAAAACATGCGCGTACGTCTCCCGTGTGCTGCCTACCTATACATGCACCAGCGTGGTTTGGTTTGGTTCGGTTCTGACGCGTGGGCTGATGACAAAGGAAGACTTGACCTGAGCTAACCTGACCTGACCCAAACATGTCTTCGTAAATCCCCAGTACTCCAAGTCGACGTACGCACGTACGTACGTACGTTTGCGCGCACATGTCCGTTGTTGTTTTTTGTCATGCTTGCAGTGTAGAACGTTACGTTGACAGTAGTAAGGTTTGCGCAATTTGCGTGGTTAGCTATGTCGAGAGGAAGCAAAAGCACTTTAGTTACGCATGCCAAATGTGAGATTAGCAGTGGGCACTGTAGTGAACTGGGTATCATTCTTTTCCC